>MTBK01027966.1_pt1 | contig 23922 bp, 27 predicted proteins | sample 1535981 | NCBI WGS metagenome assembly MTBK01 (sample SAMN06109225, study PRJNA356200) | anaerobic digester metagenome | isolation source: biogas reactors fed with pig manure or primary and secondary sludge | place: Spain | collected 2016-06-30
GTTTACCATGGGAGCGGACAACCAAGGATTAACTATAGAAACTCCCGCACACTTTTCCTCTTGCTGTGAAGTGTTTGAAATAACGTACCCCAACGGGTATGAAATTCTTTCCCGTACCGTAGTTAGCGACCCTCTGCTGACAGCTGCCAATGCCACCCCGCACTTTAGGTACTCATCATTGAATTACTACGCCGGCTACAAAAGTTTGATTGCCTACCAGTGGGCGTTTACTACTAAAGAAAGAGCGCTTGTCCCCGAAATCCGGTTTACAGAAAATGAGGTGGGGAAAGAGCTGCTCATAGACCTTGACGGCCGGCAACATCATGTGACCCTGGGTACGGTGCCCGGCACAGACGCAAACGCGACCGACCCAGACGCCACATTTGTGCGAACAGATTTAGCCACTATACGGATAGATTCGGCAGTGATTCGTACAGATCCGACTACTATACAATGGGGCGCGTTGTACCAAAAACCGGGCAGGGGAGTCTTTGGCTTTGTGGAAGAAGAAGGCAGGGGTTTGATTGAACCCCGTGCAGAAAACGAATGGAAAGAAGTTCCCGGTTTCTCTTACGGTACCGGGCAGACGCTACCCATGAACCCCCGCCAGAGCATATTGTTGTTGCAGGAAATTACAGCCAAAAAAGCACAAACCGTTGCCGTAGAAATAGGCAGCGGGAACGGGGTATATATCCTGTTAAACGGCAACTACCTTACGGCACACTGTATGCCCGAACGCAAAAGCTACCAACGCGAACTGGTTTTACTGCCCCTGCAAGAAGGAAAGAACCAGCTGCTTATAAAATTCTACAACGCCTTTGAAGACCAACTCTATTACAGCTTAACCCCACTTTGGCAATGGACACAATACCGCCAGACACTGCCCCTGGAACTTCTGCCCACCGCCACCCACAGCCAAACGCACACCCTTACCGTGCGCCTCGCCAACCCTCCCTCTAACGTAACGCCTCTTAGGGCACAGAACCTTCAGATCCTGTTGCAGCCGAGAGATATACTCAATGATCCAAAACTCTAAGAATACAGTTGATTTATACGTATAGATTTTGTATTTTTGTACGTAAGATAACGTGTCATGAAAACAAAACTAACATTACAAGTAAACAAACAGGTTATAGATAAGGCTAAGAGTTATGCACGCAATCATAACATTAGTGTCTCTAAAATGGTTGAGTCCTATCTTGAATCGGTAACTAAGCAAAAATCATTGGCGATTGAAATATCACCACTAGTGGAAAGTCTTAGTGGAGTTATCACACTAGATAAGAGCTTTGATTTCAACAGGGATTATTCAAACTACCTGGCAGAAAAGTACAAATGAAAAAACTATTCATTGATACGAACATCATAATTGACTTGCTTGCAAAAAGAGAACCATTCTATGATGAAGCAGCCATGCTATTTACCCTCGCGGACAAACGAAAGGTGAGCTTAAGCGTTTCTGCTCTTACTTTTGCTAATACTAACTATATTCTTTTGCAATCTAAAAAACCTGAAGAAGCAAAACTCATTCTTCGAAAACTGAAATTATTAGTTCAAGTCCTCCCTCTTGACGAGAAAATTGTAGGCCTATCGCTTAACGACAATGACTTTAAGGATTATGAAGATGCTTTACAATATTTCACCGCATTAGAAAACGGAGTTGATGTCATAATTACCAGAAATCTGAAAGACTTTCAAAAGGCCAGGTTACCGGTAATGACCCCGGCACAGTTCTTAAAGACCATGTAGAAGTTCAAGGTGCCGGAAGCAGCCTTTGAGAATCATAGAAAACAACCATGCAAAAAATACTAATCATTTTTAACCGTGCGCCTTACGACAACACAGGTGTTACGTGGAACGGGTTACGCCTGGCAGATACGCTGCAAAAGAAAGGACACGAAGTACGAATTTTTCTGATGAACGATTCTGTAGATATGGCCAGAGACGTATGCAAACCACCACAAGGCTATGACCAGGACCTTTCAGAAATGCTAAAAAATTTAATTGCTCAAGGAGTACGTGTAGAAGTGTGTGGAACGTGCATGGCCCGATGCGGAATTCACAGGAATCATCCTTATTTCGCGGGGGCAAACAAATCAACCATGAACTTTCTGGCCGATTGGGTGGCAGTCAGTGATAAAATTCTAACGTTTTAAATTTACAGATCGTTTCTTGCAAATTAACTTTTTAAAAATAATTGATTACTACGTCGTTTTTTAACGTAATAGGTTAATAAATTTATGTTTAAACACTAGTAACTCTTGCGGTTGAAGATTTAGGTCAACAAAAGGTGTGGACATCAGTTTATTAGCCGTATGTTTTGCTAAATCAGAGAGCTTCAGGAGTATATGTCTTTAATTTATTTTACAAGTTGTAATTGTGATTATCCTTTCAAATATCTTAACTTTGTCAACGTCTGATGTAGTAAAAATGGACAACAAAATAAACGATATTACCGTTATTCACAATTCTATACAAGGTGAAAATAGGGAACATAATCAAGATGACATTTTAATCTTATGTGACTATAATTTTTACCTATTTATTTTATTTGATGGTGTAGGCTCTTTATCTGAAAGCTGGGATTTTGTGCAGTTATGTAAACATTTTGTAAAAGATAATCATAGTGAATATATTTGTAACGATAAGGATAATTTGAAAGAACTTATATTTCAAATGCACAAAGCCTCATGCGACTTCAATTTAGATGGCAAAAGTACTTGTAGTGCTTTATTATTAAAACCTGGTAATACTAAAGCTAGTATTGTAAGTATAGGAGATTCAAGGGTATATTCATTTGGCAAGTCATATATGGAGGTGTTAACAACCGATGATCAATTACCTGGGTGTAATTCTTGCTTAACAAAGTATATTGGCCAAAAAAGACTTATACTTGGGGATATTGCCCAAATTAAAGTAGATGCAAATCAGAACTTTCTTATTTGTTCTGACGGTTTTTATTCTTTAATGGAAAACGACTTAAAACATTATTTCAAGGTTTTTCATTACAAACGAAACAAGAACATAATAAACGCGATAAACAATTTGCAGGTAAACATAAATAGAGATGATTCCACGTATATAATTGTTAAAAATGAGCGGATTTAAGTCAGAGCAAGAATTGGTAGATCTTTTTAAAAGTACGTTCGATAATAAGATCATTACTTCTAAAATTAAAATTATGGAAGAAGTGGGCGTAGGGTTTGGTTTTGCTGATTTAGTAATAACGGAACTTAAAGGGTTTATTAGTTCTCCAAAAAGAAATAAATTGTCATTTATTGACATCAGTGTATATCAAGTTGTTGAAAGTAAAAAGGAGCTGCCAATTGATATCATTTGTACTTTAACAGGTATACGACAAAATGAAGTTAGAAAATCATTAGATAGGTTGGTTGATTATAATTTTGTCAGAGATGCAGGTTCCAGTTTTAGGATAAACACTAAATATGTACTACCCTTTAAAAAAAGTTCAGCTTTTGAAGCAAAGCTAAAAAACTGGAAGAGAGCAATGAATCAAGCATATAGATACAAATGGTTCGCTGATTATGCTTATGTTATTATGGATGAGACACATTCAAGGCAAGCAGTCAAGAACTTATCAGAATTCAAAAACCTCAATATAGGTTTACTTACAATATCTACTGATGGGAATATTATAACACACTATAAACCTAGAAAGAAACCTCCACTTGATCCCGGTATGCAAATGATGTTCTCTGAAGAAATATTATATCATTGAGAGCTTTTATAAAAAGTCTCAAAGTCATCAGGCTTCATGTCAACTTTCTTTAATAAATGCATTTTCCAAACATCCAAATGATAGTTTCTACTTTCGTTTTGTAAGTGGACATATTTCTCTCTTATTTTATTATATTTTTGAATAGCTGACTCAATCAAAAATAACACATGAATTTTCCTATTTCGGATAGGATAGATTTTTGATACCTGCTTTAGAAGATGTGAAATTGAGAGAAGATAATTTTTGTTTACCTCGGGTTTATGAATGTTCCATACGTAATTTTCACCTAATATTATATCAGAAAATATGTTCTTTCTATTTTCCACCATCCCTATTATATTATTAGAACGTAGTGATATTAGGTCTTTAGCGCGAATCATGTTTAGTAATTGTTCGGAGAAATAGTATCCATCAGAGGCACCTCCAGAGATATCATCAGTAAATCTTCTAATAAAAAAGTTTCTAAGATTTTCGTAAGTGCCAATTGTGATATAATCAATATCAGTCTGTGCCAAGTAGAAAAGAGCATCCCAATTAGCATAAGCATATATTGTTTTAAATCTTTGATTTTTAAGGACACAAAAAAATCTTGATAAATTTCTTATGATCTTTATATCATTTGATATTTTCTGTCCCTGTTCCGGTTTGTTTTCACAAACAATGAAATAACCATCAAAACATATATTGAAATCTGTCAGTTCAAAGAGTAATCGTTCTACATTTTCTTTATTTCTTATAATATCGTATGCAAGTGGAACAGTCATGTAGTACTCTTTTCTATTAACTTTATTTTCTCTTAAAAAACGGTTTATAGACTTAACAATAGAGATAAAACTCTCAATATTTTCATCTTCATAAAAAGCAGGAATAATTATTTTATTAAACCTGCTTTCAGATTGGTAAATAATCGCCTTTACAACGCTATTATGAAGTTCCTGTTTTGATAGTTCTATATCAGTAAAAATTTTTGCAGGATGAAAATCAAATTCTGACAACTTTCCTTTAGACAACTTTGCACTTTCTTTGTGTCCATAAAACTGTAGATCAATCATCGATTTTTCGAGCACTTGGGAAACTCTTTTGTGTTTGTAATAATTATTTCCAAATGTAAATGCAGTAATAAGAAATTCATCTCCTACATTTTGTTCAAAATATATCTCAGTATTCCAATTAGGATTATGCCCTAGTAAATGTACCAACTTCATAGGCACAATGATTTATTAAATTGATCTATTGTTCTTGGTCTTTCAGCAGGACTAAATTTTAAAACAGTATTTAAAAAATTGTTCATTTCTCTATCATTAACATCAAAAGTTAATTGAGGCCCTAAAAAAGTTTTAGATATTGTTTCTTTATTGTTACCAAAAGGCCTTGTTCTTGTATAAAGAACAAAGCCAATAATTCCTAAAGAGAAAAAATCCGTCCTATATGATATTAGTTCTTTCTTATAGTTGTACTGTTCTGGGCTACCATATGCCCAAGTTAGAGGTTGGAAACCTGTGGAAGTAATTGTATCATCATCAAGATCACGCGCAATCCCAAAGTCAAGAACAATTGGTGAACCGTTTTCTTGCACAATGATATTATTAGGCTTTAGATCTCTGTGAACACATCTTTCAAGCCATATAGGTTCGAGTATTATAGAAATATCTCTTATCAATTTACGAGTTTTATATGAATCCTTAAAATAAGAGTTTTTGATTTCACTCAAATCTTTACCTTTAATAAATTCCTCTTTAACAACGAGGTCACTACCATATTTATCTACAGAAAGAACTTTTGGAATCCCTGGATTATCTTTAAATCGATTATAAATATTTAGCTCACGACCAATTCTTTTATCCGCATTAGGTATTACTTTTAGTGCATAGATTTTACCCTCTATAACAACTATATAAACCTTCTTTTGGGAAGACCCATGCTTTTCTTCTATAATAGAGCTTATTTTAAAAAAGCGGCAAAAATCATCGGTTAATCTTGTGGTCTTCATGCTGTTAGTGTTTTACAAATTGCCAGTTCTAACAAGAGTTTCAAGTAGTTAAAAGGTCTATAGGCAAAAAAATAATTAATATAATGATATTAGACAGTACAAAAAATGAGTAAGTACTCATAGTAATATGAAAGCACTTCTTCATTCAAAATGAATGTTATTTCTGCTGACTTATAGACACTAATATAATATAAATGAACTTAAGAACAGCATTTAAGAGTGTGTTGTTTTTAGCAATAAAGCTAACATATATTTGAGTATTAATAGTTATGGCTCTTGATATTAGCACTTTAGATACTCAGTTGATAAGAAACTGTTTGTAAAATAATTCTTTAAACTATTGAGACATTCCCGCACACACTTCACATAATGTACTTCAATTCTTGTTTGCTAATATTTGAAGATAATAACTGGCAGTAAAAGCAAAAGGATAACCACATTCTAAGAAGAGGTTTCTTTGTTATACAGCAACTGGGAAGCTTTAATACTCCCCATCTTTCAACCACCAGGTTAGCTTTTTAAGTTTAGTTTTTACTTTTCTTGTTTTTTAATTTCTTCCTAATTTTTAATCTCTAAGCAGCATGTTCATACCTGTCCCCCATTTTTGGAATGGAGCTTTGGGTATCCATGTTACAAACTAATATCCAAAATCTTAGAGATGATTACTTTAACTGGTGTTACCAGGAACCAAAAATACAGTGAAAATGGGAATAGAGGTACAGCAAAACCGGGAACAAGAATACAGTAAAAATGGGAACAATAATACAGTGATAAGTACAGATATTATTAACCAAGAGTTACATTGCATCATAAATAAAAAACAGGACTGCGATGGACTCAAAAACAAAATCACTTATCATCATGTATCACGAGATTCACAGGCTTCGTAAGATTGAGGGTTTTTCCATTCAAAGGATAGCTGACTATCTTTCACTGAACTTTCGTACAGTAAAAAAATATCTTGATCTGTCAGAAACAGAGTTTGATAATTATATGGAGAAGACAAGGTTTAGGCTCTATCTTTTAGAGCCATATAGAGACTATGTAAAAGCATATTTATCTAAGTATGAAGACACTCCATCTGCTGTCATGCACGATAAACTTAAAGAGCAATTTCCTTCTTTTCCCAAGGTTGATCCTAAAACAGTATACAATTTTGTAATGATGGTCCGCAATGAAAACGGTATTCCAAAAGTAAGTTGTTCTGAAAGACAGTACTGCGCTGTTCCAGATCTTCCTCCCGGGGAACAAGCTCAGGTTGATTTTGGAGAGAAAAAGCTCCGAACAAGCACCGGTATCTGGGTAAAGGTTTACTTTTTCATAATGCTTCTTTGCTACAGCCGTCAAAAGTTTGTTGTTTTTCGTAACACTCCATTCACTTCACAGAGTGCTGCTGAAGCACATGAGAAAGCTTTTGAGTTTTTTCAAGGCATTCCTAAGGAAATAATTTATGATCAGGACTCCGTATTCCTCCATCGTGAAAACAAAGGAGATTATATAATGACCGACATTTTTGATCGTTATCAGGCCAGCCGTCCATTTAAAGTAGTTTTTTGCAGACCCGGAGATCCTGAAAGCAAGGGTAAGGTTGAAAACACCGTAAAATACGTAAAACAGAACTTTCTTTTCCAGAGGACATACATAAACAATGGGATATTAAACGATCAAGCCCTTTCTTGGCTGTCCCGTACCGGCAATGCGATGGTTCACAATACTACTCGTAAGGTTCCTCAGGAGCAATGGGCTCTAGAAAGACCTTTTCTACAAAGCTGGGTTCCATTGTTCAGCGTAGCAAAAGAGTGTGGACATAAAGTACTCAAGACAAATATTGTTAAGTATCGTGGTAACATTTACTCAGTACCATTTGGTACCTACAAAAATGATGAAAGCAAGGTCTTTTTGACTGAGAGCGATAACAATCTTATCATCAAGGATGAAAATGGAGCTAAAATCACATCTCACCCCATTCCTGCCGGAGTGGGAAACAACGTCGTAAATAATAATCACCGCAGGAATACTTCTATCAAGGTAGACGCTATGCGCGCAAATATCAGGGAGTTTTTTCTTTATAATCCTGATATCGATGTTTTTATTGAGAACATCAACAGGTTATACCCTCGGTATGTTCGTGACCAATTTTCAACTGTTCTTGCATGTGCAGAAAAGTATGGCAGGCAGGAAGCCGAAGTAGCACTTGAGTTCTGTGTTAGGAATAGTCTTTTTAGTGCCAATGACTTCAAATCTATTATAGAAAGTCTGGGAACAAACAAAAAGCGAAATGTACCTTATTCCAACATAAAACCACTAGGAGATGCCAAGGCTCAGCTTATAGTGAACATAGAGCCTGAAAAGTCAAATATCAATGACTATGAGTTACTTTTTAACAAGAATACTAGCAATGAGCCAATATATACCACAAATTAAGCGACATGCTACCAGGTTGCGCCTTTCCAGCATTGGTGCAAACATAACTTCGCTTCTTCAAGAAGCAGAGCAAAGCAGTCCCAGCTATGATGAATTGATTTTTAATTTATTTTCCTTTGAAGTTAAAGAACGTGAAGCTAAGCAGCTACTTATGCGAATGAAGTTAGCTAAACTTCCACTGGTACATGATCTTGATAAATATGATTACTCTTTTGTGTCCGGTCTTGCACCAACCCAGCTTAAGCAATTACGCGAACTTAACTGGCTTGATCAATGTTACAACCTAATGTTGAGTGGGCCGTCCGGTACAGGTAAAACTTATATATCAGCAGGACTAGGTTACGACGCCATAAAAAAAGGCTACAAAGTATACTTCCGTAACATGAATGACATCCTTGCCACTTTACGTCTGAGAGAGCTAACACCAAGTGCAGCTAAAGAGTTCAAACGACTTAGTGAGGCCCAGTTGATTGTTATTGACGATGTAATGAATTTGCCATTAAACAGAGACGATGGAAACCGCTTCTTTGTATTTATAAACCAGATTTATGAAACTACTTCATTTATCATAACAACAAACAAATCCCCGGCTGAATGGGCCAAATCATTAGACGATGAAACACTGGCCACGGCACTTCTTGACAGATTACTCTATAAATGCCAATTAATCCAGCTCACAGGGCCAAGTTATAGAATGCAAAACAGGCAAACTATATTTTAAAATGAGCTTTGATATTAAAAATATACCTAATTTAGCACAACAGTCACTGCACTCTTGTTCCCGAAATTACTGCATAGACTGTTCCCGTTTTCACTGTAGTTCTTTTTCCCGAAATCACTGCACTTCTTGTTCCTGTTTACAACTGGAATTTGTTTCTTCGGATTTTATTCAAAGGGATCGCTGTATCTTGTCTAAAATCAGTAAAAAGAAGTAACTTTAAGCAGATTAATAAGATTGTCATGTACTACGTCGTGTTTTGATGTTCAGAGGGTATAAATTTACCCCGATAAAGGACGAGGGTAACCTAAATGTTTTCACAAAGTCAGTAAGTGCAATACGCAAATTAACTACGCTGTTTTGAAAGCGAATCACAACGGGTTTTATATTGATTCAATTTGGTAATGTACTGTAGATGAAAATTTCTAGAGCTAATAAATAATAAAACTGCAACAAATCGTATAATCATCTTCTTATCACTTTGCTTTGATCTTGGGCCTATTTTTATAGGAAACCAATAAGCAATAATAATTGCAACAGGTTAAGATAAAGAATTAAGTATCTTTGTAAGTAAGAATAAAGAACGAAAATGACAAAAGAAGAAAAAGAAAAATATAAAAAAAAATTTGAAGAAGCCTTAAACGAATTTGTTAAAAACTTGAGAGTCTATGTATCAACAGATACAGGAGAGTGGACTGTAAAAGGATTTATAGACATTTACAAGAACATTTATACTATTTCATCCGATACAAAAATCATTTCTAAAATCCTTGAAATTCATATTTTCCCTGTGATACTTCAATTTGCGGAGAAATATGATTACAAAATCATATTAGCTGAATATCAAAATTGGTATCCTGATCTTACTATCATTGACAAGAATAATGCAGATGTGAAATTTGCTATAGACATAAAAACAACATATAGAAGAGATTCCAAAACAGCAGGGTTTACTCTAGGGAGTCATGGAACATATTTCAAAGAAAGGGATAAAAGTAAAAATATACAGTTCCCATATAATAAATATTTGGGTCACTACTGTTTAGGTATTATTTATACTCGAGAAGAATTTGAAGACGACCTAGAAGAAACAAAAATTTCTCAAGTTCAAGAATTACGAAAAGAATATGGTGAAAATAATGACCTTATTAAAGAACGGCGAGTAACAGATGTTGCCAATCTGAAATCTTTAACTTCAGTAATCAAAAACTTTGACTTCTTTGCTGTTGAAAAATGGAAAATAGCTAGTGACAGACGTGGTTCAGGAAATACTGCTAATATTGGTTCAATTACTGATATTAAAGACCTGAAAGCAGGTAATGGTGTTTTTAGTAAGTTAGGGGAAGAATGGTTTGATGAATATTGGATTAATTATGGTTCAGCAACCATGATAAAAGATGGAAAAACTATAAAGATCAATAGTATTTGGGATTTCCTTGAATTCAAAGGGAGAAAAGACCTTTTTGAGAATGTTGTTTCAAAAGGGGCTAAGCGTAAAAGAAAAGATCAAGAGTGATGAAAGTAATAACACCACCAATTAAAAGCCAAGGTATTAAAACTAAGCTAGTACCTTGGATAAAAGACATTTTACCGAATGAAAAAGGAACATGGGTTGAGCCTTTTTTGGGAACAGGTGTAGTTGCATTTAATATGCGTTATAAACAAGCAATATTAAATGATACAAACCCTCACATAATACAATTATACCAAGAGATACAAGAGGGAACACTAACATCTCAAATGGTAAAAATATACCTTGAAAAAGAAGGAAATAAACTTAGAAATGCCGGCAATGAAGGTTATGATCATTTTAGATTTATAAGGGATAGATTTAATGACAACCCAAATTCTCTTGATTTCATTTTTCTTTCAAGAGCCGGATTTAATGGGATGATGCGATTTAATAAAAAAGGACATTGGAATATCCCTTTTTGCAAGAAACCAGAGAGGTTTGCTCAAGCCTATATAACTAAAATAGTAAACCAAGTTATCAATGTTTCTTATGTTATAAAACCTGAGTGGAAATTTTACAACAAACAGTTTTCAGACATCATCCCTTTAGCTAAAAAGGGAGATGTAATTTATTGTGATCCACCATATTATGGTAGGCATGTTGATTATTATAATGGTTGGACAGAAGATGATGAAGAGCTTCTTTTTAATCAATTACGAGATACTGATGCAAAATTCATTTTATCAACTTGGCATCATAACGATTATCGAAAAAATGAAATGATTAACAAGTTTTGGAGTAAATTCAATATTATAACTAAAGATCACTTTTATCATTCTGGTGGTAAAATAGAAAACCGAAGAAGTATTGTTGAAGCCGTAGTTTGTAATTTTGATTTGGGTGAAGAGATTGCAGAACACAATCATGGAATTGATGAAAAATCAAAATAGTTTTTAATGTGTGACCCTAATAAGAGCCTATTTATAACAATTTGTTTAGATGGTAAAATAAGTTCTTAAAGATTATATTTTGTTATGACACAAAAAATAAAAATATTCCATTATCAAAGTTAACAGTTAACATTGAGAATCTCAGATTTGAAATGATGGGTAATCAAAGAGAGGCAATTATTACAATGCTTGAAGACCAGAAAGATAAATGGGTTAGGCTTGCAGAAGATATAATTGAGCACGGAATGAATCCAGCAGAATTAATACTAGTTGTTTCTCACGAAAAATTAGAAAAGCAGTTTAATGTTCTTAAAGGAAATAGAGGGATTACATTTTCATGATTCTTTTATTCGAACTATTGGTGGGTATTCTGGCTACAGTGTACCACTATTCCGGAGCATAGTGTACCAGTTACAGTTTCTCACACTTATGGTGAAATTGTATAAAAAAATTCTTTCCAAAATCTATTTGTACAGTACCGGAAAAAGCAACATGGAAGATCTGCTCCTAGCTAATTGAGCAAAATCAAACTCTGTAAACTACTTGTAAAGTTTTACTACTACTTGAACAACTTCAGGCCAATTTCACTCAAATTGACCTAATTTTTACAAAAATCACATAAACTTGTACAACTATTTGAAAGAATTATGCTGATTTAGGTATATTAAATAGTTTTATCGAATGCTTACCTTCTTTCTCCGCTTTTTAAAAAATCGTTTCTTGTTATTTGTATCTGCTTTCCTGCCTTTTTCAATTTCCCAATCTTTCCAACGTCTTGCATGACGGATTTTATTGCGTGTAATGAAATAATGCGATTTGCACTTAAAACTCCAGTTGCCAAGAGACGGAGAAAGTGAAACGGTTTTGCCGTCAAAACGAAGCTCCCAATCAGTTGGAGAAAGTGGAGTTACAACCTCATTACCACAACCGCAGATACATTTATGAACTGCCGTACAATATTTAACAGAGATATACAAAATCCCTTCTTCAATTATATCGGGAATACACTCAATAAATTTATACTGTATAGTCTTCATGTATTAGTTGCCCTGTGTTTATTACAAATGTTGAATTATGCTCCTTTTTCAAATCCTGATAAAAACCACACATCTTTTTCCATTTAATAACCGCCATTAATGCGTTTAAAGCATTCAGGTCAGCAATTTGAATATTTGTTGCATATTCATTACCATCAGTTTCTGCCGCTCCTATTCTATTTGGGATATGATCATGTTTTTCAGGTGTTCCAATAGTAACTCTTAAAGTCCCGACAAGATTTTCGTCAGCCACATTTACACCAAGCCCAACATCAATAAAAGAAACGCCAAATTCTTTGAGTTTGGAAATGATAATACTTCTTGCTCTATTGTCATCAATGCAAATAAAAACATACGAAAGCTTTTCCAGTAAATCAATGTTTGCTTCTGTTATTTTTTTAGAAAATACATTTATCCCCCTTCGCATTTGCGAATAAATTGAAGCGTAATAATCTACTTTTTTCATTCGTTTATTCAAGGTTTCAACTGATACTGCACCAGGAGAACGAAACGCATTGTGTTGTAAAAATTCATCGCTATCAAAAAGTAAAACTTCATCAACAGGCGTTTTCGCAACGAAGTCCAACACATACGAACCTGTTCCACCTAACCCGACAATTCCGATTCGTTGCCCTTTAAACTTCTCAGTCAGTTGATTGATGTTGGCACGACTTGAATTCGAATCGGTGTAAAGAAAAACAGATTCTTCCTTGCTACATTCAAGCACTTTGAATGTTTGAATGATAACAGTATTATCAAGAGATTGTGCAGGTGTAGCAATTATTTTAGCATACTGCGTTACTTTATGATAATAATTATCATATCCGTTTTGCGGCTTGTTTGAAAAAGTAAAGTTCATTACAATTCCGTCAGCTATCTGTTGATTGGGGCTTGAATGTTGAATTGCCGTAATAATACTGCCGTCTTTGTTGCACGGTTGTTCCCCCATAAAGCCCATTACATGGGTGTCAGGTTTCATTGTGACGTCATTATTCAACGCAAGCGTTGAAATGAACTTGCCGTATTTGATCTGACGGCTACTGTTTACATAAGGTATATGATGGACAATCAAATGTCCACCTTTTACCTCAATCTCAAAGCCATCATCTATAAGTTGTTTTAAATCCCGACTACGATTTATCTGTGCAAGTAACATTGAAAATCATTCTATCTTTTACCAATACTTTATCGCTTTTTACCATAGAACCTTCAGGGTTTTCACATGGTCCTCTATCATAGGTAACCGTATAAACCTTGTTCGGATTTGGGTCATAATTTTCAAAAGTCAACACAACAACTTGTTCAAAAGTGATTGTCCTTTTTGTCCACTGCTTGGGTCTGCCATTTACGATAAGCGTAATCTTGTAGTGGTTGTCCTTTGAATAAAAGTGCTCTATTTCGGGACGAGCAAGATTTACCTTCTTATCATCAGGAATCGGTTCATCTTCCCAAGGCTTTTTAACTGAAAGAAATATTTCTTCATCTTTAGCGATATGCCCTAATCTTCGGATTTCAGCACCAGTAATGTATTGCTGATTCCATTCGTACTTCTTACCATTTATGGTAAATTCCAAAACACGGTTTCCGTATTCACCTTTCGGGTTTTTGTCTTTGTTTTTTAACATTTTTTTACATTATTTGTTTAACTTATATACTAAGACCGTTACTAAATTATCTTTGCATAACAGAACTCAACTACACTACTAAAAACCATTACTAACGGTTTTTAGTAGTAGATGTGTAGCAATAAAAAATGAACAGTAGTCAGGACTTAAATAACGAAGCAACAGAGGACCTTTTAGAATATATCCAATGGAAGGACGAGCCAGACTATTCAGAAATAGCGAAAGAAGCATTTAGAGTTTTCACGTTCCGTTATCAATTAGACCTTCTAAAGAAGCTTGTACCAATTTGTAATAAATGGGGATATGACGAACAAGTTGCTACGGAATTAGCTTATGGTGTTTTTGACCGCATTTGGAAATATCCAAAATTTGACCTCTCAAAATCAAAACAAAAGGATTACGATAACGCAATCACATTTTATTTATATGGGATTGCTAAACGACTTTTAGTTGATTACAGAAAAAGTGAAACAGAAGAACCAAATCCATTTACAGGTGACGAAGATATAATTCGTGATCTCCCTGACATAGAAATGTTGGAAGTTGAGAAAAAACACAAAGCACAATTACAAAAAGATTACGAACTTTTAAATGATGCTTTATCAAAACTTTCATCAAAGCATAAAATAATTTACCTTACATATAAACAGTACGAATCAATAACGAATGACGGTTATAATTTACCGAGACATTTAACAAAAAAATTACAAGATGAACTTGACCTAACGCAAAGCAGTATTCGTGTTTATAAGAAGCAGGCAATTGAAGCTGTAAATACACATTTAAAAATATATGGCTCAAAATAAAAAACATATTACACCAGAGAATATAACCGAATGGTTATCTTCTACGGGTTTCCTTTTCCCAAGGAACGAAGTTGAGCTTAAAAGGTTTGAAAAATTGTATGGTGATGTTGATTTTGGCTTAACAGGGAAAGAGATTGACCCTGATAAAATCATTAATGGTACTTTTAAAGAAACAAGAATTGTGAAAATGCCAACTGACATCAATCAGGAAGAAATCAAACCCTATCGTATGGCAGCACGTAATGGAAGAAGTTTGCCCAAACACATTTTGGACAAAATCAAGAAAAACCAAAGCAAACCAAAAGATGATTCGTACAAGTCGGAAAACACAAATAAGTAAGTTAACAGAATATGTTGTTAATGAATTTTCAGACAAGAATCTTACTTTGCTTGATGAGATTGCCAAGTTTGAAAATGTTCCTATTTATTATGACAATTACGAAGATGCTTTTGACGGAATTTTGCTATATGATACGGACAACAAGGACTTCCATATTCACATAAACATTGACAACGGGAACAAGCACAATTCTAAACGTGGAAGATTTACACTTGCTCACGAACTTGGACATTTTTTCTTGGACGAACATCGTTTGGGTTTAAAATACGGTTTACTTGAACCACACGCTTCGTTTCATAATATCAATCACAAATCGGTAATTGAAATTGAAGCAGACTATTTTGCAAGTTGTTTGCTAATGCCTAAAGACAAATTCAAAAACTTTTCTGCAGAACACAGGAAACTAACAGGAAACAAAGAATTTTCACTTGATACAATTCTTGGACTTTCAAATAGCTTTCAAACAAGCGTATTATCAACTCTTATTCGGTTTGGAGAAATTGGAACACACGAAATATTTGCGGTTATCTCTAAAAACAATGTTGCTAAATGGTTTGTAAAAAGTAATGACTTTCCAAATTGGCCTTTTAAATTTAAAGTAGGTAACACTATTCCACAGACGACAGTTGCAGGAGAGTATTTCACAAAAGAGAACAGTAAATATACAGGAATAGAATCAGTATCAGTATCAGTGGACGACTGGTTTTACACACCTTCAAATGACAACAGAGCAGATAGGCAAATGTATGAGCAATGTTATTATTCAGACAGCTACGGCTACGTAATTAGCCTTATATGGTTTGATTAGTCAACGTATAAACCAAAAAATGAAAAAGAGCTTCCGTTTTTCTCTACAAAAAAATATTATTTAAAATCCCTTTCCTTCAAAAATTTTTAAACCAGCCAACTCACAGTCGATACGAAAGACAACAACTTGACAACACAAAAGACAGAACGTCAGCTACCAACAGCGGTTTGCAGCAAGCGAAGGTTTAGTGCTTCGTAAGACAATTTTTCGTAAATTTAAACTGTTCTGCTTCGTATGAAAGGTAGTACTAAAAGTTCCCGCCTTCGCTAAGCCTCGAATCGTTAGCGGTCATTGTAAAAGAATAGCAGCGTAATTGAATTAAAATTTGCAAGACCTGCACAGCCGTCAGAGTAGGAGAAAATCTTAAAATAACTATGGGACGTTCAACGACAAAACATCAACTCTCTGAACAAAGTGAAGAAAATTTTAACAAATTATTCACTATTATCAACTCAATGACCATAAAGGAACAAAAGAAATCATTCTCTTTCTAAGATAAAGATAAAAACATTTGCGACGTTTTAGTGCATTTGTTCGAATGGCACCAACTATTATTGAACTGGATAAAATCAAATTTATCAGGACAGAAATCATGTTTTTTACCAGAACCTTACAATTGAAAATCATATCCACAATGAACATTGAATTTTAGAATAAATACCAGACTACACCTTATCAGGAAACTATAACTCTTTTACAGACAAGGAAAATTATGGCAAAAAACAAAACAATAGAGGTTGAAGGAAATGAAATCACGATTATTCTTGATAAAGAACAAGAGTATGTCTCGCTAACTGATATGCTGAAAGCCAAAGACGGAGATTTTTTTATTTCCGATTGGTTGCGTAATCGAAATACAGTTGAGTACCTTGGTTTTTGGAAATCGGTTTACAACCTTAATTTTAATTATGGCGAATTTGCCATAATTAAAAGTCAGTAGGTTTGAATAGCTACAAGCTATGCGTAAAAGAGTTCCAACGTTTAAAAAGCGAAGAAAACAACCGCCTCAAATTAGAATGGAACTTGCAACGGACACTTGCCAAAGTAAACTACCAAATCCCCACCGACGCTATTAAAGAAAACCTAATACCAAAAGCAATCACGAAACAACAGGCAAGTTTTGTTTACGCCAACGAAGCCGACTTGCTTAATGTTGCTCTATTTGGAATAACGGCAAAAGAGTGGAGGGACGACAATCCTGACAAAAGTGGAAACGTCAGAGATTACGCTACATTGGAACAGCTTGTAGTATTGAGCAATATGGAGAGTATCAACGCATTGCTTATCCGTCAGGGACTACCGCAAGCCGGAAGACTTATTCAACTCAACAAAGTTGCCATTACGTAAATGAAATTACTACTTGAAAGCAACACAATAAAAAGACTAAAATAAAAACAACAAACCGCTAACACATGGTATAGTGTATGCGGGTTTCGGAGGTTTTTGAAGGTTTATGGCTCCTAAAAGAAATCGGTGTAAACTGATAAGTTACCGCTTCGTACTCCCGCACGATACCATACCATCACCTGTTATGTGTAATTTTACAAAAAAAGGAAAGAATTGAAAAAACGATTTGGAAATAATACCGCATATACTGATTTTGGTGATTTTATAATAGAAAATAATATTGAATTTGAAGCATTTACTTATACTTAAAATTATGATTGGTTTTAAACAAATTAAAGCAATACCAAAAACAGGAAGGGAAATACTTACAAATAACGGCTTAAATACTCAATATAGTTTGTTGGACTTTTGGCGGTGGAGTGTATCTGATATTTTGAGTAATGCAACCCGTGGACGATTTGCAGAATTTATTGTTGGCACGGTCATCGGACTAAATCCTGAAAATTTACGAGACGAATGGGGTGCGTATGACCTAACAACCGAAGATGGAATAAAAATAGAAGTCAAATCTGCCGCCTACATTCAGAGTTGGAATCAAAAAAAAATCTCAACTATTTCGTTTTCAATCAAACCAGCAAGATACTGGGATTCAGGAACAAATATGCTTCATGGAAAACCTAAAAGACATGCTGACATTTATGTATTCTGCCATTTGAAACATAAAGACAAAAATACGATTGACCCGCTAAAAATGGAACAATGGGATTTTTATATTTTGCCAACTTATCGACTAGATAATTATAAAAGAAGCCAAAGTTCTATTACAATAAATTCATTGCAAAAATTGACTGAACCAAGAAAATATGCAGAATTAAATTTTGAGATAATAAAAGCATATGAAGAACAAAAAAACACAGGATAGTATCTCATTCTCACCTGCCATTTTGCCAAGCCATTGCTGGTAGCAGTTTTTCGAGCTCCGTGCGAGTACGTGGATTGAGACATTGTCACAGATGAGATCACAATTTGTGATAGCAAGTCATATTCCAAGCAGATACGTATTTTGAAACACCATTCCGAGTGACTCCTCGCAATGGTATCTCAATGCACATAACCTTCCTTGTTCCGGGTTTGAATCCCTGCTCTATAGGAAGCTACCCTGGTATTGGAGAAGTTGACTTTTTTACAGGCAATAAATAATAGTAATTGCCCGGACCGCCATACTACTCCTCATATTTCCCTATCTTTACCCTATACATAAAACTACCACACTATGAACATCTGCTGGATAACCATCTACGTTAGGGATATGGAAGAGTCCCTGAAATTCTATACGCAAATCTTGGGATTGCAGTTGAAAAGATCGTTTAGTGCAGGCGGGGGAACAGAAATTTGCTTTTTGGACGGTAACGGAACAGACCTGGAATTGATTTTTGACCCCAACCGCAAAGAAGTAAGTTGCGCTGCTGATGTGTCGGTAGGGTTCCGGGTAGCTTCCCTTGACAAAACAATAGCCGATTTAAAAGAAAAAGGCATTACCGAAATCACCGGCCCTATAGCGCCCAACCCCTCCATCCGCTTTATCTTCATTACAGATCCAAACGGCCTTAAGATTCAACTAGCTGAGCAAAACTAATGCAATGTAAAACAACGCAATGCAATATTCAGTAATGCAGTGACTGTTGTGAATTCTATGATCTGGTCCTGTTAGAGTGCCCAAATTGTCAAAGATTTGAATAAATTTACTTTTTTAATAAAAAGAATATTATGAAACAGATGCTTTCTTCCTGCGGCTTGCTGTGCAACGAATGTGAATTCTACCCCGGACAATGCGCCGGCTGCTACCAGGTAAAAGGTGCCCCGTTCTGGGCAGCCGAACATACTGAAGAGCATATATGCCCTTTATTCAAATGCGCCGTAGTGGACAAAAAATTCACCGACTGTGGCCAATGCCCCGACCTCCCGTGTCCCCTGTTCCTGAGCATGCAGGACCCCAACAGCACTGACGAGGAACACAAACGCTCCCTCAAAGAAAGAGTGGCAAGGCTCTCTGCGAATTGAAGGTCGCAAATTGCGACCGGTTGCGAAGCGAAGGCGTAGCAACTGGGAGGTGTTTCCCGTTCTTTTGGTGCAGTGACCATCATTCTCGCACATAACTAATCAGTCTTTCAAAAGACTGTACAATTTCTTTTTCATCAGGTATTGCCGTAAAAGCCAATTGCGACAATTCGCTCTGATAAGTCGTTCGCAAACTTTCCCACAGAGTACGGAAATCAGTTATCAGGGGCGATTCCGAAACGGTTTTGGTTTGCCAACCTTCGGGCATGGCAAATGCTTCTTGATCGTGTGCATGCAACTCCGAAAAATCTGTTTTGAACTGAGGAGATTGCAGATATTCAGCACATTCTACATCTTGGATTAAGTAATATAAATCGTAAAAATGTCGGATTTTTGACGCTATCGCTTGAATTGGATTTTCCGAAAAAGAAAATCGTACAAGCGATACCAATTTCTCAATCATTGTTCGCCGTTTATTAAGCACATTCAGCGAAAAAGGCTGTAATCCATAGCGTTCAACGGCTTCCGTTCGGTTGGTTTCCCAGAGAAACTCCGTAATGAATGAAGTCATCCGTTGCTTAATATAAGGATAGGGATTGGCGAACGAATTGATTTCTACGATAATTCTAGTTGAAATTTTACCGTCTATGCGATTTGACACTGCCGAAGGATATTCAAAGATAGATTTGCGAAACATCGAGCCTTTGCTTGTTATCCCTTGTTCCACGATTTCGGTCAATCCTGCCGTAATTTCTTTATACTGCGAATTTTGGTTTTTAAGGCATTCCCGCTTAAACCCTCATTAATCATGGCAATATCGATATCTTCCGAAAATCGGTTGATAATCCGATACCCTTTCGATAGAGAAGTTCCCCCTTTAAACACCGTGTCTTCGATGTAATCAGATTGAGCCAAACGATTCAATAACAGCGCTATCCAGTAGTCCTTTTCGACAAATTCGGGCGTAATGCCGAAATGTGACGACGAGAAAGCAATCAGAGCCTTAAAATTTTGTATGTAGGTATGTAGGTATGTAGGTATGTAGTGTCATCGGATATGCCATTTTTTTTGAGTGGGTAATACTTCTTCTGAAATATTCAATTTGTATGACGATTGATGATTTAAACTTTTGTATAATAGGCTTGTATCTTCATCTTTGTTGATTGTTTCGAGTATCGCGCCCAACAAAGCTATCGTTGATGGATTGTATTTCAATGCCAATTTCTTAGCCATAGAAATATGATTGTCTGATAGTTGCTTAAATAATACCAAAAGACGGTTGCAAGTGTCATCGGGCATGGAATCGGGAATGATTTTGAAGAACCGCAAGCAATCCAACAGTTGAAGGATAGGAATATTCTTTTTCGTGATGGGATTGGGTTGGATGATGAAGCTGATGCGGTAATTGCCCCTTACGATTGGTTTTTTCTCTTTTCTCGTGCCGATTTGCAGTGTCGTTGTGGGAACTTGTGTTGTAAGACTAAATTTGTTAAATACGGAATAGCCCGTTAAGTAACCTATCGTTTTTCCGTTCTTTTCAATCTGGTCTTTTACCGTTTGGAAAGTATCGGGCAGTAACTCCCCAAATTCGCTGATTTGGGGTTTATAAAAACGACCTTTTGATAAACGACGAATTTGCCCTGACACAACCATATTGTTCAGAATTTTATTTGCCGAAGCCTGTTTGCCCACCTCTATGGGTAAATCAAGGGTGGTGAATACAAACCCTAATGGCAGCCTATTAATTGTATTCCTAATTATATCAGTCATTTATAATTCCATATTGTCGGTTGCAAAGATACTCCTTTTTCTTGTTTTTTACCGTAAAAACAAGAATAATTTGTTTCCCTTAGTTTAACAAATGAAATATGGGGGCTACTCTGTGAAATTTCAGGTGGTTTTACAGGGAGCAAACCCTTGGGATTTTTTTTCTCTATCTTTACCTTCAACATAGTACCATGCATTCCAACGAAAATCTGAAAAAATGAATATGAGAAGAATACTGGTTTTATCCTTAGCAGTCACTTTACTAAGCGTTGCAGGATTTTCTCAATCAATAGACAAAGCCAAATTAGACGCGTATTTTGATACCCTGGCAACCTACGACAAGTTTATGGGAAGTGTTGCCATAGCACAAGGCGACCGGTTGATTTATTCAAAGTCCGTTGGATTTACCAACGTAGAACAAGGACTGGAGGCGAGTGAAAATTCTAAATACAGAATAGGCTCCATTACCAAAACGTTTACGGCCGTACTCACGCTGATGGCAATGGAAGAAGGCAAGTTAAGTTTAAACCAAACGCTGGACACGTACTTTCCGGCCATTGGCAATGCCCGGAAAATTACCATGGAACACCTGCTTTACCATAGAAGCGGAATACACAATCATGTGGATAAGCTTGTTATGTGGAACCTCCACACGCAACCCATAACAGAAGAAAGAATGATTGAAATGATCATAGCACACGGGAATGATTTTGAACCCGATACTCAAATGGCCTATAGCAATCCCAATTACATATTGCTCACCTACATTCTGGAAAGAATTTACGAAAAGCCGTTCCCGGAGCTATTGGAAGAAAAGATTACCAAACCCCTTGGATTGAAAAATACCTACCTGAAAGGAAAAATAAACACCTCTATGGGCGAATCCAACTCGTACCACTCTATAGATGATTACTGGGTATTAGCCCCGGAATTAGATGTATCGCAAGGGGAAGGTGCCGGTGCTATGACATCCACCCCAACGGATCTGGTGGTATTCAGCCACGCATTATTTACCGGAAAACTGCTTTCAGAAAGTAGCCTGGCAAAAATGACAACCGTTAAAGACCGTTTTGGAATGGGGCTCTTTCAACTGCCATTTTATGACAAAACAGGCTTTGGACATAGCGGCGGCATTGACGGATTTCATGCCATTTTCGGATATTTCCCCACCGGAGACATTTCTATTGCTTACACATCTAATGGTTTAAACTTTAATGGGAATGATATTTCTATTGCCATGCTACGTGCTGCCTACGGGATGCCGTTTGACATCCCAGAATTTACAACCTTTCACATTACAGACGAAGAATTGGATCAGTACCTGGGCACCTATGCCAGCGAACAAATTCCCTTACAATTGACCATTACCAAATCCAATGGCATATTATACGGGCAAGGAATAGGCCAACCTGCCTTCCCACTGGAACCTACGGCAGAACACATATTCGAGTTCCAGCAGGCCGGCATTCTTCTGGAATTCAACCCCACCGCCAAAACCATGGTATTGAAGCAAAGCGGTGGCATTTTTCTTTTTGAAAAAAATAGTGCGACGCACTAAGCAGTTAAATCTCTGTGTCACAGCTGGTTACCAAAAACATGCCCTAGGAGCATGTTTTGAGTAACGTACAGTAGCTCAATAAATTAACCTCCGAGTGCGACGCACTCAATTGCTGCTACCGAAAAAGAAGGAGCTACAAAGCAGCGCTTTAAAAAATGTGCCAATGCCTTTGGCGCACCGCATTTGTAAAACGAGCAAAACATGGAATGCAAAGTGCCAAAATACGTACAAGTTCATTGAAAAAAGGGAGCTGATACCAAAAGGAAAAGGGGAACCTCGCACCCGAGGAGGGAGGACCCGATTGCGTAGCAACTGGGAGGAGTTCTTCGTTTTTTTGGTGGAGCAACTTATTGGTGCAGCGACTTATTGTTGTACTAAATAGTCAGTCCCTTGTGTTCTATCTAGTTAGTTAATTAACTCCGAAGGGTCGGAAGTGACAACAAATATTTCTTCTCTTGTTACGTACACACGTACAGTAGATTACACGACTTTTGTCAAAAATAAAGACTTCCGACCATTACATAAAATGGGTGAATTCTGTAAAGGTGGAAGTATTAATAAATGCCAATTTTTTTATTATGTGCACATTAACAGTAGTTTGCGGGCTTTTTCTAAAAACTGCAACTTCCTACCTTTACATATGTTGCGACAGCAACAACTTTGGCACATTTTAAATTTTGGCGCATTTTAGATTCAATCTAGCGCGCCAAGGCTTTTTGTAAAATTTACAACTGTCAGATTAGAAGGCAGATACGTAGACGCTATAAAAAGTGGCGCATTAGATTCAATCTAAGGCCCCAATCTGCAATCCCAGGAATCTGGGGTGATCTGCATTGGCAGCGATCTGCAGCAATCTGCGCATTGGCAAGGACCTGCAGGGCGCGGGAAAAGTTGTTATGCAGCTCCCACAATTTATTCTTATCTTTGCGCGTTACAAGAAAACGCACCAAAAGCACTTGGGTAAAAAGAAAAAGCAGCCACACCTTAACCGTGTAACTGCCTGATCTTTAAAAAGTCGGGGCGAAATGACTCGAACATTCGACCCCTTGCACCCCATGCAAGTGCGCTACCAACTGCGCCACGCCCCGCTTTTAGAGCCGCAAATATACAGAACTTTTATGATATTTATAAATTTATAAAAAAATAAAAACAATTACTATGGAAACCATCAAATGCCTGATTGCAGGAAGCGGACCCGCCGGATACACAGCAGCCATCTACGCTGCCCGGGCCAATCTGCAACCCGTATTGTACGAAGGAGTATTAAGAGGCGGACAACTGACCACTACTACAGACATTGAG
>MTBK01145268.1_pt1 | contig 23845 bp, 14 predicted proteins | sample 1535981 | NCBI WGS metagenome assembly MTBK01 (sample SAMN06109225, study PRJNA356200) | anaerobic digester metagenome | isolation source: biogas reactors fed with pig manure or primary and secondary sludge | place: Spain | collected 2016-06-30
AAACGTGGCGGTTGCCGCGCATCCTGAGGTTGACTATGCCTTGGTGAGCACAGTCGCCAGGCCGGAAGAACGCTATTATTTGGCTAAAGAGCTTATTCCTCAGGTCTTTGACGAGGAAGAACTTACGGTTCACAAAACCGTTCCCGGATCCGCCCTTGAAGGTATGCGTTATGAACCGCTCTTCAAGTTTATGCCCTTGAAGAAGAAAGCGCACTACATCGTTAATGCGGAATATGTCACTACGTCCGATGGTACCGGTTTGGTGCATATCGCGCCGGCTTTTGGTATGGACGATATGGAAGTCAGCAAAGTCTATGATTTGCCGGTGCTCATCACCGTGAATGATGATGGAAATTTTGTAGATGAAGTCGAGCCTTGGGCGGGTCAATTTGTGAAAAATGCTGATCCTGATATCATCAAAAACCTATTTGACAGGGGGTTGATGGTAAAAAGCGATCGCATGACGCATAATTATCCTTTCTGCTGGCGATGTCGCACACCATTGCTGTATATGGCGCGACCTAGTTGGTTTATAAAAACAACGGCAGTGCGGGATCGACTGGTTGAAATTAATCAAGGGATTAACTGGATACCTGAGCACATTAAAGACGGACGCTTTGGTAAATGGCTTGAAAATAATGTTGACTGGGCGATTGGTCGTAATCGTTATTGGGCGACACCTTTACCAATGTGGGTATGCGAAGATTGCGATCATGAGCATTGTGTTGGTTCTCTGGATGAGCTCAGCCGGCTAACCGGTAAAGATCAAAGCGATCTGGATATGCATCGCCCATATGTTGACGATATTCATTTTGCCTGCCCAGAATGTAAAGAGGGACGCATGTGTCGTGTGCCGGAAGTCATCGATGTTTGGTTTGACTCTGGCGCGATGCCGGTGGCGCAGTGGCATTATCCATTCAAGAACACCGAAGAATTTAAGGGGCAATATCCAGCAGATTTTATCTGCGAGGCGATTGACCAAACACGCGGTTGGTTCTATTCGCTATTAGCGATTAGCACGCTCGTTTTCGATTCAACTTGCTATGAAAATGTCATTTGCTATGGGCATATCCTGGATGGCGAGGGTAAGAAGATGTCAAAGCATATTGGCAATGTGGTTGACCCCTGGGATGTTATCAACAAACATGGCGCGGATGCCACACGTTGGTACATGTATACTGCTTCACCGCCAGCTAACTCGCGAAACTTTAGTATTGATCTTGTGGGCGAGGTCTTACGCACATTTACGCTTACCTTGTGGAACACTTATAGCTTCTTTGTAACTTATGCCAATTTAGATAACTGGAAACCTGGAAGTGGCGAACCCGCTGTTTATTCTGACCTGGATAAATGGCTGTTATCTTCACTGGAAAGCCTCGTACGAGAGGTGACAGAGGGTTTTGAAAACTACGATGTCATTGCCGCAACAAGACCCATTGAAGCTTTTGTTGACCAACTCTCAAACTGGTATTTGCGGCGCTCACGACGTCGTTTCTGGAAGAGTGGTGCTGATGCTGATAAGACAGCTGCTTATGAGACACTGTATAAGGCTTTGGTAACACTATCTAAATTGCTGGCACCAACGATGCCTTTCCTGGCAGAGGAACTTTACCAAAATTTGATTGTTTCGGTCGATGAAAACGCTTTCGAGTCGGTGCATCTGGCTGAATGGCCCGAATATGATGAAGCCTTAATTAACACAAAACTCAACCATGATATGAGTGTGGTGATGAAATTAGCGTCATTGGGTCATGCAGCGCGTGCAAAGTCGAATGTCAAGGTGCGCCAGCCCCTTTCTGAAGCAGCTTTTGCGGTTGGCAGTGCTGATGAAACAGACATCGTATCTAAATTTGCTGACATCCTTGAAGATGAGCTCAATGTGAAATCTGTCAGCTTGCTAACAACAAGTGACGAAGCAGTTGCTTATCGTTTGAACCCCTTGCCAAAACAGTTAGGACAAAAATATAAGGGCTTGTCGCCTAAAATACGTCAGGCAATTCTTGAATTACCTGCCCGGGAAAGTGCTGAGCGTTTTCTGAATGGCGAGTCGGTTTCTGTCAATTTTGATGGACAGGTTTATGACATTGAGCCTGATGAGGTTGAAGTCATCACAGAATCGCGCGCGGGTTATGAGGTCGCTTCTGATGGGGCTTATTTAGCGGCGCTCATCACGACCTTAACACCAGAATTGATTAATGAAGGATTAGCACGTGAGGTTGTGCGTCGTGTGCAGGCTTTGCGCAAGGATGCTGGATTGGAAATCGCGGATAGAATTCGATTAAGTTATGCTGCGAGCCCGCGATTGGCAGAAGCGATTGAAGCTAATCAGGATTATATTTCAAGCGAGACTTTAGCGCTTGCGTTAGAATCAAGCCAAGCGCCTGCAGGGTTTGCTTCGGCGTCTGATAGCTTTGATGGTGAAGAATTAACCATCGCGCTTGATAAAATGGAGCGATAATGAAAAATAAAATAAAGCATAATGCTTTTTTGATTGGACTTGCTACGGTTATCGTCGCTTTGGATCAATGGACTAAGATTCTTGTAACCCATAAGATGGCTGTTGGTGAGGGTTTCTCGCCAATAGCTTTCCTTGGCGATTTTTTTACAATTGTTCATTGGCGAAATACGGGTGCAGCTTTTGGATTGTTTCAAAATGCGAATACTATCCTCTTGGTTGTCAGCATAATCATCGCAATCGCAGTGCTTTTTTACTATCAAGTTGTAAATCCAAAAGATTGGCTGGCTAAAGTCTCTTTTACGCTTATTTTTGCTGGTGCGGCAGGCAATATTATTGACAGAATAAAATTTGGCTATGTGATTGATTTCCTGTCATTTGGTCACTTTCCGGTGTTTAATGTGGCTGATTCTGCTGTGACGGTTGGCGTTTTCCTGATGGTCTTCCATTATCTCATCGAAGAAAAAAAGTCATTGAAAGCAATAGACAAGAAAACAAACGGTGAGGATTGTAATACCTGTGCTTCAGATAAAGAGCTTGAAAAAGTGGTGTACAAAGTTGAGGATAGTGAATGAGTCCTGATTATGAAAAACATGTCTTTGAAGCGAGCAATAGTGGTCGCTTAGACAAGGTTATCAGTGATTCTCTGAGCGATGTATCCAGAGGCAAGGTGCAAGCCGCGATCCTTGATGGCAAGGTGAAATTGAATGGTGAGGTTTGCCTAAAGGCATCTACAAAGTTGGAACCTGGTGATAAGGTTGAGCTTTTATTAGAACTTGAACGCGAAGACACACTTTTGGCTGAAGACATTCCTTTGAATACTATCTATGTGGATGAAAATGTCATTGTTATAAACAAAGCTGCTGGCATGGTTGTTCATCCTGGAGCAGGTAATCAAAGTGGAACATTAGTCAATGCGCTTTTGTATCACTGGCCAGATATTCGCGAGGTAGGTGAAACAGGCAGACCAGGTGTCGTGCATCGCCTGGATAAAGACACTTCCGGTGTTTTGATTGTTGCAAGAAATAATGAAACATATAAATGGCTGGTTAAACAATTCAAAACCCGTAAAGTCATTAAGAAGTATCTTGCCTTGGTTGATGGCCATCCGCCTACACCCAGTGGCAGGATTGAAGCTAATATTGGACGCGATGATATACACCGCCAGCGCATGACCGTTAAATATGGTAAGAGCCGAGCCGCGGTATCTGAATATCAGACTGTACAGAGCTACGCGAGACACTCGTTATTAGAGGTTCAGCCTTTTACTGGAAGAACGCATCAAATCCGGGTGCATTTGGCCTTTATCAAGACCCCGATTACCGGCGATAAAGTATATGGCAGACGGAAATTAAGTATTCCTGTTGAGCGCTTCTTTTTGCATGCAAATAAATTAGGCATTGTTTTACCAGGAGATGAAGAGCCAACTGAATTTGTGGCGCCATTACCAGAAGACCTTAAAGAAATTTTGAAAACTGTGGAGAAATTGGGCAAATGAAAACATATGATTTTAGATCAGATACCGTTACCAGACCTTCAGATGCGATGCGTGAAGCTATGGCTAAGGCTGTAGTTGGCGATGATGTTTACCACGAAGACCCGACGGTTAATCAGCTTGAAGCTATGACTGCCGAACTTCTGGGCAAAGAAGCCGCGCTGTTCGTAAGCTCTGGCACGATGGGGAATTTAGTTGGCGTATTGTCACAATGCCAACGCGGTGATGAAGCGATTATGGGCACTCAGGGGCATACCTTTTTGCATGAAGCCAGTGGTGTATCTGTTTTGGGTGGGGTATCAATGTTTACTGTGCCTAATGAAGCCGATGGCAGTATCAGTATTGAAAATTTGAAGGGGGCTGTTCGAAACCATTTTGATGTTCATGAACCAATTAGCAGATTGGTGATCATTGAAAACACGCAAAATTTTTGTGGTGGTACTGTGTTGAGCCAGGCATATGTTGAAGAAGTATCAGAGTTCTGTAAGCAACATGGTTTGGCCTTACATATTGATGGCGCGCGTTTATTTAATGCTGCTGTCGCATTGAATTTACCAGTAAAAGAATTAGTCCAACATGCTGATTCAGTTACTTTTTGTTTGAGCAAGGGATTGGGCGCGCCTGTAGGATCCATGCTGTCAGGATCAAAAGAGCTGATTAACAAAGCGCGTCGTTTACGTAAAATATTGGGTGGTGGCATGCGCCAGGCGGGTATCCTTGCTGCGGCGGGAATTTACGCATTAGAGCATAATGTTGAACGCCTGCGCGTTGATCATGTGCGCGCGCAACAATTGGCTGATGGTCTTGCCGCAATTCCAGGTGTTAAACTAACCCGAGGCACTCCTCATACGAATCTCATCTTTTGCGCGTTAGAAGATGATGTTGAAATTACCACAGCTGCTTTTCTGGAAAAGTTAAAGGAAATGGGAGTCTTGATTATGGATGTAGGTCCGAGGGAATTTCGCTTGGTTACCCATCTCGAAACCAAAGATGAAGCTGTAGAGCAGTGTATAAAGGCTTTTGAGATAATTCTAAATTAAGTATTCTTGGCACACTACATGCACTTCTATGATAGAGGTGCATGAAATGAACAAGAAACTGTTGTTCGTAATCTTTTTGTTTGCATTAATAGTTTTTGTGTTCTCTTCATTTAATGTTGATGCGCAAAATTCAGACACAAACGATGATTTTAGGACTATTACTAACGAGACTAATTCATCGTATGTAATTGCCTTCCCTTTTTTTAGTCTTGGAAAACAAATCGCTGAACCAATAGGTCCAATTGGGGGAACTTATACATCTGTTCTTACTGACCCCAACAGCAGCAATATTGTGATTGGTGGTCATTTTCAATCTGGTGTTTATGTCAGTTTTGATGAAGGCACGACATGGTACGCCAGAAATAACGGACTAACAAATTTACATATTCAATCATTAGCTATTCATCCAAGGCATGGAGAAATAATCTATGCGGGTACATATGGTGGTGGAGTTTTCCTTTCTACTGATCGAGGTCTAAACTGGCAGCCATCAAGTGGGGGTACGCTTACTAATCATATTATCTACGATATTGAAATAGATCCAAAGAATCCATCCATTGTTTACGCCGCCTCGCGGATTAGCGGGAGCTTAGTTGGCTATATTTCCCGTTCTACGGACGCTGGAAGAACGTGGACAATTGTTTATAGGGGCGATTATTTTTCAACGCCAGATTATTTCTATGACATTGAGGTTAATCCAGCGAATATAAATATGGTTTACTTTACTGCGCATGAACATGGTTTTTATCGCAGTGTAGATAACGGTTTAACATTCTCTGCGATAAATGCTGGGGTTGATGATTTATCTGCCAGAGGTCTGGCGATGAACGAGGCTAACCAAAATGTAATTATCGGAGGCGTTTGGCATGGTGGGGGCGTATATAAGAGTGCGAACATAGGTGATTCATGGCAATCATCGCGAACTGGGTTACCTGCTGATGTGAAAATTACTAAAATTAAAGGCGATCCTAATAATGCCTATGGTAATCGTTTTTTTGCAACGACCTATGCCAATGGGCTGTATGTAAGCGTAAATAGTGGCGCATCGTGGAAAAACCACGGATGGAATGGTAGCCATATTAATGATATTGCGATTTCATCATATTATCCACAAACCTGGTATCTGGCAACACAAAATTCAGGCATGGTGCGAACTCGTGATGGCGGTGAAAATTGGGCAACCATCATGGGTGACCTGCGGCTTTACACCATCACTGGGATGCAAGCACTGGAAGACGAGCCTGAAAATATATACGTCGCAATTCATGGCTTAGGGGTACATCGTGTGGAATCACCTTTAGATACCTGGACAACACTCTACGATGGTCTAAACGATCTGAACATAACTGGTTTATTTAGTGATGGTAAGTCATTGTGGCTTAATAATGGAGATGGTTTGTGGGTGTATGAAAATGATTTATGGCAGTCAATAGACTTGCCAAAACCAAATGACCTGACAATGACTCAGAAACTCCGCTGGGAAAACAAAGTGCTTGGAGAATCCGATGCCACTTCGCTTGAAATAATGGGGGGTGAAAACGACATCCAAAAAGGTCTTGAAACAAGTAATTGTTTAACGGTGACCAGAATGTTGACTTTCCAGGAAAATCTTATCATAGGTACTACTGATGGGGTTTGGTTGCGAAGTGATTCGGGATGGAAAAACCTGGGAATGGAAGGACTTTTGATCTATGATATGGTTGCTGATGATAAAAATTCTACTATGTGGGTCTCAGCATGCGATTGTGAGATGAATTGTGAAGTTTATCGATTTCTGGAAGCTAATCTCATCAAACAATCCAATGGTTTAGATAATACGCGGGTTAACCAATTTCTAATTTCAGGCGACAATTTATTTAGTGCGACCGAGACAGGTGTTTTTAGCTGGCAGGAAAAGAATACCTCTTGGGAGCTAACTGTAGCTGTGTCTGAAGGTGTATATTCTATTGCACATAACAGGGAAAACCCAAAGATATTGGCTGCTGGTTCTAAAGGTTTTGTATTGATAAGCCATGATTCTGGTCAAAGCTGGAAGAAAATTAAGACAGAGTACGATTGGCATTATCCATTCCTGTTATTTAATTATGCTGAGGATGTAAAGTTAATGTTAGGAAGCATTGAATCCGGAGCATTTATTATGAAAATCGACGAATAATCAGCTACAATTTCTAATATAGTTATTGTGGAGAAAATTGTATGCTGATTGTGCTTTCAGACTTGCATTTCGCTGACACCAGCCCCTATACAATGGGTATCAACCGGAGCAACTTGAATCTTCCAGGACGGGTGTATAGAACTTTCTTTCGTGAGATTGCTGAATTAATTAAGGAAGGTCAAGTAGAACATATCGATCTGATTCTCGCGGGGGATATCTTTGAGATTACCCGGTCAGTCATGTGGCACAATGATCATTTACGTCCTTACGTACATAATGATGAAGTTACTGAGGGCACACCACATGAGCAGCGTATTTTGGACATCCTTGATGCAATTGCTACTGATCCTAAAGTTGCTGATACAGCGAAAGTTTTTCGCGGTTTAGAAGACTTGTTCGGCATGCCTGTCAAGATTCATTATATTCCTGGAAATCATGACCGCCTTGCCAATACGACACCAAAAATAAGAAATAAAATCAGGGAATTCTTCGGAATTGAAGAAAATGATGACTACTTTTCCAACCAATATTTACATTATCGTGATGGCGAAGCAAGAATATTAATCCGCCATGGTCATGAGTATGACCAATCAAATTTCGGAACAAACCTATCTCTCTGGCCTGAAATTCCGACAGTTATTGATAAGAGCTATTATGATATGCCTGTTCTTGGCGATATTGTGACAGTTGAAATTGCCAGCAAGCTCCCGCTGCTTTTTAGAGAGCAGTACGGTGATGAAGCGATTCTGTCAGATTCAAACCTAAGGCGTATGTATCAACGTCTCATTGACTTTGATAATGTGCGACCAAACAACGCGATGATTAATTTTTTGTTTTCAACACCCGGTATTAACAGGAAAGAAATTTGGAAAATTATTGAACCTGTTTTAAGAAATTTACTGGATGAAATTGCGAAGAATAATACCTTAGCGGATGACATTATGGCATTGGGCAATTTTAAAAAACTAAGTGCAAAAGCCATTATGAGTATTTTTAAAATGCGTATATGGCGACGCGGTTTGCCACTTTGGATGTTTAATGGATTGACGAACCCGGTGATGAGGAAAACAGGACACGACGCAGATATCACTCTTCTTAATAAAGAAAGCTTTTTGACTGAAGGGAATGTTCATTTGCGATGTCTGGTGAGTGGTCATACACACAACGCTACAGTACGCCTCTTAAGTGTTGAAGATGGCGTTGAAAAATACTATATCAATAGTGGCACTTTCAGAAACGTGATTACCACAACGCCAGGCCAAAACAAGTTTGGACGCTTACGTTCCAAAGCGCGTATTTTGATTTATGAAGAAGGTGAACAGAACCCTGAATACAGACGCGAGACCGGATGGTCGTTTGATTTCAACGCGCGTTTGGGATTTGGCGATGACGCAGAGAACTTAATTGACAGTTTAGGAGATTAAGTTCTTAACCCGTTCATAATCCTTTCTACGGACATAAATTCAATAGCTTACTGATGGGGTACCTGAACCTTTATACATGGCTAAGTTGGAAGCAGCATAAGACCGAGAATCCATTGCCATGCCTATGCTTCCCCGGGTTTGATAGGTTTTGATGCGGTAAGGGATTTTGTTTTCGATGAGAATGTTTTCCACCCGACGAACTTCAGCTGCATCTGAGTCCGTTAAAACCTTTTTTAGAAGAGGAATTAACATAAAAAATTCAATAATTCTATTTTGTAGCATGGCTTTCTATCTCCACAATTGTTATTTAGAGGTACTAAGCTTGACCATCTTGCCTTTTTGGTCAAAGGTCATGCGGGCAAACTGATCAAAATTCTTTGAACGATATTCATAGCTCTTTTTTACAGTAACGACGTATCGTTGACTCTGTTGAATGGCTTCAAGTGTGTTCTTTCGGTCAAGTTCTGGATCAGCATTGGACTGCATCACGCCCAACAGGGGACTAATCGCCATTTTTCCTTCTTCCATGCCTGGCACATAGGATTTGATGACTTTACGAACTTTATCCAAAATTTCATTCGGCATCTCATCCTGCTTGATAATCATATCCGGTCTGGAATCGCTGATGGTCTTAATAACGGGGGAGGTCGCTACTCGCACGATGGGTTTGGTCATTTCTCTGATGTCTTTGCTGCTGGCAAGCGGATCACCGTAAATGACGAAAGATAGAATGGTTTTTTGGTCTTCGCCGTCAAGGAATCCCTGGTCAGCAGTCATTTTGCTGGCGAGAGCCAATTTCGCGCGCATTAGCGCATAACCAACGGCAACTTCGTTTTTTACATGGGTCCAGAAATGATGTGCCAGGAGATCTGCCGCGACGAGCGTTTTACCTGGTGCGCCGTAAGCGATGACTGTTGATCCAACAAAAGCACGCGTACCACGCGACAAAAAATTGAGAGCAACAGATTCATTTACTTTTTTGTCGAGAACCCAGGCTCCAAAACAAGCCTCACTCAGAACGATTGAGGGCGCGCCGGTTGTTTCGGTAAATGTCTTGGTATTTAATGCTACTGGATATTCAATATCGGTTCCCTCGCGACTTAGATCACGTTGACCGTACCATTCGTTGCTTTCTTTTAAGCCATGCAAGTTGAAGTAGCCAAATTTGCCATTAGCTTTGCGGTTTTCAAGGATATTTTTGTTTGTCGTGGGTGGTGAAGTAAGCAGACGTTTCGCATCGTCTATGACGCCAAAAACGCCAGAAGAAGCGGTTTTCCATACCTCAGCACTCACTCCAAGATGGTTGGCGTTCTGCGGTTTAGTGCTGAACATGCGTAACCAGTTGAACAGCGCACCAAAGAGCGTTGCGAGGAAGTTACTGACAAAACTCTTTTTAGTCTTCTTTTTGATGCTATATTCATTGTTTAAGAAACGTAATTGTTCGAGAAGATAACCCGCGTCTTTTCCTTTTTCATCGGGTAGACGACCCACGGGCCATTGTTGGACGAAATAGTTATCGTCAAGCGTCGCGTAGGGGTTATCAGACGGCACATTTGGATCGCTGTCGTCTGTTGGATTGGGTAACAAGTGAAACGGAACAATATCATTTCCGCCAACGATGAGTAAAGCGCCAATCATTTCTCCCTTAACGGAGAGTTTGCTGTCAAGGTCGATGAGCGCTCTTTTTAAGGTCTCAGCATTTGATGTTTCTAATAAAGTCGTGCCTAATTCATTGGCATTTTCGGGATCGTCAGGAATAAAAACGGTGCTATTCCAACCTGGTAGTTCAAGTATCTTTGCGGAAAGATTACGGATAGAGTCAATGATGACCTGGCTGGTATTCTCACCGTACTTTTTGTTGAGATTATTACGACTGGTCATGAACACATAGCTGGGGAAGCGCGTATCAGCGTTGGATAGCTCGGGACGGTTAATTTTACGGGTAACCTGATCGAAATCGGACTGAATTTCATCTAAAGCCGCAACAGTTTGGCGGGTTTCCTGATTGAAAATACTTTCATCAAAATTTTGAGTTTTAAAATTTCCATCTACTGGAAGTGTTGCAATATCTTCCTTAAAAAATGATGCGGTGGGAATTTCAGAATAATCTGCTGCGATATTCGGATCTTCCTGAAGAATATCAAAGAGTTTGCCTGGCCGCAGCGGTACAGTCGCTTGCTCTGATAACAGAGCTTTAATTGCCTCTTCGGCGCTCATGTCTTTTGTTGAGACAGCTTGGGTTGGCGCGTCAAATAATACTTGAGCAGATGTTGTTGAGTGAGCTGTAGCTGATTGAGCGCCTGAACTTCCGGAAGCGAGGATGTTCCAGCCTAATTCCGCGGCGACATTCGCTGGCACTGGTAAGTCGAGATAGACCTTAAGGTCTTCGGGCCACAAGGGTTGATAAACATGGTTTGGGCCAAGCAAGCGATGAACAACCTGCCCACTGACATCATGCGCGGCAGCCCAGTGTAACTTTTCTACACCAGCGGAATCGTTATCATTGCTCATATCTGCCAGGGCAGAAAATATTTTGATCTGTAGACAATCTTTCCAGCGACTGCTGTAGAGCTCAGAAAGAGTTTTTAATAAAGTCGCGTTGCTCATCTGCAAGACAACATGCAAATGCATAATCGCGGGAAGAGGCAAATTAGGATTGTGAGCGAGACTTTCCAATACAGATTTTTCAGCTGCAGAATATTCCCCTGCTTCAAACTCAGCGCGAGCCTGATTAAGCGCGTGCAGCCAGGGTGACAGAGATTTATCCGGCACGATGTTGCGGGTTAAATAGCTTAGAGCGGTTTCAATGTCGATATTGTTATGATTTTTTAGACGGGCACAGAGGGCCAGCGCTTCGGTGAATTCCGGGTCAAAACGAATGAGTCGTTCAAGGGTCGCGATGGCCATGTCATTATCACCCAGTTCAACCAATGCGGTTGCGTAAATTAAGTTGACCAAAAGGTCGCCTGGGTAGCTTGCCATCCATATAAGACAAGCTTGACGGACGAACTGGAATTCTCGGTTGCTCATCGCGGTTTGAACAATCGTCAGAAATTTACTGCGTCTGACAATCATAATTTCTTCAGCGTTGTTGATTGGGTATGGTCTCATTTTCGTTTTGTTGCCTCTTGGAGATTATTGAGAAGGTTTTGTGCGACAATAGCTGCCAGTTGACGGCGGATGCTCTGGTCAGTGGGGGCAAGTTGGGCGGCTTTTTGGAGCATCAGCTCAGCACTGCGGAAATCGCGACTGGCTTTATAAGCGTTGGCGGCGTGCACATAAGCGCGGGGGTCTTTGCTGACTTGTTCAATCGCCTTATTGTAAGTTTTGAGGGCTTGTTCGTTCAAGCGTTGGTCTTCATAACTCTGACCAAGTTCAAGATAAGCCTCGATAAGGCTTGGGTTTTCTTCAATGGCTTGCTTGAGATAAACCTGAGCCGTGTCATGTTGATTGTATAAGCGGTACAGCGCGCCCAATGCGAGCAAAGTTTCCGCATTTTTGTTTTCTAATTTCAGGCTTTGGAGCAATGTCTTTTCCGCGTTTTTACTTTGATCAAGTAATAGTTGGTATTGTGCCAGTAAATTAAGCACATTGGGGTAGTCAGGATGTTCATGTGCGAGGCTGGTTGCCATACGCAAACCAGTTGCGGGGTTATCGCGGGCTTCAATGCGGATACGATAGATCTCAAAAGCGATAGGATCTTTCGCGATGAGCATTGCGTCCTGAGCCAATTTTTTGGCTTCATCAAAAGACTGGCGGACAATCAGCGATTCTATTTTGACTTTTAAGGCGCGTTCACACTTGAGTGAGCTATCAATGACTTGGTCGGCGTAAACTATCGCTTGGTCGTATTCCTGGATAATGAAATGTAATTCAGCCAACGATTCAAGCGCGTTCAGATTGCCGGGCTCGAGGATTAAGAGCTCTTTTTGGTATTCGATCGATTTTTTGTATTCACCTAATTGGCGATTAAGATCCGCGAGGGCTTCCAAAACAGGGATGGCGTTTGGCTTGAGGGTGTTGGCTTTCTCGTAATCCTTTATTGCGGCATGGTAATCTTTTTCAAGCCATTTGATTTCACCCAATGAATGCCAGTATTGGCTGTTGTTGGGTTCCAGCTCAATCGCCATGCTAATGCTGTCTTTGGCATCACTAAGTTTGTTTTGTTGCTTCTGGAACATTGCCAAAAGCGCCAGCCATTCGGGTTCGTCTGGCCAAATGCTTAAGGCGCGTTGAATGGCTTCTTCAGCTTCTTGGGGTTGGTCAGCTTGCGCGATTGCCAGGGCAACATGATACAAAGCTTGTCGGCTTTGAATAATAGGAATCTTGTTTAAGATTTCCACAGCATTCGCAGGCTGTCTATCGAGGAGTTTAATAGCGTATTGGAACTGCAAATCATCATCGTGCGGATGGGCAGCCATTATTTGTGAAATGATGCCTGGGTTCTTGGTCACGGCCACTGCCTGTATAGCAAGTTTTCTTGAATAAAGCAATGTGTCCAGATTAGTTTCTTCTGGTAAATGGCCGGTGAACTGAGCTTTGCCTATGATTTCTACAGCTACAACACTATCAGCTGGAATAATACCTTTTGCCATTGAAAGTCGCTCGTCAAAAAGAGCTTCATCGGATTTGGTATCATTCAGGTTTTTAGCTAAACGCTTGCTCACTTTTAATGTCTTTGAAAGAGCTTTCATCCTCGCTTTATCTGCGAGGTATTCAGCGAGTGTGAGGTTTAGGCGTGGGTTTGAATCACAAATACGCAAGCACTGCCTAAATATTTGATCGGCGAAGTCCCAGTCCAGCATTCTCCAGGCGACGATAGCGACTGCACATTTCTCCCAAAGACTGCTAAATTCTTGAAGTTTAGCCAGATTAGGATGCTCTTCTTCAGGTTGAGAAGCTTGACGATCTTTCATAATCTGCAGAAATGCCATAGCTTGGTGAGACTGTTGCTGATTTTCTGTTGTAAGCACGCCCACAGCCATGCTGATGAGGTTTTGCTCATCTTTGCTTAAGAAGTTTTCAAAAAGAAGACCAGCTTTTGTCATATCAACATTGAGCAAGGCATCCAGTGTCAGTATTCTAATAATATCGATGTCTGTTGAACTGAGTTGTGCTTTGTTGTTCAAAGACTCTAAAGTGTTATTGAGCTCGTATTGCTCTGCAGTAGATAAGGCTAATTCAGTTTTAATGAGTTGCGCATTAGAATTGCCGGGGTCTGATTTTAGTGAAAGATGGGCATGTTTGATTGCCTCAGTATAGTTGCCCATAGCGCGATGTAAAAGTGCGGCTCTGAGCTGAAGGTTGCTAAGGTCAAATGGCAGATAACCATGGCTTAAATTAGGTGAGAAACTACTTTGCAAGAAGTCAGTATTTCCCTCTTCCGCACGTTTGAGAAGAGGCTCTAAGGACTGCAGGGCGGGCTGGTATTGTTTATCCTCAGCATATGCGTCCGCCCGCAAGATACTAAAACCTGGTTGGTGAGCGTGTTTTTGTTTTACTTTATTCAAAAAATCGAGGGCAATTGACGACTGCTGATTGTCTAACAGAGCATAAGCTATTTCGCAGCACTGGAAGTAATTCAGATTTTCATTCTCAGAAATGGCGCGTTCCAGAATTTCAGTCGCGAGTTTGGACTCATTCATCTGCATATAGAGACTGGCTACCTTCAGATAATCTGACGTGGAGATATCCGAAGTTTCCAACATTTTGCTCAAAGTTATTTTTGACTCATCGATGGCATTGTTTTCCAAATAAATTTGTGCCAAAGAGAGATGTAATATCTGTTCTTCTGAACGCAAATAGACAGCATCTTTTAAAGCCTGGATGGCGTCATGCGGTCTTTGATTCATTTGCATAAATTTTGCGTACCAGAGAACGTTTTCAGGGTCAGTTGATGCCAGTTGAAGAGCGGTTTGCGCGCTTGAGATGGCTTCATCAATCAGCCCGGATTTGAGATACGCATGGGAGAGCGCGTGGCGTGATGTGAGATCGTTGGCGTTGAAAGAGACCGCTTCTTGTAAAGATGCCATGGCGATATCTTCAAAGCCCAAATCAAAGGCGACTAAACCAATTTGTCGCTGTAAATGTTGATAGAAGCGTGGCGCTTTGGCTTCAGGTTGATCGAGGAGGTAGATGTAATCCTCATAAGCTTCTTCAAGCTGTCCAAGCCTGGCTTTTACATCGCTTTCTAAAAGCCTCATTTCAAAATTAGCGTCGAAGGTTGCTGTGCGGTCTTGTAAACTTGGGAGCAATTCCTGCAGATCTGACATAGTTTGTGTCGATTTTTCGTCATCTTGTTCTGATAATGTCAGCAGGTTGCGGATGTAAGCCACCAGGGACTCATTGCTTTTTAGACTTTGCCAGGCGAATTTATAAATAACGTTAGCGCGTTGGTTTTCTTTTCCAGCAGCGAGTGTTTCTGCCAGTACCAAAGCCAATTGAGGATTGCTGTTAAATTCGCTTTCAAAGGGCACAATGGTATCCCAGGCTTCTTCGGTTTTGCCTTGATTAAGCAAAGCCTTGGTCAAAGCAATACTCGCATCCATACTGTCAGGTTGAATGCCCAAGGCTTGTTTGAGAGTATGCGCCGCTTCGGAGGATTGACCATGGTCGAGGTAAAGCTTACCCAGAGCGTAAAGGATTTGAGCGTCATCGGGTAAAACGACCTGTGCTTTTTGCAATGTGCTTAAGGCTTGATCGGTTTCGCCAAGATTATTCCAAATGCGTGCCAGGGCAAGCCAGCTATCCGTTTTTTCTGGAGCCAAGGCTGACGCTTGTTTGAGGAGGCCGCGAGCTTCATCAGTGCGCTCACTTTGGATGAGTGCTTCACTGAGAATGACCATTGCTTCACCATCCAGCGCGTCCTGAGATAAATAGTCTTGCGCGATTGGGATAGCGATATCGGGTTGACCGGCATCAATAGCAAGTTTGGCATAATAGAGCGAATCTTCACGGGAAACTGATGTATCGCTCTCAATTACCTGGCTGAAGGTTTCAAGCGCTTTTTGTGGTTCATGCGCTTTGATATAAAGTTGTGTAAGCTCTTGTTTATACTCACGGTTTTTGGGTTCCAGTATTGAAAGCATACTGAAGTTCTGAATCGCTTCAGGTAAATAAGCCAATCGTTGCTGGATTTGCCCCGCGAGTTCAATAGCCGCGATATCGTTTGGGTTTTCGAATAAAGCTTTGTTGATTAATTCGTTGGCAACTGCAAAGTTTTTGACTTTGGCAGAAAATTCAGCAGCAAGTTGTTTGTCAGTTTTACTCAAAAACCGGGATTTCTGGTTCGTCGTGAAAATATTGAGTTGCTCAGGGTCAAATTCATGCTCAAAATTGGGTTGAATTGCAGCAAACTGAGGATGGCGAACGGAGAAAAGCCATCTCGTCGTGTTATCAGAGAGCGTGTTGAGCAAATAGAGTGCTTGATGCACATCGCCTTTGGCAATGAGAAATTCAGCATATTCGCTGATGTAAGTTTCGTTGTCAGGATCCAGGCTGAGAATTTCCTCCCAAGTCTTGAGGGCTTCATCAGGCTGGATTTTTTCGAGGTCTTTCGCGGTTTTTTGAAGAAAAGCAACGCGTTCTTTTTTGTGTTCTTCACGGGATTTATCAAAAGAACTGATCGCATCCTGGTTCAGACCGGCAAATTGCTCCAATTGTCCACGGGTTCTCAAATCTTCTATAGAAAGCTTTTGCTCTGCATCAAAAACTTTTTCATGCTCTTCAGATAAAAATGTCTGGGCGAGCCCTTGCACAAGCTCAATATTTTCCGGATCATCCAAGGCGCGGAGTAAGGCGAGTTGAAAGTCTTTTGAAGAGTCTAATGAGAGCGTGCTAAAGAATTGGAAACGTTCTTCATCGTCCATTGAAGTTGTGAAAACTACGTGCTTTATTAGTTTGGCAACCTTGTCCAGCTTTTGAAGAGGAACTTCGTCGATGAGGGTAATTAATGCTTGGTCGTAGTCATTAGCCAAAGCCGGGAGGACCACAAAGGCTGTCTTCCAAAGCTCAAGTCCTTTGTTCTCTCCGTCAATAAAGTCTAATAATCCATTCCAGCTTTGATGCTCAACGCGGTAATCGCGCAGCGTCAATGCCAACAGCGCGACATCGCTAAGAGAACTGGGCTCAAGCCCAGTTACTCGGATAGCCTTAAGCAGTTCTTCACTCTTATGCTTGAGTTCATCAGGAACAGTTGTAAATAATTCCTGGTAGTCTTCGAAAAACAGACCAGGTCTTAAACTGAATAGAGAAAAGGTGCTGACCTGCCATTTGTCTTGGTCATTACCAGCAAATGCAATCCAATCCTCTGGATGCTCAAGGGTGGCGAGCGCCTTCCAAACCAAATGATCCTGTCGAAAACTGCTAATCAACTGGCGCTGGGTTTTTTGATTGAAATGCGTTTTGAGATGTGATAAAAACCAGTCAATTCCCATTATGTCCTCCAACGCTTACGCGGCACTGAACAAAACAGGTTTCAACAGAAAGTAAGCGACTGCAAGTAAAACCAAACCAAGAAAAACAAAGAAAATGCCGATACCTGTATTGGATTGGGTCAGATCATTCAATGAACTTAAAAGCATTGACGCGTTACCAACCAGACCCGATACGCCATCGACGAGACCCTTTTGGGCTAACTTCGCTGTTGATTCCGCGATAGTACGAATGTTTTTATTCATTGCCTGGCGCGCGAGAATGATAATGCTGATTACAACGCAAATAATGCCCAGCAAAAAAATGATACCAGCAATGGTAATAACGATTTGGACATTGTTTTCTAACATAGTAACTCCTCTATAGTTCCTTCAAGTCCTATGTTGCAACTACTATGCCAAACAGGGTCTATGATGAGCTTTTCCGCTTATAGTTTACAATCTCCAAAGGCAGGTGATTGAGCTCGATAATGGGGTCATCACAGAATAAAACTGCCCGCTCGATGGTGTTGCTAAGCTCACGGATATTTCCGGGCCAGTCGTAATTAACAAGTGCTTCCATCGCTCTGGGACTGATATCAATGATGTTTGAACCCTGGCGCATATTGAAGCGGCGAACAAAGTAGCCAACCAGTTCAGGAATGTCATCTTTGCGTTTCACGAGTGTCGGAAGATCCAGGTCAACGACTTTGAGACGGTAGTAGAGGTCTTCACGGAATTCATGTTTTTCAATCATTCTGCGAAGATCACGGTTTGACGCGGCAATGATTTGCACGTCCACCTTAATCAGGTTTGTGCCTCCTACACGGCGGAACGAGCGTTCTTCAAGCGCGCGCAGGAATTTGGCTTGCAGATCAATTGGCATAGACGAAATTTCATCCAGGAACAAAATGCCACCATCAGCGACTTCCATTAAGCCTATTCTGCGTTGGGTCGCGCCGGTGAATGCTCCCGATTCATGACCAAACAGCTCTGATTCAAACATGGTGGGCTGTATTGCCGGGCAGTTAATATCAATGAAAGGTTTGTTTGCTCTTGGTCCGCTTTGGTGGATGAACCGTGCCAAAACTTCTTTGCCTGTCCCAGTCGGCCCAGTAATAAGCGCTGACACGCCCATTTCAGAAGCGCGACGGGCTAATTCGACAACATGAGCCATTTCTGGTGATGTGCCAATAATGAATTGTACATTCTTGCCTTGTGACGCGCGCCAATGATTGAGTTCGCGGCGCATACTGATCATGTCGTTGGCGCGTTTAACGGCGGCTTCTAACTTGATGAGATCAAGAGGTTTCTCGATAAAGTCTTGCGCGCCGGCTTTCATCGCGTCAACAGCCATGCTTACTTCACCATGCGCGGTGATGATAATCACCTGTGGGCGCATCGGTAAGGTGGCGACATCTTCCAAAAGATGGGGCCCATAGCCGTCTGGCAGCTGGACATCCAAAATGATGACATCCGCCTTGCCTTCAGCAATCACTTTACGGGCATCGGCTAAGGTACCTGCTTCAATAACTTCGTAGCCTTTCGTGCGCAAATAATTACTTATTACCATTCGCGCGGTTTCTTCATCGTCAACGACTAAAATGCTATTTGTCATTTTTCTCCTCTAATGTCGCCATGGGTAGCAAAACACGGAACATTGTGCCACCCGGGTAGCTTTCAACAAAAATATTGCCTTTATGCGCGGTCACAATCCGCTTGGTAATCGCTAAGCCTAATCCTGTACCTGTCGATTTGGTCGTTTGAAAAGGCTCAAAAATATGTTTTATAAGGTCATCGGGAATGCCAGTCCCAGAATCGGCAACGCATACTTCGTACTGTGGGGGCTGGCTGTCTTCAGCCGGTTTAATACTGATGCTTAACGTACCGCCATCAGAATCCATTGCCTGGATGCCGTTACTAATGAGGTTCACAAAGACCTGTTCAATAGCGCGACCATCAGCAAGGACAATCGCGTTTGGCGGTTCTGATTCAAAAAGATAGGAAATATTCAGGCGGGTCATTCGAGGACCCCAGCGCTCAAGGATGTTTTCAAGCAGGGATGTGAGATTCAAGGGCAATGGCTGATATTCAATGGGTTTGGCAAAGGTGAGCGTCGAGTCGGTAAGGTGGGTTAATCGTTGGCAATCCTGCTGCAAACGCATCACCAGGTTGTAATTTGGGTCTTCAGGTGCCATGGTCATGCCCATAAATTGCAGCCCGGTTGAGATGCTGTTGATGGGGTTTTTAACTTCATGAGCAAAAACAGCCGATACTTCGCCCAAAAACGCTCGCTGTTCAAGTTGTCTGCTGTGTTGCAAAAGTTGTTCAGTCTGGCTTAAATCACGTAGCAAAATGATGATGCTTTTAACCTGATCATCAATGCTAACAGGGACACAGGTCAACTGGGCAGGGAAGGCGTTTCCGTGCCGGTCATTGAGCAAGAGATTCGTGCCGGCAATCGTGCTGATGCCTTGTTGTGCCGATTTATAAAGCTTGGCGAGGCTTTCATTGCCAATGAGCACCATGGTGATGTCCTGCAGGTAGACTTCATTAGCGGCATAACCCAGGATATTTTCCGCAGCGAAATTCATCTCCGCAATTCGCAAGTCCGGCGTCAGCACAATCAACCCTTCACTCATGTTTTCAGTTATGCCTCGTTCAATTTGCACGATGTGACGCATGGTTTGAAGACGTTTGCTGGCGTTTTCGAGTGCCATGAGCCTGGCATAGGCTGTTTTGGTATGGTTCGCCAGAACCGATAAAAAGCGCATAGTTTCAGTACTGGGTATAGGCGTGAGTCCTGTGGCAAAGAGGATAGAAAAACACACTTTATCATCCCTGACTGGTAACAAGACAGCGTAGTTGAAGTCCTTTGAAAGCGTGAATTCGTGCAAGGGATGTTCTGGTGCCTGGTCTGACTGCCACAAAAAATGATAAGCAGGAATTTTGGCGGTGTCTAAGCCTGCTTTTTTAGGCAGTTGTGAGCAGTTGAAATGTGAGGGCAAATCCTGCTTTATGAAGGCATTCTTATTATCTGATTGCGGTAAGTAAAGCCCAAGAATGGGCGCGTTGAGCACTTTTTTTGCAATCTCGGAGCATGTAAGCCATAAACCTTTGGAAGAGTTTTGCTCATTCAAGTTGTTCAGCAACGAGAAAGGATCCATCATATCTATCTGGCTTGACATGATGGTGTTTTCAGAACTCTGAGGGTCAAAATCGGGTGGATAGAACGCCAGGACAACCAGGCTGTTTGTCACATTGAGCGAAAACACCCGCATTGCTGATTGCACAAGGTCTCCATCTGCGAGTCTCAGCCGGACTGGTCGCGTGTCATCCCCAGTGACGTTTGTGTCAGTTTCTTCTGGGAGGAGATCTATGAGATGCATCGTTGGCAATTCTTCATCTGAAAAATGGCATAAGTCAAAAAACTTGTTGTTTGCCATAAGGATATAGTCGAGATCGCGTCTATAAACAATCGCCGCGGTCGGGATAAGATTTAAGATTCGAGAATGCCGCAAAAAATCCAGCTCAGTTGAATCGACACGGTTCGCGTCGGGAAGTGGCAAACGGGCTTGCACGATTTATGACCTCGGTTGACTGTGTTTTTGACGTAAATGGGCTGGCAAAATGCCTTCCATTGAGCGGTATTTCGCGACAGTACGACGGGCAATGCTTATTCCGCGTTCCGCTAAAATGTCCTGGATTTCTGAATCGCTGTAGGGGGTGTCTTCACCGTCAATAATGGATTTAATTTCAGCGCGAGTGGCTAAGCTGCGGTCAAAAAAGACGGACATCGGTACAATGCGCTTGTTGGGTAACTGCACTGTTTTAGCGGATACCGCACGAGAGATGGTTGATTCATGCACATCCAGTTCTTGTGCCAGTTGCGCCCGGGTGAGTGCTTTCATGGCCTTATCCCCAGAGATGATGTAATCCTTTTGGTGAATGAGCAATCTTTCCAACAGTAATCGCAATGCGTTTGAGCGTTGTTGGATACATTTAATTAACAAAGAGGCTTTTTCAATGTCGCTACGCCATTCATCGGCTTTGTTTTCGTCCATTTCTTTCGTGGAGGATTTGAAAAGCGGATTGACGCGCAATGTGCCACGGATTGGCAGGATAATTTCAACGACCAAAGGGTTTTTAGGGTTATCGTTGAGGTAATAAATAAGTACATCTGGCTGATGAAAAACATCTGGTGCGACAGGGCTGGGGTTACGCACGTCTCCCCAATGAGCTCGTGCTGGGAAAGGATTAAGGTTCTCAGTAATGAAACTTGAGATCGTCCGAATTTGCTGGCTTGTGGTGCCAAGTTGTTTGGCTATCTCAGAGAAGTTTTGGTGACTAAGCTTAGGTAAAAAGTCCCGGATGACATCGCGAGTATGTTCCGGCACTTTGATTGTTTCAGCCAGGGCGTCAATTTGCGCCAACATCGCCTCTTGTGGGTTGGCAGAACAAACGCCAATGGGGTCACATCGCTTAAGCCGTTCTATAATTTCACTCACTTCAGAAGGTAAACGATGATGGTAGCGGGCAACTTCCATGGCAGTGGTGGTGAGGAAACCATCTTCATCGAGGTGGTTGAGGATATAAGCGGTTATCAAGCGATCTTCAACGGGTAAATCAGCAGCGACCTGGCGCAAGACATAGGTAGCAAGGTCAACAGATTCGGAAGCATAATGCTCTTCGGGCACTTGTTCAGTGCTCGCGCCAGAACCTGTATAGAAATCCTCGCGGGGTGAAATGAAGATGATGGGGTCGTCTGAATCATAGCTGGCAGGCTGACTACAGATAGGGCAAGGACCCGTGGGGGGTAACAAACGCTTACACATCGGACAACGACGCTCTTCAATCAGTTCCAAAGCGGGATTGGAGCCCAGCTCAGATTCGATTCTTTCACGCAACTCAGTAGCTGTGAGGCCGAGCAGGGTCATTGTTTGTGCCAGATGGGCTGAAGTTGTGGTTGTGATCTGTTGATAAGGCAGCTGTAACATGAGCTTTCCTTCCTGAAAAAAGTGTCGCGTTAGTGCAAGAATTATACCAGAGAAAATCAGGGATGCGCTATAATAGTCAAAACAAAAAAGGACTTATATTGGATAGTTTATTTGAAACTGAAGAACAACTCGAAAAAGCCGTGATGGTGGGCGTATGGTTGGGCAAGAACAACGAATCGACCCTAAACCTTGAAGGCTCCCTTGAAGAATTGGCATTTCTGGCAGAAACAGCTGGTATTGAAGTGGTAGGGGAAATCACCCAAAATTTAATCCATCCTAACCCTAAAACTTACATTGGTTCTGGAAAGGTTGAAGAACTTAAATTGCTTGTTGAGGAACTGGGCGCGGATATGATTTTGTTTGATGATGAACTTTCGCCAAGACATCAACGCGAGCTTGAAGAAGTTTTTGGGAATAAAACGAAGGTCATTGATCGAACCGCTTTGATTTTGGATATTTTCGCGTTGCATGCGGATACAGCTGAAGGAAAATTGCAAGTAGAGCTGGCTCAGCTGCATTACCGCTTGCCCCGTTTGACCCGCGCCTGGACCCATCTCGCCAGACAAGCTGGCGGTGGCGCTGGGCGTACCGGTAGTGTGGGTGGCGTGGGTTTGCGTGGGCCTGGTGAAACCCAGCTTGAAACCGACCGACGAGAAATCCAAAAGCGAATCACCAAGCTTGAAGATGAGCTTGAAAAGGTTCGCGAACGCCGTGCCCGCCACCGCAGCCAACGTAAGAAAAGCAATGTACCCATTGTGGCATTGGTTGGTTACACTAACGCGGGCAAATCGACTTTGCTGAATGCGATAACGAACTCGGAAATTTATGTCGCAGATCAACTCTTCGCCACATTGGATCCTACAATCCGACAACTTCAGCTGCCGGGTGGAACTGAGATCTTAGTATCTGATACAGTGGGGTTTATTCAAAAGCTGCCTACACAATTGGTAGCAGCCTTCCGCGCGACGCTGGAAGAAATAAAAGAGGCGGATTTGCTTTTGCACATCGTGGATGTTTCGCATGAGCATCACCAGGAGCAGAGCTATTCCGTTTTGGAAACGTTGAGGGAAATCGAGGCTGGGGATATCCCCATTTTGACCGTTTACAACAAAATTGATCTTTTGGACGAAGAAACGCTTAGCAATCTGGAAACGTCTTCTGAAGAAATGTCCTACTTCATCTCTGCCCGAACCGGAGAAGGGGTGGAAGCCCTGCAGGAAGCTATAGCAGATGAGCTTTTTTCCGAGCAGAGTTTGCTGAAGGTATTGTTGCCTTATTCAGAGGGCAGATTGGTATCCATCTTTCACGAACGGGGCAACGTGATCAATGTGGAGCATTTGGAAGAGGGCATCTTGATTTATGGTCGCCTTCCCAGGGAAACCAGACCCTATTTTACGGATTACATGCAATAGTCACCCGGCTATTCTTCAACAGCTCCAAATCATTAAACAAAAAAAGACCAGTAACAAACCACTGGTCTGATTTTTTGATGGGATAAAGAATTATTCTTTTTCTACTGCAAAAACTTCGCGACCTTGATAGTGGCCACATTTTTTGCAAACGCGATGGGGCAAGCGGATCTCGCCACAGTTGGGGCAGTTCACGGCATTGCTCGCCTTAAGTCCGTCATGGGAACGACGGCGGTCGCGTCGGCCGGAAGTTGATCGTTGCTTCGGTAATGGGGTCATCTTACACTCCTACTCTCAAATATTAACCAATACATAATACACGATTTACTCATTCCGGTCAAGGATTTTGGAAAGCTTGTGTGTAAACAGGTCAGCACATCGTATACACTTTATGAACCGAGGCTATGAAGCCTACCGCACTCAGTGTCTGGAAATAATAGGGTTACCATACAATGATAT
>MTBK01058402.1_pt1 | contig 23832 bp, 23 predicted proteins | sample 1535981 | NCBI WGS metagenome assembly MTBK01 (sample SAMN06109225, study PRJNA356200) | anaerobic digester metagenome | isolation source: biogas reactors fed with pig manure or primary and secondary sludge | place: Spain | collected 2016-06-30
GAGCGGGATCATGCCGCTTTTGACGAGCCCCATGCAGGTCTGGAGACCTGCGGTCCCGGCCTTGCACGCGAACTCGTAGTCGGCGGCGGTCATGTTGGGCGTCGCCCCGATCGCCTCGCCGACCGTGCATGCGGTGGGTTTGACAGCGTAGGGGTGCGACTCGCTCCCCACGTAGATTGCGCCGATAGCCTCGGGGTCGATCTCCCTCCGCCGGAATGCGGCACGGGCCGCCTCGACCGATATCGTTGCGGTGTCTTCGTCGAGATCGGGGACAGATTTTTCAAATACCCCGAGACCTCTCGTGATGTCAGATGCGTTGCCGCCCCATACCCGCGCGATCTCCGGGATCTTTATCCGGTGCCGCGGTATGTAGACGCCGTATGAGTAAATGCCTACCATAGTTTTCCTCGTAGAGTGCTGATGATCGTCTCGACATCCATCTCTGTGCAGAGAATCGTGATCCGGTCGCGTTCCGCAAGCCCCGGTATCAGGGGATGCACCTCTTCCGGTGCTATGCCCTGGAGCACGACGCAGCGCGGTTTGAAGGGTGTGACCCGGATCGCAACCATCGGTGACTTCCCGGTCGACACATCGGTGAAGACGAGGGCGCGCTCCGTGCTCCAGCCGTAGATGCGGTTGAACTCGCTCGAAGAGAGCTGGAGTATCGCATTGAGGCTGTTGATCACCGTGTACCCGTAGATGGTCTGGTCCATCGGACCACAGAGTGCAGTTGCACCGATGGCCCCTGCAAAGTCAGGGAGACCGACGGGGGATGCATACTCGTGGATGTCGTAGATGACATCATCGTCAAATTCGCTGTACAGGATTTTTGCAAACTTTTTGATGAACCGGCCACCGTTATCCTCGTCGATCGCGAGGATGGCATCGACAATCTTGCCGACGATAGCGGTTCCTGGACTCTTTCGTCTTCCGCTTTCGTAGTCACTGATTACAGAGGGAGAGACCTCGAGACGCTCGGCGAGTAATCCCTGGGGGATATCGAAGCTCTGTCGCCACTTCTTCAAGGCCTGTCCCGGTGAGTCCGAAAGTGTGATCTCTCCTGCCATCTTCTCGGCAAGTTGATGCCGCACTCCGGATTTCATGCAGCTAAGGATGCTTCCCGGACTTATAAAATTAGCGTATTAGACTTCGACATTTCACGAAGATCGGCGGTCTGATGCTCTTGCGCAACTCGTATATAGTATGCATCTCAATTATGATATAATGGTTGAAGCGGAAGATCTGCAGTCCCTGAAGACGATCGCCCTGCTCGGTGGGTGCAACGGTCCGATATGGCTCTCATCGCAGTCGTTTGGAGATGAACTGGGTATCAGTCCCCAGACCGCCTCACGGCGCCTGATCGCGCTTGAGCGCCAGCAGTTCATCATCCGATCGATGAAGCCCGACGGCCAGCATGTCGCCATAACAAAGGCGGGCGAACAGGAGCTGAGGCGCGAGTATGCAGACTATACCAGGATATTCAACCCGAAACGCAAGTACTACTCCCTGACCGGGACCGTGATCAGCGGGCTTGGCGAGGGGCGCTATTACATGAGCATCCCCCACTACAAAGCGCAGTTCGATGAGCACCTCGGCTTTGAGCCCTTCCCTGGCACCCTGAATATCAGGCTCGATCCGGCGAGCATCCAGATCCGGAGAGACCTTGAGCATCTCAGGTGGATCGAGGTCTCCGGGTTCACCGCTGATGAGAGGACGTTTGGCGGTGTCAAGACCCTCCCCTGCCGAATCAGGGGCGAATTTTGTGCTATCGTCGAGCCATCCCGCACCCACTACCGGAATGATATCATCGAGGTCATCTCCGGGGGCGAACTCCGCAAAATCCTGGACCTGAACGATAACGATATGATCGAGGTGGAGATTACCTATGATTGATGCAGCCATAGAGGCCCTGGTAAAGGGCGAATTCATCCTGTTATACGACTTTGACAACCGGGAACGCGAGACCGACTTTGCCATCCGGTCAGATGCGGTCACGCCCGCCCACATCAGGCAGATGAGGAAAGACGGCGGCGGGCTTATCTGCACCGCGGTGCACCCCGACGCCGCGACGAGGCTCGGTCTCCCGTTTGCGCACGATCTCCTGCGCGACTGCGGCATCGCCGAGAGGGACGGTGAGATCCCGTACGACCGGAAGAACCATTCGTCGTTCTCGCTCTGGGTGAACCACCGGGAGACCTACACCGGCATCACCGACCGTGACCGTGCCCTGACGGTCACCGCCGTCGCCGGAGAGGTGGAGCGGTCGCTCAACGGTGGCGGGCACAACTTTGCAGAGCAGTTCAGGTCGCCCGGCCACGTCGCGCTCCTGCGGGCTGCCGACCGGCTGCTCGATGAACGACGCGGGCAGACCGAACTCTCGATCGCGCTTGCGGTCATGGCCGGGGTCACCCCGGCGGTGACGATCTGCGAGATGCTCGATGATGAGACCGGATTTGCCCTCTCAAAGGAGGACGCGATAGACTACGCGAGGGAGCATGGTCTCGTCTTCGTCGAGGGACAGGATGTGCTCGACCGGTGGGAGTCCCCCGGTGTCAGGAAGAGGTAACCTCATCTTTTTTGTGGCCGTCCGGGGCAGGTTTACTTTTTTTGGGTGAGTCCCCTTCCGTTATTCTCAATCCTGGTTTACATGACGCTCACTGGATAAGCATGCGGTAACGCATTCCTCCCGGCGCCGCTCCGGCAAAAAGCTGTCTTGCGATCCCCTTTTTTTACGCATCCTCAGGGTGGTGCTCAAGGGGGCGCCAGATGCCGGGAGATACTCCGGAAAGGCGGCGCTCCTGCATTTTCAAAAATCATTTATGTGATTGTAGAATACCCTGAAATCGATGAAGAAAGATGCCGTGGCGTACCTGAACACAAGAAGGAAGGGGGATTTTATAGCGCAAAAGAGCGATGTCGATATTTACTCTAAATATCGTTTTCAGATCCTCAAGATCTTTCATGATCACCGGAAGGGTGCAACGCCTCCTGAGGAGAGAAGAGCCTTTACAGGGATGCTTGAGTACTGCGCCGCCAACGACTGCTCTTCTATCATTCTCTATGATCTCGCCGGCCTTGCAAGGGATATGGACGCCGGGCTTGCCACGCTCAAAAACCTCAACGAGCAATACATGGTCTACTTCGCATGTGGCGACTTCTTCGGATTCCGGGATGATCCGGATCTCCGGAGGGAGGCCATCGGTGACTTCATCACGTATATGGAGCGATACCAGGAGGATACGAAGGCTGCTCGTACCCCGGCATCAAAGAATGTGAAGAAAGAAGAGGGACGGCCTATAGGGCGACCGAGGGCGCTCAGCGATGGCCAGGTGGAGGCCCTCATCACGGTACGGCGGGCCGGGACGAGCATCAGCCAGATCTGCCGGATGTTTGGTGTGAGCAGGAGCACGGTCAGTAAGATCCTCGCGGACTACCCTGAACTGAAGGGGACGTGGAAGGGGGGAGAGCAGAAGGTGGATTGAGGATGTGATGCCGATTTGTGCGGGATCTTACTATGCTTCGAAGGCACCACGCCCTGGTTGGCAACCCCCCCGGAAATCAGGTTGTAATGGTTTATATATTAGATCGACTATAATCAACATAATTACACTTATCGACGATTGTATTATGCGGGTTGAATGGCAGCAGCGTACAGCTTTAGAGGTGAGATAAGGGATGGATGAGGATGAAATGAGGGTGAAAGAAATAATGGACTGCCTGGGGGGCAGAATTAGCGATGAAATTCTTGATGAAGCGTTTCTGTTAACCAAACAGATGTGTGAAACATCTAACGAGTGTTTATTTACTCGATTCACTATATAACTTTTATGCCGGGAATGAACGCCGGGATAAAGATTAATAATACGATTAATGATGCACTTGATGATGAATATCTTGGTTCATCGGCTATCAGCAAGTATATACTGGACTACCTATCAGAGTTGGGTGTAAAGTCCTTTTTAGTCGAGGAAAATTATATCGATAAAGATTACCTTATCGATTTTTCCAAATTCTACTCCCGATCATTTGGAGATTGTAAAAAATTCACCAAGCGGATTCATTTTTTCTCTGAAAATTTTGAGAGGCAAGAGATCGCAAATGCGCTAGAAAATGAAAATTCTGAAGCAAATACAAGAATTGAAGAATCCTACCTTGGTTTTGCAGTTGTAAGGCCAATAAAGGATAGACTCGGCAATAATATTATTGGCAGGACGCTACTGAAGCCGTATAATGAATTTGTTGATGGTTCGGAAGGTACAAAACGAATCTTACTGACTGATCAGTACGCAGTTAACATATTTGGAAAGCAGCTTGAGCTTGAAACATTACCATTCCAGACACAGGATCAGGCTGTTGGTGCATGTGCAACAACTGCGTGCTGGATCGCCCAGTGTGCCTTAACAAATATATTTGGAATTGAAAAGATATCACCCATTGAAATTACTGAGATATCTGTAGCTTTTCCTGCCTTAAGCCGGAATATTCCTTCAGATGGATTAACATATCCTCAAATAAAGGCCTTTTTCAACACAGTTGGACTTGACACAGAATTTATTGATCCCAATGTGATACGAAGTAAGCCGTATTACCGGAATACCGGTAGTGATATTGTCGCAGATATCGCTAAAGGCTATCTGACGGACCTGAAGATCCCGATTATTGTTGGATTGAGAATAGTCGATGAAAACAACAACGTAGTGGCTATGCATGCAGCGGTAATTAGCGGCTACAGACATAAGAACGGAGTTGTTGAACGGTTATACGTTCATGACGACCAAATCGGCCCATATAGTCGGGTATTCCCTGTTCGTGATTTCCTGTCCTGGGATAATACATGGTCAAAAAAACCGGGGATAAAAGAGTTAACCGTCAATAGGTTAATTGTTCCATTATATCCAAAGATTCGACATTCATTTGCAAATATATACGCCATATTTTTGCAGCATTACAAACCTCGCCTGGAAGCAATAAGAGCGTCTCCGGGATTTGATTCCGGCGTAAGGTTTGAATTATTTATAACTGAAGTAAAGCGGTACAAACAATTTATCCGGAAGCATTCTATCAAAGATAAAATAGCGATATTGAGTAAGCCATATCCAAGGTTTTTGTGGATAATCCGTTTACAGAGTCCAACAAAAATATATGCCGACTTTGTTTTCGACGCAACTTCCGTTTTCACAACCGAACCGTTTGACCACATTAGATATACGACGTGAACCACCCGGGCTGAAGGGGGTAAATAGAATACACATACGGTAGCATACACGAACATTTCTTCTCTCTACCAGTAGCGGCGGCCCGCCACGGAAGGCCCTGTCGGCGCCGGCAGATGCCTCGTCCCCGCACCGGTAACGAGGAGACCACCTGCAAAAAAAGGGTTTTCGGAGGTAGAGCGTGTCTCTACATCTGCACCTGGGAGAGTGCATCGTAGACGATCTTTCTGTAGACCTCGGGTTGCGTCCCGTACTCCTCCTGGGCCTTCCGTGAGTCCCCGGTGGTGCCGAGGGCGTCCAGGCGGTCCAGGGTCTCGCGTGCGGTATCCAGCACCCAGAGGTCGCGGGTCTCGCGGTCCACAACCGTTATCGACTCCGCGTTGACCGAGACCAGACAGTTCCCCTCCTGGGTAACAAAGAGGTTTGGTTTGCCGACGACGGCGACGAATGCCGGTGCTTCGATCCGGGCGAGCTGTTGCATCGCCTCCGGCCGGTAGGATCCTGCCATGATGAAGAATGTGCCCGTAGGGTCGATCACCCTTCCGCGGTAGAAGATGTTCTGGTCGCCCTGCCGCTGCTTCTCAGTGAGGGTTCCCACGACGAAGATACGGTTGCTCCTGATACCGGTCGGGAAGATGACGTAGTTCGGGCTCTTCTCGTCATCGCCCTCCTTGAACTGGTAGCGCGTCTCACGGAACTCTGAAGCAAAGATCCGGCGCGCCGGTTCTCGTTCGAACGTAGCCTGAGGTCTCATGCTACCTCACCTCCGGCACGGTTCAACAGTGCAGCCAGTTCTTCGGGCTTGAACGTGACCGGAGCACAGGAATCGACGAGCATCCTGCCGGCGAACTCGCCACCGCTACAGGTGTAGTAACGTCCGAGCACTGCGTTTCTGACGCGGTAGAAGATCTCATCCATACCGATCGGGTTAGACTCTGCTATCGATATGGCCTCATCGAGCGTGATCCCGGTGAGCTTCTCGACGAGGTCGCGCTGCATCAGGATGTTTCGAGCGCGCTCTCCATCGTCCAGGACTCCCTTCAGGCGGAGGTCGTACCGGAAGTTCGACTGGATCTCATGCACCGGGCAGTAGTTCTGCCGGGATAGGCTCCGGTTGCACCCCTCGACGGGGCAGCGCTTGATCAGACCTGACCCGGGAGCGACGTGGATTAAAGCGCCCTGGATCTCGGTCTCGTTACGCCCGACCTCGATATCACCCTCATCTGCGATGTACATGGCGGTGTTCAGGGTGAGGGAGAGTCTGCCGTTGTACTCGTCGACGGTGGCGTAGTAGATGTTGTAGACGCCATCAAGCTCCAGTTTCTCCTTGCCCTCTTCCTTCCAGATGACGAACTTGATGGTGCCGCTCTCATCCCCGAGCAGTCCGGTCTGGAGCATCCGATCGCTGAGGACATCCCAGTCCTGGATGACCTTGGCGCGCACGCTTCCCACCCCGGGTGCGAGCTCCGCAGACGGTGTGATCGAAGGGAGGAGCGGGACGTCCTTCTCCATCTGCGATATGGTGGTGCCCGAGTGGATCTTCATGTTCGGTGAGCCCTTGTACTCATCGACGACCGCTGACTCGATCCGGTACCAGTGGCCGTACTCCATAGCGGGAGCGTTTGCGCGACTCCAGACGACGAATCGCATGGCACCGCTCGAATCTGCGATGATCCCGTTCTGCGCGATCGAGGGGGATATCGATGGGGTCAGGGAGACGATCTTTCCCTCGATAGTCACCCATTCGCCGGGCGCGATCTCGTTTATCGGGCGGAGGTCAGAGGATGAGCTCACGAGGTTCGGGAGGTTGTGTTCCCGGGCGAGGTCACCCGTCACCGTCCGCTCGGCCTCGGCGACGTTGACACCGAACTCCTCGACGAGGCGGCGGAGGCGTGACTCGATCTTCTGGCGATCAGGCTGTGCGCCACTTGATTCTAGTTTCCTGGAGATTCTCTCTGTTACATCTGATAGATTCATCACTTACATCTCCAATCTGTAGTTTACCTCCTGAGGGTATTAAGGATCGGAGTGCGGGGTGAAAGTGAACGGGTGTGATCGGATGCCCGAGGAGATGCGGTATGTGACCTGTTTGGCTATAACGCAACACATACGCGACGGGACTGCCGGTATTGCGTGTATGACCCGGAGGGAGCCTGTGCCGGGTCGGACCTCCTCACACCGAACAGGAGCGGTCAGATGCGCTCTTTGAACCCTGCGACCAGGCTTGGAGTCTCTGCGCGTCTGCCCGCCTCACCGATGCAGATTTATTATACATTTCATAGAAGGCCCCATCCCTCACGAAGAATGCGCAAAACCCCTCCTCTGCTGCCCACCATGCGTTTCCGTGCAGGATCAGAGATCACTTCCACGCGCCCTTAAAATCAGGTAAAACCTCTCTTCCGTCCGCTATTTTTGGGCACTGCCGCCTCACTGTTGCATACGCGACCACTCCTCCAATATATATATAGTGGTAGGGACAACATCAGATGTATGGCATTGAATGCGGACAGTACAATCGCGGAACTCCTCAGAGAAAAGCCTGAATCAGCGCAGATACTCTTCCGGTTCGGGATGGGTTGTCTCGGCTGTGCCATCGCAAACAGCGAGACGATCCGGGAGGCCGCCCAGGTACACGGCATCCCCCTCGCAGAGATGCTCTCTGCTCTCGGCATCGCCGAGGCCTGAAGAATCGAATCAGAGTGTATCCCTGAGGCGCTTGAGCTCAGCGAGGGCAGCCTCAGGGTTTCTTTTTACGTAGTCTGCCACTCCCGGGACATGCAGGAGTGTGCATCCGGCGCAGCCCCAGACCCTGCCGCCGCTTGAACTCTCGACCCACTCCCCGAGTTCCTCGTCGGCGCAGGGGTAATACGGACAGTAACAGTAATCGCAGCGCTGCCCCGGGAAGTGACAGGGGTAGTAGGGGCACTCCTCTTTCTGCCACTCCACCCAGTGGTCCCCGCCGTAGCGGCTGTATATGAAGAACGACGGCTCGCTCCGGAAAACCCGCTCCTGTTGCCGGGCGAGAGCCTCCGGTATGCCGTGGAGGATGGCCGCATGGACCCGTCTGCCGGCCTCCGTCAGGGTTCCGGCGTAGGTATGTGTGCCGGCCACCCCCCCGCACTCGCATGCGACGGCGACCGCGTCGGTGGTGGTGCCGGGAAAATCGTACCCGAGGTCGTGGAGCGCCTGGGTCTTTGCCCCGGTCGCCGTTATGATCATCTCAAGGAGTGCGGCATCGCTCATCTCCTCCCGACTGTGGACGATGATGTTGATGGTGTGTGGGGTGGGGGGAGGCGCCGTCGGGTTCGTCACGCCTGCCGTTATGAAGACCGTTATGAAGTCATACTGGAGCACACAGAGATGGAGCATATCGACGGCGGTCAGGAGGGCGAAACATTCCCTTGAGAGTCCGTGCCGGGCGATGAGGAGGTCGATGTAGCGCGCCGGGTCGCTATCGAAGTCGTGCGGCACCGTGCTGCTGAGTATAGTTGTTACATCGGCGATGCCCCCGTGCACGCCGGTGCTGACCGCCCTGAACCGGCCGCGGATGAAAAGAGTGTTGTCCCGGATGAAATACTTCATACGACGGAGTAGCGGACCCGGTCTTTTAGTTCCTGTTGTTTCCCGGCGTTCCAGCCCGCGACATCCTGGAGGTACCCGGTCACCCTGCTGATCTGCACGACGTCATGGCTCCCGCACTCCGGGCAGACGGCCTGACCACAGAGTGGGCAGTACTCGATACTCTCGACGATGGAGTGGTGGCAGTCGCAGTGGTCGAGCGGGCACATGATCTCAAGCGTCGTCTCGCCGCAGTGAGGGCAGGGGGTCTCGTCCACGACGAAGTGACATGTGTGACACTTGTACCGCCGCTCCTCCTCCGGGATCTCGTCGAGACTCCGGTATCTCTCTGCAAGTTGCAGTTGTTCAGGGCTCCAGTTCATGGTACCAGTCTTTTGCAGGAAAATATATAATCCTTGAGATGCGGGAAGACCCGCATCCGCCTCAGATCACTCATAGGGTTCGTCATATCAGAAAAGATCGGATCGAAGATCTCATCATTGGCGGATGCGGGAGAGGAGCCTCGCCCCGGCAGCCGGATCCTCCGCCTCGTATATGCTCCTGCCGACGATTATACCATCGACCAGACGGGCCACAGCATCGGGGTCGCCGCCCTGAGCCCCGACGCCGGGGGAGTAGATCGTCCTCGCACCGACGATCTCCCGGAGCTTGCTGATCCGGTCCGGCCGGGTTGCGGGAGCGATGATGCCGTCAGCCCGGACAGTGACGGCGAGCGCCGCCAGACGTTCGGCCACGCCCCCGTGGAAGAACTCCGTCGCCCCGGGATGGCTCATCTCCGCGACGATGTAGGCGGCTCCGTCGTGGTTATGCGCCACCTCGACGCAGGCCCGCGCTGCATCTGCCCCCACGAACCCGTGGGCGATAATGGCGTCAAACCCGGCCGAGAAGACCGCTTCAGCGATGAGGCGGTTGGTGTTTGGAATATCGGCGACCTTGAAGTCGGCTATGAGCGGGAGGCCGATCTCAGCGAGGTCGTCGGCGATGGAGAGGCCCGTCGAGAGGACGAGCGGGTAGCCGACCTTGATCGCGTCGATGTAGGGTGCACAGGCCTCTGCGACCCGCGTTGCCTCCTTTCGGTCGAGGAGATCGAGGGCGAGAATGAGTTCGGTCATCCTTCCAGCCTCTCAAGGGTTGCGGCAACGAGCATCGGGAGGTTGATGGTTGCATCCCCATACACCGTCACCGCCCGGGCCTCCCCGGTGAGTTTGCCCCATGACCGCGCCTCATCGAGCGTCGCGCCCGAGAGTCCGCCGAGGTCCGGCCGGTCGCCGGTGAGCTGCACCGCGTAGTCAAACCCGCTCTCGGTCATCAGCTTGCTCTGGAGTATGTAGTTCTTCGGGACACCCCCGCCCACGAAGACCGCCCCGGCCCGCTCAGCCTCAAAGCACCGGTCGAGGAGCCCGTGCATATCCTCAAAAGCGCTGACGACGACCCTGTTCATCTGGGAGAACATCCAGTACTGGAGCCCTATCATCGAATCCTGGATGGCCGGGCAGTATATCGGCACACCGGCCCTCGTCGCTTCGGCCAGGATCCCGACATCAAGTCTCTCTCCGATCCGGTTGAGGAGTTCGGATATCGAGACCGTTGAATCGCCCGGGAGCGTCGAGAAGGCATCCTGCATGAACTCCTCGAACCTGATGAACGCCTCGTTCGGGAGGAAGATATCGTATATCCGGTTGACCCCTTCCTCACAGAGCTCGGCATCCGAGAGATCAGACGTCCCGTGGTAGTGGTGGCAGCCGACCGCCTCGATGATGTCATGGGTGAGGTTTGCCCCGGTCGATACCAGGATATCGATATGCCCCCGCCTGATGAGGTCGGCCACGATCCCCCCCATCCCGCCGGGCACCATGGCGCCCGAGAGACCGAAGAACTTCAGCGTCGCTTCATCGCGGAGCATCCGCTCATAGATGTTGACCGCCTGCCACAGGGATCCCCCGTTGTAGGCTCCCGCTTTCCCGAGTTCATCGACGAGTTCGCCGACCGTCATACCGGGGCGCACCCGCGCCTGTTGTACTGCATCCCCATACTCAAAGGTCATGATTCTGTAACACCAGTTTCAGGGAGATATTGGCGCCCATACACACTTAACACCTTGTGTACTCGCGCGAGTACCGGGTGCCGGGAATCCCCCCGCAATCCTCTCCTGTCGTCGGTGTGGGAGTGTGGAGCGGGGTAGCAGGCTGGAGGTCTACTCTGCGGAGGCGTGAAAAAAGTTATTGGATTGCATGGGGATCCGGGATGTTGGATCCCCCATGCCAGACAGGGGATGACTGGTTGACCGACACGGGATGATCCCACTCGTCCCGCCGTGTCGGCGAGTCCGGTCTTCTCGGCCGGACCAATCTCTCGTGAGAGCGGGTTTTTGGGGATGGGGAGCAGAAGACCGACTCAAAGGATTTCCCCTCGTGTGTCTGTTCCCTTTTCCATGCACACCCGGTTCTGTGGATCTGTACGGTCCGTCACAGGAACCCGTTTTTCAGGTTCGGCACCGCCGTGTGTTGAGAGGTGCAGGACACGTACCTTCGTTGCTGATGGTCAGCACGGGATCACCATGGATACGTTAACTCACAAGTGTTATAAATTTTTTTTTGTAAAGTCCATTCGTTTAACCGGAGATGGAAGATCGCAGGTTTTGTTATCCAATATATTACAGCGCCGATTTGCTGAGTGAATTACGATCCCGCGGGATTAAAGGGGAAATTGTCTGAAGGAGGCGATCTTTTGCTCCCATCTGTCCGACAACTCAACCGCGGAGGGTCTGCTGCCACGGCGGGGTGCCGCGCAGGAGTGGCCGCGCGAGATGCCTGCGGGCGCCCGGGGGCACCTCATACCACCCGGGCCTGATCGTGCGCTCGAGTCTCTCGATATCCGGTTCCCGGGCCCGGGCACCGCAGATCCTGCACTTGTAGCCCTTCGCGGTCCCGGCACTCGTCATCCGCTTTGCACAGGCCGGGCAGACCGGGGGGCGGATGCGGACCGCATCAGCGAGGTGGAAGATCCCGATCTTCTCAAGGTTGAGGCTCTCTCCCTTGTAGCTCCCGGCCGCGACCACGCGGTCGCCCGGTATGAGGGCCCGCACGACATCCCGGAACCCCTTCGTCGGTTCGTAGGCCATACAGCGCACACTCGTCCCCTCACCGGTGAGGATGAGCGAGACGTGGCCGCCGGGACCGGTGATGGGCATTCTCTCGACCACTCCCCGCACCACGTACGACCGCCCCTCCATGAGCGCCCCTATCCTCCCCGGCACCAGGTGGGCATCTGTCCCCTGGTTTGTTGTATAGACCTGCTCGCAGGCCGGCTCCTCCGAGCGGATATACGACCGCGCCTCCCGGACCCACGTCGGGCTCTCCCCACGGATGCCGAAGAGGACCGGGTCGGGGGTGTGGGGCACGCCGACCACGATATCGTTCTCGCGGTCTACCGTATCCCAGGTATGGGGGCGGGTCATCTCATCGGCGCGAAAGAGGCTCTCACGGTCCACCCTCCGGGGGGTGCCCCAGTTCTCGCGCTTCCGGTAGACGAGCACCTCGTATGTCCGGTCGGGAAAATCGCTTGCAACCGCTGCTGTTGCACCGATGAGCCCCCGCCCGTTCTTGTAGCCCCGGTAGTGAGCCCCGACTGACTCAAGCGCCTCGCAGGCCTCTTTCAGGGTGCAGAAATCCCGGAGTGCCGCATGGTAAAAGTCGGGTGGTGGTTTGACGAGAGACGCCACCACTCCCGGGTTCGTTCCGGCGGCGTCGAACTCGGCGAGTTCTTCCGTGCACGCGCAGGCGAGGTCAAACGCCGCGTCGATATCTCCTTCGGCCTCGATGCAGACCGCCGCGTTTCCCCGTGTCTTATAGACGACATTCGGGTTCAACCTGACCAATCGGGTATCGGTGACGCGGAAACCTCCCTGCACGAGCCTCCGTGCCAGGATCGCCCCGATATAGGTCGTGCACATCCCGGCAGGGGAATCCGTATCATCGATCCCGATCCACATGACCCCATAGTTTATATCATTCTTCGGCTATATCGATTCTTACGAGTTATGTCGCAGGATCGCCTTCCCCAGATGGTCATCAGCATCATGCTCCTCGCGGACTTCGATGTCTCGGAACGGTGCAACATCCGGCCGAGGAGCTTTGACCTCATCACGAAGAAGGGCGATACCCTCGTCATAATCAAAGTTGTCCCTCACATCGATAGCGTGAGCGCCGATATCGCGTGGGATCTCGACCTGATCGCCCGACTCCTTGATGCCACCCCCCTCATCGTCGGGGAGAGGGCGCGGGACGTGGAGCTTGAGCGCGGGGTTGTCTACATACGCTATGGGCTCTTCGCTATCAGCCCCGAGACCCTCTTTGACTACTTTGTTGAAGGTCTCTCACCGCTGGTCTATGCATCGCCCGGCGGCCTCTACGTCAAGATCAAGGGCGACCTCCTCCATGAGGTCCGGGTGCGCTCCCGGATGTCGCTTGGGGATCTGGCATCAAAGCTCGGTGTCTCCCGCCGGACTATCAGCAAATACGAGAGCGGTATGGGCACAACGCTCGATGTCGCGATCAGGCTTGAGGAGCTCTTCTCGGCTCCGCTCATCGAGATGATCGAGCTCCTCGACTATCAATCTTCAGAGCCCCGCACCCGGCCTGTAGAATCCGCAACCGAGGATATCCTCGTCGACCTTGAGCGTATGGGCATGGAGATACATGCGATGCGACGCGCCCCGTTCCAGGCACTGGCGCTCTTTGACCGGCATACGATCCTCACAGCATACGGAACCTCCCAGAAGGTCGTAAAGCGCGCTTCCCTCATTGGGAGCATATCCCAGATCACGAAGTCGTTTGCGGTGTGCATCGCCACAGATTACAAAAAGCAGAAAAAAATCGGTAAAACCCTCCTTATCGGTGAAGAGCACCTCCATACCCTCGAAGATGGCTCAGACCTCATAGATATGATCAACGGGTGAGAAGATTTATATAGAACTACAAACCTACATTTCTATCGCTTAACAACGGTGATACCTATGTCAAGTCTTGGAGGACAACCAATTCTTATTCTGAAAGAGGGTAGCCAGCGTACCCGCGGCCGTGACGCCCAGTCCGGCAATATCGCAGCCGCAAAGGCTGTCGCAAGCGCTGTACGGACAACACTCGGACCCAAGGGCATGGACAAGATGCTCGTCGATACCATCGGTGATGTCGTCATCACAAACGACGGTGTGACCATCTTAAAGGAGATGGATATCGAGCACCCTGCCGCAAAGATGATGGTCGAGATCGCAAAGACCCAGGATGATGAGGTCGGCGATGGTACCACGACCGCCGTGGTCATCGCAGGCGAGCTCCTGAAGCGCGCCGAGGATCTCCTCGACCAGGATGTGCACCCGACGGTCATCGCCCACGGATACCGGATGGCTGCTGAGAAGGCGCAGAACGTCCTTGATGAGATCGCCATCGCCGTCAATCCTGACGACATGGATATGCTCAAGAAGATCGCCGACACGGCCATGACCGGCAAGGGTGCCGAGGCTGCAAAGGAGAAGATCACCGAGCTCGTCGTCAGGGCGATCACGATGGTCGCTGAGGATGACGGCACCGTCGATACCGACTTTGTGAAGGTTGAGAAGAAGGTCGGCGGATCCATCGAAGACTCCGAGATCGTCGAGGGCATGATCATCGACAAGGAGCGTGTGCACCCCGCCATGCCCCGCATCGTCAAGGACGCGAAGATCCTGCTCCTGAACGCTGCCGTCGAGTTCAAGAAGACCGAGGTCGACGCCGAGATCAGCATAACGAGCCCCGACCAGCTCCAGATGTTCCTCGATGAAGAGGAACGGATGATCAAGGGCATCGTCGACAAGATCGTAGCGAGCGGCGCAACCGTCCTCTTCTGCCAGAAGGGTATCGACGACATCGCCCAGCACTACCTCGCCAAGGCCGGCATCTTTGCTGTGCGGCGTGTCAAGAAGAGCGATATGGAGAAGCTCGCCCGCGCCACCGGTGCGGCCATCGTGAGCTCAATCGACGCCATCGCCCCCGAAGAACTCGGCAAGGCCGGCAACGTCGAGGAGAAGAGGATCTCCGGCGAAGAGATGATCTTCGTCACCGAGTGCGAGAACCCGAAGGCGGTCTCGGTCATCATCCGTGGTGGCACCGAGCATGTCGTCGCCGAGCTTGACCGCGCCATTGAGGATGCTCTCCGGGTCGTCAGCGTTGCCCTTGAGGACAAGAAGTTCGTCGCCGGCGGTGGTGCACCCGAGATCGAGCTCTCGCTCCGTCTCCGCGAGTACGCTGCAACCGTCGGAGGGCGTGCCCAGCTCGCCATTGAGGCGTTTGCAACCGCGCTTGAGATCATCCCGAGAACACTTGCCGAGAACGCAGGTCTCGATCCGATCGATATGCTCGTCGCCCTCCGCGCAGCCCACGAGAAGGGTGGCGAGACCGGGAAGTACATGGGACTTGACGTCTTCAACGCGGTCTCCGGGGATATGCTCAATGCGGGTGTTGTCGAACCCCTGCGGGTGAAGACTCAGGCGGTCTCAAGCGCCGCCGAGGCTGCCGTCATGATCCTCCGGATCGATGATGTCATCGCCTCGTCCAAGTCTGCCGGCCCCTCTCCTGAGGAGATGGCTGCTATGGGCGGTGGCATGGGTGGCATGGGCGGCATGCCCCCGATGATGTAAGATCACCGTACCGCGTCACCACAATACGGTCCGGGGCCACTTCGGTCCCGGTCTTCTCATTTTTATTCTGTTCCCGGCATCGCGCCTCTTTCGGGCTATATTCCCTGCAAAATCCAATTCAGCACATCAAAGGAGCTCACGCTAAATACCAGCAGATATGTACCCCCTTGAGTAACTATTCCGGCCCCGGAGGCGCGGGATAGGGAGCATATACCCGGATGACGATGAAAAGACCCGTGCGGCCGTCGCTTCCCCTAGTACTCTATCTCCTGCTCGTTATCCTGCTTGCGATGGCCCCCGCCGTCTACCTGATATCGTTTGCCGGGTATTCCAGCGTCAGGCAGGGGTTTGAGGCTGATGCGGGGGTGCTCCAGGACCAGACCGGGCACAGCACCGGTCTTGCGGTGCGCCTGATAGGTGCCGGGAAAAAACTCCTCGACGATACCCTGGACAACGAGATGCAGGAAGGATTCGGCCCGTTTGTCGCCGAATATGAACGGGTGGGCGGGGACCCGGGTGCGATGGATCTCACCCGGGTGAAGGAGGAGCTCGGGGGCAGGATGGATCTCTACATAATCAACGAGGGCGGCGTCATCGAGTACACCACCCACCTCCCCGAGCTCGGGTACGATTTCAAGGAGATTCCTGATTTCTACGACCGCATAACAGATATCCGGCTCAACGGCACATTTTCATCTGACAGGGTCGTCCCCGATCTCACGACCGGTGAGCGCCGGAAGTATGCCTACCTGCCCTCCCCCGACCGCCGCTACCTCTTCGAGCTCGGACTTGTGGATCCGGAGTTCCTGCAGCAACGTGCGGAATTGAGCTACATGGATGCGATCGGTGAGGTGGTAAAGAACGACCCCCACGTCAGCACTGTCCGGGTCTTTGACTTCCGGGGCGAGCGGATCGCAGGCGAGGCACATCCTGACGATGATCGCCGGGTGGCTCTGGCCCGGCAGGCATACCGGGAGCGGACCACGCTTGAGGCGGAAGATACCGCCAGGGGGGATCAGATCCACTACCTCTTCATCGACAGGGCGGACAGCGATCACGCATCAGACACGAGCATTGTTGTCGAGGTGACCTACGACGCAAAGGCCATCGAGGAGAAGGTCGCGGGTATGCTCGCCCGGCATGTAAGAACCCTGTTCATCGGGCTCTTCCTCATCGCCTCTCTCTCTGCCGTCGCCGTACACTTCCTGACGCGACCGGTGCGCACCCTCGTCGAGGACGTCGACGCCATCGCCGGCGGTGACCTGGATCGTCCCATACGGGTGGGTGGGAGCGAGGAGTTTGTCCATCTCGGGGAGAGCGTGTCGGCGATGGTCGCATCCCTGAAGGAGATCCTGCAAAAGCTCCAGGATTCAGAGAGGACGCTCATCCGCCACAGTGAGACCCTTGAGGATGAGATCCGGGAACGGACGGCCGCCCTCGAGGAGTCCGACCGGACGGCATCGTTCCTGCTCGATATCATGGGGCATGACATCATGAGCGCAAATAACGTCGCCAGTCTCTACTCGGATCTTCTTCTCGATGTTCTTGAGGGAGAACCCGAAGCGGAACTGCTCCTGAAGGCAAAGGCCGGACTTGCGAAGAGCGTCGAGATCGTGCATAACGTCAATACCATCCATCATATCGAGAGGGGGTCAGGGGCTTTCAAGGCGGTCGATCTCGATCAGGTCATCCGAAGTGAGATCGCATCTCTCCATATCCCCCGGATAACGTATGCCGGCACCACAGTCTGCGTCGTCGCCGATGATCTCCTGCCCGAGGTCTTCGGAAACCTGCTCAGCAACGCCGTGAAGTTCGGCGGACCGGAGGTCTGGATCACCATCCGGGTCGAGGGGTGCGACGATGAGGTTCTGGTCTCCATTGAGGATACCGGACCGGGCATCCCCGATGTCGTGAAACCCCGGCTCTTTGATAGGATGGTCCGGGGAGGTGGTGGGGCCGCGGGAACCGGGCTTGGCCTCTACATCTGCCGGACACTTATCGCACGCTACGGTGGGAGGGTATGGGCGGAGGATCGGGCAGGGGGCGGCACAACGGTCCGGTTCACTCTCAGGAAGGCTGAAGAGGGCGGGATACCATGACGGCGCCGGGCGATGGCGGGGGGTGGCATCGCCACCTTGGCACCCACCTCCTCCTCATCATGATCCTGATCACGCTCCCCGTGATAGGGCTGATCACGGTCCTGGACTACCGGGAGGTCGAGGAGACCCTGATCGCCGGGGAGGACTCTTTTCGGAAGCAGACGGAGGAGAGTACCGTCCTGTCGATGCACCTCGTGGATGCGGGATTGAAGATCTTCGATAAGACACTTGACTCCCGGATAGTGGAAGGGTTCGATCTCTTCGTTATGGAGTATGAACGTGCCGGGAGGAACCCGGCTGCAATGGATCTCGCCCGGCTCCAGGAAGACCTCGGGGAAGAGATGGATATCTACATCATCAATGAGTCCGGCATCGTCGAGTACAGCACCTATCCCCCGGATCTCGGTCTTGATCTCAAGAGTGCTCCGGAATTTTACGAACGGATCACGGATATCCGACTCGGTGATACAATTGTTGCGGATCGCGTCGTGGTGGAGACGGCAGGCAGGACATGGCGGAAGTTCGCCTACATGCCCTCTCCCGATCACCGCTACATCTTCGAGCTCGGCCTTGCCTGCGATGCGGTCGAGGCCGGCCGCTATACTCCGGACCACAAGACCCTGAGAGATGACCTGATGCTGTTAAACCCCGCCCTCCAGGAGATCCAGATCCATGACCGCTACGGGAGGATCATCGATGCGGTCGGTTCAGGAGGCCCGATCGTGCCCGGGGAGGTGAATCCGGTCGTCGCTTCGGTCTTCGAAGAGGGGGAGGAGAGGACTATCGCGGACGATGCCCTCGGGACTATCACCCGGTATATCTTCATCGACCTCTCCGACCCCGCAACTCCATCGGATACGAGCCGGGTCGTCGAGCTGACATACACCACGGCTCTCCTCGACGCCCGTATCGCGGCGGCGCGCCTCAACTGCACCGTCACCATTCTCTTTGCGAGTCTCGTCGCCTGTTGTATCGCGATCCTGGCCTCACGTCGGATCACCCGGCCGATACAGGAGATCGTACGCGACGTCGACCGGATCGCCGGTGGGGATCTCGATCACCCGATCCGACTATCCACCGGGACGGAGTTTGCCCGCCTCTCCGGGAGCATCAGTATCATGGTGACCACCCTCAAAGAGAACATCCGGCGACTCCGTGAGTCGGAAGAGGCCCTGCGGGAGCGGGATGCCCACCTCGACGATCTGGTCCGGATACGGGCAGCTGAACTTGAAGAGTCCAGCCAGATGACAAACCTCTTCCTGGATGTCATGGTCCACGATATCAACAACGCCAATACAGTTGCCATCGGGTACACGCAGTTCCTGGTCGATACCCTTGAGGGTGAGCAGCAGGAGATGGCTCAGAAGGTGCTCGCGGGACTGAAACAGAGTTCATCGATCGTCGGGCGCGTCGCCACCCTCCGGGAAGCCCGGGAAGGCGGGGCGACGCCGGTGTGCGTGGACCTCGACCGGGTGATACGCAGACAGGTGGCCGCTCACCCCGGAGCCCGGATCCGGTATGAAGGGTGTCCGGTCGGTGTCCTCGCCGATGATCTCCTGTCTGTGGTCTTTGCAAACCTGATTGGAAACGCCATGAAGTTCGGTGGTTCGGATGTCGATATCGTCATCCGGGTTGAGGAGTGCGGCGATGAAGTCATGGTCTCCGTCGAGGATACCGGACCGGGTATCCCTGATACAGTGAAGGATGGTCTTTTTGGCCGGTTCCGGAAAGGGAACGGGCAGCTCTCCGGGCTCGGGCTTGGTCTCTATATATGTCGGACGCTCATCGAACGGTACGGGGGGAGGATCCGGGTGGAAGATCGGGTTGGGGGCGGCACGGCTATCAGGTTTTCGCTCAAGAAAGTGGATGGTGTGAGCCGCCTCACCCGATGATCGCCTGGACCCGACCGACCTGGCCATCCCTGAGGCGGACCTTGATCCCGTGGGGGTGGAAGGATGAGTTTGTCAGGAGTTCGGCAACAACGCCCCTGGTGCGCTTCCCGGTCCGCTGATCCCGTTTGAGCACGACATCCACCGCCATGCCCGGGCGGATGGCGGCCCGATTCCGCCCGTTCATGCTCGCCGGAGCTGCTGAATCACTCTTCATCGGTATCCTCATTCAAACCGGGGAGGAGGGTCTTCATCTGCGGGAAGAGGATCACTTCCTTTATGGAGTCCTTGCCGGTGAGGAGCATCACCAGGCGATCGATACCAACCCCGACGCCGCCGGTCGGGGGCATGCCGTAGCCGAGGGCGCATATGAAGTCGTAGTCGATCATCTGCGCCTCAAGGTCGCCCCGGCGGCGCCGGGCATCCTGCTCCTCAAGCCGGGCCTTCTGGTCGAGGGGATCGTTTAACTCGGAGAAGCCGTTTGCCATCTCCATACCGGCGACGAAGAGCTCGAACCGCTCGGTCATCCCCTCGATCTCCCGGTGCTTCTTTGCAAGAGGCGAGTTCTCGATGGGGAAGTTGTAGATGAATGTCGGCTGGATGAGGTTCTTCTCACCGAAATGCTCGAAGAAGAGCGCCAGGAACTCTCCCCGGGTCTCGGCGTCTTCGCATCCCTCGACACCGTGCTCCTCAGCAAACGCACGGAGTTCATCGACAGAGTGATCGCGGACACTGATCCCGGCATACTCCTGCACCGCCTCGTCCATGGTGAGGCGGCGCCAGGGGCGGGTGACATCCAGTTCGTGCCCCGCAAACGATATCGTCGTGGCCCCGCAGACCTCCAGTGCCAGGTGCGCTATGATCTCCTCGGTGAGGTCCATCATATCGTTATAGTCCTGGTAGGCCTCGTAGATCTCGACCATAGAGAACTCGGGGTTGTGGTTGGTGTCGATATCCTCGTTCCTGAAGTTCTTTGATATCTCAAAGACCTTCTCATAGCCGCCGACGACCAGGCGCTTGAGGTAGAGCTCCGGCGCGATCCGGAGGTAGAGCTTCTGGTCGAGGTAGTTGTGGTAGGTGGTGAACGGCCGGGCGTTTGCACCACCGTATATCGGTTGCAGGGTCGGGGTCTCAAACTCCAGGTAGTCCCGCTCGAAGAGGAACTGCCGCAGGAGTGATATGATCCTGCTCCGCGTCCGGAACGTCTCCCGGCTCTCATCGTTCATGATCAGGTCGATGTAGCGTTGCCGGTAGCGCGTCTCGATGTTCTTGAGCCCGTGGAACTTCTCGGGGAGGGGGCAGATGGATTTTGAGAGGAGTTCGAACCGGTCGACCCAGATCGTGATCTCCCCCATCTTTGTCCGGAAGACGTGGCCGGAGACGCCTATGATATCCCCGGCGTCGATATACTGCCTGAAGAGGTTGAATGCCTCCTCGCCGAGATCGTTCTTCCGTATGTAGAGCTGTATCCTCCCGTCCGCATCCCCGATATCAGCGAATATCGTCTTTCCGTGCTGGCGGACCACGTAGACCCGGCCCGCGGTGCTGACAGCGTCAGCACTCTTGTCGTGCCCGATATCGGCGAATCGTTTCTTGATCTCGCGAACGGTATCTGTGCGCTCAAATTTATGGGGGTATACCGTCACCCCACGCTCGCGGAGGTCCTGTATCTTATCGATCTTTGTTGTATCAAAACAGAGATGGTCTATATCACTCATTGTGTAAGCAGCTCCATTTGCCATGCAGTCCCGCATTGGCCCCTATCCCCGGACCTGTTACGATTCCGGGGAGATCGGGCCGCACCCTTGTGGGCGGATCCTATTATACAGTTTCCTTCCGGGGTTATTAACCTTTGAGAGGATCTCACTCTCTCCGCCCGGAGAAGATTATGTGCGATCCGGGTGCGCCGGTGCCGGCTACCCAGAGGAAAACAGAATGTAAAACGATAATATGAGTTAACCATTAATAGTCTGATTATGGTGCAGGAGACGGAAAGGCGGGAGGCGATGGAGAGACTCGCCACCGTCATCGGCGAATGCCGGAAATGTCCCCTCTGGGAGGATGCCTGCCATGCGGTCCCGGGGGATGGGAGTGTTGCGGCCCGCCTGATGCTCATCGGTGAAGCGCCGGGAAAACAGGAAGATCTCACCGGGATGCCGTTTGTGGGGCGCGCCGGAAAGTTGCTCGATGGTCTCCTCGCCGGCATCGATCTTTCGCGGACCGAGATCTTCATCGGAAATATCGTCAAACACCGGCCACCCGGGAACCGCGACCCCCGGGACGAGGAGATCCGTGCCTGCACACCCTACCTTGAGGAGCAGATCCGGATCGTACAACCTGAGGTGATCGTGACGCTCGGCCGGCACTCGAGCAGGTACATACTCTCCTTCCTGCCGGTGGAGTTCGACCGGATCACCGATATCCGCGGGACCGTTTACCCGTGTTCCCTCTTCGATCACCCGGTTCGCATCATCCCGACCCTCCACCCCGCCGCCGCACTCTACAACCCGGCATACCGTGAGGCCCTGGAAGAAGACTTCGGGATCATCGGGCGTGAACTCGCAGAAGGTTGAAGATCGATGGCAAAGGAGAAGTCGTATGGGGCGGTCGTCTTCCGGCGAGACGGTGATCTCTGGTATCTCATCCTGCAGTACGGGGCCGGGCACTGGGATCTGGTGAAGGGGCATGGCGAGCGGGGTGAGAGCGAGAAGGAGACGGTGCTCCGCGAACTCGAAGAGGAGACCGGGATCACCCGCGCTACGTTCATCCCCGGGTTCCGTGAGGTGATCCACTACTTCTTCCAGCGCCGGGGTCACACAGTCTACAAGGAGGTCGTCTACTACCTGATCGAGACCCCCGAGGAGGAGGTGCACCTCTCCGATGAGCACGTCGCCTACCGGTGGCTCCCGTACGGTGAGGCGATAGAGATGATCACGTTTGCGAACTCGAAGCGGATGATCGGGCAGGCGCACGACCTCGTGATGATGCTTCAGCGCCGGTAGGCGGTCAGTCATCGTACATCTTCGGGTCCCTTCACCTCCTTTCCAAGGAAGTAGCTTACGACCGTCCTGATGGCGACGAGTGAACCGAGGACGATCAGGTCATCAAACGTCGGTTCAAGGATCGTCTTTGAGACATCGGCGGCGACGAAGAACTCAAGACCTATCAGGATGCGCGTGGTGAACGTCTCCCTGATAGCAGGGTAACTCAGTGCCCGCATGCGCGTCTCCTTCGCGAGGAGTTCAACGATCGCTATTGCCGCCCCGTAGATGATGAAAAGCGCCCCAAACGCCCCGAGCACCGTCCCGGCGATCCCGATGATAGTCTCAAACAGCATGCCCGGCGGGCGGATCGGCGCCGGTGGGGATATAGGTTACCCGGGTGTGTCAGTCCCTTGTAGGGGTCAGCGGCACGACGACCTGGAATCCGTTGTACCGCTCGACCGTCACCGGGACGCCGTAGACTGTCTCGATCGTCTCCGCCGTCACGACATCGGGGCCGCCGGCAGCACATATGGTGCCGCCCTTTAAGAAGATGAACCGGTCGGCGTAGCGGAGCGCCATGTTCAGGTCGTGCATCGTCATCACCGCAGCGACGTCGTGGTCGGTCACCACACCCCTCACGATCTCGAGGATATCGAGCTGGTTCCGGAGATCAAGGCTGCTCGTCGGTTCATCGAGGAGGAGGATACGCGGTTCCTGGACAAGCGCCCGGGCGATGCTCACCTTCTGGAGCTCTCCACCGCTCATCTCGTCGATGTAGCGAAGCGCGAGGTCTTCGAGGCGGAGCATCCGGATAGCCGCTTCGACGATCCGGAGGTCGTTATCCGATACATCCCACCGGATATGCGGCCGGCGGCCGAGGAGGATCGCGTCGAATGCGGTTATCCGGCCGGCTTCGGACCGCTGTGGCACATACCCCATCCTCCGCGCGATCTCCATCCGGTCTGCGGTGAGGAGATCCAGATCCTCGACCATGATCGAGCCCGCCTTCGGCCGCAGGATAGCGTTCATGCACTTTAAGAGCGTCGTCTTCCCGACGCCGTTCGGCCCGAGGATCGCGAGGATCTGTTTTGGGCGGAGATCGAACGTGACATCCTGGATGACGGGGGTGCTCCGGTAGGTGAACGCCACACCGTCGACATCGAGTATCATCGCCGGTACCCCCGTAAGAGCAGGTAGATGAATGTCGGTGCGCCGAGGAACGCTGTGAGCACGGCGACCGGGAGGACGTAGGGTGCCACGATGACCCGGGCGACGGTGTCGGAGGCGAGGAGGAGGATCCCCCCCATCACGCAGGAGCCCGGTATCAGGAAACGCTGGTCGTCGCCGATGAGCCTTCGCACCATGTGCGGGCAGACGAGCCCCACAAAACCGATG
>MTBK01099364.1_pt1 | contig 23770 bp, 24 predicted proteins | sample 1535981 | NCBI WGS metagenome assembly MTBK01 (sample SAMN06109225, study PRJNA356200) | anaerobic digester metagenome | isolation source: biogas reactors fed with pig manure or primary and secondary sludge | place: Spain | collected 2016-06-30
CAGGTCGTCGTGAAGGTCAGCGATCTCTCCGGGATCGAGGGGGTGAAGGCCGCCATCGACCAGCAGGTCAACCGGCGAAAGGTGGTTGTTGACATACTGGACTCGCGCGAGATCCTGGATCTCTACTACACGACCCTCGATGCCACAAACATCCTCCTCCTCGGCATAGGCGTGATCTCCCTCTTTGTCGCCAGCGTGAGCATCTTGAACGTCATGATCATATCGGTCACAGAGAGGACAGGGGAGATCGGGTTGATGCGGAGCATCGGCGCCCGGAGGAGCGAGGTGCTCCGGATGTTTCTCTACGAGAGCCTGATCCTCGGGGTTATTGGAAGCATCATAGGCGGCATCGTCAGCGCGTCGATCGGCTACTACGTCAGTGCAACGGTGGCGGGATTCTTCACCGATTTCGCCATGCCGGGAGATGCAGGCATTCCTGCCTCCGTGGTGGCCGGCTACGTTGTCTTTGCTATGGTGTTCGGGGTGGGGACGAGCATCATCGCCGGGTTCTACCCGGCATGGAGGGCGGCGCGGCTAAACCCCATCGAGGCTCTCCGCTACGAGTGAACAGGTCATCCATGCACCCGGGGTCGGGCATGAAGTCATGCGTAATTTCATGGTTGTAGAGATTAGAAACTCTTATGAGCACCTATGGGATGATAAACCCCTATACCAGGAAGTGCTCCGACCCTCATCCGGTCCCCCAATACGATACCAATACCCAAGCTGTGATAAACGGATGTTACAGATGATTACGTGGCTCGACAAGAACTTCTGCTCGCTTAAGCCTACGCGAGCGGTCATAATGAGAGCGCTACGCCACCTGCGCCCCGCCGATCGAAAAAAACTCTTCTCCGAGGACATCCCGGAGATGCGGACCGCCGAGGGGCGGTGGTTTGAGGCGATCATATATGAGATGATCCTCGACCTCAGTCTCCAGACAGACCTCATACTCGCCGTCGTGGCGCGGGGGGCCGATGGTCCCTCCCGGGTCAGGCGCGCACAACTCGGGCAGAACGGTCTCTTCTACTCTAACATCGGGGATATCAAGGTCCGGGGAAACGGCCAGGATCTCGCTGAGGTCGACCTGATGCTCGTCGACCATACAGGCGCGCTGACGTTTGGGGAGATCATCACGTCCCCGGCTGACTTAAAGGAGTTTGAGGAGGAGATCCACTACAAAAAGCAGCTCCTCGGCTACCTCTACGGGCAGCCGGCCGTGCCGTTCCTCCTCATATCCTCGGTCGACATATCCCGGACCGCCGTCGTCCGCCGCCTCCTCAAGGAGCCCGATAATGTCCTCCTCACCACCGCCTCCTGCGAGGACTTAAAGGCCCTGATCCGCCCCCGCGACCTGAAGCGGAGCCCGCCCAGGAAGGTCAGGCACGAGAAACTGATATCGATATCAGATATCGTTCCCAGGCGGCCTTTCGACTACAAGGAGCTCCACGATGAACGGATGCAGAGCATCATCAATGCGGTCACCTCTGAGGGGAGTATCCGGGAGCTTGGCACGCCCGATGAGATCCCGCCTATCGTAAAAAAGGTTCTCTTCGGGGGGCTCTATCCATCCGCCGTCCGGATGCTTGACTCGAGGTATCCCATCCGCATAAAGGGAAAGATCTATGATCCGGATGCAATCCAGAGGGAGTTCTCAAAGGTTGTTTTAGCCGTGAATCTCCCCGAATACAAACCGGTCATCTACCTCCGGCGGCGGAACAAGAGGGAGTACCTCAAGATGGTCCCAAACAACCGTTCGGGCGGGTTCAAGTTTGAGAGCCGGCGGACGCCTCACATGGCCGGGTTCTACCTCTGGCTCGAGTCGGTCAGGCCCTCGCTCGGGGCCGAGCTTGCGCGAGGGCTCCTGGATGCGTTCCCGGCGGTCCATGCTCCTACGGCCCCGGCAGCCAGGCGACCGTAAGATACCTATGGGACCGGGAAGCATGTACCTCTATGGTCATGGGCGGTGATAGAATATGGACCTGATCGCCGAGGTTGCCGGGTTCCTGGGGTTCAGCCTTGTCGCGGTCGCGTCGGTCACCGCGGTGATGAACCCGGCATCCACGATCGCTGTCTACACGGCGCTCACCGATGGGATGGGCAGGGACGAGCGCATGAAGGTCATACAGACCTCCATGAAGATAGCGTTCATCGTCCTCGCCTTCTTCGCCCTCACGGGGCAATTGATCTTCTCGATCTTCAGTATCACCATCCCGGCGTTCCAGATCGCCGGCGGCATCCTCCTGGTCAGCGTGGCGACCGGTATGCTCGCATCAAAAGGCGAGGCGTACTCGGGTGCGGACCTCGAGAACATCGCCATCGTCCCGCTGGCCTTCCCGCTCTCGTGCGGGCCGGGGACGATCACGACGGTGATCCTTCTCGCGTCGGGTCCGGAGGGCATCTGGAGTATCATCGCGGTCTTCCTCGGTATCATCGTGGGTCTTGCCATCTCCTATGTCGGGATGCTCTACGGGCCGAGGATATTCGCCCTCATAGGGGAAGGGGGGCTCAGGGTCGTCCCGAGACTGATGGCGGTCATAGTCCTTGCGATCGCCATCCAGTTCATCATCAACGGGATCTCGGCGGCGATGCCCCAGCTGCTGGCGCACCTCGATCTCTCCGGGTTTGTATGATCGATATCCCGGCGCTCCAGGCCCAGGCGCCGTGGCTTGCAATCCCGATGATATTCTTCTCTTTTCTCGGGCAGCCTGAGTTCTTTCTTCTCATCATCACGTTCCTCTACTGGTGCAAAAATCCGCGCCTCGCCACCCGCCTTGCACTCCTCATGGGTATATCGGGCGCCCTCTCCTCGGCCCTGAAGATCCTCTTCCACCTCCCCCGCCCCTACTGGGTCATCCCCGGTGTTCGGGCGCTTGCGACTCATCCATCGTCTGCCTTCCCTTCCGGCCACGCTCTGGGAGCGGTGACGTTCTGGGGTCTCCTCGCCGCCGGTATCAGGCGCAGGGGGTTTACACTCCTCGTGGCCACCCTGGTTATTTCTATCGGTGCATCGCGCATCTTCCTCGGCGTTCATTTCCCGTCGGATGTCATAGCGGGGTTCGGGTTCGGCCTCCTCATCCTCATCCTCTTCCTCGCTCTCGAGGGGCCTGTGGGTCGCCGCGTCACCGCTCTCCCCCTCCCCTGGCAGATCCTGCTCGCGTTTGCCGGCTCCATCGCCCTGGCTATTGCCTCATTTGCCGCGCTTGTGGCGATCGGGGACTGGCAGGTTCCCGCTGCCTGGGCTGAGGCGGCCGGCCGACCGATCGACCCGCTCGGCCTCGGGGATGCCATGACAGCGGCCGGTTTCTTCTTCGGGTTTGCGGCAGGGGCTGCGGCGGGGCCCCGGCGTATGAACATCTGCGCCGGAGCATGGCCGGCCCGCCTGCTCTGTTTCGTCCTCGGCCTCGCCGTGGCATGGGTGATCTGGTTCCTGCCGGGACTCATCATCCAGCCGGATCCGGGTCTTCTGGCCCATGCCCTCCAGTACCTCAGGGCTACCGCCACTGCCACCTGGATCTCATACGGCGCACCGGTGGTCTTCGCCCGCACCTGAGGGGGAACTCCCTCCATACCCTTTTATTCTGCCAGACCCATCTCTCTCTATGCTTGTAGAGGGGATCGCTCTCGGCTGGGTGTTGATCATGCTCGGGGCGGTGCTGCTCCTGATCGAGGCTTACCAGCCCGGGTTCTTCATCGCCGTCCCTGCCACGGTCCTGGTCATCCTCGGGGTTCTCCTCCTCCTCGGTGTCGACATCCTCAGTTCGACCTGGGGCCTCCTCGCCGGGGTTGTAGCGGCCCTGGTTGCCGCCTCGATCACGGTCTGGGCCTATGGCCGCCTCACACCCGGAAAGAAGCCTCCCACGACCCTCTCCCGGGACTCGCTCCTCGGGCTTGAAGGCGTGGTGACGAAAGATGTTGAGGCCGGCACTATATCGGGAAAGGTGCAGATCGGGAGCATGGAGTGGAGCGCGCGGACCGAGTCAGGCAGCATTCCCGCCGGGAAAAGGGTTATTGTGGTTCATTCTGAAGGGGTGCATATCGTCGTGAAGGAGATTTGAGTAGATATGGTTTTAGAGTCTATCCCGTGGACCGGACTGATTACGATCTTTCTGATCCTCGTTATCGTCATCATATTCGCAAGCGGCGTTGTGATCGTGCAGCCATACGAACAGGGACTCCAGATCCGCCTGGGGCAGTATATCGGGAGGATGAACCCCGGGTTCCGGTGGGTTATCCCGCTGATCACGAGGGTCGTGAAACTCGATCTGCGGACCGACGTGATGGATGTCCCGAGGCAGGAGGTGATCACGAAGGACAACTCCCCGACGAACGTCGATGCGATCGTCTACGTAAGGGTGATCGACCCCGAGAAGGCATACTTTGAGGTCATGAACTACCGGGCGGCGACGGTGGCGCTCGCCCAGACGAGCCTCCGGGGGATAATAGGCGACATGGAGCTCGATGAGATCCTCTACAACCGGGATATAATCAACGCCCGCCTCCGCGACACCCTGGACCGGGAGACCGATGCCTGGGGCGTGAAGGTCGAGCGGGTGGAGATAAAGGAGGTCGATCCGGTCGGCCCGGTCAAGCAGGCCATGACCGAGCAGACAGCGGCCGAGCGTGAGCGGCGCGCGGCGATCCTCAGGGCCGACGGCGAGAAGCGTGCCGCGATCCTCAGGGCGGAGGGGATGCGGCAGAGCATCATCCTCGAGGCCGAGGGCGAGCGGCAGAGCAAGATCCTCCGGGCCGAAGGGGAGCGGCAGAGCAGGATCCTGCAGGCGCAGGGCGAGGCGCAAGGTCTGCGCATCCTATCGGTCGGCGCCCGGCCTCTGGACCGCCGCGCGATCACGGTGCTCTCGCTCGACGCTCTAAAGAAGATGGCCGAAGGTCAGGCGACGAAGATCATATTCCCCTTCGAGGTCTCGACCATCGTCAGACAGGCCGCCGAGTACCTCGGCGCCACCTTAGAAGCCCCGGAGGTTCCTGAAGGCGTGGAGATCCCGTCAGAGGATATACTCGGGGATATACCGAGCCGGGAGGATCTCCGGGCCGCTGAGGAGGCGGCAAAGAGCATCGAGACCGATATCGACGCGGAGCTGCAGAAGAAGTCAGGCGCCATGATCCACCCGGAGGAGAACGAGGGGCTATAAGCCCGTTCTCTGTCTATTTTTGGAGATAGGCGGGTTTTCGCGCCGCCAGCCCGCGATCCAGAACGAAATGGTTAATCTTCAGTTCAAAGAGTAAATCCTATGAGAGTATCTACAGTAATATTCGTCTCTCTCCTCCTTGCAGTGGCAGTCTTTGCCGGCGGATGCATGGAATCTGAGAGGATCCCTGAAGGGCCTGAGAGTGTTTCTGAAATCGTCGTTGGCGCTCTCCTGCCCCTCACCGGTGATTACGCCGGAGGAGGGGAGGCGAGTCGGGCCGCACTGGATGTGGCGGCCGGTGATATCAACGACTACTTTGCCTCGATCGGGTCGAATCACCGTGTCAGAATAATCATCGAGGATACAAAGGCGGATCCCGCTATCGCACTGGAGAAACTCCAGGCGCTTGAGAAGCAGGGGGCAAGGATTGTTATAGGGCCCGGAACCAGCGCCGAACTCGAGGTGATCCGTATGTATGCCGACGAGCACGGGATCCTGATAATCAGCACCATGAGTACGGCGCCGTCGCTTGCGATTGCGGGTGACAACATATACCGGTTCGTGCCGCCGGATACCTACCAGGCAGATGTCATGGCATACTACCTGAAAGAGCAGGGGATAACGGCGGTTATACCGGTCTGGCGCGGCGACGTCTGGGGCGATGAACTGGAGAGACTTACGACGGCGGCGTTTGCGAGGGGAGGTGGAAAGGTCTTCGACGGCGCTCGATATACGCCGGATCAGGGGGAGTATGACACGATAGCAGCGGATCTCGATCTCCAGGCGGCCCGGGCGATCGCGGAGCATGGGAGAGAGAGGGTCGCCGTCTACATGGTCAGCCTCGATGAGGCGGACAGGATCATGGATGCGGCCTCAACGACACAGAACCTGCCGGGGATCCGGTGGTATGGGTGCGATGGAAGCGCCCTCCTCGACGTTCTGGTGATGGGCAGGCCCGCCCGCTTTGCGGAACAGACGGGATTCACCTGCCCGGCGCTCTGGAGACAGGAGAATGTCGCATCGAATACAGCTACCGTCAAGAAGATACGTGAGATCCTCTGGCGGCATCCTGACGGTTACAGCCTCGTGACCTATGATACACTCTGGATCATCGCCATGGCCCGGGCGGATGCCGGTGCCGCAGATACCGCCATGCTGAAGACCACACTTGAGAGGACCGCAGGGGAGTCCGGCGGTCCCATATTCGGTCCGATGCGCCTGAACAATGCCGGCGACCTGTCGAGTGCGCACTACACCTTCTGGATGGTGGGTGCCGATGGTAACACCTACCGGTGGGTGCCGATCGTCCAGTACGGCATCCCGTCGGCAGGCGCCACCCCGGAACTCGAGTGGGTCGGCATTTGAGTGCCGTGGTGATGCCCCGACTTTTCGTATGAAAACGCCCTCCCCATTTTTCATCCGGTACGCATGTGGCCCCGGCGTCTCATGAAGTTTTTTTGTTCACCTCTTATTCATGCCGGTCGGCTGGCGCGACCGTTTCCGGTTATCTCCTGCGGCAGGCTCACCGGCTGCTCTGTATACCTATCTGCGTATATTCGCGGGTTGCAGCATCCCGCACGTGAACCTCCAGTGGACACGCTTCATCTCGCGATTGAGATGGGGGTCTCCGTGTTATGATGCGATCGAACCTGCCCCGGAACAGCACCCACCGCCCTCCCGGGGATGGACAATGGTGGTGGCAACCTCTTCCTCGTGGGTACAGAAAAACCGTTTTTGCGAGATTTTTCGAAATTTATAAGGTATAAATAGTATAAACGCCCCACGCTCTCTATGAGCAAAACTTTCTCTCGTAACCTTGCCAGGAAGAAAGTGATGAGCAATGATGGCATGCTCATCGGAACCGTCAGGAACGTCATGGTCGATCTAGACACGGGGCAGGTCATCGACCTGATCATCAGGCCTGACGACACATTCAAGACAGACGGCTACAGGATGGATGGCGATCGGATGTTCATACCGTTTGAGGCGGTAAAGGACATAAAAGATTACATCGTTGTCGACCGCTACCTGCTTAAGAGGTCGGGATAATACTTTTTTACTGACTCTAAAAATCCCTCCCCGTAAGCCTCCCGGGACACCCAGTCCGCCGCCGACCGGGTCGGATCCAGGGCGTTTGCAACCGCAACACCGACGCCTGCTGCCTCGAGCATATTGATATCATTCTCCGAGTCCCCTATAGCAAGGATCTCATCCGGGAGGAGCCCCATCTCCTCCGCGAGGCTCCGAAGCGCCGTCCCCTTGCTCACGGCGGGATCCTGGAGGTGGATTGCAAACCCGGTATCCAGCACCTCTGCCGGAAGGCAATGGGCATGGACGACGCCCCTCACATCATCGGGGTCGACATTCCGGGCAAAGGCCACATCGGCATACCGGTAGCGCGCACTGAAGAGTTCGAGCTCTACCCCCTCCCCGGCGAAGTGCTCCCTTATAACCTCAAACGTCTCCAGGCATATATCCTGGTTGCCAGGGATGTGGAGGGTGCCTCCATACCCCCGCCGGTAGACGCCGCCGTTCTCGCTGATGATGGTTCCGTCCGTCCCGATCATCCGGCAGAGCCCGTCCATAAAGCAGACGGTGTTGCCGCTTGCAAGCACCACCTCGATGCCGGCGTCGACGAGAACCCGGATGGCCTCGATGGCCCCTGTGTTGATGCGCCGGCGCCGGTCAGTGATGGTGCCGTCGACGTCGGTTACGAGTGCCTTCAGCACGACCGGAGCCCTGCCTGCTCGACCATGAACGCGGCCTCGCCCTCGGGGAGGTTCGGGCTATCCACCAGGCGTGCAACCCGCTTTCCACCCTTGCTCTTGCGGAGGTAGAGCCGGAAGGTTGCGGTGTGGCCGACTATGTTGCCGCCGATCGGTCTCGTGGGATCGCCGAAGAGGATGGCAGGGTTCGACATCACCTGGTTGGTCACAAGACCAACGGCGTTGTGGTCATCGATCAGTTTCAGGAGGTCGTGCATATGGCGGTTCAGTTTCTGCTGCCGGGCGGCAAGTGTTCCGCGCCCCGCGTACTCCGAGCGGAAGAGCGATGTCAGCGAGTCGATGATGAATAGCTTCACCGGGTATTCGGATGTGCGCAGGCTGCTTGCAAGTTCCCGCGCGGTCTCGAGGAGCAGCATCTGGTGATCGGAGCTGTGTGCCCGGGCGACATGGATCCGCTCGAGGACTTCCTCGATCTGGCCGAGATCCAGATCGCTCGGGAGCCCATCTACCATCTGCTCGATACGCTCCGGGCGGAACGTGTTCTCGGTATCGACGTAGATTACACTCCCGTGCAACCCCCCGATCTCCTCGGGGAGCTGGACGTTGACGGCCATCTGGTGGACGAGCTGGCTCTTCCCGGACCCGAACTCCCCGTAAACCTCGGTTATCGCCTGCGTCTCAAGGCCTCCTCCGACAAGTTCGTCGAACTCGGGGACAAACGTCCTGAGCTTTTTGACATCTTTTCTCTTATCCAGGATATCCCGGCCGGTCTTGAAGCCTCCGATATCCGCCATCTTCCTTGCGGCCAGGATCACCTTCTTCGCGGTCCCCTCACCGATCTCCGCCGCCTCGGCAAGATCCGATGTTACGGCTGTCGCTATGCTCTCGACGGTCCCGTAGCCGGCCTCCCTGAGTTTATCGGCGGTGGCTGGTCCGACGCCTGGTAAATCTTCAAGATCAATCTCTGTCATCTCATTCCTCACCTGATCTCTTGTGTTGTTCTACACCAAGAGTTTAGGACCGGGGAGATAATGGAAGTTTGCCGTGCGGTGCGAAAGTGAAGACCCCCGGATCAGGGTCTCCCTGAGAACCGATCGAGGCGACGGAGGAGCTCCTCAGGATCAGGGAATACGGCCTCTACGCGGCTTATTGAGAGCATGCCCCGGTGTAGCGTACCCCTGACGCGCACCTCGTACCCTATGGGCAGCGGTTCGGTGAGGAGGTAGCAGGCGTCGCCGGTATCGATGCAGGTTCCCTGCCTGGCAGGGATGATCGTCCCTTCGACCTCGACCTCCTCCTCCTCCCCGGCGAGGACGCTGAGAGCGCTTCCCCGGGAGATGTGGAGTTCAAGGTCGCCCCGGCGCCCCCGCCGGGCGCCTGCGTTGTAGATCTCGATCCGGTCCCCGGCGATCAGGTGCTCTTTTGCCTTCTCTCCCCAGATAACGACCGGAATCTCCCCGGTCCCGTCGGCGACGACAAGGTTCCTGACCGACGACTGCCCCCCGCTCCGCGTGGCAAACGAGTGGGGAGGCTGAATGCTCCGGATCGTCCCGGAAAGCGAGTATGAATCTCCTTCCTCCACGCCGGCGATGGTATCCATGGGGATGGTGATCTCCCGGTCGGAGGGCGAGACCGACCCTGCCTCACCGATGCTGAACTCGATGCCGCGGTCGTTCTCGCGGGGGGTTGCGCCGCGGATGACGACGGCCGCCCCCACCTCAACCCCGAGAAGGATATCCGGCGCCCAGGCGACTAGCCGGAATATGCCGTTCTCGTTCCCGATCACCGCCTCGATCATATCGCCCTGACTCCCGTCGCGCCTTACAAACGCCCGCGGGCTCTCGATAGCGATGATCCTGACCTCGATCTCCTCTCCCGGCGCGGAGCCGCCTGCCCCCTCCGGGCATGATATATCGCACGCCGCCTCCTGGAGGGCGACGGCGGTGACGTCTGGGGGTCTCCCCCTGCCCTTAGGCCGGCCGAGTATCTCAAAGACGCTCCCGACCGAGAGCTCGTGGACGGCGCCGGCCTGATCGTCCCAGAACGTCAGCCTGGCCTTCCCGGTCTCATCACCCACCACCACGTTTGCGACTAGCCCTGCTGTGCCGTCGGGGCGCTTAAACTCCTTTGGCTCCCCGGCAGCGAGCACCTTTGCAAAGAAGCATACCAGGCTTGAGGCCCCCGGGAGATCGCGTATCCTGACATGCGCCCGCCCGAGGTCTTTGACGACGAGCATCGCCGCCGTCCGCTCGTCCAGGAGGTCGCCCGATTCTGCCGCTTTCTCCTCAACCAGGCGCTCAAACTCCTCCTTCCCCACAAGGTCATCGACCAGGAGGTAGTGAAACTTCAAATGCTGCCTCTCACGCCTGCCAGGGCGGGATCTCCATAGGAGCGGTCAGGTCGTCGATCGTCTCGGCCCGGCGCATCAGCCCCGCGTTCTCTCCCGAGAGGATCACCTCGGCGCAACGTGGACGGCTGTTGTACTGAGACGACATGGCAAACCCATACGCCCCGGCGTCCAGCACCGCGATGATGTCGCCGGCCGCAAGATCGGGGAGCAGTCGGTCCTCCGCGAGTATATCCCCGGTTTCACATATCGGCCCCGCTATAGAGTACTCCCGTTCCAGGCGTGCATCCATCTTGTTTGCTGCGAAAACCTCGTGGTAGGAGTCGTACATCACCGGGCGGGCGAGCAGGTTAAACCCTGCATCGACGTTTGCAAACGTCTTATGAGCGGCCTTGACAGAATTGACCCGGGTGAGGAGGATCGTTGAGTCCGCGACGAGCCACCTGCCCGGCTCGACCCAGAGTTCGGGTGCGATCCCGAGTTCACGGATACCATTCAGGAAGACCGGCATGACCGCCCCCGCGTATTCTTCCGGCGTCGGGGCGAAATCGGTCTCGCGGCGGTAGGGGATGCCGAGACCACCCCCGATATCGATGAACGCGAGGTCGACACCGATATCGATGAGATCGCCGGTGAGATCGATCAGCACATCGACCTCGCGGGCGAAGGGCTCGACGTCTAGGATCTGCGAGCCGATGTGGCAGTGGATGCCGGCCGGGTTGATGTGTTCTGCGGCGAGAGCGTGATGGTATGCATCAAGTATATCCCCTGCCGGGATGCCAAACTTGCTCGTGGCAAGCCCCGTCGCGATCTTCGGGTGGGTGGGGACGGTGATCTCGGGGTTGACGCGGAAGGCTATATCAACGGTCTTTCCCACCGCTCCGGCCGCGCGATCGAGCTGCCGGAGCTCGTCGAGCGAGTCCACCGAGACCCGGACACCCTTCTCGACCGCGAGGGCGAGGTCGGAGGGGCTCTTTGAGCTCCCGTTGAAGAGGAGGGACTCCGGCCGCATCCCGGCCGCGAGGGCGAGTGTGACCTCCCCGGCCGAGAAGACGTCGGCACCCGCGCCCATCGACGCGAGCACCCGGAGTATAGCAAGGTTGCCGTTTGCCTTTGCGGCATAAAGCACCCTGATATCCGGGTAGTAATCGTTGAGGGCGCCTGATAGGCGCTTGAAGTTCTTGCGGATCCGCATCTCGTCGGTGACGTAGAGCGGGGTTCCAAACCGCTCTGCGAGTTCCACCGTGTCGTGTTCACCGATCCGGAGATGCCCGCCCCTGACCGTGAGGTGGGGGGGGAGGATCACAGGTCGAGCCCCCGCATCCGGTCTACCGCCTCAAGGATCCGCTCGATGGACCGGGTGATGGCGAACCTGACGAAGCCTTCGCCGTTCTGACCAAAGCCAACCCCGGGGGTTGCGACGATCCCGGCCCGGTCGAGGAGTTCTGCGGCAAACGCCATGCAGTCATCGACCGGCACCCAGACGTAGAAGGTGGCTTTCGGGGCCCGGACGTCAAACCCTATATCGGTGAGCCCCTCGACGAGCGCATCCCGCCGCTCCCGGTAGACCGAGCAGGCCTCCTGCACGCAGTCCTGGGGGCCGGTGAGCGCCGTGATCGCGGCGTGCTGGATGGCGTTGAAAGCGCCCGAGTCGACGTTCGTCTTGACCCGGCCGAGCCCGGCGATTATTTCGGGATTCCCGCAGGCCATCCCGATCCGCCACCCGGTCATGTTGTAGGTCTTTGAGAGCGAATGCATCTCGATGCCCACCTCCATGGCGCCGTCGGCCTCGAGGAACGAGGGCGCCACGTAGCCGTCGAATGTGATCTCAGAGTAGGCGTTGTCGTGGACGACGACGATCTCGTGCTCCCGCGCAAACTCGACGACCTCCTCGAAGAACGAGAGCGGGGCCACGGCCGCGGTGGGGTTGTTCGGGTAGTTTATGAAGAGCAGCTTCGCCTGCTTCACTACATCGGCCGGTATATCCTCTAGCGCCGGGAGGAAGTCGTTCTCGGCGCGGATGGGGAGCTCAGAGACCCTGCCCTCGGCAAAGAGCGTGGAGGTCTTGTAAACCGGGTATCCGGGGTCGGCGGCGAGGACGATATCGCCGGGGTTAACGAAGGCCTCGGCGATATGGGCGATACCCTCCTTTGAGCCTATGAGGGCGAGTGTCTCCTTCTTCGGGTCAAGATCGACACCGAACCGGCCCCGGTACCACCCGGCAACCGCCTCGCGGTAGGCGAGCATGCCGGTGTAGGATGGATAATGGTGGTTCTTCGGGTCGCGGGCTGCGGTGCAGAGCGCCTCGACGATATGCGGCGGGGTGGGGAGGTCAGGGTCGCCGACGCCGAGATCGATGACGTCGACTCCCTGGCGCTGCTTCTCCTCTTTCATCTCGTCGATACGCGCAAAAAGGTATGGGGGAAGGTGATCCATGCGTCTTGCGTACATTACCAGAATACTTGCGCCCGGGAACCTATCTACCTACCTGCTGCGGATGGGCTTCTCCACCTCCTGGCCGGCAACGTAGAAAGAGCTGCTGGAGGTTCGTGCCTTAATCCAGGGGCAGGAAGCAGCCCTGAGCATGGGGGGATATCGGATCACTCAAATGAGTTAAGTATACGCAATACCAAGGTAAAACCATGGATCTCCCGGAGTATATTGTAGTTTTCTGCATGGCTCCTGCTGAGGAGGCGGAGATGATCGCAAAAGCGCTCATAGATGCCCGGCTGGCTGCCTGCGTGAATACCACCGGTGTGCAGTCCCGCTACTGGTGGAAAGGGGCGGTTACCAGTAAGCCCGAACAACTCCTGATCATCAAGACACAGCGCCGCCTGCTCGACACGCTCATCTCCAGGATCGAGGAACTCCATAGCTACGAAGTCCCTGAGATCATCGCCATACCCATCATCGGTGGCAACGCCCCGTACTTCGACTGGCTCAGGGAGGAGACGACCTGATGGAGATCGTCCGCCATACCGGGATCCAGGTTCTGGGCGACGATGTGCGCAAGGTTCACGACAACATCATCGTTGAGGATCGCGTCAGGCTGTTCTTGAACGGCAAGTATCTCACGACCCTGGTGGCATGCCTCGACCGCCTCGATGAACTGGGGGCCGGGTTTATCATATGCGAGGGGCTGGCCGACGAGATCGACTCGGTGGAGGTCTCGGGGAGGGATATCCACGTCACCGCCCCGGCCGCAGGAGACGCGCACCTCGAGGTCGAGTCGTCAGGGGGCTACCGGGTGCTCGGGGAGCCTAAAGTGGTCTCTTCATCGATCACCGTCACCCCGGACGATATCCGGACGGTGACCGCCGCGATAGAGTCCGATACCTGGAGGAAGACCGGCGGCGTCCACTGCTCGGTCCTCTTCTGTGACGGTGAATTCATCACCAGGGCCTGTGACGTCGGCAGGCACAACGCCGTCGATAAGGCCGTGGGCTACGCTGCCCTCCACGGGATCGACCGGTCGAGGTGCGTGCTCGGATGCACCGGCAGGCAGCCGGCCGGGATGGTGGCGAAGGCGGCGAACGCTGGTATTTCCATAATCGCATCCCACGCCGCCTCGACCGACCAGGGCATAATCACGGCGGAACGGGCGGGACTCACCCTGATCTGCTTCTCGCGGGGGGATCGCTTCACGATCTACACACACCCCGAGCGGGTGCCCGAAGTCCTTTAAGAACTGGAGAAGACCACAAAATGACAGAGAACGACGAAAAAACCGCACTGCTCCTGCTCGGGTGCCCGCAGGTTCCCGTCCAGACGAGCATAGCGCTCTACCTGATGCATGGGCTCTCACAGCGTGGCACAAGAACGGTGATCGCCGGGACGCCTGCGGCACGAAGATTGATGGAGGTGGCCGACCCGGGCCGGCACTACCTGGGTGAGATGGTTGACCTCGATGCGATAATCGACGAGATCACGGGGAAGGTGCGGGACTTTGACCTCTGCTTTGTCCTAATCCATAACGACTCGGGGATCGCGTATGCCGGGACGATGGCCTACATATCACGGGCGCGTCTGTATGCGCTCATCTTCGGGGAGGACGCGGGAGAACTCGCGGAGGAGATCGAGTTCCCCTGCGAGGTCGCCGCGGCACGGGCCACCCACAACCCCATGCCGCTCAAGCGGAGACTTGACGAGGTGATGCAATGGGCTGCATCGACGCGCTGAAGCCCGAGATCATACTCTCACGGACCACCTTTAAGGAGGCGCGGGAGTACATCAGGAAGAACGTCCGGGAGTACCACGAGGTCGAACCCGGCTACAGGATATTCGATGTCCATATCATCGGCGTCCCGCCGCTCTATGTCGGCGTCGATGACGAGCACGTCATATTCCCCTACACCAAGCCCTGCCACGGGACGTTCGTGGTGAAGATCCCGGGCGGCGATGAGATCGCGCGCCTGCGGGCGGGGAAGAAGTAACCCTTTTTTGACTCTTCAGGTCTGTTCTCACTGTCTGATGATACGGGGGTGGCATTACTCTTTTCAGGAGACGCGGTTGAGGAGGAGACCGGTCTTTCCGGAAAAGGGCCTTCCGGCGCTCCCGGCCGATCCGATGCGCACTTTCGGTTTGTAGTAGCACGCTTCGCGCAGATAAAAGAAAGATCTATCTCTTCCGGCCTGATCGTATCTTCGGAAGGGCATCAGGTTCCATCTCCCAGCCTACCAGCGCAGGATCGGGTGCTCGCCGGCGGGGAGCACCTGGATGGCACAAGCTACCGCCATCCCGGCGGTGGATACTGCTGCTACGTGAGGCATTATCGCCGGCACCGGTCCGGTGTGGCGGAGGCGCCCGATGAATGAGGTATAAATTCCTCAAGAGCGGTACTACAGTATTGAGAGCCCTGCGGGTATTGTCGAGCCGGGTTCCCTGAATTTACACCGATGCGAGCGGGTACCGCGCCCTTGAGGCAGGTGAGGTGATGAGCGAAGTGTTGAGCGTGCTTTTGATCGGTAAGAAACCCGGTAATATCGAGGGGATGCTACGCGAGTGCGGGCGCAAGATCGAACTTATGCACTGCAAGCGCCCAATGGACGGACCTGCCCTGGTATCGGGTGGTGGAATCGATGTTGCGCTCCTCGATCTCGCGGACGGGCAGGAGGTGGCGGTTCTGGGTCATCTGCGCCGGGCAGCCCCAAACATACCGATCATAGTGCTAACCGCGTTGAAAGAAGATCCCGTTGCGCTCTACGCGATGCAGAACGGCGCGCAGGATTACCTGGTCCGGGGGAATATCAATGCGGATCTGCTCTGCCGGGCGATCCGGTACGCGCTTGAGCGAACGCGGGTGGAGGCCGCGCTCCGGCACTCAGAAGCTATGTACCGAAGATTAGTCGAGAACCTCAACGAGGGTGTCATCGCCGTAGACGAATCCGGCATCATCACCTTTGCAAACCCGCGCATGGGGGAGATCCTCGGCTGTCCCGCAGAAGATCTGATCGGATCGCCGATCTCCGGGTTACTCGGTGCTCCCGGCGGGATGATATCCGCTTCGAGGAATCAGTTCTGCCGGGAGACCGACCGGAGACAGGAGTTCGAACTGGATCTCCGCCACAGCGATGGTGGGTGCGTCCATGCGCTCGTGGTCACATCGCCGGTCACCGATGAGTCCGGCAGGTTTCGGGGCTCGATCGTCGGCGTACTGGATATAACCGAGCGGAAACGGGCTGAGGAGGAGCTCCGGAACCGGAATGAGCAGCTCATGGCTCTCAACCAGATCACCAGCGCCTCTGCTGCATCCCTCTCCCTCGCCGAGCTCCTGGAGGGATCGCTGGAAAAGACGCTTGAGCTGATGGGGTTTCACGTAGGTATAGTCTATATGCTCGATGCTGACCGGAAACGGGCTCTGGCGCAGTGTCAGAGGGGCGTGCCACCGTCATACATGCCCCAGAACCGCGCGATCAAGATCCACCACTGGCCGTTCAACTTCATATTTGTCGCCGGCCAGCCCCGTTACATAGAACAGCGCCCTGACCTCAACTCCGTCGAATCGGGTATACTCAAGGGTCTCGATGTCTCGGCGCTCGCCTGCATCCCGCTCGTTGCAGAAGCGGTTGTTGTCGGTGCGGTCTATGTCGGAAGCCGGGCAAAGGAGTCATTCTCCCGGGAGGAGAGGACGCTGCTTGAGATGATAGGCAAAGAGATCGGGTCAGGCATCCTGAAAGGTGTACTCCACAAGAGGCTGGAGGTGGCGAACCGGGAGGCGAACCTCTACCTGGATATCATGACGCACGACATCAGGAACGCCGAGAATGTCTCGGGCCTCTATGCCGGCCTCCTCATCGAGATGCTGGAGGGGGAGGCTGCCCTGTATGCGGAGAAGATCCAGAGCAACGTTCGCAGGAGCGCCGAGATACTCAGGAACGTCACCATAATCCGCCGCATCCATCGCGAACCACCTGATCTCGGTCCGGTCGACCTTGGTGCCATCATCAGAGAGGGGGTCACCGACTTCTCTGATGTTGTGATCGAGGTCGAGGGTACACCCTGCCGGGTCTGGGCCGACGACCTCCTCCCCGAGGTCTTTGCGAACCTGATCCAGAACGCCGTCAAATCGGGTGGTCCGGAGATTGCGATCACCATCAGGGTGGAGGATCATGACGGCGAGAGTGTGCTGATCTCTCTTGAGGATACCGGGCCGGGCATACCCGACCCCCAGAAGGGATCGATCTTCCACCGGTTCGAGCGGGGAGGGATCGGGGGGTGCGGTGATAAACTCGGGCTCTTCATCGTCAGGACGCTCATCGAGCGCTACGGTGGCATTCTCAGGGTGGAAGACCGGGTGAAAGGGAGATCTGACCTCGGTGCAGCGTTCAGGTTCACCCTCCGTGAGGTTCTCCATCCAGGGGGCGATGACGGGCGCTGATCCCGGGAGGAGTGCTATTCTCTCCCGCCTGGACAGGGTCTGATGATCCACTGCCGGGTACCCTTCCTGCCCTATTTGTCCCCGATGCTCCGCCAGACGTGGGCGAACCTTTGAGCAGCGGTGTAGTGCCCGAGGATGCCAAATATGACGAGGAGCCACCCCAGGTAGTTTAAGCCATAGATCTCCCCGGGGATCAGGATCGTGAGCACGCCTGCGATCATGATCAGAACCAGCCGGTCTGCCCGACCGAGGATGCCCCCGTAGTATCTGCCGACCCCGACGGCCTGTGCCTGGGTGCCGAGGTACGATGACATCAGAACCCCGGTCAGGGCGAAGACGCCTATAGGCCAGGATGCGGCCCCGCCTGCGATGATGCCGGTGATTATGAATATATCTGCGTATCGGTCTATGACATGGTCCAGGAAATCCCCGTAGGGGCCTGCGATCCCCATATCCCGGGCGAGCGCCCCGTCAAGCGCATCGAAGATGGCGTTGAACGCGACCATGGCGACACCGAACGCGACGCCGCCGGCGTAGAATGCGATACCGGCAAGTATCGATACGAAAAAAGATGCAGCGGTGAGCCCGTTTGGGGTGATCCCGATCTTCCGGACCAGGTTTACCACGGGCTGGACGATGCCCTGCATATGCGGTCTGAACTGATCCAGTGTCATGCGTTGAGATCCATGTAATCGATCCAGTCGATGGATCCGTAGGATGATGGCAGTTCTCCCCGGATAAACTGCTCGATCCTGTCTGCACATTCTTCGATGGAGGTAATGGTTGTATCCAGTTCAAGGATCTGTCCGGCTAATTGCCCCTCGATCGTCTCGACCAGCATGACATCGAGAGCCTCGGCCTCGATATTCTCCCTGATCTTCTCCGGTGAGTAGTTCCTGAGCGCAAGACGCTGCCGCAGGATGTCGGGGCGGCACCTGAGCACCACCACCCGGTCGCATGGGAGGTAGTGCGCAATATGCCCCTCGACGATCCCGTCAAGGGATTCAAACTCCGCTGCCCACAGGTCGAGATCCACCACCAGTGTCTGGCGGTCGCGGTCCTCCTCGATGATGTAGGGCTGCACCGTATCGGCCAGGTGGACAACCCGGTGTCCACGACGCTCAAGTTCGGCGGCGACGGATGTCTTGCCGGTGCCGGGCGTGCCGGTGATACCGACCATCATAGGTCTTTGATCGCCTCGATGAACCGAACGTTCTCCCAGTCTTCACCGATGCTGACCCTGATGTAGTGATCGCCGAGCCCGGGGAAGGAGGTGCAGGACCGGACGAGGACGCCCTTTGCAGCAAGCCGCTCCACCGCCTCCTCACCGGTGAGCGGTGAGACATCGATCATTACGAAGTTTGTGTCAGATGGGAACGTATGGAACGGTATCTCTTCAATGAACCGCTCTCTCCACAGCCGGACGTGATCACAGACTTCAAGCATCCGGTCCGGGTCACCGAGCGCCGCGGCGGCTGCTGCCAGGGAGACCGCATTTAAGGCGAATGGGGTCGCTGCCCGGGAGTAGAACGGCCCCAGCCACGCCGGGACGAATGCGTAGCCGATCCTGAGCCCGGCGAGGGCGAAGGCCTTTGACATCGTCCGCCCGAGGATCAGGTTCTCGTGCCGTCGCATGAGGGGGCGGTAGTCGATATCCGAAAACTCGATGTACGCGTTGTCTAGAAAGAGCAGCCCCTCAATCGCCTTGAGGATCTCTTCGACATCCTCCGGCGGGACCGAGTTTCCCGTGGGGTTGTTCGGGGAGCAGAGGAAGGCAAGTTTCGCTCTCCGCGAGGCCTCGATGAAGGCCGCCGGATCGGCCGAGAAGTCCTCGCTCCGGGGGATGTTCACGACCCTGGCGCCATGCGCCCCGGCCGCAAGCCCGTAGAAGGAGAAGGTCGGGGTCGAGACGGTCACCACCTCCCCGGGCTCGATGACCGTCCTGATCACCGTCTCGATGACACCGTCCATCCCGGCACCGGTGACGAACCGGTAATCGCCGTGATAGCGCCGGAGCGCTTCAACGAGAGCCGTAGCCCGTGCATCCGGGTAGCGGTTTCCAGCCCGGAGGGCGGCGGTCGCGGCCTCGATCGCGGCCGGCGACGGGGGGCGGGGGTTCTCGTTGCTCGCGAGGCGGGCCACCCGGTCGATGCCGTACTCCCGCGCGACATCCTCCGCCGATCTCGCGAAGGAGTAGCCGGCCGGACCAGCGTAATGCGCCCTAACCAAGCGCTGCATCGACGACATCGACGGCCCTGTCGATCTCCTCGTTCGTGATCACCAGCGGCGGGATCAGCCTGAGGTTCCCGTCGGCGGCGCAGTTGACGAGCACCCCACCATCGGCGCAGGCCTGCTGCACCTCCGGGCACCTGTCACCGACCGACATGCCGATCATGAGGCCACGGCCCCTCGGACTGTGGCGGGCAAGCCCCCTCATGAACCGCTCGCCCTTCGCCGGGACATCGGGGAGAACCTCCTCGATGACATCGATTGTGGCGAGTGCCACGGCGCAGGCGAGCGGCCCCCCGGCGAAGGTGCTCCCGTGCTCGCCCCTCTTGAACTCGAGCCCCTCGCGGGCGAGGAGTGCGCCGACAGGAAACCCGCTCGCAATCCCTTTTGCGAGCGTGACGATATCAGGGGTGATGCCGGTATGCTGCAGGGCAAGCCACTTTCCTGTCCGGCCCATGCCGGTCTGCACCTCATCGGCGATCATAAGCGCGCCGGCATCGTCGCATATATCCCGGACGCCCCGGAGGAACCCGTCCGGCGGGATCAGAACCCCGGCCTCGCCCTGGATCGCCTCGACGAAGACCCCGGCGGTATCCTTATCGACGGCCCCGGCAAGGGCATCCAGATCCCCGTAATCCACGAAGGTGCAGGCGGGCGAGAGCGGTTCGAAGGGCTCCCTGATGGCTGGCTTGTGGGTGACGGCGAGTGATCCGCAGGTTCTGCCGTGGAACCCATGGACAAACGCGACGAACTTCTCCCGCCCTGTCCGGACGCGGGCGAGTTTGATCGCGCCTTCGTTTGCCTCCGCGCCGGAGTTCGAGAGGAACGCTTTCGAAAGCCCGGTGATCTCGACAAGCCTCTCTGCAAGTTCCGCCTGGTGGGGGACGTAATAGAGGTTCGAGCAGTGGATCAATCGGCCGGCCTGGTCACAGATCGCCTCCACAACCTTCGGGTGGCAGTGGCCCGTGCTGCATACCGCGATGCCTGCCACACAGTCGATGTATTCCCGTCCCTGGTCATCCCAGACGCGCGATCCCGCACCACGGACGACCTTCATGGTCCGGCCGAACGTGGGCATGTAATAACGTGCATCAAGCACCCGTGAATCTTCTGTCATAGTATCTCACTCATACTCAATCGTCGCAGGTGGTTTCGGGGTGAGGTCGTAGACCACCCGGGCGACGCCCGGGATCCCGGATGTGATCCGTGATACCATTCCCGTGAGGGTCTCATAGGGCAGGAGCAGGGGCTCGGCGGTCATGCCGCCCGGGGAATGGATAGCCCGGACCGCGACGATCCAGCCGTGGAGCCTTGCGCCGTCCCTCACCCCGGTCCCGAGACCGAGGAGCGCGGCGAAGCACTGCCATGGGCGGAACTCCTCCACCAGGCACTCCTCGACGATGGCGTTTGCCTCCCGGACGATCTCGATCTTCTCCCTCGTCACCTCCCCGAGCACCCTGACGGCGAGCCCGGGGCCCGGGAAGGGCATCCGGTGCTGGATCTCCGCCGGGAGGTCAAGCCCGCCTGCCACCTCGCGGACCTCGTCCTTGTAGAGGTCGGCGAGCGGTTCGATGACGGCCGTGAACTCGATATCAATGGGCATGCCTCCCACGTTGTGGTGGCTTTTTATGCCTCCCTCGCTCTCGATACGATCCGGGTATATGGTTCCCTGCAGGAGCATCGTCGCTCCCGTCCGCTTCGCCTCCCGCTCGAATATCCTGACGAACCTCTCCCCTATGATCCTGCGCTTCTCTTCGGGATCGGTGATGCCCGCGAGTGCCTCGAAGAACTCGTCGCCCGCATCCACGACGCGGAGGTTCATGTCCGGGAAGAGGGACCGTATCCGCTCCGTCTCCCCCTTCCGCATGAGCCCGGTATCGACGTATATCGGGACGAGGCGGTCGCCGATGGCTTGGGCGGCGAGTGCCGCACAGACCGACGAGTCCACACCACCTGAGAGCGCCATCACGACCTTCTCCCCGCCGGCGGCGTCTCGTATCCGCCGGATCGTCTCTTCGATGAACTCCTCGACGTTTACCATTCTGTTACCTCACCTGGCCCTTGCGGATATCTTATTCTTCTTGCACGCGGCCACGAAGCCGATATAGGGTGGAGATGGGTTTGTCGGGCTCGATTTAAACTCCGGGTGGAACTGTGTGGCGAGGTAGAAGGGATGATCCGGGAGTTCACAGACCTCTACCCGCTCCCCGCAGAACCCCGTGAAGGTGAGGCCGGCATCCTCGAGATCGCTTATAAACTCCGGGTTCACCTCATAGCGGTGGCGGTGCCGCTCCACGGTCGTGGTTCTGCCGTAGAGATCGGCGATCATCGTGCCCTCCCTGAGGGTAACGGTGCAGTCCCCAAGACACATCGTCCCGCCGAGGCCCGGGGCATTCTCATGGTCCGGTATGATGGTTATGACGTGCGTCCCGGGCCCCATCTCCTCGCTGGTGGCGTCAGGGATGCCGAGGACGTGCCGCGCGTACTCGACCACCCCGAGCTGGAGGCCGAGGCAGAGCCCGAGGAAGGGTCTTTTGTTCTCCCTCGCGTACCGGATCGCCTGGATCTTGCCTTCGATGCCGCGTTCGCCAAATCCTCCGGGGATCAGGATGCCATCGACGTCCGCGAGATCCCGGTGATCGAACGCCTCCGCATCCAGCCAGCGTATGTTCACCTCGGTGGAGAGGGCTCTCCCGGCATGCTTGAGCGACTCTTTGATGGAGATGTAGACATCCTCGATCCCGTATTTGCTGATGATGGCGACCGTCACCCGGTTTGTGTAATCCTGTGATATGAGCCGGTACCACTCGGTATCCGGCTCCCTGTTCTCGATGGCAAGGTAGTTGCAGATGACCTCCGCAAGCCCTTCTTTCTCCAGTTCCATGGGTACCTGGTAGATATCGGGGACGCTCTGTGCGGATATGACGGCCTTTGCCGGGACATCTGTGAAGGCTGAGATCTTCCTCTTCGTCTGCGGGCCTATGACCTCGCTGCTCCTGCCTACGATGATGTCCGGCTGCAACCCGAGTTCCCGGAGCGCCTTGACCGAGTGCTGCGTGGGTTTGGTCTTGAGATCTCCCATGGCATCCACCGGAACCAGGGTGACGTGGACCAGGACCATATCCTGCGGCGACAGCTCGCCGTGCATCTGGCGGATCGCCTCCAGGAATGGCATGCTCTCGATGTCACCGACCGTTCCGCCGACCTCCACAAGGCAGATCTCGGCCGCCCTGCCGCCGTCGATCTCCTCCTGTGCCGCGCGGCTGATGCAGTGCCTTATCTCATCGGTTATGTGGGGGATGATCTGGACGGTCGTGCCCAGGAAATCTCCGCGCCGCTCTTTCTCTATGACGCTCTTGTAAACCTTCCCTGTCGTTATGTTATGGATCGACTTGAGGTTGATGTCCAGGAACCGTTCATAGTTGCCGAGATCGAGGTCGACCTCCGCACCATCGGATAGGACGAAGACCTCACCGTGCTGGGCAGGGTTCATGGTGCCGGCATCTATGTTCAGGTAAGGGTCGATCTTGACCGCCGTTACCTCGTATCCACGGTTTTTTAGGAGGCGGCCGATGGACGCTGTGGTTATGCCCTTCCCGAGTCCGCTCATGACGCCGCCGGTTACAACGATATACTTCAAACTCTCCTTCCCCTCCGGTTGCTCCAGAGTCTCTGGTAAGTATGTGATCTCTTGTATTGAGAATGTATTGTTCAAGCATTCCCACGCGGGATTGCTGTCGGGGTTCGGGTCAGAATCGTGCCGCCGGCGTTACCCTGCTATGACAGCAAACGATGTCGACGTCCTTGAGAGAAGCGTGCCATCTGCCGCGTCCCTGACCTCACCATCCGCGAACGCCACCCGGCGCCCTTTCCTGATAACCCTGCCGGTGGCCATGATCGCCCCGGTATTGACACCTTTAAAGAAACTGGTGTGCTCATCGATCGTGGCGATCCTCTCGTTATCGGAGAGAACTGTATAGAGCGCAAGCGCGATCGCCTCGTCTGCAAGAGCCACGTAGATTCCACCCTGGAGCCACCCGGCGCCGTTGAGCATATCGGGCCTGACATCCATGGTGAGGCATGCTTCCCCATCTCCAAACTCACCTATCTCGATCCCCATCAGCGTAAAGAAGGGATTGGCGTCCCTCCCGATCCTGTTTATCTTGTCGATGTATCCCACGCAGATCACACCTGGTTGCGAGAGATCTTGGGGGGCATCTGGATAAGCGTTGCGAATCCGGCGCGCGGGGCCGGCAGGTGTTGCTTTTCATTCGATTGATGGGAGGCGCTCCCTGCCTCCATGCTAAAAGGATTAAGAACCCAATGGGTTGCTCCGTGATCTTATCTGGCTCAATGCCGATAGCCGCCGGGTTGATCCAGATCACCAGGAATACATCTTTTACACCCAGAAAACGTGGCCCTGTGTGCGGCGGCGCTCGAT
>MTBK01128748.1_pt1 | contig 23733 bp, 22 predicted proteins | sample 1535981 | NCBI WGS metagenome assembly MTBK01 (sample SAMN06109225, study PRJNA356200) | anaerobic digester metagenome | isolation source: biogas reactors fed with pig manure or primary and secondary sludge | place: Spain | collected 2016-06-30
GGTTTGCTGTGATCCACTCATCGTTCATGAAGATCGCCGGGTTTGAGAACGTCATGATGAAGAAGAGCGCAAAGAGGAAGATGAGCACCGGGATTATGTTTCTCTCCATAAATCTGGATACCGGCCCCTGATCCGGCTTATCCGCCGAAACAGGCTCGGGCTTCTTTGTTGACCTGCGTCGCCGTGAACTCATATTTATCGTCCTGGTTCCATGTAAAGGGAGGCCGGTTTATTGTTAAGTAGGGTTTAGGTTCTTCAATTTTTATATCTTCTTAAATCAAACCCCTGAATGAATGCATAAGAGATAAATAATTAATGCCAGGGATGCGGCCGGTGCAGCGTACCCTTCAGAGCGCGCCGCCGGCACCCGGTGGCGCAACTCATGACGGTCTGTGTAAGGGCATCCGAATATGCTCCGGAGGATCTGCCTGGATGCGCACATTTCCCTTATCGGAACCTCAATTGCCGTTAAAGAGAAAAGTGCGCCGATTTTTGCATGATAAAGGTATACAAATCGCTTCAAAAAAGCGACATCGTTATATTTAGTTACAGAAGAATATAATTACCAGACAGTGTGCCTCGGCGGGGTAGCTACGGCCGGAGGGGCCCTGCCACGGGCACAAACGGAGTGCGCTGCCATCATGTACCGAGAACGCCGGATCTCAGTGGTTGTCCCTGCATACAACGAGGTTCTCCTGATAGGGTCGACGCTTGAGACCATGCCGGGGTTTGTGGACCGGATCTATGTCGTTGACGACGGTTCCACGGACGAGACCTCCAGGTGCGTTGCTGAGCGGGCGGCAGGGGATCCGCGAATCGTCCCTGTCACCCATGAGGAGAACCGGGGTGTCGGCGCCGCGATCATCACCGGGTATACGAATGCGCTTGCGGACAGCGCCGATATAATCGCCGTCATGGCCGGCGATAACCAGATGGATCCGGCGTTCCTCCCGAAGCTGCTCGACCCGATAGTCGACGGGAAGGCTGACTACGCTGTCGGGGATCGCCTCATCAACCCGGAGTTCCGGAAGGAGATGAGCCGGTGGCGTTTTGCCGGGAACGCGGCGTTGACGCTTCTTACGAAGATCGCGTCGGGCTACTGGCAGCTGGTCGACCCGCAGAACGGCTACACGGCGATCTCGAGGCGCGCGCTTGAGGCGATCCCGCTCGACGCAGTCTACCCGGGGTATGGCTACTGCAATGACATACTCGTGCGGTTGAACGTCTATGGGTTTCGCGTGACAAATGTCCCGCACCCGGCACGTTATGGACTTGAGCGGTCCGGGATCAGGTATAGCGGGTACATTGTGGGGCTCTCAAGGCTTCTTCTGAAGGACTTCCTCTGGAGGCTGAAGATGAAGTATGTCATCATGGGGTTCCACCCGCTGGTGTTTTTCTATCTCTTTGGGGTTGGTTTCAGTGTTATCAGCGTAGCGATGGGGATCTTTTCCCTGCACTTTAAGCTTGTTCAGGGGCACGCCATCTTCGTGCCGGCGGTCATCACGCTCCTGACATTTGGACTGGGTGTGCAGTTCCTGCTTTTTGCAATGCTGTTTGATATGCATGCGGAGAGGAGCGGGGGGTGGTACTGATCGGAGAGATCCAGGATTTGCATGGCGAATCACCCTTAAAAGTGCTCATGATTACGAGTTCGTTCCCACGGCACGAAGGGGATTACTTCGGGCAGTTCATACTAGAGCTAGCGAAAGCCCTGAAACCGAACAATATAGAACCTATAGTCCTGTGCCCTCATTCCCCCGGCACAATGGGAAGGGAGGTTATGGCTGGCATTAAAGTATACCGATTCCCCTATTTCTACCCGTTCTTTCTCCAGAGGATAACTGGTGAAGGGGGGATGTTCCAGAATATCCGCCGATCACTCCTCGCCAAAATCCAGTTGCCGATCTTCCTTGCTATGGAATTCATATACACCATCTGGGTTGCCCGGAGAGAAGGGGTGGGTGTCCTCCATACCCACTGGATAGTGCCACAGGGATTGATCGGGGCAGTATGCGGGCGCCTGCTCCGCCTCCCGCACATCCTGTCCGTGCATGGTACGGATGTCAATATTGCTGCAAAGAGCCGGGTTATCGGATGGGCGACAAGATTCGTCGCACGAAATTGTGATAAGATCCTGACAAACAGCACGTACACACGAAAAGTCCTCCTCTCCATTGCCCCCTCAGCAGAAGATAGGATTGAGGTTATCCCGATGGGCGTTAATGTTGAAAGATTCCAGAGCGCCAGGGGCGATAATTACAGGGAGATCCCAGACAGCCCATCCGTTCTCTATATCGGCAGGCTGATCGACTGGAAAGGGCTGGAATACCTTGTCGAGGCATTTGCCATCGTTTCTCGCAAGGTTCAAGGAGCAAAGCTTGTCATCGGCGGAGAAGGGCCGGAAGAAGCGAGGCTGAGGCAGCAGGTCAAACGCCTGGGGCTGGATGAGTCTATACTGTTTGCAGGGCTTATCGAGAGCCGGGATCTCTCCAGGTATTATCGTGAAGCAGCGGTATTTGTGTTGCCCTCCATCCAGGTGGAGGGGCAGACGGAAGGGCTGGGCGTGGTTCTCCTTGAGGCGATGGCATGTGGAACGCCCGTGATCGGGAGTAATGTCGGAGGGATCCCGGACATTATTCGGGATGGGTGGAATGGGTACCTGGTTCAGGAGCGGTCGCCACCTGAACTGGCAGAACGGATTATTGCATTACTAGAATGCCAGGCTATCCATAAGCAATTCCAGGAGAATGGTTTACGGACGGTGTATGAACAATTTTCCTGGAATCGAGTTGTTGCAAAGGTTACTAAAACCTACGATCGACTGGTGAGTCTATGAAGATTGCATTTAAGCAGGTCCGGGGTAAATCTGGCACAGACGTCTGGACAGACTCGTTATCAGCAGCACTCCGGAAACAGGGTGCTGAGTGTATAGTGATATATTATTCGACATACTATGGGTTTTTCCCTCAGTTGTTGATGGGGCAAAGCTTGGGAAAGAAACCTGTCGATATCACACACTGCAACACATGGAATGGTTTTGCCTTTAAGGACGACAATCCGTTAGTCTTAACCGAACATCATGTCATCCACGATTCGATTCTGGAACCCTTCAAATCTGTAGGCCAGAAAGCGTTCCATAAACTCATCTACCGATATGAAGTTAGGAGTTTAGAGATGGCTGATATTGTCACCTGCGTGAGTCAGTATACGAAAATGATGCTTGAGAAAACTTTTGGATACTCTGATGCAGAAGTAATCTACAATGGTGTGGATCCTGAAGTTTTCCAGCCCCTTGAAATCGATCGAAATACACTATGCAGACGTTTCGGTCTTACTGGAGACGAGAAGATTTTGTTATTCGCCGGTAACCCTAGCAGGCGAAAAGGCGCGGATCTGTTGCCTGAAATAATGGGCCGCCTTGATGACTCTTATATTCTATTGATGACAACTGGGTTGAGCGATACAGCTTTTAGCGGCTGTCGGATACACAATGTGGGGAAGGTGACTCAGGAAGAGTTGGTTCTCCTATACAACCTATGCGATGTGCTCCTCTTCCCATCACGTCTTGAGGGATTTGGACTGACTGTGGCAGAGGCAATGGCCTGTGGAAAGCCGGTGATTGCCACTAATGGCTCATCTCTACCAGAGTTGGTTGTCGATGGGAAAGGGGGTTATCTCTGTGAAATGGATGATATCAATGATTTTTCTCAAAAGATAGAGTTGCTTTATGATGATTTTTCTCTTATGCATCGTATGGGAAACTACAACCGGCAACGAGTTTACGAAAGATTTACGTTAGATCAAATGGCTCAACAGTATCTGTTTACGTATCAAAAATTAGTATAACCTTCAAAAGTGGAAGTACTCCAATATAATAGAGATCAACTAGACAGTAGGTCGTAACATCCTTACGGCAGGGGATATGATATGGACATAGGGATCATTGCTGATGCGCTGAATTCTCCATCTACAGGGGTAGGAAATTACACAAGAAATCTCATTGATAACTTACAGTATACGATATTAGGGAGTGATACCATCAGTCTGATAAATCACATGAAAACGGATCCTGAGGCATTCCCAAACATTATTGTTTCAAATCCTTTTCCGATTCTAAAGACGTATGCGTGGTACCCATATCTAGTGAAGAAATTACGAAATTACAATCTTGATGTCATCCACAATCCGACACAAGCACCCACATATTTCCAGCTAAACCAAAAATATGTCTTGACAGTCCATGATGTTACAACACAAATATTGCCTGAGAGTCATACTAGTTATCGTGTCGCCATATACAACAGATTGTTTCCAAAAACTCTTAAATCCGCAGATAAAATAATTGCAGTTTCAAATCACACTAAACAGGATTTAGTCAAACATTATGGCGTTCCGGAAGATAACATTCAGGTGATCTATGAAGCGGCGGGTAATGAGTTTAGACCACTACCCCAGAAAGAGAAAATATCTATTATAAAACGATACAAACTTAACTTTCCTTATATCCTCTATGTGGGTACTCTTGAACCAAGGAAAAATATCCCAACACTCATCAAAGCTTTTGAGATAGTGAAAAAGACAAACATGGATAAAAAATTAGTTATTACAGGGAAGATGGGATGGAAATGCGATAGTATTTTCGAATATGTTGCAGCAAAAGGTTTGCAAAAGGACATTATCTTTACGGGATATGTCCCAAATGCTGATCTACCCGGTCTGTACAACAATGCTGACCTGTTGATCTACCCATCACAGTACGAAGGATTCGGATTACCTCCTCTTGAGGCAATGGCATGCGGATGTCCGGTTATCACATCTAACACATCATCACTCCCAGAAGTGGTGGGCGATGCAGGTGTACAGATTGATCCAAGCAGCCCTCATTCCTTAGCAGACGCAGTGCTATGGTTATTAAATGATGATAGTATCCGGAAAGAATTTGCCAAGAAAGGCCTGGAGCAGTCGAGGCAATTCAGTTGGAGGAAGTGTGCCGAAGAAACAATGCAGGTCTTTCGCGATGTTTAGAGAAGGAAGGTAACATATCCATAACTACATCCACAACTACGAAGGAATGTTACCGAGATAGAGGTGTATGTTCGCGGCTAAGTTGAACAAATGCCGGATCCCTCAAGTTGTGGTAATACTTTGATATCGATTGAATTCTACTGGACAAACCATGACCGAATAATGCGGTAAATAATGACCAATAGAGGGGAAGCGTGAATATCAGTCCTGGGTTCAGGCGCAATCCTTTCATAATGTTATCCCAGGCAGGCCTGATCTGACGTGTTTTTAGATACTCCAAGCCTCCAGTGAAGAAGGTTGAGCCGTATATTGGCTGCTTCTGTTTTGCAATATCAGCAGGCAAGTCTTTACGATCATGCAATAAATGCATGTTTGAAAAAACCCAATCAAGTATCATCAGATGCTCTTCAAGGTATTTACTTTTCTGAGAACTGCTTTTTGCTTCGGTGTATATGCGTAGTTTTGCGAGAAAATCTGGGAGATAAACTCCTTTAAAATTGAGCAAAACACGAGTCCAGAATTCCTTATCCATTGCAAGATTATAACGCGTATCGAAGTAGCCGATTTCACCAAGAATCTGGCGTCTAAAAAAAATGGCAGGTTGAGGAAGGTAAAACAAGTTTGAGAGATACTGGGCCAGATCAACTTCACCTGTTCGCACAATTGACATAAGTATTCCCTTCCGGTCGATGTGCAATGCGTCCCCGTATACCATAGCGACATCGGGGAATTTCATGAAGTAGTTGACCACTTTGCTGATAGCCAATGGACAATAAATGTCGTCGGAATTAATGTAAGCAATGATATCTCCTGTTGCCAACCGGCACCCTTTATTGATGGCCTCCGTCTGCCCCCCGTCCGACTCGCTCAACCAGAACGTTATCCAGGGTTCGTATTTCTGGATAATCTCAACGCTCTCATCAGTGCTCCCCCCATCCATGATGATATACTCAAGGTCCGGGTAACCCTGCAGGAGCACCGAGCGTATCGTCTCCTCAATGAACTGGCCCTGATTATAAGACGGCGTGACAATACTGATCCTTGGCCAGGGCTTCCCATCTGGTATCTTCGCCGGCAACCGGGGCGTCTCCTCGGTCCATGGCCACCCCTTCTTACCTTCCGGCGGCGGGGGGAGATCAGTAAGGCTCGGACAGCGCATAATACATTATAGCATCCGTCAGCCTATATGCCTTCTCTTTCTAAACTCGCCTGATAAAACGCCAGATACTCTTCTGCCATCCTCTCCACCCCAAACCGCCGCGCCGCGTCCGCTGCCGCCTCCCGCCCCATCTGTAGCCGGCGCCCCTCATCCCCGAGCAGCTCAAGAACCCGCCCGGCGAGCGCCGGCGCATCCCCCGCCGGCACCAGAAACCCCGTCCGCCCCTCCACAACCTGTTCGGGGATGCCGCCAGCAGCAGTCACCACGACCGGGGTGCCGCAGGCCAGGGATTCGAGGACGGTGGTCGGGAAGGTGTCGGCCCGGGCGGGGTGGAGGTAGAGGTCGGCGGCCTGGTAGTAGCGGGCGACCTGCTCTGGGTTCTTCTGGTAGGGTATGAACCGAATCTCGACATCACCGATCCAATCCGGCGGGGCGGTTTCACCGAGGGCGATGCAGAGCACGTTTACTTCAGCTTTTGCAATTTCGGCAAGGGCTGAGCGCAGGGTCTGGTAGTCCTTCCAGATGTTCTTCCGGATACCGTTTGCCGCAAAGAGGAGGATCGTTGCATCAAGCGGGAGCCCGAGCTCCCCCCGTGCGGAATCCTGATTCCCGGGGTGGAAGACCTTCAGGTCCACGCCGTTCGGGATCACCTTTGAGGCTACAACTCCCGGCTTTAGCATCGACTGATCAACCTTATCCATCAACCACCGGCAGGGGGTGACAACGTACAGCCGGCTCTGCCGGTAGATCTCCGCCTTGCGCTGCCAGTTATAGGCTGTCGCATCCCGTCGGATTGCCGGGTAGATCGTGAGGTCCGGGCAGTTGCCGCACCCGGTCTTCCAGCGCTCGCAGTCGAACGAGTGGGCGCAATGACCGGAAAGGAGCCATGCGTCGTGAAGGGTAAGCACGGTCGGAACCTGGTGGCTGAGGGAAGGGAGGGCACGGAGATCGAAGTAGCCGCCGTGGAGGTTGTGGCAGTGAAGGATGTCGGGGGGTTCCGGTGCTGAGTCTAGGAGGCGCCAGGTTCCTGGGTAATCGAAGTTCTCATGGCCGGCGAGGTGACTATAGATACGTGCGGGTTTTGTCAGGGTTTCTATCTTTTTACTTACATATGCGACATAAGGGAGCCTGAAACGCGATAGGATGATCCGTGAGAAGGGATCTGGATTCTTTGGGAGAGAGAATACATCCACATCTCCGGATCGTTTCGTTCCCACTGCCAGCCACGACTTGTGCTGGAGAGCGCGATAGGATGTGAAGAGATCCCATGCAATTTTTTCAGCACCGCCGGCGATATCCACTGTGCTAACTTGTAGTATATTCATCGATTATTTCTTCCCACTATGCTATGGGATAGCTTTCGAGCAAACACAATTATTGGTCCAGGAGGGTAATAATAGAATGTGAATAGCAGAAATTTTATTCTATCAAGCGAGGAGTTGGTTTCACTTTTCCCTTCTGCTTTAATCCGGATAGCTCGCGTGACAATATCCTTTCTCATGAATATTCTATCTTTTAATGACGTTCCTCTATTGAGCGATAAAAAGGATCGATATATCGTTTTTAAACCTTCTTGAAGATCTTTATAGGTGCATTTCCCCTCCATTTTCCCATTGAGTATACTATCGATCACAGTTTGTGTAACAGTGGCGCCGGCAATATTTTTTACAGCACGTTTGCTTATTATATGACTGAACATTTTCTGTTCGTTGTATTTTGTATAGGATATGTTTTCTCTGGTTTTTCTGAGATATAGCAAGATGTCTTCATGGTTTTCAAAATGTGTTCTGGAACTTAACCTGACCCACAGATCATAGTCTTGCGCAAAAATAACACCCTCATCGTAGCTGCTGCCACAGTCTTTTAACAGCTCATGTCGAATTATGACCGAGGGGTGTGCGATGGGGTTCATGAAACAAAGCAGCCATTTGATCAATAAATCCCGCTGAGGCCATCTTATGATCTGTAAGCGTTTGCCAGATTCATCGATATATTGAACACTAGTCCCTAACACACCAATATCCAGATTCTTCTCTAAAGAGAGAATTTGCTTCTCTAATCGTTCCGGCAGGCTGATATCATCCGCATCCATTCTCGCGATATACTCCCCTCGGGCCAGCGCCAGTCCTTTGTTCAGCGACTTCGTCAGCCCCAGGTTCTCTTCATTGGTGACGATCCTGATCCTCGGGTCATCATAACCGTATAGGATCTCAGGCGTCCTGTCGGTCGAGGCGTCGTTGATGATCAGAAACTCAAAGTCAGTGAAGGTTTGACCGAGGATGCTATCGACTGCCTCGTTGAGGTAGTGCTCCCCGTTGTAGACAGACATGAGGACGGTGACTTTTGGACCGCCACGTATGTTCATCGCCTGTGTATTGCCTCGGCCCATATCTCTTCCCACTGATACTCGCAATGGATAATCTCCAGACCTGCTACATTTAACTCATCGTAAAATGATTTAATCGTGTATTCAGTATAATGCGTTTTATCTAACATCCAGTTGAGTCCCAATTCTTCTCTAAAATAGATACTCCAATGTCGATCCTTTCTTGGCACTCTGAAAAGGTAGCGTGCATCTGGAAGAGATGTAATGAGACCATGCAAGAAATCTACTCTATTTTCAATGTGTTCGAGCACATTTGACATGATGACAACATCAATATCTTTTCCGGGCACATAATCCAAGGCATCACCGTAGATATACTGAATTCTCGGATGCGCGTTCATCTTTATTGCGGACTCAATATTTTCTTCAGAAATGTCGATTGCAACTACTTCCCCTCCCTTCTCTGCAATATCATAAGCGACCGCACCAATACCACAACCTATATCGAGCACTCTGTCTCCAGGCATAACTCTCTCTGCAAAGAAATCATGATAATGCATGATCCTGTGTTTGGGGTGTATACCCGTTGGTTCATGCAGTATAGCCGCTTGATTTAATGCTGAATGGAGGATGTCCTGGGAGGCACATATGATTCGTACAGCTTTTTCAGGCACTACTGAGTAAGGAAGTGTGGAAAAATATAGTTTCATACATAGCATTGCCAACCTCTCAGGAACAAGCCCAGAAAATATCCTTGATAGGCATTTTACACCATTGGGTTTCACAACGCGAGTACCTCTTCGAAAACATTCTTATGTTGGTTCATAAATTGAGAGAGATCAAATCTCTCCACAGCACACCTTCGCGCATTCTCTGAGTACCAATCCAACTTATCTGCTACCTGCAAAACAGCAGTAGAAAGAAGTTCTGGGTTCGGAGGATCGATCTCTTCCCAGCTTCCTCTAGCTGGAACGCCAATACCTGCGGTAGCCCCCACGAGTTCGGGCATACCTCCACTTTCAGAATATACTACCGGCAATCCACAACTCATCGCCTCGATAACAAGGCCCGGACATGGATCTCTCCATTTCGTGTGCAGAAGTATATCAGCCCTGCAATAGAGGTCTGGTGCATCTTTTTGTGAGTATTGTCCAGTGAACTCTATATTGTCTGTAATATCAAGTTCTTTCATCGTTCTATGCGCATCACGAAGACAGTCAACCTCTGTTTTCCCCTCCCATGCAACCTTCCCAGTCACCAACAGTTGCACGTCAGGCACCTCACTTTTTACTTCAGCAACGGTCTGGAGTGCGGTTTCAAGTCTATATCTTTTGTATTGGTTTCCTCCAAGAAGCAGTGTGAGTGGACCAGAGGAACGTGTTCCATCTCGTGGGGTGAAGAAGTTCGTATCGACGCAGTTATAGACAATGTTCTGCGGGCCGTTGAATTCACCGAGGAATTCATCAGCACTGTCCTTACAGAATTCGCTCTGGTAAATAACATAATCTGCTTTGTGTATGAGTTTTTTCATGCTCGCGTTTGTTTCTTTCCAGTGCGTTGGATCACTTGCAGGATATGAAATCCCGTTCTGGTTCCAGACAATTTTTATCCCTCGTTTTTTTGCCTGGTTGATAAGTATGTCTGCGTGTGGCGGTTGAGAGCTGCTTACCAGGTAGAGTATATTGCAGCGTTCTTTGGAGACAGGAAAATGCTCTTGCAGGCGTTGAAGTTTGACAGCACCGCCATGAACGAGTCCAGTGGCCGTTGGAATATCCCTGCCGAAGTAAAGTATCGGCCCACCTGAGGAAAGTTGGGAGCCAACCTGATGATACTGGGCCACGTGTATAAGGTTCTGTATACGAGTGTTTACCGCGGAGATGCAAGTTTTTACAATGGAATGACTACTCATGGCCATCAACGTTTTCCCTTTTCTTTAGTACCAGTAATGTCATATGACCAGCCAATGGTTCTAAAAATTTGCCTAATATCTGCCGTGCCATATGTATCACGGCACTTTTGCCAGAGTAGTTATAGAGGCGTTGAAAAAGTGGCTTTATTATGGTAATTTCATCTTTGAAACCTTTAATCCCATCATAGGATCGAGACTCCAGAATTTGAAACCCTCTCTTCTTAAACTCCATTATGACCTGATCTTTATCCAGTGCAAATTGATAAAATGATTCTGTGCCAAAGGATTCATCCCAAGTCGGGTAGAGTCCCACTTTTGCTTTCAACCAGCGTAATGGAGAGATAGATGGGAAAGTCAGAAAAAGAATTCCTTCATTTTTAAGTACTCGCTTCATCTCATCAGCAATATATTCATAGCCTGCATAAAAATGTTCAATCACACCAAGTGACCAGTAGCCATCAAAAGTAGCGGAGCGGAAGGGCAAATGCATTACATCTGCAGGCAAGATCTGAAGCTCTGGGACTGAGGTTGTTGTCATTTTAACTGTCTGTATCGCGAAATCCACACCGTACACATCATACCCATGATGATGGAGGGCGTATACCTTTGCCCCCGTACCACACCCTCCTTCAAGGATTCTTCCGGTGTTAAGATATTTTCCTGTTGTATCTAAGATGAAGCGGTCATCTCTTCCTGCGGTCACAATTTCCCTGAAATTATCCATTGCCCAATGTTTGTCCCAGAATTCTGGCGTTGCTTGCTCTTGAATGAAGACAAGACAGTTTCGGGTCTGGTCGTAATATTTCATGATCTCATTTGATCCAGTGCGTATTCCACAATCTTTTCTGCTCGTTTAGCATACGTATTTTCAAGTTTCACGATCTGTATACCAATAATCAGTTTGAAACTTCATGACTTTTCTCGTTCCTGAAACTTCTACATCATAGTTGTTTTCGAATTCTTCTTTTAGGGGGTTAATAGATATCCTCCTAAGAAAGGGTTTTGAATAACCAGCATTTTTCGTCTTAATACGGTTTTTTACTATGATGTTGTCTCAAGTGGGATATGAAATGAATTAAATTTTCGTTTAGGATTTTATGTGTTGCCGTTTTCATATATTTTCTCTTTAAATTTATACCCATTTTCACTCTCAAACTCTCGTTTGAAGCAAGTTCTTGCAATGCTCTGAACCACCCCCCTGTATGATAAGCGACAAATCCATCATGTCCATCTTCGATGAATGCACATGCAGAGGGTGTCATATCACTCACTATAGGAATACCATATTGAGCAAAAACTAAGTGTCTGCCAATATTAGTAGTTTCTTTGAAACGAAGGAAGTAGTTGTCTGTTCTCTCGTTATATTTCTGATCGCGTGTACCTATTAAATACCTTAATGTCTTGTTCTCTTTAACTGGAATTAACTGTGGAACTAATCCGACATCAACATGCGCCATGTACTGTGCATAGTTATGGTCATTGTGCTGTACGTGGACCACAGGAAAGTTCATACTGAGACGATCTGGCTTCTGCCATTTGCCAAATCTCTCAATATTATACATGGCCCATAGTTCCACTGGAGTCTCTCCAGAAAGTTGCTCAATAGCCTTTGTTATCCGCGGATACATGGCGTCAAGGTGAAGGAAGTTCCCATGGTATCCTAAGATGAGTCTATCTTTTTTTATTGGGCATTTTTCCTGTGAGGGAACTGCAGGATATGTATAATAGACCATAATGTTTGCTACATAACGAGAAAAGAAGTCTTTTGATTCTATGCTGTTGACGATGATGAAATCTGTATTTGAAAAATCAATTTTAAATCCCGCCCGGGGTTCCACAATTCCTATAATTATAGATGAATCCCCTGATTTCGCCTCTTTTGATTTTTGATTAGAGCCCATAAAGAGAGCAACGTCATACTTGGAGTAATCAATTGCGTGATAATCTGTTTTTATATCTATTTCTACGCCCTCGAAGTTATCATTTATCTTACCAAGACTTTCGCTATAGAACAGGAATGAAGGTGAGTCTACCCTGTCTGAAGCAAATAAAATTCTCATATCATATCACTTCTTGATGAAACCGTGGTTCATCTTGCATAACAGACAATAGAGCTTTCGTAAAACTAATTGTAAAGGCACTTTGTGTATATGTAAGAGAAGCCAAGAGCGTTGCATAAACTCTTTGAGAATACTCTTCGTCGCTCATAGTGGTAACTTTGCGAACTGTGGTTGCTATATCACGCACACGATCCTCCTTTTCTGTCATTAGAAAACCAAAATCATTAATATTGATCGATGTTTCTGGATTAATTATTGGAATCAATCCTGCCCGCATTGCTGTAGCAACTGAAGTCGCTGCTGCCTCTGAAGATGAGTAAAGGATAGCAAAAGAGCATTTAGAGCAAATCTCTTCAAATTTTTCTCCACCGATCTTTATGAAGCCTTCGTATTGAATATTGGGAGATTCTATTATTTTCTCACCATAAGCATCAAAAAACGCCCTTTCAGAGTCTGGACCACATATCGTAAGGTTACATTCGGGCATACAAAGAAATGCTTCTACAATGACGTCTATACCTTTGTGAATAAATCCGTTGCCTGCAAAACAAAGAAATTGATTCCTTTTTCGACTATTTAGCCAGGTTGGCGAAAATCGGATATTTGGACTTGTCCCTGGTAAAATCGAAAACATAAATTTGTCATACTTCTTGTAACTCTTATAGGAGAAAACGTTTTCTTCCCCGACGCAAAAAATATAATCTGTATGCTTTATAAATTCACTAAAATCTGCCTTATCAAAAAATCGCATAGGTGGGGCATAGATTCCAGTTCTTTTATGGAACATCTCGTAAACCTGTAATCCCAATCCGTTTCGTAGCAGAGGATCTGTACTAGTAGCATAAAGTACCTTTATCGCATTAGGCATTTTTTTAGCATATTTCACAAAATTTTTACCGGAGTTACCTGTTCCAAGGCCAATGTATAGATCATATATGTTTTCAGGCGAAAAAGAGTCTGCTGAACGATCAACAACATCAACTACGAAGCCAAAACGGTTCATAATTGTTACCATCTCAGTAATCTCCCATAGATTTGTATGTTCATAATTGTTTAACGCACTTTGATTGGTAAAAGGTTCAGTTTTATAATATAGAAGTGCCCTATACGGGAGATCTTTGTAACCGGAATTGATGCCACTTATAAACATCTTTGATTTTCTGAGGTGAGTAGTTATAAATTTAATACCTTTCAGTATTATGGATTCACTGTCTCTCTTTACTCGTACTCCCACCACTGATGCCACCTCATATCAATCTAAATACTCTGGACTGAGATCTAATTTAAACTGTGACTTCATCTCAGCGTTTTTGTATTCAAAAATAAATCGGTTACGATCTCCAACCCCATAATTTCTAAACAGTGAAAACCCGGGGAATAACTCCTGCAATGCAGATGTAAGAGAATCTACACTTTCGTAATTCCATCCCGAAGTTTTCTCCCACTTCCTACCATTTGCTTTTGAACCGCTTTCGTTTAGGCGGCACTCAATAATAATTCGATTACAAGATTTTGCAACTTTCCGAGCATTATCTTTAACGTTACGAGTATGGTGAAGAACTGAAAAGAGCATAATGGTGTCAAAATGTCCCGGTAGTTCACTTGAGTCTATATCCTGACAAATGAAATTAATATCTCTCTTAGTAATTCGAGCGATTATCCCAGCAGCTATTACCATTGAAGGATCTATTTCCAATCCTGTAACATCACATCCCCTATCGTGTAAATAGTGACACAGGATACCAGTGTTGCACCCAACATCAAGAACCCTCTCCCCTTTTTTGAAGACAAGTGATTCAAGGATATTTTTTCTGCTGTCGAGATCTCTTATTCCATCTGCGCAAATACTACGATCTTTAATTGTGTGATATACTCCGTTTGGGGTATTTGTTGTGATTTGACGTTTAAATAGCGTTGTTTTTTGCAAATTTAAAGCACCGTTTTTGAATAAAGGTAAAACATCATGCTCAAATGAGACTTCTGGGAAATGACGCAGCCAGCTGGCGTGGCCATACTTACGCATCTCCATTTCATCACACCATTTGAGATATTCGAGGGCGGAGAGATCGGCTATTTTATCATCAATTAGCTCTGCTTGATCATAATCAACCAAAATGCAAATTCCCCTCTTTTCATCATACCGAATATTCGCCGGTTTTAGATCCCCATGGTAAATCCCAAGGCTTCTCTGTTCTAAAAGTGTAAGGAATAAGTCTGATAAATTGATGCTTTTGGAAGTAGAGACATATTCTTGTACTATGAAAGGATAATTCTCATTGGGGCTACTAATACTATATTTATTCCCGTCTATGCTAGCAAAAAGATGGTTGTGATCAATTTTACCGACTTCAAGTAATTTAGGGCAACTAATGCAGTTATTCTGAGAAAGATCTCTCATTACATCAGCTTCCTCTTCTAAACCTCGCTTTTTGCGCGAGTTTGAAAACATGTTTATTTTTATGAGTTCACAAGTATTATGATTAATACCTACTATAGTATCTCGTCTCTGTGACAAATATAGATGAGAGAATACCCTCCCCGAAGGAAGGTATAACTGTGTTTTAGCAATATCGACTCCAAGAATCTCATGTTGTAAACTAATTGTATCATTGTAATAATTATTCGCCTTGCTGCTTGGGGGATTCTCTTTGTACCTCTCAACCACGCGACAACCCTTCGTCCATAGTGGTAACATAAATTGAACTATTTCATTAAATATTGCCTTCATCCAGTATCCTCTCCCAGCGTAGAACCGGCGCAAGTATGCCTTTTCTTTTATGATTCCATATGGGTGAATCACTTAAGCCCCCTAATATTCCAAAAGAAAGTTTTACTGTTTCTGTGCGAGGGTCAACAATTAGTTCTTTTACTTGACCCTGCCGAACTAATATCAATGGTAATATTTTATACGTACCTTCATTTAATATACGTAGAGGGATTTGACTAATTATAACGTTTCTTCCTTTCTTCAATCTCGGCCAATTTTCGGGAATCATATCTTGGGTCTCTGATAGATAAAGAGGTGTATTCACCTGATCGCTGTAGAGATAATATCCTATAGACAGATGAGGATTTTCTTCAACAATAATACCTTCAAATATGATATACGCTTTACTGGTTCCTTGTATTTTTCCCCTGATAAGATCTCCTTTTTCATTGCAGATCATAATTTTTTCAGGTTTGAAGTACTTATTCCCATATTTGCTGTCGCTGTTTTGCCAGATTGCTGGGGTATTGCTTATTGAGCTCGATAAATATTCGCTAATTCCTGCTCTTACATCTCTTGAATTAACTTTTAATTTTCCTTCTTCTATCAAAATTATCTTATTGCATAACTTTTCTACTGCGTCCAGATTATGACTCACAAACAACACCGTCCTCCCCTCGCCGGCAACCTCTCCCATCTTCCCCAGACACTTCTTCTGAAACTCCGCATCCCCCACCGCGAGCACCTCGTCCACCAGCAGGATCTCCGGCTCCAGGTGCGCCGCCACCGAGAACGCGAGCCGCACGTTCATCCCGCTCGAGTACCGCTTCACCGGCGTATCCAGGAACTTCTCGACGCCGGAGAACTTGACGATCTCGTCGAACTTGTCGTCGATCTCGCGCTTCTTCATGCCGAGGATGGCGCCGTTGAAGTAGATGTTCTCCCGGCCGGTGAGCTCGGGGTGAAAACCGGTCCCGACCTCAAGGAGAGATCCAACCCGGCCCCGCATGACGATCTCGCCCTCGGTAGGATAGGTGATCCGGGAGAGGATCTTGAGGAGTGTGCTCTTGCCGGCACCGTTCCTCCCGATGATGCCGAGAACCTCGCCGCGTTCGACCTCGAAGTTGATATCCTTGAGTGCCCAGAAGGTATCCTTCGAGTCAGTGAGGCCGCGCAGGGTCCGGATCGGGTGTCGCACGGCGTTCGTGAAACTCTCCGTGAACCGCTTGTAGGTCCGGTCCATCCCTATCCGGTACTCCTTGGAGAGGCCCTTCACCTCAATGATCGGTTTATCCTTTCGAGACATCATATCACACCAGGTCCGCGAAGTACCGCTCTGTCCGGCGGAGGTACAGGACGCCACTTACAAAGATCACGATCGTTATCACGGCCGACATGCCGAGGCCGGCATAGTCCACCGGGACGTGGCCGAGGAGGACCGCCCGGTGGGCGTTGAGGAGGCCGGTGAGGGGGTTGAGGGAGAGGAGCCACTGCAGGTTCCCGCTGAGTATATCCGTCGGGTAGATCACCGGCGAGACGAACATCAGGAGCTGGATGAAGAACGGGAGGGCAAACTTGACGTCCCGGTACTTCACGCATATCGATGAGAGCCAGTAGCCCATCCCCGCCGCAAGGAGGAGCGTCAGGAAGACGATCGCCGGCAGGAGGAGGACCGCTGCCGCCGGCACGAAGTGGTAGTAGACCATCATGACGGCAAGGATCGACATGGCGATCCCGTAATCCGCGAGGCCGGCAAGGCATGGCGATGTCGGGATGAACAGCCTCGGCATGTAGACCTTCGAGAGAAGCTGAGCGTTGCTGACCAGGCTGTCCCCCGCACTTGAGAGTGAGTTCTGGAAGTAGGTCCAGAGGAGGAGGCCCGAGTAGGAGAAGAGGGCGTAGGGGATCCCCTCAGAGGGCATCTGGGCGAGGCCACCGAAGATCAGGGTGAAGACGATCATCGTGAAGAGCGGTTGGAGCACCGCCCAGGACGCCCCCATGATGGTCTGCTTATACCGGATCTTGATCTCGCGGAGCGCAAGGAAGTAGAGGAGCTCGTGGTACTCCTTCAGCTCCCGCCAGTTTATGTCCAGGAGACCATATTTCGGGCGGATGATCAGTTCGAAGTCTGTTGTCTGCTCGGTCATGACTCTCCCAGAATCCAGTCGATGTAGCGCATAAGCCCCTGCACGATCCCGGTCCGGGCGTGCCAGCCCAAGAGTTCCTCAGCCTTCCGGGTATCTGCCGCGGTATCCTTCACGTCGCCCTTCTGCTCCGCGACATGCTCGATCGTGGCACTCCTGCCGGCGACCTCCTCGATCGCGGCGATCAGGTCGTTGACGCTGATCCGGTTCCCGCCGCCGATGTTGAAGACCTCCCCCTCCACGGGGCTCGTCGCGGCGAGGATGTTTGCCTCGATGACATCATCGATGTAGGTGAAGTCGCGTGTCTGCGTCCCGTCACCGTAGACGGTGACCGCATCCCCGTTCAGGACTGCCCTGACGAACTTGTTGATCCCCATATCCGGCCGCTGCCGGGGTCCATATACCGTAAAATACCGGAGCGAAACGGTCGGAACGCCATGGTTCTTCCAGTAGAGGTAGCAGAGGTGCTCAGCAGCAAGTTTCGTCACGCCGTAGGGGGAGACGGGCTGCACCATCCGGTCCTCACGCATGGGAAGTTCTGCATCGCCATAGACTGAGGAAGACGAAGAGTAGACAAACTTCCTGATCTTCCGGGACTTATAGAACTCAAGCAACCGCTGGGTTGCGAGTACATTGTCACGGGTGTAGACCTCAAAGCTCCTCCCCCATGATGCCCGCACGCCGGCCTGTGCCGCGAGGTGAAAGACGTAGTCGACGGATGGGAAAACATCCATGTCGAGGATATCCTCCTCCAGCAGCACAAACTCTGGATGCTTCACCGCAGATGAGATGTTCCGCTCTTTGAGATCCCGGGAGTAGTAGTCCGAGAACCGGTCGATGCCGATCACCTCATACCCCTCTGCAAGGAGCCGGTCCACCAATGAACTCCCGATGAACCCGGCGCATCCGGTCACGAGGGCTTTCATGCCTCCATCACCTCTCGTGTGGTCAGCTTTTCGAGTTTTTCGAAGACCATCGCCTCTCATGCCTGCACCACCCTCCTCATATATTCCAGCACACCCTCCCGGAGATCATCATGCTCCAGGGCAAAATCGATTATTGCCTCGATGTATCCCATCCGGTCGCCGGTATCATACCGCCGGCCATGGAATGTACAGGCGTAAACGTTCTGGCTGTCCTTCAGGAGGCGGATCCCATCCGTCAGCTGGATCTCCCCGCCGGCACCCTGTGTCACCCTCTTCAAACGGTCAAATATCTCCGGGGTAAAGACGTAACGCCCGATCGCGCCCATGGTCGAGGGTGCCTCCTCCACCTTCGGCTTCTCCACGATATCCTCAAGCAGGAAGAGAGAATCCTCAAGCTTCCTGCCCTTGATGATCCCGTAACTGCTGACCTTCTCTGCCGGCACATCCTCAACCGCAACGACCGAGCAGCGATAGCGATCGAATGTATCGATCAGCTGTCGGGTGCAGGGGGTCTCATTTCGTATGATGTCGTCGCCGAGGAGCACCGCAAACGGCTCGTCGCAGATGTGCTTCTCCGCTCGCAGCACTGCATCCCCAAGCCCTAGCGGCTCTTTCTGCCGGATATAATGGATATCGACGAGCGACGAGATCTCCTGCACCAGCTTGAGGAGGTGTTCTTTTGAGCTATTCGCAAGATGCATCTCAAGTTCTGGCGAGTCATCGAAGTAATCCTCGATGGCCCGCTTGCTCCTGCCGGTGATGATGATGATATCATCGATCCCCGAGTCCAGGGCCTCCTTGACGACGTAGTGGATGACCGGGACATCTATGATAGGGAGCATCTCTTTTGGCATGGACTTCGTGGCCGGGAGAAACCGCGTGCCAAGCCCGGCTGCCGGGATCACTGCTTTTGTGACCTCCATCACCAGCACACCCCCTCGTACGTGGATCCCTCTCGCGCGCTCTCGATCCGCCTTCCGTCGATGACGATCTTCCCCGAATAGTCCAGACCCTGGAACTCTTCCCACTCCGTCGTTATGAGGACAGCATCAGCCCTGAGAACTTCATCGGCCGAGGATGCGTACTCGATCCCCGGGTAGAGGCTCCTGAAGTTCTCCATCGCCAGGGGGTCGTAGGCAAGAACTCTCGCCCCGCCCCGGAGCAAGGCCCCGATGATCGGGATCGCCCGGCTCTCCCGCACGTCATCGGTGTTCGGCTTGAACGCGAGTCCGAGAACCCCGATTGTCTTTCCATCGAGAACGGGAACATGCACCGTGAGCAGATCGAGAAGTCTCAACGGTTGCTCCTCGTTCACCTGGATAGCGCTCTTGAGGATCTTCGGTTCAACCCCGACCTCCTCTGCCCCGGCGATCAGCGCCCGCACATCCTTCGGGAAGCACGACCCCCCGAACCCGATGCCGGACTGGAAGAATGCCGGGTTGATCCGGTGATCCATCCCCACACCCCTGAAGACCTCGGTTGTATCGATCCCCATCCGTTTGCAGACGTTGCCGATCTCGTTTGCAAAGCTTATCTTTGTCGCGAGGAATGCGTTGCTCACGTACTTGATCATCTCGGCGACAGGTATATCGACAACCACCTTCGGGCAGTCGATGGGCGCATAGAGATCCTCGAGAAGGCGGCGAGAGCGATCATCAGAAGCCCCGATGACTACCCTGTCCGGCGCAAAAAAGTCATTGAGGGCAGATCCCTCCCGCAGGAACTCGGGGTTTGAGGCCAGCCCGAAGTCAGCAAAGGCCCGCCTCCCGGACTCTGCCTCAAGGATAGGGAGAACGACACCCTCTGCCGTCCCGGGGAGGACGGTGCTCTTCACGATGACGGTATGGCCGGCCGGCTTCTCTCCCAGAGCCCTGCCGATACCGGCGGCGGCGGACCGGATATAGGCGAGATCGATCGACCCGTCCTGCCGCGATGGAGTTCCGACGCAGATGAACGTAGCCTCGGTGCGGCACACGGCATCTGCGAGGTCGCCCGTCGCCGTGATCGTTGCAGAATTCTTCTGTAACAGCTCCTCAAGCCCCGGCTCGTAAATCGGAGATCTTCCGGCGTTGATCGCGGCGATCTTATCGGGATCGATATCGACAAACACGATCTCATGCCCGAGGGCGGCAAAACACGCCCCCGTGACCGCGCCGACATACCCGCACCCGATGATGGAGATCTTCATACCCACTCGCCCCTGTACCACTCAACCGTCTTCCTCAGCCCGTCCTCAAACCCCGTCCTCGCCCGGAACCCGAACTCCCGCTCCGCGCGCGAGACATCCAGGCACCGCCGGGGCTGACCGTCGGGTTTGGTAACATCCCAGACGATCTCCCCCGTAAACCCGGTGAGGTCAGTGATGAGGCCAGCAAGATCGCGGATGGTGATCTCAAAGCCGGCCCCGAGGTTCACCGGCTCAGGTTTGTCATACCGCTCAGCGGCGAGCGCGATCCCTTCCGCGGCGTCGTCGACGTAGAGGAACTCGCGGGATGCCGCCCCGGTCCCCCAGACCTCGACACTCTCCCGCCCTTCATCCACCGCCTCGACAAACTTCTTGATCAGGGCCGGGATGACGTGCGAGCTTGCAGGATCGAAATTATCCCCTGGCCCGTAGAGGTTCACCGGTAGCAGGTAGATTGCGTTAAACCCGTACTGTTGCCGGTAGGCCTGGGCCTGGACGAGGAGCATCTTCTTTGCAAGGCCATAGGGTGCGTTTGTCTCCTCAGGATACCCGTTCCAGAGATCCTCTTCGCGGAACGGGACCGGCGTGAACTTCGGGTAGGCGCAGATCGTCCCGACGGCGACGAACTTCTCGACGCCGGCCTGCCGGGCAGCCTCCATCAGCTGGATACCCATGATGGCGTTGTCGTAGAAGAGGGAACCCGGGTTTTCCATGTTGTAGCCGATCCCGCCGACCTTCGCCGCGAGGTGGATGACGAGATCGACCCCCTCGACCGCGGCGACGCAGTCATCCCATCGCCGCAGGTCGAGGTCGCGGCTCCGGGGCACCCGGATCTGCTCGCGCAAGAGCCCACGCCCCTCAAGCGTCCTCACGAGGGCTGAGCCGAGGAACCCGGCACCGCCCGTGACGAGAACGTTCATTCCATCCCGAAACATCACACCATCTCGCGGACTATACTACATTCTTTTGTGCCGTCTCTCTTGAAAACACCATCGACCCCGCCGCAGTTCTCCTGAGGCTCCATCCGGTTTTCCAGGTTCTCTGCCCACGAGCTGCCGGGATCAGCCGGCTCAATCTCCCGCCCACCACCGGTCAGGATACAGCTGCGCGAGGATCTCGTCTCCCTCGCCGATGGACTCAAGCCCTGCTTCCCGCATATCTGCATCGACCATGATCCTCGTCAGGTCGGAGAACGTCACGCGGGGCTTCCAACCGAGTTTCTCCTCAGCCTTCCCGGCATCCGCGATGAGGCTCTCGACCTCGGTTGGCCGGAAGTACCGCTGATCGATCCTGACATGCTCCTCCCAGTCGAGGCCGGCGTAGGAGAAGGCGATCTCAAGGAACTCCCGGACTGAGTGGCTCTCCCCGGTCCCGATGACGAAGTCCTCGGGCTCCTCGTGCTGGAGGATCCGCCACATACACTCGACGTACTCCGGTGCAAACCCCCAGTCCCGCCGGGCATCCAGGTTCCCCATGTAGAGGTACTTCTCCTTGCCGGCGAGGATCCGGGCGATCCCCCGGGTGATCTTCCTCGTTACGAAGGTCTCACCACGCCGGGGAGACTCGTGGTTGAAGAGGATCCCGTTTACAGCAAACATCCCGTAGCCGTCGCGGTAGTTCCGGGCCATCCAGTAGGCATAGAGTTTCGCGCAGGCATACGGGCTCCGAGGCCAGAAAGGGGTTGTCTCGTCCTGCGGCGGCGGCGTCGCCCCGAACATCTCGCTGCTTGAGGCCTGGTAGAACTTTGTCCCGTTCCCGCTCCTCCGGATCATCTCAAGGAGCCGGGTTGTCCCGAGGCCGGTGACGTTCCCGGTGTACTCCGGGATATCGAAGCTGACCCGCACATGGCTCTGGGCACCAAGGTGGTAGACCTCGTCGGGTTTGATGTTGTAGATGATATGCGAGATCTGCTCATCGTCGGAGAGGTCGCCGTAGTGGAGGAAAAGCCGTGTGCCGGCATCGTGGGGATCGGTGTAGATATGGTCGATCCGGGATGTATTGAAGGTCGATGCCCGCCGGATGATCCCGTGGACCTCATAGCCCTTGCGGAGGAGGTACTCGGCGAGGTAGGAACCGTCCTGCCCGGTGATGCCTGTTATCAGAGCTTTTTTTGAAATGGTGCTCATTCTACTCTAATTCAAAATCAATACGTTATTGGTATGATTAACATATATGGATTTTGTATTTATCGCCGGTATGAAAAAGGATCTCTTTCATGCTCATCTATGAGCTGCCGGCTCATGGCGCGCTGTGTTGCATAACTAATCCGGTAATTGCCCTCCCCTCACGCACCTACAATCAGTATCTCATAGCCATCAGTATGTTGTATCCGCTCACCCTCATCCGTATCTCGCGAAACATCCCTGAGAGGGAGGTCGCACTACCCTTTCTACAAAGATTCTATGGCGGAAAAGAATCCTTCGACCTTCCATCGCTTCCCATATCCTACTTCCTGTGACCACTCGTGATACCCGCCCAATCGATTCCTTTCTCGGACACATTCAGCCCGATACGGTGACCCGGTCAGGCGGGTCGAGGCGTTGGATCGGGTCTTGATACCAGAGGTGATCCTCCGCCGTTCGAGGACGTTGAAGATTTCGTTGCGGTCATAGGCACCATCACCGGGTATCTGGACTACCTGAGTTACTCGCCACAGTGGTGCTGGGTCTGGTCGAGGAGTGGGATAACCATCTGGTCATCCGGTACTGATTCGTCAGTGATCTCCAGACCGAGAGCCTGATTGGTCTCAATATCGACCATAACATGCACCTTGATCCAGCCCCGCCTTACCCGCCACTTCTCACGCATCCACTCCCCTCGATTCGCAACCTTGATCCCGGTTCTATCGATGGCGGCAATAACATCCTCGGCGAGGTTCCTGGATGTTACTTCAAGCGAAACCTCCAGGGATTTGATCCGACAAAAAAGGGTGGTATAATCTGCCGCCTGAAGACCCGGGATGAATGTTACAAATTTCAACCTTTCCATCTGGCGGTAGGGTATCTGCAGGAAGGTGTAGATTTGAGCCATCCACACAATAAAATTTTCAGGATACTGAATAGCGCCGGCCCGGTTTGCCGGCGTAGAGTACGGGCAATAATGCTCTTTTCTCCAATCTCACCCACCACCTCCCGCCGCAGCCCGTGGTCACAAAACCACCTTACCCATCGCCACCCTGCCCGTAACGCCTTCCTCGCCGGCGGTTCATCAACAAGAAACCCGGTGCCTGGCAGCGAGCCCCCTCTACCCGGCAGGCAGGAAGAGCGATCTCGGGCCCCCGCGCCGCTCCCGG
>MTBK01070824.1_pt1 | contig 23718 bp, 26 predicted proteins | sample 1535981 | NCBI WGS metagenome assembly MTBK01 (sample SAMN06109225, study PRJNA356200) | anaerobic digester metagenome | isolation source: biogas reactors fed with pig manure or primary and secondary sludge | place: Spain | collected 2016-06-30
GTCTTCAGCACCGACGGTGGGCTGGCACCGCTCCGGCAGCTGCACGAGGTGTGCCGCCGGCACCGGGCGGTGCTGCTGGTGGATGAGGCGCACGCACTGGGTGTCCGAGGCGCCGGTGGGCGCGGACTGGTGCACGAGGCCGGACTGGCGGGGTCGCCCGATGTGGTGATGACGGTGACGTTGTCCAAGTCGCTGGGCAGCCAGGGCGGTGCGGTGCTGGGGCCGACGGCAGTGCGCGACCACCTGGTGGACTCCGCACGGCCCTTCATCTTCGACACCGGACTGGCGCCGGCCGCGGTCGGTTCCGCGCTCGCAGCGCTGCGGGTGCTCATTGACGAGCCTTGGCGGGCCGAGACGGTGCTGGCCCACGCCCGCACCCTGGCTTCGGTCTGCGACGTGCCGGAGACGCCGGAGTCGGCGGTGGTGTCGGTCATCCTCGGTGATCCCGACGCCGCGGTGGCCGCCGCGACGGCCTGCCTGCGGGCCGGCGTGCTGGTCGGCTGTTTCCGCCCGCCGACCGTACCGGCGGGTACCTCGCGGCTGCGGGTAACCGCGCGGGCCTCGCTGACCGAGGTGGACATAGATCTGGCCTGCCGGGTGCTCGGAACGGTGCTGGCGGCGCACCGGGCATGACCGTGCTCGTCGTGACCGGCACCGGAACCGGGGTCGGCAAGACCATCGCGACCGCCGCTTTGGCGGCGGCGGCCCGCGCGGCGGGTCGGGACGTCGCGGTGTGCAAGCCGGTCCAGACCGGCACCGCACCCTCGGACGGCCCCGGCGACGACGATCTCGTCGAGGTGCACAGACTGGCCGGGGTGACCGAACTGTCCCGGGTGGCTCGCTATCCCGAGCCGCTGGCGCCCGTCGCCGCCGCTGCACTGGCCGGCCGTTCGTTGCCGACGGCCGCCGAGGTGGTCGAGTCGGTGCGGGCCGTCGACCGTCCGGGTCGGCTGACTCTGGTGGAGGGGGCCGGCGGACTCCTGGTGGAACTCGCCGCCGGGGGAGTCACGCTGCGTGATCTGGCCGCGGCCCTGGATGCCCCGGTTCTGGTGGTCTGCGCTGCCGGTTTGGGCACCCTCAACCACACCGCTCTGACGCTGGAGGCGCTGGCAAGCAGGGGTCTCGTGACAGCCGGTCTGGTGATCGGTTCATGGCCCGGTAGCCCCGGTCCCGCGGAGCTGACCAACCGGGAGGCGCTCGCGGCCCTCGCGCCACTGCGGGCGGTGCTGCCGGCCGGCGCAGCCGCCCTGCATCCGGCCCAGTTCACCGAGATGAGCAGCCAGGCGTTCGACGCCGGCTGGGTGGGTGGGCTCTGACGTGGCCCATTCGGTGGAGCTGATCTTCGACACCGCCGGCGACGCGGGGATCCAGCGAATCTGGCGAAGCCTCGCAGCAGCCGGACTGCCGAGTCAGGTACAGGTGAAATCCGACACCAACCGCCCGCATGTGACCCTGGTGGCCGCGCAGCACATTTCCGCAGAGGTCGACGCGGCACTGCGCGCGCTGGCCGCGGCGCTGCCGCTGCCGTGCGTGATCGGCGCGCCGGTGGTGTTCCCCGGCCCCCGGCAGACCCTGGCCCGGCTGATTGTGCCGTCGGCCGGACTGCTGGCCCTGCACGAAAAGGTGTTCGGGCTGTGCCTGCCACACATCGCCGGGGAGCCCTTCGCACACTGCCGGCCCGGCCACTGGACCGCGCACGCGACGTTGGGCCGGCGGTTCACCGCCGCCCAGATCGGCGCGGCGCTGGCACTTGAGGACGACGGTCTGCACACCGACTTCACGGCCCGACTGGTCGGCCTGCGCCGCTGGGACGGCGACAACCGGGTCGACCATCTGCTGGTAAGTCGAGCCGACTAACCTGTCCTCCGTGACATTGGCATCGGTCGACCTGCTCCAACAGGCGCGCGAGCAGGTTCTGGAGCGCGGTGAGGGGTTGTCCCGCGATCAGGTGCTCGAGGTGCTGCGGCTTCCCGAGGACCGACTCGAGGATCTCCTCGCGCTGGCCCACGAGGTCCGGATGCGCTGGTGCGGGCCGGAAGTCGAGGTCGAGGGAATCATCAGCCTCAAGACCGGCGGTTGCCCCGAGGACTGCCATTTCTGCGCGCAGTCGGGTCTGTTCGCCTCGCCGGTACGCAGTGCGTGGTTGGACATCCCCAGTCTGGTCGAGGCGGCCAAGCAGACCGCCAAGTCCGGAGCCACCGAGTTCTGTATCGTCGCCGCGGTTCGCGGACCCGATGAGCGACTCCTGGCCCAGGTTGCCGCCGGGATCGAGGCGATCCGCAACGAGGTGGAGATCCACATCGCCTGCTCGCTCGGCATGCTGAGTGCCGAGCAGGTGCAACGCCTCGCCGAGATGGGCGTCCACCGCTACAACCACAACCTGGAGACGGCGCGGTCGTTCTTCCCCAATGTGGTCACCACCCACACCTGGGAGGAGCGCTGGGACACCCTGCAGATGGTGCGGGACGCGGGTATGGAGGTGTGCTGTGGCGGCATCCTCGGGATGGGTGAAACCCTCGAGCAGCGAGCCGAGTTCGCTGCGGAACTCGCCGAACTCGACCCGCATGAGGTGCCGCTGAACTTCCTGAACCCCAGGCCTGGCACGCCGTTCGGCGACCTGGAGGTGATGTCGGCCGGCGAGGCGCTCAAGGCCGTCGCCGCGTTCCGGCTGGCGTTGCCCCGCACCATGCTGCGCTTCGCCGGCGGCCGCGAGATCACCCTCGGTGATTTGGGGGCCAAGCAGGGCATTCTGGGCGGGATCAACGCGGTGATCGTCGGAAATTACCTCACCACCCTCGGCCGGCCCGCTGAAGCGGACCTGCAACTGCTCGACGATCTGCAGATGCCGATCAAGGCTCTCAACGCCAGTCTGTGATGGTTGACGAACGTCCGGCCCCGGTGGCTGCGGGCGCTTACAACGTCCACACCGGCGAGCCTTCCGGTGGTGAGACACCCACCGCGGCCCTACTGGGTCTGGAGCCGCCCCGCTTCTGTGCGCAGTGCGGCCGCCGGATGATGGTCCAGGTCCGCCCCGACGGCTGGTGGGCGCAGTGCTCCCGGCACGGCCGGGTGGATTCGTCAGACCTCGAGGCGCAGCGATGACCGGTCGGCCCCGACTGCCCCGGCGCGCCGCGGCCGCGATCGTCGTCGCCGCACTGGTGCTGTGTGGGGCGGCACTGGGTGCGCTGTGGTCACTGATCGCCCCGCCGATCCACACCATCACCGCGCTGACCAAGGCCGGTGAGCGGGTGGATGCGTTCCTGGGAAGGGACGCCGATAACCTGTTCGTCGCCGCCGCCATGATGATCGGGATGCTGAGCATGCTCGCCGTCATCTCCACCGTGGCGGTGTGGCAGTGGCGTGCGCATCGCGGCCCCACCCTGGTGACCACACTGTGGATCGGTCAGGTCCTGGCGGCAGGCGTCGCCACCGGCACGGGCGCGGCCCTGGCGCACTGGAGGTACGGCACACCCGATCATCAGGGTGTACCGCTGAGCCCGGAGAACCGGGTGCATTACTTCACCGAGGCGCCACCGATATTCCTCGGGCACAACGGCTTTCAGATCGCGCTGACACTGCTGCTGCCGGCGGCGCTGGCAGCGTTGGGCTACGCACTGCTGACGGTGGCCACCCCCCGCGACGATCTCGGCAGTTGGCCCCCGGAGGATTATCGGCACCAAGTCGCTCTGCCCGCTACAGCGGACGGAAGGGCACCCGGCCACCCAGCATGACCCGGCCGACGATGCCACTCAGGCGCCACATACCGGCGTAGGTGATCGGGTTGAACAGGGTGGGCCACGTGGTTCGGACGATATGGGCGTCGAGGGGCCGTTCGGCGAAGCGGTCGATCAGCCAACGCAGCGTCATCGGTGCGGACATCGGGTGCAGCAACATGTGCTCGCTGAACAGGTCGCGGTGGTAGGTCACCCGGGCGCCGCCGTCGATGTAGAGATGGGTGAGTTCGTCGATATCGTCCACGGCGATCACCGAGTCGTGCACGGCCTGCACGATCAGGACCGGCAGGGCCGGCATGGTGCGGCCTAACCGGATCTCATCGAAAACCTCCATGACGGCCGGCATGGCGAGCACATCTTCGAGGGGTGGGTGCACCCAGGTGTCCATATCGGCCCGGAAGAACCGAAGGATCGCCTCCAGGGTGGTCATCCGCTCCAGTCGCGCCAGTTTGGCGCGGCCTTCCTCGGTGGCGTGCTCCTCGATGACCTCGTGCAGCCCCGGATAGGTCTTGGCCAACGCCGAGACCACCAGTGCGGGCAGGCCCGCGAAGCGTGATCCGTTGAGCCGGCGGAAGGTGTTGCCGAGGTTGCCGACCGGCGAACCCAGCACAGCGCCAACGACATTGAGCTCAGGCGCATAGCCGGCGTGCATCTCGGCGGCCCAGGCGCTGGCCAGTCCGCCGCCGGAGTACCCCCAGATGCCGACCTTGCTGTCGGCGGCCAGTCCGAAGCGCTCGAAGTTCAGGGTGGCGCGGAGCCCGTCGAGAACCCGGTAGCCGGGCTCATGGGGGGAGCCCCACATGCCGTCGGGACCCTCGTGGTCGGGTACCGAGACCACCCAGCCTTCGGCCAGCGCCGCAGCCATCAGCAGGTACTCGAACTGAGACAGTGACCCGACAGCGCGGGCCCGACGCCGGAGCGCGTAGGACGGAAAGCACCGCGAGGTCACCGCGTCGATGGCGCACTGATAGGACACGACATGCCGGGGCTGATGGCGGGCGTGGGCGGCCGGCACCAGCACCGTGGTGACGGCGGCCTGCGGTTCGCCGTGCCGGTCGGTGCTGCGGTAGAGCAACTGGGTGGCCCTGACCCGCTGGGGGATCAGGCCGAGGAAGCCGAGTTCGACGTCGCGGGAGCGCAGGACGGTGCCGGGTTCGGCGTGCTGGAACCCTGCCGGGGGCTGGTGGAACGGGTCCTTCGAGGGCAGGACCGGCCGTTGGCCGCGCTGCAGGTCCTCATGCGGCGCACGACCGATCCACTCGGGACTGAGCGCCCCACTAGGCCTTGTCATCGCACCATTCTTACCTTAAGAAGGCTCTAAGAATCCAGTCGGTGTTCGGGTGGGCTCAGCGTGGCGAACTCGTCGGTGACCCGATAGCGGGAGTCGTTGAACCGGTAGAGCTTGGCCGGTCGGCCGCCGCTGCGGCCCGGATGCGTGGTGGTCCCGGTCGGGGTGATGACACCACGGCGGGCCAACACCCGTTGCAGGTTGGTGGCATCCACCGGGTAGCCGAGGGCGGCGCTGTAGATGTCTCGCAGGGTCGACAGCGCGAACTCGTCCGGCGCCAGGGCGAATCCGATATTGGTGTACGACAGCTTGGCAACCAGCCTGGTGTGGGCGTAGGCCACCATCGGCGCGTGGTCGAAGGCCATCGGCGGCAAATCGCTGACCGGGTGCCACCGGGTGTCGAGTGGCAGGGCCGGGGTGGCGGGGGAGGGCACCAGGCCCAGGAAACTCGATGCAATGACCCGGGCGCCGGGCACCCGGTCCGGTTCGGAGAACACCGCGAGCTGTTCGAGGTGCGCGACCTCACGGAGGTCGACCTTCTCGGCCAACTGGCGGCGCGCCGATCTCATCAGATCCTCGTCATCGGCGAGCCGGCCGCCCGGCAGTGACCATTTGCCCCGCTCAGGCGCCAAGGCCCGTTGCCATAACAACACGTTGAGCCGGGGTTTGCCGGAGTCGCCGGGGCCGGCGGGGGGGCCGACCTGGAATACGACGGCCAGTACCTCGTGTTCGGTGCTAGGATGGGGCATGTTTTCGATCATAGATCGAAAACCTCGGAAACGACAGGAGCCGGCGGCTATGACGATCACGGAAGAGACCATCACGGGACAGATGGACCTCACCGGCGCGGGCGAGGGGCTGGCCGCCCACATCGTCGACGGGCCCGGCGGGTTCACCGGCGTGGCCGGCGACGCACGGTGGGCCGAGGAGATCCGCCGGCTGGCCCGGCTGCGCGGGGCGACGATCCTGGCGCACAACTATCAGCTGCCGGAGATTCAGGACGTCGCCGACCACGTCGGTGACTCGCTGGCGCTGTCCCGCATCGCCGCCGAAGCGCCTGAGGACACCATCGTGTTCTGCGGTGTGCACTTCATGGCCGAGACCGCCAAGATCCTCAGTCCGGACAAGACCGTGCTGATCCCCGACCAGCGGGCGGGCTGCTCGCTGGCCGATTCCATCAGTGCCGAGGAGTTGCAGGCCTGGAAGGACGAGTACCCGGGGGCGGTGGTGGTGTCCTACGTCAACACCACCGCGGCGGTGAAGGCGCTGACCGATGTCTGCTGCACCTCCTCGAACGCCGTCGAGGTGGTGGCGTCCATCCCCGCCGACCGCGACGTGCTGTTCTGCCCGGACCAGTTCCTCGGAGCCCACGTCAAGCGGATGACCGGGCGGGAGAACCTGCACATCTGGGCCGGTGAATGTCACGTCCACGCCGGCATCAACGGTGACGAACTCGCCGCCCAGGCGCGCAGTCACCCCGATGCAGAGTTGTACGTGCATCCCGAATGCGGCTGCGCCACCTCGGCGCTCTATCTCGCCGGAGAGGGTGCCGTCCCGGCCGACCGGGTGAAAATCCTGTCGACCGGCGGCATGCTCGACGCCGCGAGGGCTTCGCACGCCAAGCAGGTCCTGGTGGCTACCGAGGTCGGCATGCTGCACCAGTTGCGCCGGGCCGCACCGGATGTCGATTTTCAGGCCGTCAACGACCGGGCGTCCTGCCGGTACATGAAGATGATCACCCCGGCGGCGCTGTTGCGCTGCCTGCTCGACGGGGCCGACGAGATCGTGGTCGATCCGCGGACCGCCGCCCGGGCACGGGCCAGCGTGCAGCGGATGATCGAGATCGGCCAACCCGGCGGTGGGGAATGAGCCGCGGGGCTGCCAATGCCGCCCGTGCGGGCGGAGTCTCCTGCGGCGCGAACCGCGCCGGAGGGGACTGGCAGCAGCGCGCTGACGTCGTGATCGTCGGTACCGGGGTCGCCGGACTCGCGGCCGCACTGGCCGCGCATCGCGACGGTCGTCGGGTGGTCATCCTGAGCAAGGCCGCCGAGACGGCGACCTTCCACGCCCAGGGCGGTATCGCGGTCGTCCTGCCGCGCACCGAGGACACGGTGGACGCCCATGTGCAGGACACGTTGGCGGCCGGCGCCGGACTGTGCGACCCCGACGCGGTGCGCTCCATCGTCGCCGACGGGTATCACGCGGTGGCCGACCTGATCGCCGATGGTGCCCGGTTCGACGAGAGCGCACCGGGCCGGTTTGCGCTGACCCGAGAGGGCGGGCATTCCATCCGGCGGATCATCCACGCCGGCGGCGATGCGACCGGCGCAGAGGTCCAGCGTGCGCTCGACCAGGCCGCCGCCACCTTGGACATCCGGCGGAACCACGTCGCGCTGGAGATCCTGCACGACGACTCGGCGGTGACCGGCGTGCTGGTGCGCAACGCCGATGGCCTCGGCGTGGTGCACGCGCCGTCGGTGATCCTCGCCACCGGCGGGTTGGGCCACCTTTACAGCGCGACCACCAACCCCGAAGGATCGACCGGTGACGGGATCGCCCTGGCGCTGTGGGCCGGCGTCGGGGTCAGCGATATCGAGTTCATCCAGTTCCACCCGACCATGCTGTTCGACCGAGGTGCCGGTGGCCGCCGTCCGCTGATCACTGAGGCGTTGCGCGGTGAGGGGGCGGTGCTTCGCGATGCCCGCGGCGATTCGGTCACCGAGGGAGTGCACCCGATGGGCGATCTCGCGCCGCGCGACGTGGTGGCGGCGGCCATCGAAGCTCGGCTGCGCGAGACGGGCGACGAGTGCGTGTTCCTCGACGCGCGCGCCGTCGAGCGGTTCGAGCGACGCTTCCCGACCGTCACGGCGGCCTGCCACGCGGCCGGTATCGACCCGACCCGCCAGCCCATCCCGGTGGTCCCCGGTGCGCACTACAGCTGCGGGGGCGTGCTCACCGATGTGCACGGCCGCACCGGACTGCCCGGTCTCTTCGCCGCCGGAGAGGTGGCCCGTACCGGGATGCACGGTGCCAACCGGCTGGCCTCCAACAGCCTCCTCGAGGGTCTGGTGGTCGGCGGCCGAGCCGGTCGGGCCGCCGCCGCGCACGCCCGGGCGGCGGGGAGTCCGGTAGGCGGCGTCGTTGAGCGCCGGCGTGATGCGCATGATCGCCGGGATCTGCAGCGGGCGATGACCCGATGGGCGTCGGTGGTTCGCGACGGTGCGGGGTTGCATGACCTCGCCGCTGTCCTCGAGGATGCGCCGGCCGGGGTGATCCGATCGCGGGCGGATTTCGAAGACGCCGCGTTGACGGCCACCGCGCGGGTGGTCGCCGCGGCGGCATTGGCCCGCACCGAGAGCCGCGGGTGTCACCACCGCAGCGACTTTCCGGGCAGCGACCCGACCCAGGCCGTCAGCCACACGGTTCATGCGCAGCCCGCCCTCACCGCTCCGCTGTCATGAAGCTGACCGCTGACGAGAGGTCCGAGGCGCTGGCCGTCATCCGCCGCGGGCTGGATGAGGATCTGCGCTACGGCCCGGACGTGACCACCCTGGCGACCGTGCCATCCGCCGCCGTGTCCGAGGCGGCCATGGCCGCCCGCGAAGGCGGCGTCGCCGCGGGCATCGAGGTGGCGCTCATGGTCCTCGACGAAGTCCTGGGACCTGATGGCTATCGGGTGCTGGACCGCGTCGAGGACGGGGCCCGCCTGCATCCCGGGCAGGTACTACTCCGCCTCGAGGCGCCCACCGGCGGGCTGCTCACCGCTGAGCGCACCATGCTGAACCTGGTGTGCCACCTCTCCGGGATCGCCACCGCCACCGCGCAGTGGGTGGACGCGGTCGAGGGCACCACGGCGAGGATCCGCGACACCCGAAAGACCCTGCCCGGATTGCGCGTCCTGCAGAAGTACGCGGTCCGTGTCGGCGGCGGGGTGAACCACCGGATGGGTCTGGGCGATGCGGCGTTGATCAAGGACAACCACGTCGCTGCCGCGGGATCGGTGCTGGCCGCACTGCGCGCGGTGCGGGCCGCGGCACCGGATCTGCCGTGCGAGGTGGAAGTCGACAACCTCGAGCAGTTCGACGCGGTGCTGACCGAGGGCGTGGAACTGATCCTGCTGGACAACTTCCCGGTCTGGCAGACCCAGATCGCGGTGCAACGCCGCGACACCCGCGCCCCCGGCGTGCGCCTGGAGTCGTCCGGCGGACTGAGCTTGGACACCGCCGCCCAGTACGCCGGCACCGGGGTGGACTATCTCGCGGTCGGGGCACTCACCCATTCGGTGCGAGTGCTCGACATCGGGCTGGATATGTGACTCAGACGGGATAGGTGACCCTGCCGGGCGTCGATTGAGGACTCACGCAGGCATAGTTCGAGAGAGTCCCTGCGAGGTTCCTCACTCGATGCCGGCGTCAACCCACATCGGCGGCGAACACCCCGACACCGCGTTTCGCGGCGATCCGCGCCATCCGGGGCAGTGACGGGTCGTCGGTGCCGGCCGGCACGATCCGCGGGTTGACCAGGTGTACGTCGCGGCGGCCCAGGCGGATGTCGGCCTCACCGGCGGCCAGGACGTTCTTGACCCAGTTGGTCTTCCCGTGCGCCAGCATGATCGCCACGGTGTCGCCTTTCCGGTACGCCGACACCGGGGTCTCCATGCGTCGCCCGGTCTTCCGTCCCCGATGGGTGATGACGGTGACCCCAGGGGTGAACCGCGACAGTGGCACCGCCAGTGGGTTGATGTAGCGGATCTGGATCCGCTCGAACCACGGCGGGAACCGCATCGGCACACCGGGGGCGTTATTGGGGTGGTCCTGCGCGCGCATGGGTCTCATCATGCGCCCGGTGCGCCGCGACGCACCAGCGAGAGCAGCACCGCGGCAGTCGCGAACAGCGCCGACATGGTGCGGTTGACTGCCCGCTGCTGGGCCGGTGTGCGCAGCCACCCCACCAGTCGCGCGGCCAGTCCGGTGTAGCCGGCCATCACCACGATGTCGACGGCGAGCATCGTGGCCGCAATCATCAGGTACTGCGGCAACAACGCTTCGGTGGTGACGATGAACTGGGGCAGCACCGCCAGCAGGAAGACCAGCCCCTTGGGGTTGCTGACGTTGACCAGAAAGCCCCTGGTGAGCAACGTCACTCGGCCGCCGTCGGCAGCCGTCCCCAGCTGCTCACCGAGGTCGCCGACGGCGGTGCGCCACTGCCGTACGGCGAGGTACACCAGGTAGAGCACCCCCAGCCACTTGATCACGGTGAACGCCAGCACTGACTTGGCGACCGCGGCCCCCAGCCCTACGGCCACCAGCGCCAACTGCAGCATCAGCCCGACTTGCAGTCCGGCGATGCTCCAGGATCCGCGGCGAAGCCCGTGGGTGAGACCGGTCGCCATCGACTGGATGGCGCCCGCACCCGGTGAGACGCTGATCGCGATCGAGGCCCCCAGGAAGGCCAGCCACAGTTCCCACCGCATGCCCGCAGTATCCGGGGCCGACCCACCGGGTCCCAAATGATTTTCATTCGGGTACACCGATCGGCGACAATTGAGCTGATGACCAGCTTCGCCATGACCCGTATCGACTTGCGCGGCCGTCCGCTGACGGCCGCCCAACTGCGCACCGCGCTGCCCCGGGGCGGAGTGGACGTCGACTCGGTCCTGCCGGCGGTGCGGCCCATCGTCGACGATGTCGCACACCGCGGGGCGGTTGCCGCCCTCGATGCCGGCGAGCGCTTCGACGGTGTCCGGCCCGCTGCTGTGCGGGTGCCGGCCGCTGAGCTCGACGCAGCACTGAGCCGTCTCGACCCGAACGTCCGGGCGGCGCTCGAGGTGGCCATCGACCGCACCCGGGCCGTTCACGCCGACCAGCGCCGCACCGACACCACAACACTGTTCCCGTCCGGCGCCGCTGTCACTGAGCGCTGGGTACCGGTGGAGCGGGTCGGCCTGTACGTGCCCGGCGGCACTGCCGTCTATCCGTCCAGCGTGGTGATGAACGTGGTCCCGGCCCAGGCGGCCGGGGTGCCGTCGCTGGTCGTCGCCAGCCCGCCGCAGGCCGCGTTCGGCGGTCTCCCGCACCCCACCATCCTCGCCGCGGCGAAAATGCTCGGCGTCACCGAGGTGTGGGCGGTCGGCGGTGCGCAGGCCGTCGCGCTGCTGGCCTACGGGGGCACCGACACCGATGCCGCTTCGGGGGCACCGGACGGGGGATCCGAACTCGCGCCGGTCGACATGATCACCGGTCCGGGCAATATCTACGTCACCGCCGCCAAGCGGATCTGCCGCTCCCAGGTGGGTATCGACTCCGAAGCGGGGCCGACCGAGATCGCTATTCTGGCCGACCACACCGCTGACCCGGTCCACGTCGCCGCGGACCTGATCAGCCAGGCCGAACACGATGTGATGGCGGCGAGTGTCCTGGTGACCGACAGTGTCGCCCTGGCCGACGCCACCGACGCCGAATTGCGCGCACAACTGGAAACCACCGTGCACCGCGAACGGGTGACAACCGCGCTGACCGGATCCCAGTCCGCTGTGGTGCTGGTCGACGACATCGACAGCGGACTGCGGGTGGTCAACGCCTACGCCGCCGAACACCTGGAGATTCAGACGGCCGACGCGGCCGGGGTGGCGGCCCGGGTCCGGGCGGCTGGCGCGATCTTCGTCGGCCCGTGGTCACCGGTGAGCCTCGGCGACTACTGTGCGGGCTCCAACCATGTGCTGCCGACCGCGGGCTGCGCACGGCATTCCAGCGGTCTGTCGGTGCAGACCTTCCTGCGCGGCATCCACGTCATCGACTACACCGAGGCCGCCTTGAAGGACGTCGCCGGTCATGTGATCACCCTGGCCAACGCCGAGGATCTCCCTGCTCACGGGGAAGCAGTGCGCCGGAGGTTCGAACGGTGACCGAGCGCACGCCGGCAATGGCAGACGTCGGCCTGACCGATCTGCCACTGCGGGACAACCTGCGCGGCAAGTCGCCCTACGGCGCCCCGCAGATCGCCGTCCCGGTGCGGTTGAACACCAACGAGAACCCGCACCCGCCCAGCAGCGGGCTCGTCGAGGACGTCGCCGAGTCGGTGCGGGCCGTCGCCGCCGAACTGCACCGTTATCCCGACCGTGACGCCACCGAACTGCGGTCGGACCTCGCGGCGTACCTCACCGCCAGCACCGGGGTGCCGATTACCCACGAGAACGTCTGGGCGGCAAATGGTTCCAACGAGATCCTGCAGCAGTTGCTGCAGGCCTTCGCCGGGCCCGGGCGCAGCGCGATCGGCTTCGTGCCGTCGTACTCGATGCATCCGATCATCGCCGACGGCACCCAGACCCGCTGGATCGAGTCCGCGCGCTCCAAGGATTTCAGCCTTGACCTGGACACCGCCGTCACAGCGATCCGTGCCGAGCGGCCCGATGTGGTGTTCGTCACCAGCCCGAATAACCCGACCGGACAGAGCATCTCGATCACGGACCTCAGGCGGTTGCTGGACGCGATGAAGGGCGGGGTGCTGGTCGTCGACGAGGCGTACGGAGAGTTTTCCAGTCGGCCCAGTGCGATCACGCTCCTCGACGAATACCCGGCACGGCTGATCGTCAGTCGCACAATGAGCAAGGCTTTCGCGTTCGCCGGCGGCAGGCTGGGCTACCTGGTGGCTGCGCCGGCCGTCGTCGACGCGGTGCTGCTCGTTCGTCTGCCCTATCACCTCTCCGCGCTGACCCAGGCCGCCGCCCGCGCGGCATTGCGGCACGCCGACCAGACGCTGGCATCGGTGGCCGCACTCGTCGCTGAACGTGAACGGGTTTCCGTCACCCTGGCCGATCTGGGGTTCCGGGTGATCCCCAGCGACGCGAACTTCGTTCTGTTCGGCGAGTTCGCCGATGCCCCCGCCGCATGGCGGAACTATCTTGAGGACGGCATCTTGATCCGGGATGTCGGGATTCCCGGGTTTCTTCGCGTCACCATCGGCCTGACGGCCGAGAACGACGCCTTCCTGAACGCCAGCCGACGGCTGGCCGGGACCGACTTGGCCGCGCCGTTAGGAGCATCATGAGCAGCAGCGCCCCACGCCGAGCGCGGGTGGAACGCAAGACGCGCGAGTCCGACATCGTCGTCGAACTCGACCTCGACGGGACCGGTCAGGTTTCGGTCGACACCGGGGTCCCGTTCTTCGATCACATGCTGACCGCACTGGGCAGCCACGCCAGCTTCGACCTGAGTGTCACCGCCCGCGGTGACGTGGATATCGAGGCACATCACACCGTCGAGGACACCGCGATCGTGCTGGGCACGGCCCTCGGTGAGGCACTGGGCGACAAGAAGGGCATCCGGCGGTTCGGTGATGCGTACATCCCGATGGACGAGACCCTGGCGCATGCCGCCGTCGACGTGTCCGGACGCCCCTATTTCGTGCATACCGGTGAGCCGGACTACCTGGTGGACTTCACCATCGCCGGTTCGGGCGTGCCGTACCACACGGTGATCAACCGTCACGTCTTCGAGTCGCTGGCGATCAATGCGCGTATCGCCCTGCACGTGCGGACCGTGTACGGCCGCGATCCGCACCACATCACTGAGGCGCAGTACAAGGCGGTGGCCCGCGCGCTGCGTCAGGCGGTCGAGCCCGACCCTCGGGTGACCGGGGTGCCGTCAACCAAAGGTGTTCTGTGACAGAACGATCCGTCGTTGTCCTGGACTACGGCTCAGGCAACTTACGCTCGGCGCAGCGTGCCCTGGAACGGGTTGGTGCTCGCGTCGAGGTCACCGCGGACCGGACTGCCGCACTGAACGCCGACGGGTTGGTGGTCCCCGGAGTGGGGGCATTCGATGCCTGCATGCGGGGCCTGCACGACATCGGCGGGGACGCGATCATCGCCGACCGGGTCGCCGCGAACCGCCCCGTACTCGGGGTATGTGTCGGCATGCAGATCCTGTTCGCCCGCGGGGTGGAGTTCGGGGTCGAGAGCCGCGGGTGCGCGCAGTGGCCCGGTTCGGTCACCCGACTGGAGGCCCCGGTGATCCCGCACATGGGCTGGAACGTCGTCGAACCGGCAACGGGCAGCAGGCTGTTCGCCGGTATCGACGCCGCCACCCGGTTCTACTTCGTGCACTCCTACGCCGCGCAGAAATGGGAGGGCAATCCCGCCGCCCTGCTCACCTGGGCGACACACCATGCGCGTTTCCTGGCGGCCGTGGAGGACGGCGCTCTGGCTGCGACACAATTTCATCCGGAGAAGAGCGGCGACGCCGGCGCGGCGCTGCTCACGAATTGGGTTGAGGGACTGTGAACACATTGATTCTGTTGCCCGCCGTCGACGTGGTCGAGGGGCGCGCAGTTCGCCTTGTTCAGGGCAAGGCCGGCAGCGAAACGGAGTATGGCTCCGCGCTGGAGGCCGCACTCACTTGGCAGCGCGACGGCGCGGAGTGGATTCACCTGGTGGACCTCGACGCCGCGTTCGGGCGCGGAAGCAACCGGGAACTGCTGGCAGAGTTGGTCGGCAAGTTGGATGTGAACGTCGAGATGTCCGGCGGGATCCGCGACGACGAATCGCTGCGCGCTGCGCTGGCCACCGGCTGCGCCCGGGTGAACATCGGCACCGCCGCACTCGAAGACCCGCTCTGGTGCGCCCAGGCGATCGCCGAGTACGGCGAGAAGGTTGCCGTCGGACTCGACGTCCAGATTCTCGAGAATGAGTATCGGTTACGCGGGCGCGGTTGGGAGACCGACGGTGGCGACCTCTGGCAGGTGCTGGAACGGCTTGACAGCGAGGGCTGTTCGCGGTTCGTCGTCACCGACGTCACCAAGGACGGCACCCTCACCGGTCCCAATCTCGACCTTCTCGAGGGCGTGGCGGAGTGCACCGACGCCCCGGTGATCGCCTCGGGCGGCGTCTCCAGCCTGGACGACTTGCGCGCCATCGCCACGCTGGTCGACAGCGGAGTCGAGGGCGCGATCGTCGGCAAGGCGCTGTATGCGGGACGGTTCACTCTGCCGGAGGCACTCGCCGCGGTGAGCCGGTGACCATGCCGGGCCTCGACGCCCTCGTCGGGGAGGCGGCAGCCATCCTTGACGAGGTGTCGATCCAGTTCATCGAGGGCCATCGCGCGGATCCGGCGGTCCGCAAGAAGGGCAACGACTTCGCCACCGAGATCGACCTGTCGATCGAACGCCACGTGGCCGAGGCCCTGAAGTCGCTGACCAGCATCGGTGTGCACGGCGAGGAGTACCGGCACGCCGACCTCGACGCTCCTTTGGTGTGGGTTCTCGACCCGATCGACGGCACGTTCAACTACGCGGCAGGATCGCCGATGGCAGCCATCTTGCTTGCGCTGTTGCGCGACGGCGAACCGGTCGCCGGGCTGACCTGGATGCCGTTCACCGGCCAGCGATATGTCGCGATGGCGGGCGGCACGGTGTCCTGCAACGGTGTCGAATTGCCGCACCTGGGCCCCACTTCGCTGGCGGATTCGATCATCGGCGTCGGAACCTTCAACATCGACTCCGGCGGCCGGCTGCCGGGCCGCTATCGGTTGGCGATGTTCGAGCAGTTCACCCGGGTGTGCTCGAAGGTCCGGATGCACGGCTCGACCGGGATCGACATGGCATTCGTCGCAGCTGGAATCCTCGGCGCCGCAGTCAGTTTCGGTGGGAAGGTGTGGGACCACGCCGCCGGAGTGGCGCTGGTTCGCGCCGCCGGCGGGATCGTCACCGATATCGCCGGACAACCGTGGACACCGCAGTCCCGGTCCACGGTCGCCGCCGCCCCCGGCGCCTACGAGGAAGTGATGGACATCGTCGCCGGTGTCGGTTCCCCGGAGGACTACCGCTGATGGACGTGGCGGTGCGGGTGATCCCCTGCCTCGACGTCGATGCCGGGCGGGTAGTCAAAGGCGTCAACTTCGAGAACCTGCGCGACGCGGGAGATCCCGTCGAACTCGCCGCCGCGTACGACGCGCAGGGTGCCGACGAACTGACATTCCTGGACGTCACCGCGTCGTCGTCGGGTAGGTCCACCATGCTGGAAGTGGTGCGCCGCACCGCCGAACAGGTGTTCATCCCGCTGACCGTCGGGGGCGGGGTGCGGTCGGTCGCCGACGTCGACGCACTGCTGCGCGCAGGGGCGGACAAGGTGTCGGTCAACACCGCCGCGATCGCCCGGCCGGAACTTCTGGCCGATTTGTCGCGCCAGTTCGGCTCGCAGTGCATCGTGCTGTCGGTGGACGCCCGCACCGTGCCGGCCGGTGAACGGCACACCCCATCGGGCTGGGAGGTCACCACCCACGGCGGACGGCAGGGGACCGGTATCGACGCCATCGAGTGGGCCAGGCGCGGAGCCGAACTCGGCGTCGGGGAGATCCTGTTGAATTCGATGGACGCCGACGGCACCAAGGCCGGCTTCGACCTGCCGATGTTGCGGGCTGTGCGGGCTGCGGTCAGCGTCCCGGTGATCGCCAGTGGGGGAGCCGGGTCGGTCGAGCATTTCGCGCCCGCGGTGCGGGCCGGGGCTGACGCGGTGCTGGCCGCCAGCGTTTTTCACTTCGGGGAGTTGACGATCGGTGATGTGAAGGCGGCGATGGCGGCGTCGGGGATACCCGTCCGATGAGCGTCAGCGAAAAGGACACATCGAGCACCCGTCCGATGAGCGTCAGCGAAAAGGACACATCGAGCACCCGTCCGATGAGCGTCAGCGAAAAGGACACATTGAGCACCCGCCCGATGAGTGGACTCGACCCCGCGATCGCCGCCCGTCTCAAGCGCAACCCCGACGGACTGTTCGCCGCGGTCGCCCAGGAGCGCGGAACCGGGGCGGTCCTGATGGTCGCCTGGATGGATGACGAGGCACTGGCCCGCACCCTGACCACCCGCGCGGCGACCTATTTCTCCCGGTCCCGCGGCGAGTACTGGGTCAAGGGTGCGACCTCCGGACACACCCAGCATGTGCACTCGGTGCGTCTGGATTGCGACGGTGACACCGTGTTGCTGGAGGTCGACCAGGTCGGCGGTGCGTGCCACACCGGTGACCGCACCTGCTTCGATGCCGACGTTCTCCTGGCCGCCGAGGGCTGAGACGCCCGTCGTCAGCGTGCCTTGAGCACCTCAAGTGCCCGGTCGGCGTGGGTGTCCATGTTGACCTCGCTGGAGATCACCTCCAGCACCGTGCCGTCTGTGTCGATGACGAACGTCGTCCGCTTGACCGGCATGAACTTACCGAGGAGTCCACGCTTGACACCGAACATCTCCGCGACCCGTCCGTCGCTGTCGGAGAGCAACGGGTAGTCGAACCGCTGCGAGTCGGAGAACTTCGCCTGTTTGTCGACGGGGTCGGTGCTGATGCCGACCCGCGATCCGCCGGCAGCGGCGAACTCCGTGGCCAAATCGCGGAAGTGGCAGGCCTCCTTGGTGCATCCGGGCGTCATCGCGGCGGGGTAGAAGAACAACACCACCGGCCCGTCGGCCAGCAGTCCGGTCAGCGAACGAACCGTCCCGGTCTGGTCAGGCAACTCGAAGTCTGGAACGCGGTCACCAGGTTTCATGCCGCCACGGTACGCCGGTCGGATCCGATGATCTGGTCTGGGAAGATGATCGCGTGCAGACCACCACCCGCGACGAGTTCCGTGCGCTGGCCGCCGAGCATCGGGTGGTTCCGGTGACCCGCAAGGTGCTGGCCGACAGCGAGACTCCGCTATCGGCATATCGCAAACTGGCGGCCGACCGCCCCGGCACCTTCCTGCTGGAATCCGCGGAGAACGGCCGGTCCTGGTCGCGATGGTCATTCATCGGCGCCGGGTCGCCGTCGGCGCTGACGATTCGCGACGGCCGCGCAGTCTGGCTGGGTTCCACTCCGGTCGGCGCTCCGACCGGCGGCGAACCCCTGGACGTGCTGCGCGAGACCATCGCGTTGCTGTCGACCGGGCCGCTCGCCGGAATGCCCCCGCTGGCCGGGGGGCTGGTGGGCTTCTTCGCCTACGACTTCGTCCGGCGCCTCGAACGGTTACCCGAATTAACCGTCGACGATCTGCAGCTGCCCGACATGTTGCTGCTGCTGGCCACCGATATCGCCGCGGTCGACCACCATGAGGGCACCATCACCCTGATCGCCAACGCGGTCAACTGGAATGGCACCGACGAGCACGTCGACGAGGCCTACGACGACGCGATCGCCCGGCTGGACGTGATGGCCCGCGCTCTGAGCCAGCCGCTGGGGTCGACGGTGGCGACCTTCGACCGGCCGGACCCGGACTACCGTTCCCAGCGCACGATGGCGGAATACGGGGCGATCGTCGAGAAATTGGTCGGCGATATCGAAGCCGGTGAGGCCTTCCAGGTGGTGCCGTCCCAGCGCTTCGAGATCGACACCGCCGCGCAGCCCCTTGACGTCTACCGGATGCTGCGGGTCTCCAATCCCAGCCCGTACATGTATCTGCTGCACATCCCCGACGAAACGGGCCAGACGGCGTTCTCGATCGTCGGTTCGAGCCCCGAGGCCCTGGTGACGGTTAAGGACGGCTGGGCCACCACCCATCCGATCGCCGGCACCCGGTGGCGCGGTGGCACCGAAGAAGAGGACCTGCTGCTCGAGAAGGAACTGCTGGCCGACGAGAAGGAGCGCGCCGAGCACCTGATGCTGGTCGACCTGGGTCGCAACGATCTCGGCCGGGTCTGTGTGCCCGGCACGGTCCGGGTCGGTGACTACAGCCACATCGAGCGTTACAGCCACGTCATGCACCTGGTTTCCACGGTGACCGGGCTGCTGGCACCCGGCCGGTCGGCGCTGGACGCGGTCACCGCGTGCTTTCCGGCCGGCACGTTGTCCGGAGCTCCGAAGGTCCGGGCGATGGAACTCATCGAGGAGGTCGAGATGACCCGCCGCGGTCTGTACGGGGGCGTCGTGGGATATCTGGATTTCGCCGGCAACGCCGACTTCGCGATCGCCATCCGCACTGCGTTGATGCGTGATGGAACGGCCTACGTGCAGGCCGGCGGCGGCGTGGTGGCGGACTCGAATGGTCCCTACGAGTACACCGAGGCCGCCAACAAGGCGCGGGCGGTGCTCAGCGCGGTCGCCGCCGCCGAGACCCTGGCGGCCCCATGATCCGACTGGGGCAACTCCTGCTGGTGCTCGCCGCCGGCGGATTGTGGGTCGCCTCCCGAGTGACATGGGTGACGCTGCGAAGTTCCGACGGGCTCGGGCCGCCGCAGACCTCGACGATCGATGGCGCCACCTGGTCCACCGCGCTGATCCCGATAGCGGTGCTGCTCTTGGCGGCTGCACTGGCGGCGCTGGCGGTGCGCGGATGGCTGCTGCGGGCGGTGGCGGTCATGGTGGCCGCGGGTTGCCTGGCTCTGGGCTATCTGGGTATCAGCCTGATGGTCATGCCTGATGTCGCGCCGAGGGGCGCCGCATTGGCCGAAGTCCCCATCGTGGACCTGGTTGGCAGTCAGCGCTACCTGCTTGGTGCGGTGCTCACCCTCGTCGCCGCGGCTGTCGCACTGATCGCCGCGGTGCTGCTGATGCGGTCCGCAGCCAAAGCGGATGACGCCGCGGCGCGGTACGGCAACGGTGGCGTCGAGGCGGGCCGGGCCGCGATGTCGGGGCGGGGGATGTGGGATGCCCTCGACGCCGGTGACGACCCGACCGACACCCCGACCGACACCGAGGGGCGGTGACGGGGTCTGGTGGGCGGGCGGCTACCCTTTCACCGACGTCCACGAGTTCGCGAGCGACCGCAGGAGGGGAGCGAGCCGTCATGAATTCGGCAACAGTGCTCGACTCCATTCTGGAGGGGGTCCGGGCCGACGTCGCAGCCCGCGAGGCGAGTGTGAGCCTCGCCGAGGTCAAAGCCGCTGCTGAAGCCGCTCCACCGCCTCGCAACGTTCTGGCCGCCCTGCGCGCACCCGGCATCGCTGTGATCGCCGAAGTGAAGCGGGCCAGTCCGTCCCGGGGGGAACTCGCCCCGATCGCAGACCCCGCCGAACTTGCCCGCGCCTATCAGAACGGCGGTGCGCGGGTGATCAGCGTGCTGACCGAGGAACGTCGGTTCAAAGGATCGCTGGACGACCTTGACGCTGTGCGGGCGGCCGTCACGATTCCGGTGCTGCGCAAGGACTTCATCGTTCGCCCCTACCAAATTCATGAGGCTCGCGCGCACGGCGCCGACATGCTGCTGCTGATCGTCGCAGCGCTGGATCAGTCGGCTCTGGTGTCCATGCTTGACCGCACCGAGTCGCTCGGAATGACCGCGCTTGTCGAGGTGCACACCGAGGAGGAGGCCGACCGCGCACTGCAGGCCGGCGCGAAGGTCATCGGCGTCAATGCCCGCGACCTCAAGACCCTTTCGGTGGACCGGGATTGCTTCGCCCGGATCGCCCCGGGGCTGCCCTCTGACACGATCAGGGTTGCCGAGTCCGGTGTACGCGGGCCGGCGGATCTGCTGGCCTACGCCGGTGCCGGTGCGGATGCGGTGCTGGTCGGCGAGGGCCTCGTCACCAGCGGCGACCCGCGCGGCGCGGTGGCAGATCTGGTTACCGCGGGGGCGCACCCGTCGTGTCCAAAACCGGTGCGCTGACGTTCAGCTGACTGATATGGCCGATACCTCCACGCCCAACATGCCCCGCGCCAGCGCGGCGATCGCCGAACCGACCCGGCACGAACCCGACGCCCGGGGCCACTTCGGTGCCTACGGCGGGCGTTACGTGGCCGAAGCTCTGATGGCGGTGATCGAGGAGGTCACCGCCGCCTACGAGAAGGCCCGCAGCGATCAGACCTTCCTCGACGAACTGGACCGGCTGCAGAGCCACTACGCCGGTCGGCCCTCACCGCTGTACGAGGCGTCCCGGCTCAGCAAGCACGCCGGCGGAGCCCGGATCTTCCTCAAGCGCGAGGACCTCAATCACACCGGCTCGCACAAGATCAACAACGTGCTGGGCCAGGCGCTGCTGGCCCGCCAGATGGGTAAGACCCGGGTGATCGCCGAGACCGGCGCCGGCCAGCACGGGGTGGCAACGGCGACCGCGTGCGCGCTGCTCGGGTTGGAGTGCGTGATCTATATGGGCGCTGTAGACACCGCCCGGCAGGCGCTCAACGTGGCCCGGATGCGGCTGCTGGGGGCGGAAGTGGTTGCGGTGCAGTCTGGCTCGAAGACGCTGAAAGACGCGATCAACGAGGCCTTCCGAGACTGGGTCACCAACGCGGAGGCCACCTACTACTGCTTCGGCACCGCCGCCGGGCCCCATCCGTTCCCGATGATGGTTCGCGACTTTCAACGCGTGATCGGTATGGAGGCGCGCGCGCAGATTCTGGAGCAGGCCGGCCGACTCCCGGACGCGGTGACCGCCTGCGTCGGCGGCGGGTCCAACGCGATCGGGATCTTCCATGCGTTCATTGACGATCCGGCGGTGCGGCTGATCGGATTCGAAGCCGCCGGCGAGGGGGTCGAAACCGGCCGGCATGCGGCGACCTTCACCGGTGGTTCGCCCGGAGCATTCCAGGGCTCGTATTCCTATCTGCTGCAGGACAGCGACGGCCAGACGATCGAATCCCATTCCATTTCGGCGGGTTTGGACTATCCCGGGGTGGGTCCCGAACACGCCTTCCTCAAGGACATCGGCCGGACCGAGTACCGCCCCGTCACCGACTCGCAGGCCATGGATGCTTTCCTGCTGCTGTGCCGGCTGGAGGGCATCATCCCGGCCATCGAGACCGCGCACGCCATCGCCGGTGCGGTGGCGCTTGCCGGCGAACTCGGGCCCGAGTCGATCATCATGGTCAACCTGTCCGGGCGGGGGGACAAGGACGTCGAGACCGCGGCCAGGTGGTTCGGCATGCTGGACGCCCCGGGACAGGGCGCCCCATGACCTTTCAGCACAGCCCGCCCGGTCGGCTGGGGCCGGTGTTCGCCGACTGTCACCACGCCGGACGCGCGGCCCTGATTGGCTACCTGCCCACCGGATACCCGGACGTTCCGATATCGATCGAGGCGATGGTCGCGCTCAGTGGTTTCTGCGACATCGTCGAGATCGGCGTGCCCTACTCTGATCCCGGGATGGACGGACCGGTGATCGCGACCGCGACCGAGGCTGCACTGCAGGGCGGGGTGCGGGTCCGGGACACCCTGCGGGCCGTCGAAGCGGTCAGCGGTGCCGGCGGCAACGCGGTGGTGATGACCTACTGGAACCCCGTGCTGCACTACGGGGTCGAGGCGTTCGCCCGCGACCTCTCCGCCGCCGGGGGCCTTGGCATGATCACCCCCGACCTCATCCCCGACGAGGCCGACGACTGGCTGGCTGCCGCGGAACACCACGATCTCGACCGGATCTTCCTGGTGGCGCCCTCCTCGACGCCGGAGCGGTTGGCCCGCACGGTGGAAGCCTCCCGCGGGTTCGTCTACGCGGCATCCACCATGGGGGTGACGGGAGCGCGTGACGTGGTCTCGTCCTCGGCCCCCGAACTGGTACGCCGGGTGCGGGAGGTGTCCGACATCCCGGTCGGCGTGGGTCTCGGCGTGCGCTCGCGCGAGCAGGCCGCTGAGATCGCCGGTTACGCCGACGGCGTGATCGTCGGATCGGCGCTGGTCGCTGCACTCGCCGAGGGCGTCGGCGCTGCACGGACCCTCAGTGAGAACCTGGCCGCCGGGGTGCGAGAAAAGGTGCCTGCCACGTGACGACAACGGTTCTTGCCTACTTCCCGAGCCCCGGGCAGGGTGTCTGGTACCTCGGGCCGGTCCCGATTCGGGCCTACGCCCTGTGCATCATCGCTGGGATCATCGCAGCCCTGGTCATCGGCGACCGGCGCTGGGCCGCCCGTGGCGGGGAGCGGGGCGTCATTTACGACATCGCGCTGTGGGCGGTGCCGTTCGGCCTGATCGGTGGACGGCTCTACCACCTCATGACCGACTGGCGCACCTACTTCGGTCCGGGAGGTGCCGGGGTCAGCGCGGCGTTGCGGATCTGGGAGGGCGGCCTGGGAATCTGGGGCGCGGTCGCACTAGGCGGCGTCGGTGCCTGGATCGCCTGCCGCCGGCGGGGGATTCCGCTACCGGCCTTCGGGGACGCGGTCGCGCCGGGCATCGTGTTGGCCCAGGCGATCGGCCGGTTGGGCAATTACTTCAACCAGGAGCTTTACGGCCGGGAGACGACCGTGCCGTGGGGGATGGAGATCTTCTACCGGCGGGACTCCTCGGGGGTGCTGGATGTGCACTCCCTCGACGGGGTGTCCACCGGTCAGGTCGCCGCCGTGGTCCATCCGACCTTTCTCTACGAGTTGCTGTGGAACGTCGGAGTCTTCTTCGTTCTGATCCTGGTCGATCGCAAGTTCCGGATGGGGCATGGTCGGCTGTTCGCGTTGTACGTGGCGTCCTACTGTGTCGGCCGGTTCTGGGTGGAACTGCTGCGCGACGACACCGCCACCCTCGTTGCCGGCATCCGGATCAACGTCTTCACCGCGACCTTCGTCTTCGTCGGGGCGGTGGTGTACATCCTGCTTGCGCCCAAGGGCCGCGAGGACCCCGCGACGCTGCGCGGACACGAACCGATCGAAACCCCGGTCGAGGAGGCTGTCGAGGAGTTCACCGAGGATCTGCTGGTGGCCGCCGCCAAGAGCACCGGCCTGATCGCCGCCGTGACGGTCGCCGGCGAGCACGAGGACGAGGATTCCGGCGCGCCCGCTCGGGTGGAGCCTGATGCCGGTGCGGACGTGGCTGAGGC
>MTBK01249391.1_pt1 | contig 23676 bp, 13 predicted proteins | sample 1535981 | NCBI WGS metagenome assembly MTBK01 (sample SAMN06109225, study PRJNA356200) | anaerobic digester metagenome | isolation source: biogas reactors fed with pig manure or primary and secondary sludge | place: Spain | collected 2016-06-30
GTGGTGAAGTGTTACAACATCGCTGAACCAGGTATGTACAAAGGTAATTTGGGTTTTGAGCTCATTAAGACTTTTACATCTTATCCAAGCCTTGGCAATTTAGAATTTAATGATCAGTTTGCTGAAGAGGCGTTCTCAGTCTATGACCACCCTAAAGTATTAATCTTCAAGAAAACTGAAAGCTTTAATGCGAAAATGCTTGATACATTGGATCAGGTGGATTTAAGCAAGGCTGTTTTCTTGACACCTAAACAAGCTCATACTTACAAGGCTCCAACGGATGGGGCGGAAAGTTTGATGTTGGATGAGGATATGGTCAAAACGCTACGAGATGGTGGCACCTGGGCGGAGCTTTTTAACAAGAACTCCTGGATAAACCGATACCCTGCTGTTGCGGTTATTGTTTTTTATCTATTCGTGACGCTGTTGGGTTGGTTCGTTTTTCCCTTAATTCAAGCTGCTTTTTCTGGCTTACGCGATAAAGGGTATGCGTTCTCAAAACTTATTGGACTGCTTTTGTTAGCATGGCTTGCTTTTTCGTTGGGTTCTGTTGGTATGGCAGTAACAAAGCCTCTTATATGGCTTATTCTGGGATTAATAGCTGTTTTAGGAGTAATCAGAGCTGTATTATGCCGACATTCTTTGAAAGAGATTATTAAAACCAACTGGAAACAATTCCTGATTATCGAGGCAGTCGGTTTAATCTCATTTCTTTTATTCCTATGGGTGCGATGGCTCAATCCTGATTTATGGCACCAATGGAAGGGCGGAGAGAAACCGATGGACTTTTCATATCTCAATGCAGTCCTAAAGAGCAGCACTTTCCCCGCTTATGATCCTTGGTATGCTGGTGGTTATATCAATTACTATTACTATGGGCAGGTTATTGTTGGCATGCCTGTTAAGGCATTAGGCATTGTTCCCGCAGTGGCATATAACATCATTTTGCCATTATGGTTTTCTCTGTTGGTTATTGGCACTTTTAGTGTAAGCTGGAATTTAAGTAAATTCATTCGAAAAGACGCACCTGAACGTTTATTTGGCGCTTCGTTTTGGGCTGGTATTGCTGCTGTCTTTTTGGTGTGCGTTTTAGGCAACCTCGGTGAGTTAAAGGTTATATCTGATGCCTGGATGATTTTAGGCTCACAGAGTGTTCCCTTACAAGAGCTCAGTTTTGGGCAAAGCATTTCCTCTTTTTTTAGAGGTATTGGCGAAATGTTCCGTGGTCAACCGTTGCCAGTCGCGCCTGGCAACTGGTATTGGAATCCAAGTAGAGCTATTCCTGGTGAGCCAATTACCGAATTCCCTTATTTCACCTTTTTGTATGGTGACTTACACGCGCATTTAATTGCTCTATCCATAGTGATGGCTTCAATTGGGTGGTCACTCTCTATGCTGGAAAAGAAAATAGACTTAAGAGGTTTACGGTTTAGAGGTTGGCTAAATGTCTTGTCTTCGTTTATTATTGGCGGACTAATCATCGGCGCGCTCAAACCTACAAATACATGGGATATTTATACTTTCTTCGCTTTAGCAGTGTGTGTGTTGGCTTATGTTATCCTGCGATATGGTGTGGGTTTTAAAATGCCCAAAACAAAAGAATGGCAAACACGCGTTCTAATAAGTTTGCTCGCTGTAGCCATTTTGTATGGGCTTTCTATGTTCTTGTATGCGCCATTTAACGAGCAATTTAAGCCTGGTTTCACCCAAGTAGGGTTTTGGCAAGGCGATCGCACACCTTTTTCTTCTTACTTGATGCATTGGGGTTTACCAATCTTTATTATCTTGATCTGGTTTGGCTGGGAAAGTTACCAATGGCTGGCAAAAACACGTCTCTCGGAACTCAAAAATAGACCTTTAATTAAGAAATGGGTTCTCACATTAGGTGTCCTCGCTGGAGTGGTTCTGATTGCTTTGCTCATTTTAAAAGTCAAGATTGCAGTCATCGCTATGCCAATTTGCATTTGGGCATTAATCTTGCTGATAGCACCTCAGCGATCTGATGGTAAACGTTTCCTTTACTTTATTATCGGCACGGGCTTCCTATTAACTATGGTGGTGGAGTTGGTCCATTTGGTTGGAGACATCGGACGCATGAATGTTGTTTTCAAGCTATACATGCAAGCCTGGCTATTGATCAACATCGCAGCTGCAAGTGGGTTGGCGATTATCATTCGAAAACAAAGACGATGGTCTTTCAGAAAACAAATCCTTGTGCAGGTGCCTCTTGTTATCCTTATCCTATCTGCGGCACTTTTCCCAATTCTGGCAACAAAAGATAAAGTTACCGATCGCATGTCATATAGCGCGCCTCATACCCTGGATGGGATGAAATACATGGAAAGTTCGACATATTACCTAGATGGCATTCAAATGGATCTCAGCCAGGATTATCGGGCGATTAATTGGGTGTTAGACAATGTAAAGGGTTCGCCCGTTATACTTGAAGGACAGGCTTTGGAGTACTCCTGGGGCAATCGTTACACGATTTATACAGGATTACCAGGCGTTGTTGGGTGGAACTATCATCAACGTCAACAACGCGCCATTTGGGCGAATAATGCGGTTTGGGACAGAGTTGATAGTGTCAATGCTTTTTATCAGTCTACGGATGAAAAATTTGTGAAAGATTACATAGAACAATACGATATTCAATATATTGTACTTGGACAATTAGAGCGTATTCGGTATTATGGAGATGGACTTATGAAGTTTGAAGCCTTAGATGGTCAGCTTTGGGATGAAGTCTATCGTGATGGTGATACCGTGATTTATAAGGTGAGGTAATGCTGGATTTTGTTAAATGGCTTATTTTTGGGCTTTTATTAGGCTGGATTTCTCTGCCCCTAACATGGCGGTTATTTAAGAAGCTTCCTTCCCGTGGAAGCTATTTAGCAAAACCGGTTGGCTTGCTAAGCTGGGGGTTTCTGTTTTGGCTTTTGGTTTCGATCGGGATTTTACGAAATAATCTTAGTTCTCAAGTTACAGCCTTACTCATCATCGCAACTTTGAACGGTTTGGTTTTGTGCAAAATTGGATGGGAGCCATTTAATACATGGCTCAAAGAGAATAGAAAATTTTTGATTGTTACTGAGCTTATTTTTCTCGTTTTCTTTAGTTTATGGGCCATAATACGCGCTGCTAATCCTGATATTATCCATACCGAAAAGTTCATGGAAATGGCTTTCATCAATGGCATTTTACGGTCAGAGACATTTCCACCAATGGATCCCTGGCTGTCTGGCTATGGCATTTCATACTATTATTTTGGGTATGTACTTTCAGCTATGCTTATCCGTATTACGAATGTGGCATCTTCGGTCGGTTACAACCTCATCAGCGCTTTTTGGTTTGGGTTTAGCGCCATAGCTGTTTATGGCATTCTTTCTGACTTAATTATTCTAAAAAAAGAATCAAAGTGTGATACCGAAAAGCTGAAAAACCTGTCAAAGAAGATTCAATGGATCGCCTTAATCGCGCCAATCATGCTTCTCTTTGTTTCAAATTGGTTTGGAGTGTTAGATGTCGCGCATTCGCGAGGGATTGCGTGGAATAACGCTAATGGGGAATTAGTTCAATCTGATTTTTGGACTGGACTAAATATCAGCGAATTGAATAATCCGCCAAGAGAGATCTCATGGGTTCCGAACCGTGGTGGCTGGCCCTGGTGGCAAGCCAGTAGGGTTTTAAAAGATACATCTTTAAGCGGGAATTCCATTGAGGTTATCGATGAGTTTCCGCAGTTCACTTTTTTGTTGTCGGATATTCATCCACATATGCTAAGTATGCCTTTTGTCTTATTAGCCATTGCTCAGGCTTTGAATGCAATAAAGGGTGGATGGTCGGCAAACTCCGAAAGCGTGACTTTGTTTAGGCATTATAATCCTTTGGTGACATTTTTTGCGGTTATAAGTTTGGGTGGAATCGCGTTTATGAATACCTGGGACTTTCCCTTCTATCTTGTACTTATGGCTGCCGCGTTGGTTTTTAGACGATATCGACAGTTAGGCTGGGATGTGAAACGTATTTACGAGTTTTTAGCCATAGTTATTGTTGGCGGTTTACTGAGCATCGTCTTGTATTTGCCGTTTTACTTGAGCTTCGCCTCACAAGCTGGTGGCATATTGCCAAGCCTAGCATTTTTTACCCCAGGAAAGTCGTTTTGGATTATGTTCGGGCCATTTCTAATACCAATAACTGCCTTCTTGTTGGTCGAATTTGTGAGAAAGAAAGCTTATAAGCAGATAGCGATTCCACTATTTATAACATTGGCATTGTTCTTTCTTTTGTTCTTAATGTCCTGGGGGATTGGGTTTGTTTTGGCACATAGTGAGACTTCTTCTGGTTTTCTTTTAGGATTGCAGGGTGCCATGAGCACTAAACAACTTTTGAGTGAAAGTATTTTGCATCGTCTAAAGGCACCTGGTACGGCAATCACGTTATTCATGATTTTTGTGTTGAGCCTGTCCTTGCTATTGAATAAAAAAGATAAGATGAACAAGCAAGTGAATAAAATGCCACCGGTTCATAATCAAGCACCACAAAACTCACATTTTATTTTTGTGCTGTTTCTAATCATTCTTGGTGCTTTGCTTACATTAGCACCTGAATTTGTTTACCTGCGAGATAACTTCAGTTGGCGCATGAACACGATATTCAAGTTTTACTTCCAGGCTTGGATTGTTTGGTCGCTTTCTGCCAGTTACGCCATCGCGGTTTTGATAAATCGCGTGAAAAAGGGCAAGTTGCTCAATGTTCTTTTCTCTGGTTTGATATCCATTTTAGGAATTGTTACTTTTGCAATAAGTTTGAATGATAGAAAACCTTTTTTTGATACAGTCAACCCGACTAAGTTTGGCGTGTTAAAAGCGGACTGGCTCGTTTTAATTATTGTCATCCTTTTTGTGATATGGTTTGTATGGCATCTTGCGAAAAAACAATATTCAGCCGCTTTTGCTGTTATTGGGGTGATGGCCATATTTGGTGGTTTGATTTATCCTGTTTTAGAAATATGGAATAAAACCGAAAGATTTGAACCACACCTGGGTTATACGCTGGATGGGAAGCGTGTTTTTAGAGAAAGTTATCCTGACGCGATGCTCGCTGCTGAGTGGCTCGAAACAGCGCACGTGGGTGTGATGGCGGAAGCGGTGGCTGAACAGGGTGGTTCCTATACAAGCTATAATTTGATTTCAACTTTCTCTGGCATGCCATCTGTTTTGGGATGGGTAGGGCATGAGCATCAATGGCGCGGTGGCGGTGTGGAAGTTGGAACACGCCAACTAGATTTAAAAGAGCTTTACAGCACCAGGAAAGTTGAACGTGTGAAAGAAATAATCGCCCAATACCATATTCGCTATATTGTTTTTGGTAACTATGAGCGAGATACTTATCGGACAACGGATGAGCTTTTTGCGCAATTTTTTGAACCAGTTTTTAGCTCCGATTCTTTAACAATTTATGAGGTGAAACCCTGATATGGACTACAAAGCCCAAAGCCAAATTGGCTTAAATCGTAAGGAATTAATCTGGCTCATCACCTTAATAGCGATAGCCTTAATTGTGCGCATTATTCATCTTGGGACAATGCCTTTTCTCGCGGATGATGCCAGCTTAGCTGCAGACGCATTGGCTTATGCTCAATTTAATGAGCCTGAATTTTCCGCTCTGCCAGCATATACTGGCGTCACTGGTGGTATCTTTTATGTCTTAGGACATTCTGCCTTTTTAGCGCGATTATTACCAGTCATTGCGGGATGCTCCCTCGTTGTAGCTGCTTTTCTTATGACGAAACGTTACGATTTGCGAGCAGCTATCGTTTTCGCCCTTGCTTTGGCATTGGATCCCTTTATGGTTTCAATGTCCCGCCAAATTTATACGCCTTTAATTGCTTTAGCAGGCATTATTTGGGCAGTTTTCTTTATCGAGCGAAGAAAGTATATAATCGCAGGCATTTTTACCTCGATTGCTTTCCTGGGCGGATATTATTTTTGGGTCTTTTTAATCGCTTTCGTTTTTATCTGGGTTATTGGAAAACAATTGAAGATTGAACATTTCAATGACTATGGTTCAATTGTCAAAGATAAAAGTTTTCTAATTCCATTCTTATTCACTTTTGCGATTTCATTGATCATAGTTTCAACTGGTTTTCTGCTAAGGCCAGCGGGATTAGGGGATATTGCATCAGGATTAGTCGCTTTTATAAGATTGTTTGGACAACGATATGAACTTCCGATCTATCACAGTTTTTATGTCTTGTTTGCATTTGGGTTATTTCCCTTGATAGGCGGTATTATTTGGCTTACTAAGAAAACTTCCGATGATAAAATAAACTATAGACGTTTTATAATTCTGTTTATTCTAATAGCTCTAATCCTTTGTGTTTTATTCTCCCGAAAGGATATGGGGGTAGCTGTTTTATTGTTTATTCCTTTGTGGTTTATGACCGCGAAATGGCTTGCTGGACTACGGATAGACATAAAAGACAAAGCACCACAAAAAGCGGGTAGTTTGTTCCTGTATGTCGTTTTCATGGTTTACATTGGGATGAACGTGAAACGTCTATTTAACTATGGTATAGGAGACCCTATAACTTTACAAATTGGATTAGCGACAATAGCTGGGGTCTTGCTTGTGTTGATTATCTTCTGGTTAAGTTCATTAACTTTAGGAATTAAAAGAGCTGTGCCACTATTCACGCTGGCATTGGTATTAATTTTGAGTTCTGTGATGATAAGTAAAACTTTCAACAGCCTTGACAAATTCACCATTCAAAATCAACTTAGCCTCAATAGTGGACCTGTTGTTTTGGGGAATATTCAACAAGTTCAAGCTATTGAACCTTTCGAGAACTATGGACGAATTAACTTTTCGGAAGCAACGGTAAAAGTTGAAGATATAGAATACGATTTGCGCTGGCATCTGAGAGAATTTGCTGCAAAAGAAGATAATAAGGCGCCAGAATTCATCATTACAGTAGATGCTATAACACCTAACTATGATGTGTCTTATCGCGGAACACGCATAGAACTTAGTCAAACAATCAATTGGCGGGATCTTGATATACAAAATTATTTCTTCAGTTTAGTTGAAGCATCTCCCATCTGGAATATCGAAACAGCCTGTCTTTGGGCACAAACAAAATTGTTCACAGGAGCGAATTGAGAAATGAAGAAAGAATGCTGCGAAACAAAACCAAGCACAATTGCAATCGATGGGCCGGCTGCTTCCGGTAAATCAACCATTGGTGCCATTGTAGCCGATAGATTAGCCTATGTCTGGCTCGATACGGGTATTATGTACCGGGCGGTAGCTTGCGAGGCTTTGGAAACGGGTGTGTCTATTGATGATGAAAAAGCTGTAACGCAATTGGCTGAAAAATTGGATGTGGACGTTTTACCAGCAACGGTTAATGATGGCAGGCAATTTGACGTATTAATCAACAATAAAGACAGAACATGGGAAATTCGCTCCAATGAAGTCAATGGATCTGTGTCTGAAGTTTCTGTTTACCCAGGTGTGCGAGTGGCTATGACAGAATTGCAAAGAAAAATAGCCTCAAAAGGTGATATTGTTGTGCTTGGTAGGGACATTGGGACAGTAGTGCTGCCAAATGCTGATTTAAAAATATATCTGGATGCTTCAATTGAAGTTCGCGCCCAACGCCGTTTGCTTGAAGAACTCGCCAGAGCTAATCAGCTTGATTTGCAGAAGACGATTGAAATGTTACGTCATCGTGATGTGATTGACTCATCACGTGAACACGCACCGCTCAAAGCCGCCGATGACGCCATTTTGATAAATACAGACAACTTAACAATTGACGAGGTAGTGGATAAAATTCTAAAGATTGTTCAAAACTGGACTAAAAAGGAAGCGAATTAACTTGCCCAGCATGCTATAATTTTTACTGTCATGAATTCATTATCGAGCACGTTTTATATTCAATCACTTAATCTGCCTGAGAACATTCCCTTTGGCACTTGGTTTTTAATTTTTTTATTTCTTGGTCTATTGATTTGGAGCCTTTTTCATCTTCGAAAACCAAACATCAGGCTTGATAAAAAGCAGACATATATACTCATAGCCGCAATTATCCTTGTTGTTCCAGTCAATTTATTGGGGATAAAGCCTAAGATAAATGCGCTTGATATCTTATCCTTTTTTAACGTGCCGTATTTTTTTATTGGTTTTTTGCAAGTCGCGTTGATCATCGTCACTTTAGGATTTGCAGGACTTATACCTTCTTTCATTGTCAGTTTATTGACAGGTTTGATGCAAACACTCATCCAAAAGCAGGACCCCGCAATTCTCACTGTGTATGCGGCAATTCCAATCATACTTAGCGTGGGTTTAGTTCTCCCAAGGTTTCAAAGACCAGCCTGGCGAGGCAAGAATGCATGGATAGTTGTTTTTCTGACCTGGTTAAGTTTACTGCTGCTCATTCTTATTCTCTTTGGTACACGCGCTCTGTTTTTACGGATGGTATTTGAAGCCGCCGTGCTGCGTTACTGTATATTTCTGTGGTTAAGCTTTTTGCCTGCATTTGCTATTGCCTCAATTGCTTTTTGGATAATCCTGAACTGGTATCCTGGTGCATGGCGGTTGGAAGCATTTATAAATCGACAAAACAGTTATGATGAACTAAAACCTGCGATTGACCAAATTCGAACACTTAGCAACGGAAACTACGAATTTGAAATTATCTCAAAATTAAGGAAACCTGAATTACGCGCGTTATATAGCGCATTAGAATCATTGCGAAAACATCTGCAAGCGAAACATGAGGCACAATCAAGGCTTTTATCTTTAGATCCGTCCCATTATTCAAAAGAAGGCTACGATCTTGTTTTGTCTTCCATTCTTCGTGCAGCCTTAACCCGTGACGCAAAATCTGCTCGCCTCTTGCTATTGGATGGTTCAAAAGAAAATCTTCAGAAAAACATCCGTTCACGTTTTGGGCAAGGTGATAACACCCGACTTTATGCCTATCTGGATGCGAAAATTTTGGATAAAATGGGTAGCCAGGACCTGCTGATACTGACAGATATTAAAGTGGACCACTACTTTGGTCTAAGTGCTGGGTCGCCATTTCCACAATCCATTATCGCATTGCCTCTAAGAGATAAAGGTCGAAATCATGGCGTTCTTTGGATCGGTTTCGAACAAAAGAAGTGGTTTTCTCAGGATGATATACATTTTTATCAGGAATTAGCACATCGGGCTTCAGTAGCTATGTCTACAAAGCAAGATACAATGGAGCTGGTCAACGAAAAGAATGCTTATGAACTAAGTCTGAACGCGATTCCACATGCTTTATTTATTCTCGACAACGAAAATAAGGTTAATTTTATGAATCAGGCTGCTAAAGTTTTGGCTGCTGATGCTGGCGAACTGCTAAATCTGGATGATAAAAAATATCGAATTATTCATCCACAAGTGGTGCAATTATTAGCTAAAAACAGACTACAAGGGATTTATGAAAAAGGATTGGAATTTAGTAACGGTTCGAGTTATGACATTGATGTTTACTCTTTACTCGTTGAAGATCAAAGTATCGGGCACGTCGTTTTGCTCTTTGACAGAGGCTGGCTTACCCAGGTGAATCTGCAACGTACCGAATTTATCACAAATGTTAGCCACGATTTACAGTCGCCGCTAAAGATGATTAAGGGACATCTTATATTACTTGAAAGAATGGGTAATCTAAACAAAGAACAGCAGCTTTATGTGAAACTGATTGGCGATAACGTGGAAAATATGAGTCGCTTAGTAAATAAAATGCTCAACCTTGAGCGTTTAGACATGGTTGAAACACTCAATTATTCACGCTTTGACTTTCAGGAAAAAACTGATGAAGTCGTTCAATTGTTGTCTCCGAGTGCTCATCAGAAAAAAGTGACTATCCAAACGGATTACTCAGGGTTGGCAACTCCGTATATCTCGGCAGATCAAACATTGATTCAGCAACTTATGTATAATCTTATTGATAATGCCATAAAATATAGTCAACGCGGTGGGGTAGTTAGTATTCGTGCCGAAAAAGAAGCTGCATTGCTGCACGTAAGCGTAAGGGATGAAGGCAAAGGAATCGCGCCTTTAGATCAACCATATCTTTTTGAACGTTTTTATCACAGTGAAGAAGATATAAGTTTTGAAACCAGTGCAAAAGGCTTGGGACTGGCGATTGTAAAGTCCATTGCTGAAAAACACGGAGGAAGTGTTGAAGTTGACAGCCAGTTAGGAGAAGGCAGCACTTTTAAATTTACTATTCCTGTACATAAACTCAGTTGATAATCGATGGCATTCCGACTACAATTGACAAATCAATTATAGACAGGGCGATTTTGACAAAAAACTTGACATACCTATATCATTCGGACTATAATAAACAATTGCGCAATTTGTATTAACGAGCCAATAAACACTGGAAAAGCCATTTTCCAGTGGGATTTTTATGTCTTAAATTGTCCTCATCAACAGGAGGTATGAGTGGAAGCTAAAGGAATGGAAGCACTTCGCATCAATCTGGCATCACCAGAGATTGTTCGTAGTTGGTCTTATGGAGAGGTCTTAAAACCCGAAACAATTAACTACAGGCGTTTGAGACCAGAGAAGGATGGACTCTTTTGTGAGGCTATCTTTGGGCCAACCCGAGATTGGCAGTGCTATTGTGGAAAATATAAAAACCCTCGTTACAAGGGAATAGTTTGTGATAAATGTGGTGTTGAAGTAACGCGGTCTTCTGTTCGAAGAGAACGAATGGGGCATATTGATCTTGCCGCGCCCGTTGCTCACATTTGGTATACCCGCAGGATTCCATCTTATTTGGGTCTCTTGCTTGATATTTCACGACGTAATCTGGATAGAGTCTTATATTTCGCCCAATACATTGTTACTTATGTTGATGAAGACGCGCGTCAAAAGGCTCTAAAACGATTGGAAGATGAAATTAGCATCTCGGAACATGAATTAAGCAACCAGCTTAACGACGAGATTATTGAACGGAAAAAAGCACGTGATTCCCGAATTAAGGAATTAGATCTTCAGATTGAACGAACCAATGCTGAATTTGACGAAAAGGTTGCTGGACTTTTTGGTCCATCGATCGCTGAAGGTCAAAGGTTGGAACGTGAAATCACTGAGAAGATGGGTAAATCCATACGTAAACCGATAGTTTTCAGTGCCGATGATGTTGAAATAACGGTTGTCGAAGCTGGTACTGAAGTGGTTTCAGCGCATTTATCTAAGGTGCAGGAAATAGTTAGCACGCAAACTACTGCCTTAGAAAAGAGTCTTGAAGCTGAAAAAACGAGCATGCATAAGAAGATCAATCTTGAAAAAGAAGAGGTTCGTGCCACGTATGAATTAGAAACCTCCGCTCTGCGGGCTCAGTTGGACGATCAGGAAGCCTTGACCAAAACTGAAAACGCAAAACTGCGCGATGAGCTCTATGAACTTCAGCCTTTCACCTTCTTAAGTGAATCACAATATCGCACGCTTAAATCACGTTGGGGTAACGTTTTCAAAGCAGATATGGGTGCTGAAGCTTTCTATGACATTCTAAAACGCTTAGATATCAATGCTTTAGCGGAAAGTCTTTGGAATGAAGCCCGCACCACACGCAGTAAACAAAAACGTAAAAAAGCTACCAGCCGTCTCAAGGTTGTCGAAGCTTTCAGACGTTCCAGTAACCGTCCTGAATGGATGATATTGACTGTACTGCCTGTTATTCCCCCTGATTTACGCCCAATGGTTCAACTTGATGGTGGCCGATTTGCCACTTCTGACCTTAATGACCTTTATCGACGTGTTATTAATCGCAATAATCGACTAAAGCGTTTATTAGAGTTGGGTGCTCCAGAAGTTATCGTACGTAACGAAAAACGTATGTTGCAAGAAGCAGTTGACTCTCTTATTGACAATTCTCAGCGTGGGCGTATGCTTTCACGCCGTGGCCGCCGCGAATTACGCTCGCTTAGCGATATGTTAAAGGGTAAAAAAGGACGTTTTCGCCGCAACCTCTTGGGTAAACGTGTGGATTATTCAGGTCGTTCAGTTATTGTAGTAGGACCTCATTTGAAGCTTTATCAATGTGGTTTACCCAAATCGATGGCACTTGAACTCTATCGTCCCTTTGTCATCGCTGGGTTAGATCGGCATGGTTATACTTCAAACATTAAAGGCGCGAAACGTTTTATTGAACGTAATCGCCCAGAGGTCTGGGAAGTTTTGGAAGAAGTTATTCAGGACAGACCTGTCTTACTAAACCGCGCTCCTACCTTACATCGTTTAGGGATTCAAGCTTTTGAACCCGTTTTGATTGAGGGAAGTGCCATACAGTTGCATCCATTGGTTACAACTGCATTCAACGCTGACTTTGACGGTGACCAAATGCCTGTGCATGTGCCTCTTTCTGACAAGGCTGTTGCTGAAGCGCGTGAATTGATGCTCGCCAGCAAGAACCTGCTTAAACCCGCCAGTGGCGAACCCATCATCAGCCCAGGAAAGGATATGGTGCTTGGCGTCTATTATCTGACTATGGACAACGAAAATCCGCAAAAGGGTGATGGACGTGTTTTTGGTGATATCGACGAAGTAATCTTAGCCTATCAGCTTGATCAGGTTCATGTCCATACCAAAATTAAGCTTCGTGCTAAAACCTGGTTTGACGATAAACATAACCGCATGAAAAAGCCCGAAGTTCGAATTATTGATACGACTGTTGGTCGTGCAATGTTCAATGATATTTTGCCTGAAAAAGCACAATTCACAAATATGCCGCTTGATAAGGGTGGTATTCGTGACCTGATTGAGGATATCTACGAGATTGATGGACAGGAAGAAACCACTATAGTCGCCGATGCGATCAAGGATATTGGCTTCCGATACGCAACCCAAAGTGGTTCAACCTTGGCGATTGCGGACATTACTGTCCCACCTGAAAAACCTGTGCTCATTAAGGAAGCTCTTCTTGAAGTTGAGCGTGTCCAGAAAGAATACAAGCGTGGCTTGTTGACCGAACAGGAACAGAACGAACGCATTATTGAAATTTGGCAGGATACCTCAAAGCGTGTTTCAGAGGCGGTTCGTGAACATATGGATCCGATTGGAAACTTGTCCACCATGGCAATCTCTGGCGCCACAAAGGGTGGTTTCGGTCCTATTGCTCAGATGGCAGGTATGCGTGGTTTAATGGCTGACCCGAGTGGTCGTATTATTCCCATGCCTATTCAATCCAGCTTCCGAGAAGGTTTGGACGCACTGGAATACTTCATCTCCATTCATGGTCAGAGAAAGGGTTTGGCTGACACAGCCTTGCGAACTGCTGAGGCTGGTTATCTCACCAGACGTTTAGTTGACGTTGCCCAGGATATCATCATCAACAACGAAGACTGTGGCACACTTGGTGGCATTGTTCTATATGCCAATGATGAAAAAGCAGGGCAACCTCTCCGTGACCGCATTCGCGGACGTGTTTTAGCAGAACGAGTTATTCATCCCGCTACTGGCGAGGTGATTGCTGATCGCAATGAATATATTACAAAAGAAATTGCCCGAAGAATTGTGGCTGCTAATGTCCAGGCTGTAAAAGTCCGATCCGCTCTAACTTGCGAGCTTACGCATGGCGTTTGTGCCAATTGTTATGGTGAGGATCTTGGCCGTGGAACTATGGTGGAATTAGGTGCGGCAGTCGGTATTGTTGCGGCACAATCGATTGGTGAACCCGGTACGCAATTAACGCTGCGAACTTTCCACACGGGTGGTGTCGCGGCTGGTGGAGACATTACGACTGGTTTGCCCCGTGTTGAAGAGCTCTTTGAAGCCCGCCGAATGCCCAAGGGTGAAGCAATCATCACGGAAATTTCTGGTACCGCGCACATCGTACAGAGTGAAAAGCATCTCGATCAACGCTCTGTGCAGGTTGATTTTAGCGAAATGGTTCCTGAACCTTACGAAATTCTTGAGGGTTGGACCATCATGGTAGAAGAGGGCGATGAGATAGGTGCAGGTGATGTCATTGCTCAACTGGACGAAGCAACAATCAATGCAACTCATGGTGGTAAAGTTCGCATTGAAGGTAACACTGTCATCGTGTCCTATGAAAACAAACTTTCTGAGACCTATGAGATTCCAACGACATCACGATTAATCGTCACTGATGGCCAAAAAGTGGAAGCTGGTGAACAGTTGACTGAAGGTTCTCTGAACCCACATACTATCTTGAAGATAAAGGGTCGTGAAGAAACTGAACAATACTTGTTACGTGAAATCCAACAGGTTTACCGCACGCAGGGACAGAACATCAATGATAAGCATTTTGAAGTGATTATTCGCAAGATGCTTAATAAGGTTCAGATTACCCGACCTGGCAATACTGACTTCCTACCTCAGGACCTGGTAGACCGCCTTGAAATCTTGAAATTAAATGAAGATTTACTCGCAAAAGGCATGAAACCAGCCCGATACAACGAAGTTCTGTTGGGTATTTCAAAGGCGTCTTTGAGCACAGAAAGTTTCCTCTCAGCGGCAAGCTTCCAGCATACGATTAAAGTTTTGGCTGGCGCAGCTATCGCATCGAAGGAAGACCCCTTATATGGTCTGAAAGAAAACGTCATCATTGGAAAGCTCATCCCTGCAGGTACAGGCTTCAAACCTGGACGCTTTAATAATGATGAATCTGATGATGAAGACCAGTTGGATGGTGACGAACACGAACAACTTCCCATGTTCGATGATGACAATGATATCAATATCAGCGACTTGCTGGACGCTAATCGTATTGATTTCAACCTTGAAGATATTAAGTTAGAGACTGACAAGCTTGAAACAGATGTTGATGAAGATAATCACTTAGATGAAGAAGATGACGAGGACTAATATTCGTCCCAAATCTTAAAAGCAAAACCCGGGATGTGTTCATTCCGGGTTTTTTTGTGCTATATTTAAGATGTCCAAAAATGTGATAAAAGCCAAAGGATAGGCTATGAGTAGAAGCGACATTAAATTAGTCAATATTAATCATGAGATGCAGCAAAGTTATCTCGACTACGCAATGAGTGTTATCGTTTCACGCGCATTGCCAGATGCGAGAGATGGCATGAAACCCGTACAAAGACGCATCTTGTACGCGATGTATGATATGGGTGTGCGAGCTGAAACACCACACAAAAAATCAGCGCGTATTGTTGGAGAAGTTTTAGGTAAATATCATCCTCATAGTGACTCAGCCGTATACGACGCGATGGCGCGTATGGCGCAAGACTTTGTTATGCGATACCGCTTTGTTGATGGACAGGGCAATTTTGGAAGTATCGATGGCGATCCTCCAGCCGCAATGCGTTACACCGAAGCCAGGCTCAGCGCTGAGGCAATAGAGATGCTCAGCCAGCTGGATATGGATACAGTCGACTATATTGATAATTTTGATGGAACCTTAAAAGAACCCAGCGTTTTACCATCAGCAATCCCTGCCATGTTGGTTAATGGCGCTTCAGGTATCGCAGTGGGTATGGCTACAAATATTCCGCCTCATAACCTGGGAGAAGTTGTGGATGCCCTGGTGATGATGCTTGAAAACTGGGATTCTCTGGAAGATATTACTGTGGAAGAAATAATGCGCCATATCAAAGGGCCTGATTTTCCTACAGGTGGTTTGATTTTGCAGGATGAAAGCACGGATACTTTGGCACAGATTTATGGAAGCGGAAATGGTATCGTGCAAATGCGCGCACGCACTCGTTTAGAAGAGATGTCTCGCGGGAGAATGCGCATAATTGTTTCGGAGTTGCCTTATTTAGTCAATAAGTCAAATTTAATCGAACGAATTGCGGAAATCACCCGTGATGGTGGTTTGGAAGGCATTACGGATTTGCGTGATGAATCCGATCGCCAGGGCATGCGTATTGTGATTGATTTAAGCAAAACGGCTGATCCAGAAAAAATCCTTGCGACACTCTATAAAAGAACTCAAATGCACGCCGCGTTTGGTGTGAACATTCTTGCTTTGGTTGATGGAAGCCCCCACCGTTTACCACTTAAACAAGCATTGCGCGTGTATCTTGATCATCGGCTTGAGGTTGTTCGTCGCAGAAGTGAATATCTACTCCGTAAAAACGAGGAAAGACTCCACATCCTCACTGCCTTGCGCATAGCCATACAAAATATTGATGAGGTTATTCGTATCATTCGAAAATCTCAATCTGTGGATGACGCCAGACAAAGTTTGATGAAAAAGTTTAAGCTGGATGAAATCCAGGCAAATGCTATTCTTGAAATGCCACTTAGAAGACTGGCATCTCTCGAGAGGAAAAAGATTGAGGAAGAATACAAACAGGTTAGCAAGACAATCGATGAGCTGCAGGCTCTCTTGAAATCACCGAAAGCGATGAGAAAAGTGGTTATTACAGAGCTTAAAACCGTTCGGGAGAAATTTTCTGATCCTCGGCGAACTCAGATAATCCAGTTGGGCGAGGGTGAAAAAGCATCAGAACTTTTCACACAAACCGATGTTATGCCACTCGAAAACTTCTGGATAGAACTGAAAGAATCCGGTTCGATATCGCGTACCGATGGCGATAAACAAAGCCGACTGGGTGGTGTGGATGCGCCCTGGCAAATATTACGGACGAATTCGCATCAAAATGTTTATCTTGTAACAACATCGGGAAAAGCCGCAGCTATATCTTCCCTTTCAATTCCCTCCCAAATCCAATTTGAGGAAGGTAAAAAAGCTTCTCAAATTTCGCCATTGGATGAGGATGATTTTATTCAAGCGGTTTTCACCGTACCGATGGAACGTGAAGAATTGCCAGAAAGATATCTTGTTAGCGTATCGCGCAAAGGCATGATTAAACGTTCGCTGGTGAGCGAATTGCCTGGTGCTTCAGCAAGCAGTTTTGTGCTCGCGCGTACAAATGATGATGATGCATTGCTGACTGTTTTCCTGACAAAAGGCGGACAAGATATTTTGATTACAACCGCTACTGGAATGTCCATTAGATTTAATGAAGAAGACGTGAGACCGATGGGTTTGATTGCTGCTGGTGTGAACGGTATCAAACTAAAAGAAAACGATTATGTAGTTGGCGCGAGTGTTATCGAGGAAAAAGATGAAATTGGCTTTGTGACAAAACTCGGCTTAGCCAAACGTGTGCTTGCTGAGGAGTTTCCAATTCAGGGTCGATATGGACAAGGTGTCATTGCCTGGAAGTTGGCTAAAGATGATGAAATCGTTGCGCAGTTAGTGGGTAAACTGACAGATAAAGGCGTTTGCCATTTTAGAAAATCAGCCAGTAAAGTTTTCACGATTACAAATGCGGTATCCAGAAAACGTGCCGCGAACGGTCAGGTGATGTTCACTCTTAAAGCTGGTGATGAGCTTATAGAATTCACGAGTATTCACGATTACACCCGCTATTGGGAAGGATACGATGACCGTCCCATAAGCAGTCCAAGGGATAATAAAGAGATTGACGAGGATGATTCGCCACAAGCCAAACTGTTTTAGATTGTTGAAGTCTACTTGAAAATGGGTTCAGGATTACCCAATACAGGAAGTGGCTTGGCGATATAAATGTCCCAATAAGCAACCAGGGTCGCGAAAACTTCACGAAAGTTCCAATATAGAAAACGTTGTCTAATGTACTGAGACTGATCTACGGGCAATCCTTCAGTTTTTAATCCCAATTCGGCGCATAAAAAAGTCATCCTGGGCAGGTGATAAGCTTGGGTGACGACAATGATTTCATACAGCCCAAATATTTCTTTTGCGCGGTAGCAAGAGTCATAGGTTCGTCTTCCGGCATAATCTAAGACTAAATCTGATTCTGGGATGCCTTTCTCAATGAGATATCTTTGCATCGCGCCGGGTTCGTTATAGTTTTCAAAACGATTGTCACCGGTAAGAAGGATTTTTTGAACTTTACCTTCTTTGTAAAGTTTTGATGCAGCATCAAGGCGATCGCGCAATGGTGATGAAGGTGTGCCATCACGTAACAAGCCAGCTCCAGGTACCATGACAACTGGTATGTTATCAACAGAGTCGTAAGTTTTAATATATTTCTCGGTGCCAATTAACAAAGCAACCCGTAAGCCACCGATGAGGAAAAATAGTATCAAAAAAATGATGAGAAAAAGTTTGAGGAAGCGTAACATCTTATTGAACAAGATCTAAAAGTTTAACATCCGTGTGACTCAAAAGTTCACGCAAAGTTTCAAAAGCGGTGTCATTTTGAGCAAGCAAAGCTGAGACCTCATATTCAAGTGCGCTACTGAGAATAAGCTTTCCAGTATCATTCCGCGAGAAGTCCAATAGAAAATCTGAAACCTTGGTTTGGAGACTTAGGTCAACCCTATTTGAAGCGGCAAAAGCGCGATTTGGGATAATGGGAGGTGAAATCCAAATGATTGGTAGTTTCTCAATGGCATCTGGTAAGTCCATGATGATGGCTGAGGAAGTTCTTGGATCTGCACTGATAGCGTAGGTTGAGGAAAATCCACAAATCCCTTGAATGTAAAGGGCGCGAAGGTTGGCACTGTAAGTTTGTGTTTGAACAGGTAGTTGCCACTCGATGTTGTTTTTGGCGAGATAGGCAAGCGGAACCCAATAGCCGGCAAGAGATTTATCGCTGGTAAGGCATGGGCGCATTCCCGCGAATTGTTGCAATGCGGTTTCAGGGCTGCTTGTAGCCGTGTTGCTTCCGACATCAAAGTATTCGGTAAGATTCGTGTCGCGGTGGGCGAGGAATTGAATACCGTAAGCACTAACCCCAAGATTGTTCACACCGATGATAGAGCTGACCAAATCTTTTTGAGTAGCAAGAAGGTATTCAGCGCTTTGAAGCCAGGCAAAATGAAGTTCTTCTTTTTGAAAAGCAAGCTCAAGCGAAAGATAATCGTTGAAAACTTTGGATTCAACAGATAACTGTAAAGCTCCAGATAATTGACTGCTCAATTGCGAGAAAGCGTCTATTTGTTCAGAACTGGGAGCTTTATTAATAATGCCAATGACAATGGGATTGTTTTCATGACCTAAAGGCGCTTTTGTGGGGGTGTAAGTTGGTAAAGCGGTTGGCTCACCATTTGGATTAGGCGTCTCCATGCTTACTTGGGGTGCACCTAAAGTAGGTTGGGCGTTAGAACTAAAATTGCATGCAGTGATTAATGCTATTAGTACTAATGCTAAAAGTAGCCCGAAGACCTTTCGAAATAAAGCCATAAAGAAATTTTACCTTAAATATGCAAATTCATTTTCTTTCAGCCATTTCATTCATCAGCAAAAGTTATGGCTTTGCCCAATTTCTCAATGCGTTAAAACCCTGGATAGCCCGCGCACGATGGCTTATTTGATTCTTCAGTTCGCTCGAGAGCTCCGCCATGGTTTGCTTTTGTTCTGGAATATAAAAAACAGGGTCAAAGCCGAAACCATTTTCCCCACGATAATCAGTAATAATCTTCCCGGGACAAATGCCCTCTGAACTGTAAATTTCATTTGCATTGATATACAGCAATGCTGTGGAGTGGAAAGCTGCAAGCCAGGGTTCGGGTTTGCCAGCCAGACGACCTAATAGATAAAAACAGCGGTCGCGATCGGTGGCGTTTCCGAAGGGCACGAAACGATGTGAATGAATACCTGGTAAGCCATCAAGAGCCATGACCTCTAAGCCGGAATCATCAGCTAAAACCGGTAAACCGCTCGCTTCATGAAAAGCCTGAGCCTTAATGAGGGCATTCTCGTAGTAGCTATTGCCTGTTTCTGCTACTTCCAGGTCAACACCTAAGTCACGAGGTTTAAATAATTTGAGGTCTAAATGGGAAAGAATTGCTGATAATTCCTCAAATTTATGCGCATTATTACTGGCGATGAGAAGTTTTTTCATAGGACGTGTTACAGATGCCTTTCATAACTAAAATGAAAATATGGCGTGTTATAATCATGAAAACCATATATGATTGTACTCGCTATGGAAAAGAAAATCTATTCACTACGTACAAATGTCGGCTATTTTTATAACAGGCCGATCGGATACACAAAGGAATTTGAACAATTCTTTGATGAAATATTTATCAAGCCGGATCTCAATTTACGGAATTTTAATATTCAATACAGACTCTCACGAACGCGTGAGGGATTACTTTTACAAGCTCATTTAACAGCTAATATGGAAGCGCAATGTGCACGATGTCTCATTCCATTCTTTGCGCCTGTGAAGAGCGAATTTGAAGAACTGTATACTTTTCTGGAACGTTTTCAGGAAGAAACAGACGATGAAACTATCCCAGAAGATGGCTATATCGACCTGGGCAGTTTATTCAGGGAATATTTGCTCATTGAATTGCCCATGAATAGTGTCTGTAAAAAGGATTGTAAAGGGATTTGTATTGAATGTGGACAAGATTTAAATGAGGGTGAATGTGAACACACGGACAGTAGGGTCATTTATGAATAAAAGGATAACCACCGCTGTTTTAAGTGATAGAATTGCCAGACTTATATTTTTGGAGTTAATATGAAAGATAACATTTTGATTGCGATTGCATGGCCTTACGCAAATGCCGATATTCATGTGGGGAATATCACGGGTTCCCATTTACCTGGAGATATTGTTGCTCGATATCATCGCTTGAGAGGGAGAAACGTACTGATGGTTTCGGGTGCTGATGCTCATGGCACACCCATTACCATTAAGGCTGACCAACTCGGTAAAACCCCTATGCAGGTTTATGAAAGCTATCAACCGCGATTCATCGAATTGTTTGAACGTTTGGGTATCAGCTATGACTTGTTTACCTCAACACATACCGAAAATCATTTTGAAATTGCACAAAAGGTTTTTGTAACGCTTCTTGAAAATGGTTATTTACATACAGAAATTTCAAAGCAATGGTTTAGTGAAAAGCAAGAAAGGTTTTTGCCTGACCGTTATGTGGTGGGTACGTGTTATCTTTGTGGCGCTGAGAGACAACGGTCTGATCAATGCGAACAATGTGGACAGATATTAGACCCAGAAAAACTTATCGCACCAAGTTCAGTTATTGATGGCTCAACGCCTGTGCTCAAAGAAACTGAACATTATTATCTTGATTTGCGTTCACTTGAGCCAAAAATCCGAGATTTTCTGCTTGACAGGGAAGATTATTGGCGACCGAACGTTATGCGCCAGAGTTTAGGGAATATTCAATCGGTTGGCTTGAAACCCACATCAATTACCCGAGATTTGCAATGGGGTATTCCTGTACCTCTTGAGGGTTGGGAAAATAAGGTGCTATATGTTTGGTTTGAAGCCGTGATGGGATACCTTTCCGCGACGATTGAATGGTCAAACCTGCATAATAAACCGGATGCCTGGCGCGACTGGTGGACAAATCCTGAGGCGAAAGATTTCTACTTTATTGGCAAGGATAATATTACTTTCCATGCTGTAACCTGGCCAGCTGAATTGTTAGGAATGGATACTGGATTTGATACGCACATGGGTGCTGAAATGCCACAAGCACTTAATTTGCCTTACAATGTGCCTGCCAACGAGTTTATGAATCTTGAAGGACGTAAGATCAGCGGTTCAGCTAATTGGGCGGTTTGGGGATTGGATGTTCTTGACCGTTATGACGCGGATGCCATTCGCTACTATCTTACCGTTACCATGCCTGAATCCCGCGATACGGATTGGGATTGGGAAGATTTCTTTAACCGCAACAACAGCGAGTTATTGGCTACGTGGGGAAACCTTGCTAATCGCGTTTTGAGTTTTACTTATAAGAACTGGGACGGCGTTATTCCTGCACCTGCAACTTTGCGTGAATCTGATAAAGAACTACTGCAAAAGATCTCTGATGGATTCAATGTCGTCGCCGACAAAATCGAAAAGGTGGAACTTCGCAATGCGATAAGTTACATCATGGATTTGGCTACTGAAGTAAACAAGTATCTTGACGTTCATGCGCCATGGTTTGAAATAAAGACGGACCGTGCTCAAGCAGAAAAATCTGTCTTTACTGCAATACAGGCTATTGAGTGGCTCAATATTCTGTTCGCTCCATTTCTGCCACACACATCTGAGGCATTACATAAGATACTCGACAAGCCTGGACGTCTCTTTGGACTTGGAAAACAGGAAACTATTCGTGACGGAATTGGTCAGCACCTGACGCTTGGTTATGAATTACAGGAAGATAGTCTGAGCAAGCCTGGCATGGACTTATGGCAAGCCAAAGAGATGGAAGGTGGTCGTAGCTTTAATAAGCCAACACCGCTGATTAAAAAGTTGGATTCAAGCATTATCGCTGAGGAACGCGCGCGATTGGGATAGTTTGAAGTTATCTCTTGCTTTGTAATTTTAGCTTTGTGTGGGTTTACCGACACTTGCCATATAGATAACAAATTTTTCGTGGCCATCCAAGCTTAATGCCTGGTTGGCCGCGTCGTCATTAAAAGCCCCAATCGCGCAAACTGCATTACCTTCTGATTCAGCAGCCAAATAGAGATTCTGGCAAACATGACCTGCATCCAGGAACAGATAACGGTAAGCGCGTTCGATATATCGCCAACTGGTACGATAGACTTCCGCAACCCAAATAAAATTGACAGAGGCATTTATCACATGCTTTTGATTAAAAGTGCTGGCATTAATTGCTTGGAAAATTTCAGGACGGTCATCAAGCAAATAGACAGCGTGTTCCTGGGGCACGTAGTGATAGAGCCCTGATTGCAGGGTTTTTACCCGATTAATGAGCAAGAAGGTCTCAAAGGGATGACGCGAACCCGCACTTGGAACGTTGCGAAGGGTGAGACCTGTTTTTTCCGAGTATTTGACCATGCCTTGGCTTGCCCATAAAAGCCAGCTAAATTGTTCGACCGTTAAGAGGTCATTCGTATCATAACGGCGATTTGTTCGCCGGTCGACAATGACAGCTTTCAGGTCATTTTTTGGGGGTAAGTAATCTTGCATACTTGGCAAATATATGAGTTTGGCATTTGCAGGGTACTGGGTAAGATAATCAGGCATCGGTTCACCGCGGTCAGCGGCAGACTCGCGTCGTGGCAAAGAACGTGAAGCAGAAAGGAATGCGTCACCAGCAGCTTCAAAACGGCTCATCTTTATCCTCCTAAAATCTAAACATGGATAAAATCATTGCCAATACAATGATGATGGATAGGATTGCGATAACAATTTTATAAACTCTGTTAGTGTTTCGAGACATGTTACTCCAGTTGTGTCTTGATTTGTTGTGCTAAATAAAGCGAAATGCCTTTGATGCCGGCAATATCTTCTACGTTGGCATTTTTAATGCCTTCAATGGACCCAAAGCGGTCAATGAGGGCACGTCTACGGGCTGGTCCAAGACCTGGAATTTCATCCAGGCGGGACATTAAGCCTATTTTACCACGGCGACTTCGGTGAGCCGTAATCGCGAAGCGATGTGCTTCGTCGCGAATGCGTTGTAAGAGGAACAAACCTTGTGAGCCATCTTCAAGTCGGATCGAATCTGATTGATTATGTACAAACAGTTCATCTTGCTTTTCTGCAAGCGCGGCAATGAAAAAATGCTCTCGCAATCCAAAGCTTTCAATAACCTCCAAGGCAGTCGAAAGCTGTCCTTTTCCACCATCAACAATAAGCAAGTCTGGTAAAAGGCTGAAAGCCAAATCCTGTTTTCTGCCCGGTTCATCTTTTA
>MTBK01028338.1_pt1 | contig 23662 bp, 24 predicted proteins | sample 1535981 | NCBI WGS metagenome assembly MTBK01 (sample SAMN06109225, study PRJNA356200) | anaerobic digester metagenome | isolation source: biogas reactors fed with pig manure or primary and secondary sludge | place: Spain | collected 2016-06-30
GTGGATGGGAGCCTCGATGAGGGACGCCGGGTAGAAGTAGCATCCGCTTGAGCCGTGGATGACGACGGCGATATCTTCAAAGCCTGCCAGGCACGCGACCGCCCCGGTCATTGCGCAGGGCCAGAGCGGGTTCTCACACGGTTTGTGGTGATCGTCCGGCATTCATAGAGGTATGACGATGCCGGGGTATAAAGGGCCTGCCCACTCTGGTCATGGTGCCCGGGGGGGATTTTACCCGCTCAAACGGGACCGCGTATGATGGTAGCGCCGCCCTACAGAGATAAGGCGGAGGAAGGTCGCCACGGGCTGCTGCCCGGAGCGGGATCCGGTGCGATGCACCAGTTACTCCAGTGCTTCCACGTCCCTCTTGACGACCAGGATCGGTTGGTTGGCGTTCTTGATCACGTATTCGGAGACCGATCCGAGCAGGCGGTCGCGGATGTTCGACCGTCCGTGCGAACCGATGACGATGAGCGAGACCTCCTCCGCCTCTGCTGCACTCAAGATCTCCTTCTCGGGATTGCCGATGGGTACCTTGACGGTCACTTTCACGCCCTGTTTTTCGAGCGCCCGGCGGGCGTCGATGATCTTGTGCTGGATCTCATCTCGCAGCCTCTGCTGGATCTCGCCCTCCATATCCGGTATGGTTCCGAGGAATCCAGACCCGCCCGAAGCTACCAGCGAGACGTCTTTTCGATCGATGACATGGACGAGGACCACCTCCCTGGTCCCGGCCTCCCGGAGCGCGGGGATGTAGCCGAGCACCTTCATGGAGGGTTCTGAAAAGTCTGTTGGAAACAGGATACGTTCAAACATGGTCTGACCTCTTGTTCTGGTAATCTAGTCTTTGTAGACCTAGTATTTAACTTGCGGGGGATGGAGGGAGTGCTTGATGTTCCACCCAATTGCACCCCGCACAAGGTGGGCCGTCCTGGGCCTGGAGCGGCGGGGACTCAGTCTGGCTGGATGATGACAGCCCACCTCCTGGTGGAGAAAGACGAACCCCGAGCTCCAGCAGGAATTCGCGGATGCGATCGAACAGCGCCCGTTTTAGTTCGCGCTCAACGGCATCTTCACTGATGCCAAGGACGTAGGGGTCTTTGAGGATGCGCAGGACTAACATCGCCACCGGAAAGACAGCCTACCACGAGCACCTCAACACCCCCGCAAAGGCCGGGCTCGTCGACCTCATGCCCCGGGCCGGCCGCCAGGGGCAGACGATCCGTCTCCGCTACGGCCCCGATGAGGTGAACAGGGCATGTGCCTTTCCGAACGAAGATCGATCTCGTATCTTCGACGATTCAAGGCCGGATTGAGTATCGCCGCCCAGGCCTCTCTTTTCCCGATCCTCGCATAAAGGAACGCTTATATGTATCGTGTTCGGTAATCCAGGACCACTAGCTCACCCTTTTAACCCCGGGAACCAGAAGATCCAGTATGCGCCAGAGAAAACCCCGGTGCGTGAGGTAACGCCATGCAACAGAGAAGAGCCAGAAATGGCAGGGACAACCCGATCTCTGCATCGCCGATGACGGCAGGGCGGACTCCCGGGGATACAGTCAGATTGATATCAATTTGCCGTGAGGGTACAGAATGCAACAGAGACGCGGAATAGATGGCAACCCACAGGATGAAACGTGCACCAACATCGATTCATGCGGGACTGCCAACAACTCTTCTCCGTCCAAGGAGATAAGATCACCTACCCCGGTCCCGCTCTTCCTCGTCCGACGGATGGTGTCCGCCGGCACGAGCTCCACCTCCAGTTCGATGCGGACCGCTACCGGGAGGGAAGGATTCACGGTCTGGCTGGACGATGACGATGATGACAGCGGTTGCAACCAGGGTTGTAAAGAGATCGAGAGAGGTGAAAATCAGATATTTGAGTCTAAATCTGAAAATAAGGAGAATTTAGAGTATATCAAAAACCGTGATCCGGAGTCATGTACAACACCTCCAGGAACAGTAGGGTGTCTCGTGTGGGGGGCCGTGAACCCGGCCCGGCCGCTCCCGGGAGTGCTCGATCCTGGGGAGTTTGAGCGGGTGTAGGTGGAACTCGGCTGGGAGGGGGTGCGGTAAGAGGGAAATTCGGAGCGCGTGAAAGGCGACCTCCCGGAGGGCTTGGGCCGGGGCATCGCCACAAGAGGGTGATGCAGCTCTCAAGGAGCCCCGGGCAAAGGCTTTTCGCCCGGATCTATGTCTGCGGCCGGTGGGGAGGCTGAGCCGGTGCGCGGCAGCTCTAGAGTATCCTGGATTCGAGGCAGGTTCTGCTACCGGTCTCTCGTGGAGTCTGAGCGGCATCTCGCCGGGTGGAACCCTTTGTGGAGCTCCTGCGAGGTGTCTTACGCCCCAGGGAGAGACTGCCTACTGTCCTTGGGCATGATGGAAATGAGAAATTTGAATATGGATAAAATGACTTTGTTTCAGGATCAACGGGTATTATGAGGACTTTGCTGGCGAAAAAGTAGTTACAACTCCGGTTGTAACCGTATGGATCCGATGCCTACATCACGAGTGTCGGGTTGTGCGGACAAAACCACATGATGCCCTCCGGGCCACAGGCATACCGGACGAAAAGATTGGGGACTATTTTCATACGAAAAGAGAGAGGGGTAGAAGATCCCTTCTACCACGATACCTCTTGGGTAGCGGGAGCGGGATCTCAGTCCAGCTCAGGCTTCACATCAGCCTACGTCTCGATCGCGTACCCCGGGAGGTATCAGCCTGCCCGTATAAGAAAGCCCGGATTAGGATTGGATCCAAGAATATAACCGTTACAGTAAGCCTTTTTGTGTTTGCCACCCTATCATTTCTGAAATACCTGGAAAGTCATATCGGCATGCTAATATAATCGAAACATGGAGATCAGCACAACATTCGTATCCTCGCCACACCCTATAAATATGGCACCTATGACCATACCATAAACCCACCGGAGACCTGATGTATGGATGAATTTGACGGCGTTCTCGTAATGCTGAAAGCGGCAGGAGGTCGGATCTCGGGCCGGACGGCGATTCAGAAACTGGGGTACTTTTCGATGATTCCGGGCGCCATCGGGGCATACTATCGCCCTCACTACTATGGCCCATACAGCGCAGACATTGCTGGCGCGATCCAGGCCCTAGTCTCCTATGGTTTCATCGAGGAGCGGGTGGAGACACCCGCTGCCCTCGGATCCACAGCGTCGCCCGACTGGAAGCGCTACACCTACAGTCTCACCACAGACGGCGAGGGATTGATCCAGAAGCTGGAAGAGGAGCACACTTCAGAGTTCAGGAAGATAGAGGAGATCGTCAGCATCTGTGAGGATACTGCGAACCTCGACTCCAAGATTCTTTCATGGGCCGCGAAGGTCCACTACATCCAGACGCTGGAGCAGAGGGATCTTTCATATTGGGAGATCCGGGAGATCGCCAGAACACTGAACTGGGATCTCACAGAAGATCAGATCGAGAGAGGGATGAACCTCCTCACAAACCTTCATCTTCCGTGATCAGGTGAACCGTACGCTCACGTTTGAGGCACATATCAGGGATCCGCTCTACGGGTACATTGGGCTTACTGCGAATGAACTCCGCCTTTTAGATACCCGTCCCCTCCAGAGATTGCGCAGGATCAAGCAACTTGCCAACGCACACCTGGTCTACCCAGCCGCATGCCACACCCGCTTCGAACACTCCCTCGGCGTCCTGCACAGCGCCACCCTCATGGCGCGGCAGCTGCAGATCGGGGGCGACGAACTTACGAACCTTCGTTACGCCGCCCTGCTCCACGATGTCGGCCACGGGCCTTTTTCTCACGTCTTTGAGACGCCCCTGAAGGAGATCAATGGAAAGGATGCCACGCACGAAGCGATCACTCACCGGATTTTACAGGAAGATGAAGAGATCACCTCGATCCTCGGTGAAGCTGCCGAGGAGGTCGTCACCATCCTCTCTGAGGACCGGAACGGTCTTCTCCACCAGATCATCTCGGGGAACATCGACGCAGATAAGCTGGATTACCTCCGGCGAGACTCCTACCACACAGGCGTTGCCTACGGGAACTTCGATCTCGAACGCGTCCTCTATACGCTTCGAAAGACCGTGAGCAGGCAGCGCGAGGACCTCACTATCCACGAGAAGGGGATAGATGCCGTGGAGAGTTTCAGGTTGGCGCGATTCCTGATGTATGCACAGGTCTATTACCACCACACTAACGTCGTAGCAAACGGGATGCTCCAGCGGGCGATCAAGGTTGCCATCCGTGATCGGGTTGTGGATGCAAAGACAATCCAGATTGGGAGGGATGATTTCCTTGAACGCTATCTTGCTCTTGATGATGCGCGACTGCTTGCACAGGTGCTTGCACGATCGGAGAGCACTTCGGCAGACCTTGTTTGGAGGTTGGAGAGAAGAGATCTCTTCAAACGCGGATACGAGTCAAATATCTCACGGGAGGAGGACCCCCGCCTCAGGTACGAGCTCGGGACGAAGTTTACCCCGGAGAGGGCGCGGGCAATCGAAAAAGCGGTCGCAGAGGAATGCAGATGCGATCCTGACTACATCATCGCCGACCTGGTGAAGAACGAGAACACGCTCTTCAAATCAGCCTCCATCCTTCTCGAAGAGGACAAATTCCCGTTCCTGATCGAGGGAAGGGATGGGAAGATCCAGGAGATCGACTCTTTCTCAACCCTCACCTACACTGGCAGGCCCCGAGCGATCTTCTATCTCTTCTGCCCTGAGGAGCACCGGCAGACCGTGCAGGAGTGTGCCGGGGAGATCATCGCCGGGGCAATCACGTAGAGATGACAGAGTTCCATCTGCAAGTTCCGACAGAACGGCGACCTGTGCCCTCCCCAACCACCTCGCATAGAATCTTCTCAGTTCAGGGTCAGCCGAAACCTTCAGTCTCCGATGAGTTCCAGGTCAAACTCCGGCGGGTTACCCTTTGCCCAGAGGATGAACCCCAGATCCAGCATCCACAGCCCCTTTGATCTCGATCAGGAGGTGCCTCAAGGCTTCGCTCCACCGATGCTTGTAACTCTCCGAGATCCCCTGGAATCCGCGTGGGAGACGAGCGTTACCGATCGCATGGCGTATAAGAAGAGAATCGAACCTGAAGTCAGGATGCGAGGGATGGGATTCGAACCCACGGACCCCTGCGGGAGTGGATCTTAAGTCCACCGCCTTTGGCCGGGCTTGGCTACCCTCGCCCAAAAACGTCCTACACCTATTGACTCTCGCAGGTATTAACTTGCGGGGTGCTCAGGACGAAATGGGAAATCCCGACCCAAAACTCCCCTGATGGTCCCCGGAGAGGGGCACCGTGCCCACATAGAAGCAGAATAGGGGCAAAACCGTACGATCCAGCTTTGCAGCAGTCACGCGGCCGCTCCGACTCTCTCCGTGGGCTGGGCGGGCGAGGGGCACGAGAACCCGGAATCCCCCGATGGATCGTACCCCGGGCGGAGGGATCGATCGCTCCGGGACGATGAGCCACTCGATAGACCCTGGATGCACTCCCCCAGCGCCAGATGCGCGATAGAGGTCAACCCCCGACATGTATCGGAAAACCCCTCACACCAGCCGCCTCACCACCCGGGCCAGCCGGCGCACACCCTCCTCGATCTCCTCCTCACCCACCGCCGAGAAGTTCAGGCGGATCACATCCTCCCCGCCACCGTCCACGTAGAACGGCACCCCGGGAAGGACCGCGACGCCCTCCCGGACACACTCACGGAAGACATCCATCGACGAGACCCCGCCAGGCAACGTCGCCGTGAGGAACATACCACCTTCCGGGGTGGTGTGGCCCGCCCCCGGCGGCATCAAGTCATCGAGGAGGTCGCACATCAGGCGGCACTGCCGGCCGTAGATCGCCGAGACCCGGGTGACGTGGGCATCCAGATCATGGGTCGAGAGGTAGCGGTGCAGGATCACCTGGCAGAGGAAGTTCGAGTGGAGATCAGCGGCCTGCTTTGCAACGTTGAACTCCTGGAGGATCGGTTCAGGCGCGTATATCCAGCCGATTCGCATGCCCGGGGCGACGATCTTCGAGAACGATCCCGACATGATCCCCTGATCGGGGAGGTAGCGCTTCACCGGCGGGCGGGGCTTCCCGTCGAAGAAGAGATCTCCAAAAGCGTCATCCTCGTAGAAGATCGTCTCGGTCCCTTCAAAGATCTCTGCGACACCCCGGCGTTTCTCCTCCGAGTAGGTCTGGCCAGAGGGATTCTGGGAGTTCGGTATGCCGTAGAAGAACTTCGGGGCATGTTCCCGCACCACGCGCGCAAGCACATCCAGATCGGGGCCGTCCCCCGCGAGCGGAACTGCATGAAAGACCGGTTCGTAGAGGGAGAAGGCCTCGATCGCGCCGAGATACCCCGGCCGCTCCATCCCGACAGCATCCCCAGGGTCAAGGAAGATCTTCGCGACCAGGTCAAGGCACTGCTGCGACCCGTTCACGATCTGGATCTCATCAGGCATCGCCGGGAGACCGAGCCTCCGCCGGTAACGATCGGCGATGAACTCCCGAAGCGGAAGGTAACCATCGGTCGTCGAGTACTGAAGCGCCATCCGCCCCTCCCCGGCAAAGACCGCCCGGGCCGCATCGCGGATCCCCTCAAGATCGATGTGGGCCGAACCCGGCAACCCGCCCGCAAACGAGATCACCCCCGGGACCGCCGAGACCCGGAAGAGCTCATCGAGGAACGACTCCGGGACCCGCGCCATCCGATCAGAAAATCGATAGGCCATATGACCAGTATTGGATGCCCTGACAGAAGAATGCCAGGTATACACCAGGGCGGCCTGCTACTGTAGTATGATGTACGCAAGGAGTGAGAGCAGAAACGCGAGCATCAGGATCACGAAACTAAACGGGGTGATGGATGCCAGCATCGCATTTGCAGTGCTCGCAAGCTGCGATATTCGCTGTGACCCAAAGACGGCGATCCCCTCGCACGAGACAGTTGTCGCCCCAACCTGCGCCGGAGCAATATCTTCAACCGCCTCCCGGACTGCCTGTTCCACAAACGGGATGATCGCCTCCACCGGCACAACATACCCCACGGGATTCTTCCCGCTGACGGTGTTCACCGTATGCGTATCGGTGGTCATGATCTCCCCTTCATCCACGTATTTCGATACCGAAGCAAGCAAGGTCTCTCTGACGCCCGGAGATACATTGTTTCCATCGATCAGGATGTATGCCGTCCGTTCACCTCCGACCTCGGTCACCAGTGCCTGTATCCCGAGCGACCCAAACCCCTGTTCCCGGGTGAACGGGACCGGGATATGCGAGACCCCAACCGCAAGCGGCTCGAGCGGCAGATCCTGCGCAATCAAAAATCCCTTGTGCGCGGCCCTCATGTACTCGTCTGCGATCCGTGTCGCCGGGAGGATCGCGGAGATCACACCGTTCATACAGTTGTGGGCATCCACGAAGGCGACATGCAAGGAGGCGCCGCGCCCCTCAGCCATGATCGCCATCCCGATCGCGTAATCGATATCCTCAGTCCGCTCCGGGGCCCGGGTGCTCACCAGCAGAAGAGCATCCCCGAACCGCTGGCAGAGGATCTTCACAGAACCAGAGGAGATCCTGACCGGCCTGCTCGCGACCGTCGAGTAGTGGATCCCTTCCTGGGACGCCTCGATAGCACTGACGATCTTGCCGATCTCGCTCTCAGAGACCAGATTGAAATCATGGGTGGTGGCTCCGTGAGCAACCAGCGTCTCCGCTCCGAACGAGTCATGGAGAACCCGGGGGAGGTTGCCGCCACCGACATCTCCTATCGGCCCCGGATGGACGTTTGGGACCGTGAAGATAACATCCCTCCCCGCATCGCGGGAGAAGAAGAGCGAAGTCTGCTGGACGTAGACTTCTTCACCGATCTCACGGAAGAAATCCTCCATTCTCTTTGAACCATCGGTCAGATGCGCTATGAATGTATTGAGGAAGTTGAGTCCGCTGATCTGAAACGCCTTCTTCAAGGGCCGCTCGATGAGCCAGATCAGGAAGATAAAGACCAGGCCGAAGACCACCTGGAGGAGGAGGGCGTAAGAGACAAACCCGGCGTCAAAGATCCAGGTCCCGATCGCGATCCCGACCCCGCTCTGGGTAAATGCAGGGACGATCATTCTGGCGATCCGGAAATCAGCCACGGCTACCAGCACCAGTATCCGAATGCCAAAGATCAGGCCGAGTGAACTCGCATAGAGTGCGGGAAAGAACAGTCTGCCAAGGATCAGGGTTGGGGCAAGGCTTACGATCACAGAGAGAACCGTACAGGCCAGGGCCAGAAGGGCAGACCGGTTGTGGGTTATGTCCCGACCGGATACCCTCACCATCGGTCTCGTCAGCAGGAAGGTGACCAGTGCCGGGACCGTGAACCCGAGGGTGCCGACCAGGAAAGAGCCATTTCCTGCCCGGTATGCGGCTCCGTCGATGAGAAGGCCGAGCACGATGATGATACCGAGCGACCGCGGCCAGGACGGAGCAACGAAGATATACCGGGCGAGTCGCTCGATACGTACATCAGGGCTGGATATCATCAGGCGCCTCCGGGTGCTGGCACACCCTCACCGGCGATCAGCACTCTGCACCCCATGACTCAAGCCGTTATATCTCCGGGTTCACCAAAGACCTTCCGGTAGCGCCCAAGCATCCGGTCCCAATCGGGAAGGTTTGTCTGGGGGCCCACCTGCTCGACGACGAAAGATGAGACGACCGCCCCAACGCGGCAACAGTCAAGCGGAGAGTAACCCTTCCGAAACGCTGTCAGGAATCCAGCCCGGTAGCCATCACCGGCCCCCGTAGGGTTGACCGCCTCCACCCGGACCGCCGGCACATGGTACTCCTCACCGTCCATACAGAGCATGCTCCCCTCCGCACCGAGGGTCGTGACCACCATCGGAACCGATGCGACGAGCGCCTGACGCTCCAACCCGAGCATATCACACATCCGGTCCATTTCGTGGTGATTCGAGAGGAGGATATCGATGTTGGCGAGGATGGTCTCGAGCTCATCCGGTGAGTAACGGAGGAGATCCTGGCCCGGGTCAAAGGAGGCGAACCTGCTCTTCTCAGCCACCTGCACGTTGAAGGCCGGGTCAGCCGTCGCCATATGGACAAAATCGAGGGTGGGGGCCTCTCTTTGAGCGAAGACGGTGGAGGCTCCCCACTCAAAGAAGGTCTCCTGGTCACCGGAATCGTCCGTGAAGACGTACGCGGTCGCGGTGCGGGCGCCCTCGACCACGAAGAGGTCCTGCTCGACCCCGAGGTTCTGGAGCCAGCGGTCATAATCACTCCCGGGGAAATCATCGCCAACCGCCGAGATTAACCGGCACCTTCCGCCGAGGGTCGCTATACCCGCTGCTATGTTCGCCGCCCCACCGCCGAAGTAGACCCTATGATCCGTGATGTAGGTCGAGTTGTGCCTCCCGGGGAGATCCGGAACACGGAAGAGATGATCGACGGCGATATGACCAACGACAGATATCATAGCTCCTGCACATCCAGGATCTTCAGCGGGATATCGCGGAGCGCCTTCCCGATGACCGACTTTGCTATCCGAGTCGCGTGCTCCTCTGACTCAGCTCGGAAGACCTTGATCTGGAGCACGAGCCCGACAAGGGCGGTATTGGCGACAACTATCGCACTACTCAGCTCCCCCTCGCAGTAGGGGCAGATGCTCACCCCTGCCTCGATCTCCACAAACTTCGCCGAGGGATCGAGCCGCTTCCCCGCCTCACTGATCGCGATGCTCACAGCATCATCCATAGACTTGACGTCTTTAATAACCCACGCAGATTCAAGCGTAACCAGATAATCCGACATGATCTCATATCCTGCTGTACCATTTCAGCCAATCTCTTGTCTCACCAATCCAGTGGCAGCCCCTGCCCCGCTCCGGATAGCAGTCGCCGCGACGGTCCTCTCAGAAGATCATACCTCCAGGATACATCCAGAGATTCGGCTCCTCATCCCTGGTGGGTATCACCACGAGAGAGAAGATCCGCCTCCCTACAGGCAGCGATTACCCCAACTCTCGCCAGAGATATCGGGAAGATGAAATTCAGGATCCTGGCATTAGTGCTAACGGGAATCCCCCCGTTCCGCACAAACAGGCCTCCGATCGCGGTACCGTGAAGTAGTACCAATCCGGGGGCGCCATGGAGAATGTGGCGGCAACGCTCCACTACCAGACTTCGCGATGTGTGTGCTCCGCAACCGGCATCCTCCCTACAGGTTGGAGTGGCGGCACCCCTCTGCCGATCGCGAGGAGAGCAACCGGACGTATATGCTCCGGGAGGAAAAGGATCTCACGCACAGAGCTCTCATCGAATGCTCCCGTCCAGCATGAGTGGAGGCTCCGGGTATGTGCGGCGAGCATCATGTAGGTGCAGGCTATGGCAGCGTCCTGGAGCGCGTAGAGGATCCCTCGTTCTCCGTACTGTGACATAGATCTGACGTAATTTGCGCAGACCACAAAGATCGCCGGCGCCTCCCGGATATGCTCCTGTTCAAGAGCCGCAAGCGCAAGATCTATCCTGATATCCTCATCGGTGACTATGACGACGTCCCAGGCCTCGCGGTTACCAGCGCTCGGCGCCGTGCTTGCGCAGGCCAGGATGTAATCGATATCCTCAGGATCAAGGGGCTCCCCTGAGTAGCTGCGAACCGACGACCGCGCTTTGAGGAAGCGATAGAAGTCAGAGGAGTCCATGCTCTTTGAGAGTATCCCATGCTGCCTGGGCTGCCGTCGTGGCGGCGCTAACGGCCTTGCTGACCCGCTCAGACGCAGCACCCAGATCCATACTTTCAGTCAGACTGATCGCTTCATTGAGGTGATTGACGGCGTTCCGGAAATCTCTCCCTCCCGTATCACCATGCGCGAATTCAAGCTCCGATCGGATCGAATGGAGCAGCAACAGAAGCATCCGCTTTCCACCGGGCTTTTCCTGGATCGGGAATTCGATCAGCGCCATAATCAGCTGCGACCCGATGATCAGTTCAGATTTAGCCCGTTCGGCAAACTGATAGGTTCTGATAGCAGACTTAAGATCCATACCACATACTGGAACTCGATGATATAAAAGGTATTGAAGAGAAGAGCGGGAGGGGCTATCTCGATCTCTGCTTCGTTCCCAGGGCTGATACCTTTGAACGTGGTATCCTGCGGCGCACCCGCACATCCATCGTGGGAGCGCCGCCCCTTCTGCCCCGGCTTCGGCCGCCGCGACCACGGCCACGGAAATCCTGCCCTTCCCGCTTCATCAGCCGGTTAACATCAGCTGCCGGTTTGAACCGCTGATTTGGGCCGGGTTTTTTCACTTCTCCTTTCCTTGCAGGGACGAGCCGGATCTGTCCCTTCGCACCCTTAACCTGGGCCCACTGTGTGCTTCCTGTCTTTCCCATGGATAGAACTCCTTTATAATTATGTACAGGGCCGATGATAAAAGTAACCCGGAGGCAGGGTCACGGGAATCAGGAGAGCAGCCGCTCAAGCTCACGCCTGAGGGCTTCGCTGACGACCTTGCCATCAACGCTCCCCCGAAGCTCCTGCATGACGACGCCCATGAGGGGGCCAAGCGCCCCCATGCCCCGCTCCCGGGCAAACGCCTCCCGCTCGGTGACCACCCGGCGCACGATCGACTCCACATCCGCCTGTGAAGCGGCTGGGGCCATCTCTGCGATGACCGCATCCACCCGCGCCTGCGGCGTCCCAAAACCCGCACCTGCCGTCCGCGCAAGTTCAGTGAGGAGATCGGGTATAGCCTCTTTTGCGGCCCGGCCGATCTCAACGGCAGAGAGGAGGGCGAGGATCTCGTCCTCACTCACCCGGTCGATCTCAACACCGTCGCGGGCGAGCTCCCGGCAGGTTCCAAGGAGCGTCCGTGCCGCGATGGTGGGGCGGACATTGGCGGCGATCGCTGCTTCAAACGTCGGTAACCGCTCTGAAAAGGCCATCTGCCGTGCCAGATCCCCATCAAGCCCGAGATCCCTGACAAACCGTTCCGCCCGATCGGTGAGGAGTTCAGGGATCTCGATGCTCTCCCAGAGGGCCTCATCGACCGTGACCGGGAAGAGATCGGTCTCGGGGTACATCCGGGCAGCCCCGGGGAGCGGGCGCATGTAGGCGGAGCTCCCCTCATCAAGCATCCTCCGGGTCTCCTCGGGCACGCCAGAGAGGGCCATCTCCGCTCTGATCATCGTCTGCTCCGCCGCACACCCGGCTCGCTCCCTCCCCGCCGCAACGATCGCAACACAGTCCTCCCCGGTGGCACCGACAGCCTCCCGCAGGCGCACAACCTCCTCGGCGCTGACTCCGTACGCAGGGAGCTCGTCGGTGTGGAAGATCCCGCCGACGCCGCATTTTTTAGCATAATCGGCCATCTCGCTTCCAAGACGTCGACCGGGCTGGATCTCCCGACCGACGAGTCCTGCAAACCCGCAGAGCCGGATGGCAAGGATGGACTTGGCCTTCCTCAGGATGGACGAACTCGTCCCCGAAAAGACGGCAGTGACATCGACGACGTTGGGATCGACCCGGGCACCGCGTTCCCGGAGTTCGTCGCGTATGGCAAGGAGGGCGACCTGTCGCTGCACCTCCCGCCTCACCACCTCAGCGATGAGGTCGAGATCCTGAACGCCCTTGATCTCGACCCGCGCGCCGTCTGCGATGGAGACGTTGATATCCTGCCGGATCGTTCCGAGCCCCCGCTTCACCCTCCCAGTGGAGCGGAGCACCATCCCGATATACCCGGCGACCTCCTGGACGGCCTCCGGTGTATGCATGCAGGGGGCGGTGGTGATCTCGACGAGCGGGATCCCCAGGCGGTCGAGGGAGAAGATCTCGTCCTCCACACGCTGTGCCGCCTCCTCCTCAAGGCATATCGTCTCGATCAGGCAACCGTCAGGGAGAGCACCTGAGAACCCTACAAGCGCTGTCCGCTGAAATCCGCTTGTGTTGGAGCCGTCGATGACGAGCTTTCTCATGGTGTGGATCTGTTCGGCCGGAGTCATGTCGAGCATCTTTGCCAGCGTGAGGCAGACCTCGAGTGCTTCAGGATTCATCGGCGTCGGGGGCTCCTCGTCATGCTCCACCAGGCAGACCGTGTCATAGGTGTAGTAGGTGAACTTCCGGACGAGCTTCATCTCCTCTTCGGCCGCCCGGTCGATCCGGCCCGACTCGCTTCCCATCGCCCTGAGGTAGCGGGAGAACTCTCCTGTCCGCTCATCGACATCCCGAAGGAGCGTGGGGCAACGGCAGAAGAGCTTCTCGGCAGTATCGAGCTGCTGGTGGATCTCGATCCCGGCCTTCAGCCCGAGCCCTTCGTAGTCCATTCAGATCGACCTCCTCTGGATCTCTCCAGCAAGATTCGCCCGCATGACCTCACCCGCCCGGGCGGGGTCGGACTCGTTCCCGAGCACCCACATCAGCTTCACGAGCGCCACCTCGGGGAGCATATCCTCCCCCTCGATCACCCCGGCCGCGAGGAGATCCCTCCCGGTCTCATAGACCCGGTCGCAGACCCGGCCGTGCAGACACTGGGACGTCATGACGACGACCGTCCCATCCTCGATCATATCGCGAATCCTCGGTATCCAGTCGGTCGCGACATGCCCGAGCCCGGTCCCCGCCAGAACAAGACCCTTCCAGTCCGCATAGGAATCGAGGACCGAGGGCGGCATCCCCGGGTAGAACTGGATGAGGCCGCAACGCTCCTCGAGCGCATCATGGAGCTCGATCCCCTCAGTGCCCCGTCGCACGGCCTCATCCGAGAGGCTGACTGCAAGCGAGGGATAATCGACGTAGCCGAGCGGGGCGAGTCCCATGCTCTGGAAGGCGTCGCGCCGGGATGTGTGCATCTTCCGGACCCTCGTCGCCCGGTGGATGGCGCACCGGTCATCACTCGTCGTCGCGTGCATCACAACCGCCACCTCGCCGAGGTCGCCGGTGGCGGCGGCGGCGCTACAGAGGAGGTTCATAGCGGCATCAGAGCTCGGGCGGTCGGCGGATCGCTGCGCTCCGACGAAGATGATCGGCACAGGAGTCTTCACCATGAACCTGATCGCCGCGGCCGAGCACGCCATCGTGTCGGTACCATGAGTGACGATCACCCCCTCTGCGCCCTCCCGGATCTCGTCGTAAACCATCCGTGCAAGATCCTGCCAGATCCCCGGACTCATATTCTCGGAGAGGATGTTTGACGCCTGGCGGTCGCTGTAGCGGGCGATACCACCGAGTTCGGGGATCATCCGGAGGATATCGCTCGTCGAGATCTGGCTTGTCACCCCACCGGTCCGATAGTCCACCCTGCTTGCTATCGTCCCGCCGGTGGATATGATCGAGATCCCGGGAAGGTCAGGGTTCTGGATGACGACCCCCGCTCCTGCTGACGGTTGCGGGGCTGCACGCCCGAACCGCTCGATCTTTTCCGCAGATACCCCGATGTTGTAGCCGCTGTTGAGTCTGATGACGGCCATCTCGTCCCGTTCGGCGATATAGGTGCCGGTGAGAGTGGCGCCGCCGTTCGTGTAGCGCACCAGATCTCCGGCCTTGAATGTTTCAGTCATGCTATCATCCTCCGTGATTCAGATATAAGGTCTTCAAACGCGCGCAAGAGCGCCGCCTCCACCGCCTCCACCCATGCCGCGTCCCGGGCGAGGAGATCCCTCCCTTCTGCAAGCTGCACCGCGACCGCAGAGGGTGCCGGGCCGCCGGGGACCGTCCGAACCGCGACGGCATTGTGCGGATCAAGGACCGCATCGATCCGATCCTCCGTCACGCCCAGATCCACGATCGAAAGACCGGCCGCCTCCCGTGCCGCGGCCTCGAGGGTGGCAAGGTCAAGCGAACCATGTCTGACCGCTCGTCCGACGATCCTATGCGCAGTGCGAAACGCAAGCCCGTAGTCCCGGGTGAGGGTATCAGCAAGTTCTGTGGCGGTTGAAAACCCCTTACCCGCCTCAGCGGCCATCCGCCCGGCATCGAAGGTCGCGGTCCCGATCATACCGGCGAGGAGCGGGATGCTCTCTCTGGTAGCCACCACCCCCCGCCAGAGATGTGGGGTCAGCTCCTGGAGGTCGCGGTTGTAGCTCATGGGGAGACCTTTTGTTATGGTCATCGCTGCAATGAGGGCTCCTGCGACCGTCCCGGCCTTTGCCCGCATGATCTCGGCGACGTCGGGGTTCTTCTTCTGGGGCATGATCGAGGAGGAGGAGCAGTAGGCATCGTTGATGTGGACGAACCCGACAAACGAGGTGCTCCAGAGGATCAACTCCTCACAGAGACGGCTCACCGTCGTCATGCAGACGGTGAGATCTCCGAGGATCTCGAGCGCGAAGTCCCGGGCGGCGACTGCATCCATGCTGTTTGCCGCCGGGCGGGAGAAGCCAAGGAGTCGCGCGGTGTAGTCACGATCGAGAGGAAAGCCCGTCGAGGCAAACGCCGCCGAGCCGAGAGGGGATACGTCCACCCGGGCGTAGGCTTCCCTGAGCCGGGCGGTATCCCGGGAGAAGGCCTGCTCATAGGCGAGGAGGTAGTGGGCGAGCGTCGTCGGCTGGGCATGCTGCAGGTGGGTAAAGCCCGGCATCACCGTATCCGTATGTCCGGCGGCGAGATCGAGCAGGGTCCTTCGCAGGTCGACGAGTGCTCTTGCCAGGACGATGATCTCCTGCTTCAGGCGTATCCTCACGCATGTCGCGACCTCATCGTTTCGCGATCTGCCCATATGGAGGCGACCGCCGATATCCTCGCCGACCCGCTCGATGAGACAGGCTTCCTTCCCGGCATGGATATCCTCGAACCGCTCATCGAACGCCTTCTCCGGGAAGCCGCGGTCGTGGAGGTCGAGGAGCGCCGCCATAAGCGCGCGGGCCGGCGCCTCATCGAGTATCCCCTGTCGCCGAAGCCCGAGGAGGTGCGCCATATCTACGAGGAGATCCGCTTCTGCTATCCAGCGGTCAGCATCCATCGATGCAAGAAAATGCTCGAGGTTGGCCGAGCGCTCGCCGGAGAGGCGGCCCTGCCGAATCTGGTCCGAACACATATCTATCAACAGTCCTGCCTGTAACCGTTTGGCTGGAGGAGAGATTAAGGCCACGCACCCCGGATCGCCCCTACGGGGGGGTGCGCAAACAGGGAGAGGGTGTGGAGCGTACGTGGTCAGAGATTAACCATATAGGAGAATGGCCATCTAAAAATTATTATTATAAGGCAACAAACAGCAGGATTTTCGACAATAATTATATAGCGATAGCGTAAAATCTACTGCTGGACGAAGATACTCATGCGACCGATTACTGCAATGTTACTGGCCGTGGCTCTGGTCACGGTGTTTGCACTCACCGCCGGGTGCACCGGGACCGACGAGATGACACATCTGCGGATCGGCTACCAGCCGAGCACCCACCAGATCGCCCACATCACCGCGATGGAGAAGGGGTGGTGGCAGGAAGACCTCGCTCCCCTTGGCATAACGAAGGTGACCGACTACCAGTTCGGCACCGGCGCGCCTGAGATGCAGGCGATGCTAGCCGGAGATCTCGATATAGCCTACGTCGGTTCCGCTCCGTTCATATCCGCCCTCGCAAGCGGTCTCGACGCAAAGATCGTCGCCGCGGTGCAGACGCAAGGATCCGACCTCATGCTCAGGGATTCCATCCCGTACGAGAGCCCGAAAGACCTCGTGGGCAAGAAGATCGCCACATTCCCTCCGGGGACGATCCAGGATACCATCCTCCGGACCTGGCTTGACGAGAACGGTGTCGATCCCGCGACGGTCACCATCGTCCCCATGGACCCCGGCGCAGCCACAACCGCCATCGCTGCAGGCCAGGTCGACGGTGTTTTCCTACCCCATCCCTCGCCAGCCATCATCGCGGCCGAGGGGAACGGGAGGACCATCGCGCAATCGGGCGAGATGATGAAGGATCATGCCTGCTGTGTTCTGGTTGCGAGCGGCACCCTGATCCGCGAGCACCCCGAGATCGTCGAGCAGATCGTCCGGACTCACATCAAGGCGACGGATTACAACTTCGATCATCAGGATGAGGCCGCGTCTATATACGCACAGAAGACCGGGCAGAACGTTGAGATCGTGAAAGCGTCATTCCGGGACTGGGACGGCACATGGACCGCCGATCCACAGGTCATCACGAGATCGGTGGTCGAGTATACTGAGCTCCAGTATAAGCTTAGTTACATCAAAAAACCCCTCACAGAGGACGACCTCTTCGATCTCTCGTTCTATGAGAAAGCGCGGGCGTGAACCCCCACACCCTCCCCACTTTTTCTCGAATGCATCGGCAGTGCCCTACAAAGTACCTGGTCAATCTGAGATGAGATCCCATTCGGGTATCTGCGCCTGCATGCACTCGAGGAGGGAGCGGCGTATGGAGTTTGATAGATCCCTGCCCCCCCTTAACCATATAAGATGAATATATACCCAAAAATTGTTATTACAAGGTAACGAACAGCAGGATCTTCGGCAATACTATATAGCGATAGCGTAAAACCTACTGCTGGACGAAGATGCCCATGAGACCAATTACCGCAACGCTACTGGCCGTGGCCCTGGTCGCGGCGTTTGCTCTCGTCGCCGGGTGCACCGAGACCGACGAGATGACACATCTGCGGATCGGCTACCAGCCGAGCACTCACCAGATCGCCCACTTCACCGCGATGGAGAAGGGATGGTGGCAGGAAGACCTCGCGCCCCTTGGCATAACGAAGGTGACCGACTACCAGTTCGGTACCGGTCCGCCTGAGATGCAGGCGATGCTAGCCGGGGATCTCGACATAGCCTACGTCGGCGCGGCACCGTTTGTATCCGCTCTCGCAAGCGGTCTTGACGCAAAGATCGTTGCTTCGGTGCAGACGCAAGGATCCGACCTCATGCTCAGGACCAATATCGCGTACGAGGGGCCGCAGGACCTCGAAGGCCTGACGATCGCCACCTACCCTCCAGGATCGATCCAGGATACCATCCTCCGGACCTGGCTTGAGAAGAACGGCGTCGATCCCGCGACGGTCACCATCAAGCCCATGGACCCCGGTGCGGCCACGACCGCCATCGCTGCCGGTCAGGTCGACGGTGTATTCCTGCCCGATCCCTACCCGGCGATCATCATAGCAGAGGGCACGGGAAGGACCATCGCGCAGTCGGGCGAGATGATGAAGGATCACGCCTGCTGTGTTCTGGTTGCGAGCGGCACCCTGATCCGCGAGCACCCTGAGATCGTCGAGCAGATCGTTCGGACTCACATCAAGGCGACGGAGTACAACTTCGAGCACCAGGATGAGGCTGCAGAGCTCTACTCCGCAAAGACGGGGCAGAACCTCGATACTGTGAAGACATCCTTTGTGATCTGGGATGGCACCTGGACCGCCGATCCACAGATCATCATACCATCTGCGATCGAGTACACAGATCTCCAGTACGATCTCGGCTACATCAAAAAGCCTCTCACGGAGGACGACCTCTTCGATCTCTCGTTCTACGAGAAAGCGCGGGCGTGAACCCCCCAAACCCCATCTATTTTACCTCCAAAAGTATCTTTTATGGAGGTGCCGATGAAATAATGGAGAACATCCCGAAGAGATGCGATCGTAGCTCTCTCTTCAGGCAGAAACCAGGCAGCGGAATAGAATCATGAACCGACAAACACAAAAACGAGTACTTGGCATTACGGCAGTCGCCGCCGCGGCCATGATCTGGCAGGTCATAGCCGTATATGTGGTCGGGCGACCGTTCATCCTCCCGAGCGTCACAGATGTCGCCGGTGCCTTCGCAGACCTCCTCACCTCAGGTACCCTCCTTCTCGACATCACAGTCAGCCTTGAACACTTTGGAATCGGGCTCTTTGCGGCACTCCTCCTCGGCGTCCCCATCGGGATCCTGATGGGCTGGTTCCGCGTGGCGGACTCCCTGCTCGACCCGATCATCGAGATCTTTCGCCCCGTCCCACCACTTGCCTGGATACCGTTTGCCATCATATGGTTTGGGCTCACCACTCAGGCGGCGGGATTCATGATCTTCGTGGGCGCCTTCTTCCCGATCCTGACCGCGACCTACTCTGCGTTTCGATCCATCCCGAGAGTCTTTGTCGAAGCGGGGAAAGTGCTCGGATGCAACACCTCACTTGAACTGATCCGCCATGTCGCCCTCCCCGCCTCCATCCCGGCGATAGCTTCCGGGATCAGGATTGCGATGGGCGTTGGATGGATGTGCCTCGTGGGCGCTGAGATGTTCGGCGTATCGAACTACGGCCTCGGCTACCAGCTCTGGCATAACTTCTATCTCCACCAGATGCCCAACGTCGTCGTCTACATGATGATCCTCGGATTTACGGGCCTCATCATCGACCGCATATTCCGAAACTACGTTGATGGGCGGCTTTTGCGGTGGCATGCCGGGGAGGTGGTATAGGATGGGCGATGTCTCGATCCAGGGCCTCGGCAAAGCCTTCCCGAAAGATGACGGCACCGTCACCCAGGCGCTCGAGGACGTCACCCTGGAGATCGAGGACGAGGAGTTCATCTGCCTGGTCGGACCGTCGGGGTGCGGGAAGACGACGCTACTCCGGATCATCGCGGGGCTTGAGACCCCTTCAACGGGGAGCGTGGCGGTCGACGGTCACGAGGTCACCGGCCCGGACCCGAAGCGGGGGATGGTCTTTCAGGAGTATTCCCTCTTCCCCTGGCGCCGGGTCATCGATAACGTCGCCTTCGGCCTCGAGATGAAAGGCTTCAAGAAGGACGAGTGCCGGAAGACAGCGGACCACTACATCGATATGGTAGGCCTCTCCCAGTTCCGGGATTCCTATCCCTACGAGCTCTCAGGTGGAATGCGGCAACGGGTGGCGATAGCCAGAGCGCTCGCAAACGACCCCGACGTCCTCCTCATGGACGAACCCTTCGGGGCGCTGGACGCCCAGACGCGGAACCGGATGCAGAAAGAACTCCTCTCACTCTGGAAGGAGACGAGGCAGACGATCATCTTCGTCACCCACAGCGTCGACGAGGCGGTCTACCTCGCCGACCGGATCATCGTACTGACCCGGAGACCGGGAACCATCCGTGAGATCATCTCCATCCCCTGGGACCGGCCACGGGATCGCACCAATGCCGAGTTCGCGGAGGTGCGGCGGCGGGTGCTTGAGATGATCAATTAGACCGTAGCTATCGGGTAAGGTTTATTAGGGAAAATCCCCATTTTATAGAGCACTCATAGATCGGCAGGAGTTTTTAACGATGGTACGAAAACCAGCGAAGATGTACAGAAACCTCGCAAAAATGGCATATACACGCAGAGAATACATGGGCGGCGTGCCGGGCAGTAAGATTGTACAGTTTGATATGGGCAACCTCACCCAGGACTTCCCCGTCGAGCTCTCCGTCGTCGTCGAGGAAGCCTGCCAGATACGCCACAGCGCCCTTGAAGCCTCGCGTATCAGCGTCAACCGGCAGCTCGTCAAAGGGGTAGGAAGAGCAAACTATCACTTCAAACTCAGGACGTACCCCCACCACGTCCTCCGCGAGAATAAGCAGGCAACCGGTGCAGGGGCAGACCGTGTCTCTGAGGGCATGCGCCGCGCCTTCGGGAAGGCCGTCGGCACCGCCGCCCGGGTCCAGCCCGGTCAAAAGGTCTTCTCCGTCTGGGTAAACCCCCAGCACATCGATAAGGCAAAGGCCGCTCTTCAGCGCGCCATCTATAAGCTCCCGACCCCCGCAAGGATCGTCGAGGAGCGGGTAGCAGAAGCGTAAAGGCCTCGCATTCCGCCCACCCTTTTTCGCAATCGACCGGCCCACCGGCGGCATACCTGGTACCTGCGGGAATATAGATATGTATGTTCTCCTCCTACCAGTAGTAATGATGATCAATCCGGCACTCTCAGACGCGCTGGCAGATGCTACAGAAAGAGCCCTTGCTGAGGCTGAGATCCGGCTTCCCCCCGACGTGCTCGCGGCGCTCCAGAGGGCGGCCGAGGTTGAGAGCGACGAGGGCGCACGATCCGAACTCGCTACGATCCTTGAGAATGTTGCGCTTGCTGAAGAGCGCCAGGTGCCTATCTGCCAGGATACCGGTGTGCCGGTGGTCTACATCACCCTCCCCCCCGATATACCGCTCTCATCCGCCATCTATGACGGGGTGCGGGAAGGGGTGCGCCGGGCAACGGTCGCAGTTCCGCTCCGCCCAAACGTCGTCGACCCGATCACCCGGAGAAACACCGGGGATAACGTCGGTCTCGGTATGCCGGCCGTCCACGTGACGCCCGGGGAGAGGTTTACGGTGACTGTACTCCCGAAGGGCGCGGGTTCTGAGAATGCGTCGAGGCTTGGTATGCTCCTCCCTTCGCAGGCAGCCGATATACCGAGGTTTGTCGCCGAGACGATGCTCGTCGCGGGGGGAAGACCATGTCCGCCAGTCTTCCTCGGTGTCGGGATCGGGGGGACGTTTGATGGAGCAGCCGCGCTTGCAAAGGAGGCTCTCCTCCTCCCGGTCGACACCATGGATGGGTACGAGCAGGAGATATGCGATGCGGTCAATGCCCTCGGTATCGGGCCAATGGGGCTTGGAGGGGACACGACCGTGCTCGCCGTGAAGGTGAAGCGTGCTGACTGCCACACCGCCTCTCTCCCGGTAGCGGTGAACGTACAATGCTGGGCCTGCCGTCGGGCGACCGTGGAGGTCCGCCTATGATCGATCTTGTAACACCGCTCGGTGCTGAGGTCCTCGATCTCCGGGCAGGTGACCGGGTGACCCTCACGGGGACGATCTACACCGCCCGGGACGAGGCGCATATACGGATGATGGAGGAAGGTATCCCCTTCACCCCTGAAGGAGCCGTGGTCTACCACTGCGGCCCGGTGGTGCAGGATGGAAAGCTCGTCGTCGCAGGGCCCACCACGTCCGCGCGGATGAACGCACTCACCGGGTTCCTCATCGATGCCGGTATCCGTGCTCTCATAGGGAAAGGCGGTATGGGGCCAGAGGTGGTCGAACAGCTCCGGGGACGCGCCGTCTATCTTGCGTTCACAGGGGGGTGCGCCGCGCTCGCCGCTGCGCACATGAACCTTGAAGGCGTCTATTTTGAAGATCTCGGAATGGCCGAAGCGATCTGGATCGTCGAAGTCGACCGCCTGCCGTTGACGGTTGGGATCGACGCACACGGTGGCGATCTCTTCGAAGCCGTGCACGAGAAAGCGAAAACACAATTTCATCAGCAATTCAATATCAAGCAGGGTACTGCCCCATGAAACTCGTCATCGATGAAAGCCGCTGCAAGGGGTGCAACCTCTGCGTGCTGGTCTGCCCATACAGGATATTTCAGGAAGGAACTGAACTCAACAGCCGGGGGGTCGTCGCCCCGGTCCTCGATCGCCCTGAGCGATGCCCGAACTGCAGGCTACAGTCCCTCTATGGCCGGGTACTCTGCGGCGTCTGCCACATGATCTGCCCTGATCAGGCGATCTCCTGGGTCAGGGAGAAGCCGTTTGAACCTCACCAGGTTGAGGTGGAGTTTTGAGCGGGCTCGAGTTCATGCAGGGGAACGCCGCCTGTGCGGAAGGTGCGATCGCCGCCGGATGCCGATTCTTTGGCGGCTACCCGATCACTCCATCGACCGAGATCGCCGAGACCATGGCCCGGAGGCTCCCGAAGGTCGGCGGCGTCTTCATATCCATGGAGGATGAGCTCGCAAGCATCGCCGCGGTGATCGGGGCTTCCTGGACGGGCACGAGGGCCATGACCGCCACGAGTGGCCCAGGGTTCTCTTTGATGATGGAAAATATTGGCTACGCGGCCATGACCGAGACGCCGTGCGTCATAGTCAACATCCAGCGAGGAGGTCCGAGCACCGGCCAGCCGACCCGGGCGGCACAGGGCGATATGCTCCAGTGCCGGTTTGGATCGCACGGTGACTACAGCACCATCGCGCTCACCCCGAACTCGGTCCAGGAGATGTTTGACCTGACGGTGAAGGCATTCGACCTCGCTGACCGGTTCAGGGTTCCCACATTTCTCATGTCCGATGAGATCGTCGGCCATATGCGGGAGCGGGTGACCATCCCCGACTCGGTCAAGACCGCCCCCCCGGCTCCCCTTGCACAAGACTCACTTCCCTTCGAGGCCGGTGATGACGGCGTCCCGGGCTTTGCGCCATTTGGGTCAGGCCGATCGATCCACGTGACCGGGCTCACCCACGATGAGCGTGGCTACCCCGACACGACCGACCCCCTCGCGCATGACCGCCTCGTGCGCAGGCTTGTCTCGAAGGTCGAGTCAGCGCGACACGATATTGCCGACTACGAGGTCACAAACCCCGATGCCGAGACGGTCTTTATCACCTACGGCCCGCCGTCCCGGACGGTCGAGCAGGTCATGCATGACCACCCCGATGATGGAGTCGGCCACCTCCGCCTCCGGGTCGTCTGGCCGTTTCCTGAGTTTGCACTCCGGGAGTTTTCCGGCGCGAAGGTCTTCCTGATGCCGGAGCTGAATATGGGGCAGATGGTGAGGGAGGTCCAGCGTCACGTCGATCAGCCGGTCATATCGATCCCGAAACTCGGGGGAGAACTCCACACCCCCGCCGAGCTTCTGCAGGCTCTGGAGGCGCACCGATGATCGCACCTGATTGGTTCAGGGAGGATCGGCTCCCCCACATC
>MTBK01257912.1_pt1 | contig 23605 bp, 16 predicted proteins | sample 1535981 | NCBI WGS metagenome assembly MTBK01 (sample SAMN06109225, study PRJNA356200) | anaerobic digester metagenome | isolation source: biogas reactors fed with pig manure or primary and secondary sludge | place: Spain | collected 2016-06-30
GGATATATTAAAGCCCATAAGGATTTTACTAAGTATAATACTCCCTCAAGATTTGATTCTCTTAAAGATGCTCAAGACTATATTGATAAACATGAGAAAGAGATTATCTCTTCTACTGATATTAAAAGGTTAGCTAAAATCGTTGAAGAAGGAGAGATAAGAGTTAGACCTGTATTTAACATTCCTATTAAAATATCAGATAATATTGAAATAACAGAATTTGTATCAACCCAATCTTCGGAGAATCCTTACCTTCTGACAATTGGAAGGAATGATCTAAAGGGTTACCTTATAGATACAAGTGGTACTTTTTAAATTCTTTACAGTTAACATATGGCAAAAACATATGATGATTATCTTGAACAAGCAGGTAATGTTCATCTTGCCTACTATATCCAAGCTGCAGATTCCTTAGGTATCAAATACAGTATTGTAGTACCTAAATTAATTGCAAAGTTTGAAACTCAGAGCAAGCACTGGTATATAATAAATACAGCAACACCTCTTACAAGCACCCCTAGTACAACAATTGCAAAGAGGAAAAACTTAACAAATAAAATACTGCATGACTTCAACATCCCTGTTCCAACACAGAGAATATTAACAAGTAAGACAGAAGCTATAAATTTCTTCAAAGAGTATAAAAATATTGTAATTAAACCAACTCAACAGTTAGGAGGAAGCGGCGTAACACTCCTTCCTAAAACAAAAAAGGAGGTAGTTCAAGCATACTTTAATGCACTTAGTTCATCAAAAGCTAAGAGTGACTCCAAAGTAATCGGAGAAGAATTCATAGAAGGAGAAAACTACAGGTTACTAGTATTAGGAAATAATGTAATAGGTATTGTAAGAAGAAAACCAGCTTTTGTAATTGGAAATGGAAAAGATAGTATAGAGAAACTAATTAAAGAGAGAAACAGAGAAAGAAAGAGGAGTCTTCTAAAACCCATAACTATAGATAATGAGGTGAAATTAAGACTACAACACTTAAATATTAAGATGAGCTATATACCTAAAGAGAACGAAGAAGTAGTTTTAAGATACAATTGTAATCTTACTACAGGAGGTACTACACAGGAGTGTGCTTCTGAAACTCATTGGTATTACAAGGATATCGCTATTAAGGCTGTACACGCTATTGGAGCACAGTTTGGAGGCGTAGATATAATAACTCCAGATATATCTAAACCTGCTAAATGTGCAATAAATGAGATTAATTACAATCCAGGATTAAGACTTCATTACAGAGTAGATAAAGGTGCAGTTGTTGATGTAGCTACTCCAATAATTAAATATATATCTAAAATAGTATAGGACATAATTATGCCTACAATAATACAAGGACTTAATCTAGAATCAGAGATCACATTAATAAAATTTAAACTAGAGGGTAATAATACAGAAGATATCGCCAAGCTATTAGATGAAGTATCTTCTTTTCACCCAATATTTATTCAAAAATATTCACTTACACCCACCCTACTCTCTATAAACTCTAGATTACCTTTTCTATGGAGAGAGTGTGATGAAATTTTTAAGAAACTATCTAAGAATGAAATAGATTACAAGCAAGTAAGAGATCTACTACTGAATCAAATCATTGCTAAAAGAATTAAATCTATGTCTACAATACCTCTACTCTATTCAGCACATAAGAAAGGTCTGGAGACTACCCCTGCAGTGTTAGAAAAAATAGTATTTAAAACACTCCAACAAGGTTACAGAAATGTATTTAATAGATACTATGTTATCGGCTGTGGTAAAGGCTCACAAGTTACAGCTTCAATATCCTCTTCAAAAGATGCCTACTTTGCTCAAAATGTACAGAGAGATAAATGGTCTACTAATGTAATGATTGAACGACTAGGCTTGCCTATACCTAAATGGAGTATTATAGCTACAGAGAAAGAATTGGAGAAAATATTCCCTGATTACAAGAAACCCATTATTATTAAGCCAACAGGACTTACCGGTGGTAGAGGAGTCTCTGTAGGTATTAACTCTCTCCAAGAGGCTAAAAAAGCTTTTCGTACTGCTAATAATATAGGTCCCAATAGAGCACCTTGGCAAGTTAAAGTTATGATACAAGAGCAAGTATTCGGAGATGATTACAGGCTGTTAGTTATAGATGGAAAATTAGAAATTGTAACTAAAAGAATTCCTGCTTTTGTAGAAGGTGATGGTAAAAATACAATAGAAAATTTAATAAATGAAATAAATAAAAATCCAAGAAGAGACATATCAAACCCTTCTCATATTCTAAAGCCGATAATAATAGACACTCCCTTAAAAGAATTATTAACGCAACAAGGACTCACATTAGATTCTATTCCTAAAAAAGGGGAAATTGTCCCTGTCAGAGAAGTAGCTAGTATGAGTCAAGGAGGAATAACAGAAGATTGCACAGATATAGTCGGTAAAGAGATTAAAACTATTGTTGAAACCCTAGCTCAATCAGTACACGCTTTTGTCTTAGGAGTAGATATAATTTGCCAAGATATATCAAAACCTCTAACTAAAGAAAATGGTGGGATTATAGAGATTAACACAATGCCAGAATCATACCTTAATCTCTTCCCTGTTATTGGCAAACAGAGAGAATATGTCTCTGATATATATATAGATAGGTTACTTGCACAAAATAACTGTAAACAATATGTACTAGTTGGGCAACTTAAAGATGATTTACCTACTCTTCTTCGCAAGAAGAAAATTATAAATAACACCGATACTGTAGGTGAAATAATAGAAGATCGCTACTATATAGACGGTATTCTAATAAACAAAGGATTAGAGAGATGGAGAGCTACAGAGGGGATTAAATGTAATGGTTCTCTTGATGCAATTATTCTACACTTCAGAGATTGGAATGAAGTAAGAGAATATGGCTTAGGTTTTGATCATATCCATACACTCTTTATCAGTAATGAGCAGAGTAAGGACAAAAAGTGTATGAAAATAGTGAGAAAGTATAAGAGGGAAAAATATATAGATAAATTTAAAATAATATAATCCAATGAGATACCTAATAATTGATAAAAGGCAGAGAGTTAAAACACCACATAAAGATAATATCTCAACAGCCTCTGTTAGATTAACAGAAGAATTGAACAAAAAAGATATAGATCATACACTGACATTCTTTGATGAGCTTGAGTTCCTGTTTCTAAACGGTGAAACAGAGATATTTGCTAAAGGGGAGGATATACGGAAATATACTCATATACTATTTAGAGGACATGATTTACACAATGAACTACAGTATCACTTCAAAAGATATATAGTTGATTTTATTGATCAATATAATATAGATAACCCTGAAAAAAAGATATTAGTACAAAATAGCGAAACTATTAAAAAATTAACTTATTATAATAAAATAGAGCTTGCTCTATTCTGTTCAAAACACAAAATCCCCTACTTTAATACATATTTTAGAGTAGATGGTAACTACCTATCACACAGAGAATTCTTAAATGCTTTTCCATTAATAATGAAAGACTACTCTGGTAAAAATAGACTTGAACTTATTGATGGAGAGATAAAAATTAAGAAAAATGTTTTTAAAATAATTAATGAAGATGGATATAGGCAAGAATCTATAAAAGATTTAGATCACTCTAGGATGTTCATACAGGAGTTCTCACCTAGTAAAATGGACATGAGAATATTTGTTAAAATGGGTAAGGTTATAGGAGGCTGGAAGAGGGAAGCAACAGATGGTTTCATGACAGTAAGTGGAGGGAAATATACTATGTATAATGAACCTGAAGCTCCTATTAAAGAGCTCTCTAAAAATGTTGCACGTTTGCTTGAGGCGGATTTTATTGCTGTAGATATTATGATGTATAAAAACAAACCATTACTACAGGAGATAAGTTTACACCCTGGATTTAAAGCATATGAAACAAAAATACCAGGTAAACCTATTAATATCGCAGAAGAGATAATAACTGCTTTTAAAGATTAAATCCCTATATCCTTAAAAATATCTCTCCAAAGCTCTTTATTAGGTACAATTTTAGCTTTCGGAATTAATCCATCATCTACCCATTGACACTGTTTAAAGTCAATCTTACCTGCATAAAGTTTCTCATACAGAGATTTATCTCTCTCTAATCTTCTTCTTACTTTTCTAAATCCTCTAAAATACACTACATCTTTACAATATATTCCTGGATAACTAGTATCTCCTAGTCCTCTTTTTACCCTGTATGTTGCACTAAATGCACTACCTTTAGGAAGTACTCCTAGCATAGAGTTATACAACTGTCTAAATGATAACTTCTCCCCTATATATATACCCCATACTAATGCAGCTTTTCTTTTCAACCATCCTAGTGTTAAAAGATCCATATATGATTCGTTGTAAGTAGCTAACCCTTCTTCCACATCTAAATAACCTGGAAGATTTGCTTTAGATAGAGCTTCAAAACCACTATTCAAGCCGTTTACTGATCTTAACACATGAGTACCAACCTCATGAACAATAGTCTTTTTTAATTTAAACTTAGATCTCTCAATATTTGGATCTACTAAAACCTCCCTCCTTTTAACACCTATCTTAACCATATTCTTAGCAATATTCATTGATTTAGCAACCTTCCAATCATCTAGGTTAAGAGCTTCAAACACCAAGTTAAATATCTCTTCTATCTCTTCATACCCAAGCATATCTCTCTGTCTCATCTTTGGATATTTCACCAAATTGTATCCATCAACTTTTCCTCTTAATACTCTGGAAGAATTATTAAATAGTAAGAGAGATGGTTTACCGTATTTTTTTACAGAGTATTCACTTACTAGTTCATTATTCCCAACAGAGTGCATTAAATCATCTGAATCTTTCTTAGATTCAATTAACTCAATGTAAAAAGCAGATATACGAGGATCTACATCTGAGATGGTTTTTAGTGATGTTAACTCCTTTAGAATATCCTTGTTCTTGTTTTTAACAATTCTGTATGTAAAATTAGGTTCATATATCTCAGAATCAAAGAATTTCTCCCTCTCTTCTTGAAGATTTAAAGGAGTAAAAACTAAACTAGTAGGAAGCCTCAATTGGGAGAGATACTTAGTTACTTCATCTAATTTCATAGATGTTTTACCCGATTTAGTAAATATATTCATATTTATGTGATTGATTTATTAAATACAAATGTACGCTCCTGTGAAGCTATTAACTCCAGTGCTATACCGGTTCCATTAGCAACACAGTACATAGGTTCATCTGCAACATAGGCAGGAACTCCAATTGCTTTTGCAAAAAGCTTATCCAAATTCCTTAACTTAGATGTACCACCACTCATAGCTATACCTCTATCCATTATATCAGCAGAGAGTTCAGGTGGAGTCCTCTCTAGTACACTCTTAATACTGTTAATAATACTAAGAAGAGGTCTTTTAACAGCAGAAGCAATATCATTAGAATCTACTGTAATAGCTTTGGGTAAACCAGCCCCTATATCCCTACCCCTTACCTCCATACTTTTAGGATTTTTTACATCTATAGCAGAACCTATTCTAATCTTAATATTCTCTGCAGTCTGATCTCCAATTAAAACACCTTTCTTTCTTTTCATATAGTTGATTATTGCATCATTAATTGCATCTCCAGCTATTCTTAAAGAATCATACTCAACAATACCATCCAGAGATATTACAGCTATCTCAGCAGTTCCTCCACCAAGATTCACAATTATATTCCCAGAGGACGTCTCTATAGGTAAATTAGCACCCAGAGACGCTAGCAGAGGTTCTGGTAACATTGTAATTTTTCTAGCACCAGCACCTGTACCTGCTTTAAGTACAGCCCTCTGTTCAACTGTAGTAATACCTGCTGGTACACTTATAATAATCTCTGGTTTTAAAAATTTGTACTTACCTAATGCTTTGTTAAGAAAATATTTTAACAACGCCTCTGTTACTCTAGAATCTGCTATTACCCCATTTCTTAAAGGCCTTTTCGCAACAATATTCTCTGGTGTTTTACCTATCATCTTTTTTGCATCAGAACCAACCGCTATTATCTTGTACGTATTTACATCAATAGCAACAACTGTAGGCTCAACAAAGGCGATACCTTCACCTTGAACAAAAACAATTGAATTAGCTGTACCTAAATCTATACCTAATTTCTTTACTATCATTGCCAATTATACCAATAAAAGAGGATACGGGATATGATATACTTATCTACTATGAAAAAGAAGAAATTAGATGAAAGACAGATCCTTACTTTAGTCTCTCTCTTTGTAACAATATTTGTCTATGTAGGGGCTGTTGCTATTTTCTTCTATGCCAACGGTTGGAGAATTGATCCCTTTAGTAAATCAGTATTCAAAACAGGTGTATTAACTGTACAATCAGAACCTTTTCTAGCTAATCTATACATTAATAATAATATTAAGGGTAGAACACCTAAAAGTGTTAGTTTACCTATCGGTATATACGATATATCGGTATCAAAAACAGGATATATTACTTGGAGAAAAGATGTTGAGATAAAAGAGGAGAAATCAACACCAGTATACCCTTGGTTAATAAGAGAGAGTGCCACAAAACAGAATATCTTCTTACTACAAGACTCAAAATATATTAACTCATGGGTTGATGAGAGCTCTTCTTACATATACTTCCTAACATACAATACAATCCCAAATATCATACTACCAGACAGCAATACATATATATACTCTCTCTATAGATTTGAACTTAATACCTCATTTTGGAATATGAGTACCAACCCTTCAATTATTCTAACCTTAGAATATACTGATATACAGCCTCAAATAGAGCTACTACTCTCTCCTAATGGTACTCTAAGTATATTAACAATTAAAGAGGATGATACTACCAAATACTATCTACTTGATTCTGCGAGTAAGAATAATACACTAGATACTCTCAATGAATTAAATATTGAGATGTTTTCTACATATACAACCACTTGGTCTAAGGACAGTCACTATTTACTCTTTGAATCAGAGAATGACCTAATCTCTCTTGATATATCAAAAAATACTAGATACTTACTACTTAAGAAAGAACCTAAACAAGAATATATATGGACAACAGATGAACAAGGTTTCTTCTACTATCTACTAGAGAATCAAGAACAACTCTATGAGAATGTATACCATTACTCATTAATACAAGAACATATGGATGGTTCAAACAAGAAAGTCCTTCTTAAAGATATGTTCTTCCAGCAACAGAGAGAATATATTACAAAATATCAACAAGATACAGGTAGTGGGAAATATGCCCCTTTTAAGAACTCTCCTGAGAGTACAAAAAGTGTGGGTAGAATAGAGAGTATAGATGTAAACCAAGAGGCAAAAGGTATCTATATAGATACTCAGACCTCTTCCTACTGGTACAATATTACTACAAACAAATACCATTTAATTTCACCATCCCCTTCTAAATTAATCAGTTTCTCACCTAATAGCTACAAGCTACTTTTTAAAACCACTCCTAGTTTCAGTATCTTTACTTTTCTTAAAGATCCTGGTGATCATACTGTAAGTATAGGGGCAAAAGAAGTTATCAATATTGAGAAAGAAGTGGAGACACTCAACTGGGTTTCTAACTCTCTGTATCTCTGGTATCTGAATAATAACAGCATGTACATTATAGATGTTGATGGTGATAACAAGATAGAGGTATTAACAGATATGGAAGATATTAAGTATATCTCTCTAAATACCTCTCGAGATAGAATATCCTCTTTTACGGTGAGAGGTATTGATGAGAATAGTGATGAGATAGCAATAGACTCACTCTTAATAAGATAAGTTACTTCTTCTTTTTCTTCTCTATTGTTACCTTCTCTGTAGCGTAGAAATTCTTCTTAAAACCCTTTCCAAACATCATCTCTGTATGAGCTTGGAGATAAGGAATAAAACCGAAAGTTAACATCTGTACAGCTATTAATGCTACCTCACCAAAATCTAAAATATTCCTCCATAAAGGCCAGTCTTTAGGAATAGGTATAATCTTTCTTCTGTAATATATAAGGAAGGCATTACAGATTACTAGAAGACTTAGAAGAAAACTCATTGCAGTAGGAAGATTGTAAGCCGCTGATGTATAAGTATAGTGTTTACTAAATAGACCAAGTAAGTCTAGACCGATAGTCATGAGATACACTACTGTAAAGAAGAGAATATGGTTTTTTACTATGGCAAGAATCATATTAATTTTCCAATTAAGTGGTATATCTTTCTCATAAATTAAAGCTGCAAAAGTAACTGGGAATATGATGATACCCCAACCCCATCTATGTTGCTGTTTGTAAAATGACTTGTACGATTTAATAACTGTTTCATTCTCTACAGCATCACTACTACTAGGTAGATATACCTCCTCTCCTCTAAAATTACCTTTGTATCGAACAATAGCATTCCAGAAGAAGGTTGTATCATCAATTCCTAGTTGTGGATCCCAGTAGTATACTTCTTCTAATGTTTTTAAATTAACTACATAAGAAGAGAACGTAGCTTTTGAGCTAAATATATGATTTGAGAAAGGAGATACTTCATACTTCTCAGTAGTCCAATTGTGTATCGATACTAAAGTTAACATAGTAGATTGAACACGTATTAGTACAGGTACTCTCCAGATATTGTTATTCAGTGTATAAATAGCACTTGTATAGTATTTATGATCTGGATCATCTACCGTTAAGTATTTGTAAGTAACAGCCGATAGATATTTAGGGTGTGGCCTTAAATCACAATCACATGTAATTAGCATATAGTTGTGTATGTTCTCTCCTTCATCTTCTAACTTCTTAACAAATTTTCTCATAGCCCAATTAATATTTGCACCTTTTACTCCTGCAACCTCTCCCTCTATACCTGCAGGATGTACATAGTACTGCATACTAGCAAACATATGTTTGTATTTTTTCTTCAATTTCTCAAAATTTGGAATCTGAATATCCTCTGCAGTTCTCTCTTCCATAGCAACAATCACATGTATCTTCTCTGACCCTACATCACTCTTACTCCACGCTTCAAAAGAAGGCTCTAGTACCTCTATACCCTCTTTGTACACAGGACAGAGGTATATATACTGTAACTGTTCAAATCTCTCCCTATTTACCTCCTTAATCTTCTTAACAAAGTCTGTTTGTAAATCTCTATCCATCCTTTTAACACCTAAAGCTACCCCTACTACAAATTTAATTCCTCTGTAAACCCAATAAATTATTAAGTAAGAGATGTAGAATACAAATACCTGTTCCCACCCTAACAGAGCAAAAATTAATGGGGAGAGAACAAAAAACCAAATAATTGAACCCGGTATCATCTCTAGTACCCTTCTTAACCATCTAGGAGCCTTGTGATGGTACCCATCTTCTCTATCTGGGGGTTTAAGTTGCTCTACTGTAATATTATCTGTCATCAACCTAGTATATATCTAATTAAATAAGTCTGCACCCGGTCGGAATCGAACCAACAACCTACGCGTTAGGAGTGCGTTGCTCTATCCTATTGAGCTACGGGTGCATAGTATAAATAAAGTATATGAGTTTCAACCATTATATCAAGAAGAATAGAGATTTTCACCTTTATCTAAAACACTAATGGCTTAGTTAATAAGATCTCTAATCAATATATAGCTGAGGAAAAACTTCTTCTCTGTTCTTACAGAGGAAATCAGCATTCTCTAATGAATCCTTGCTTACACCAGATGACAAACTCATATTCATTATTATACTCTGACAACCCTTATCACATTTCCCCACTATACTCTTCGCTATCTCCTCATCTGGGCTTTCTAAGTATATATCACATAAACATAGAGCTGTCTCTCTCTCTGCATTTAGTTTGTAAAATTCTGTTGTAGGACAATGATTAGATGTTACTTTTTGGCATAAAAAACGTGGTACCACATACCTTCGATAACTTGAAGAACACCCATGTTCCTCTATTCTGGTATTAATATATACTCCATGCCAAGAGAAAAAGAGAACTAAAAGGAAAAGAGGAAAGACAAATATAAATAGCTTTTTCCAAACTTTCATAATATATATAAAAAATATATTCTTAAAAAAACTATACCAATTTCCTCTATCTCTTGCAATATATCCACTGTATGAATACGAAGATCTTAAACTTCTTATGGTATAATATAAATCGGTATGAACAGAGAATATATTGATATTAAAGGAGCGAGAGAACACAATCTTAAGGATGTATCTCTTCAAATTCCTAAAAACAAAATAATTGTATTTACTGGAGTATCAGGAAGTGGTAAATCTTCATTAGCCTTTGACACCCTCTATGCAGAAGGACAGAGAAGATATGTTGAGTCTCTATCCTCTTATGCTAGGCAGTTCCTCGGTCTTATGCACAAACCAGATGTAGACTTCATTACAGGTCTCCCTCCAGCGATATCAATTGACCAGAAAACAACAGGTACAAACCCTAGGTCAACAGTAGGCACAATTACAGAGATCTATGGGTATCTAAGACTCCTTTTTGGACATATTGGACAACCTCATTGCCCTAAATGCGGAGAAATAATATCTTCACAGAGTATCCAAGAGATTACAGAACAGATAATAAAGCTAGTTAACAAAAACAGGGCAAATTTTCAGATACTCTCTCCATTAGTCAAAAACAGGAAAGGTGAATACAAGGCCCTACTCTCAAAATTACACTCAAAAGGTTTCGCAAGAGTAAACATTGATGGTGATATATATCATTTGGATGATATTGAGGACCTTAATATGGATACTAATGTTAAACATTCAATTGACTTAATAATAGATAGGCTAACTTACGGCATGGTTAAGGATGATAAGGAAGGATTTAAGAAGAGATTAATAGACTCTCTGGAACTAGCTAGCTCTCTCTCGGACGGAGAGATAAAAATTGTAATTGGTAATAAAGAGTACTTCTTTTCAGAGAAAAACACATGCTTTAGATGTCAGATCTCTTATCCTAAAATTACTCCTACATCCTTCTCTTTCAATGCACCAGAGGGAGCTTGTAGCAAGTGTTCCGGTTTAGGAGTAATTAATGAGATCGAAATATCTAAGGTATACAATCCTAGTTTAACAATTAGAGAAGGCGGTATCTTCCCTTGGGGTAATAAAACAACAAAAGACTCATGGATAACAAGGGTACTGGAAAGTGTAGCTAAACAACATAATTTTAATCTTGAAACACCTATAGGTAGATATCCTAAAGAGATTTTTAACTTACTATTCTTCGGAGAAGGTACTAAGGACTCATACACTATTGAATATACAAATAGGTTCGGAAGAAAAAGAATACACGATGTAAAGTATGAGAGTGTAACAGAGGAAATGAAAAGGCTCTACAGAGAAACTGATTCAGAGTTCAGAAGAGCTGAGATAGAGAGATATATGAGAGAGATGGTTTGTGATAGTTGTGACGGTAATAGGCTTAAACCCTACTCTCTAGCTGTTACCATAGGTAAATACAATATTATTGAGATGACAAATTTACCTATAGATACACTTAGAGAGTATCTTACTAATCTCTCCTTACAAGGAAATAGGAAAGATATAGCCAAGCCTATCATCAAAGAGATTAACACAAGGCTTGAATTCCTTGTTAATGTCGGACTTAATTACATTACACTATCCAGAAAAGCAAATACACTATCTGGAGGAGAATCACAGAGAATCAGATTGGCCTCTCAGATCGGCACAGGGCTTACAGGAGTCCTCTATGTTTTAGATGAACCATCTATCGGTTTACATCCTAAAGATTTGGATAGATTACTCCGTTCAATTGAATCACTACGGGATAGTGGCAACACCGTCATAGTGGTTGAACATGACAGAGAAACGATAGAGAGAGCTGATTGGATTGTAGATATAGGGCCAGAGGCAGGAAGAAAAGGAGGAAAGATAGTCGCACAAGGAACTCTTAAAGATATTAAGCATTCTAATTCACTTACTGCTAAATACCTAACTAAATCCCTTGTTGTAGGTAGGAATATAGAACATAAGTTAAACTTAGATCTCTCTTCAAAAGAAAAAATAGTGTTATCAGATGTAACAACAAACAATCTAAAAGAGATTACATTAGAGATACCACTTAATACATTCACATGTATTACAGGAGTCTCTGGAAGTGGTAAATCCTCATTAATAAATGATACTCTCTACCCTGCTCTTATGAATAGGAAGATGAACGGTAGACAGATAGAGGGTGAATATTCAGAAATCTATGGTTTAGACTATATTGATAAGGTTATTGGTATAGATCAGAAACCAATAGGAAGAACACCGAAGTCTAATCCTGCCACCTATACAGGTATCTTTACATATATAAGAGAACTATTTGCACAAACCCCAGAGGCTAGGACTAGAGGATACAAGCCAGGTAGGTTTAGTTTTAATGTCAAAGGAGGAAGATGCGAAAAATGTAAAGGAGATGGGCAAATCAAAGTTGAAATGCAGTTTCTACCTGATATGTATATTACATGCGATGAATGTGATGGTAAAAGGTATAACAGAGAGGTACTCTCTATCGACTATAAGGAGAAAAACATATCTGATGTATTAGATATGACCGTTAACCAAGCTTTAATATTTTTTAACGATATACCTATCCTGAAAAAGAAGCTTCAAGTTCTACAAGATGTTGGTCTCGATTATATAAGACTTGGGCAGTCTGCTCTAACTCTCTCAGGTGGTGAATCTCAGAGAATCAAATTAGCAAAAGAGCTATCTAAACAAACTAGAGGACATACAATATATATTCTCGATGAACCAACTACAGGATTACACTTCCATGATACTGACAAACTACTTATACTACTAAAAGATATGGTTTCAAGGGGTAATACAGTTGTCATTGTAGAGCACAATCTAGATGTTATAAAGTTTGCAGATTGGATAATTGACCTAGGTCCTGATGGCGGAGATCATGGAGGAGAAATAATTGCACAAGGCAGTGTAGAAGATATCAAAAACAGTGAGTCAAGTTACACGGGCCAATGGCTCAAGAAGGAATTGTAAGGAGAGATAAATAATTTGAAGAGACATAGTGAAACTTCCAGAGCTATTTCTTTAAATCACTGATTATCATCTGTAATTGAGGAGGGTACAAAAAGAGTAAACATTCTCAAGCCCCTTTATGCTAACAACATTTAATGTCCCTGTTCAATATTACTTTGCGCAAAGTTCACTCTCTTGATACAGTAGACCTAATTACAAAGGTAAGAAAATTCGCTATGTTTCACTAATATGCAATAGCAAATACCCACTCTTCCGTACTCTCTTTACCACAATATACACACTTCCCTTTCCTCTCTTTTGAGAAACATCTATTCGTTGCTTTTGTATCATACTTTATATTATCCTCACACTCCTTACTACCACACCAATATGCTTTAACAAAACCTTTTTTACTACCTATTATCTCTTTAAACTCTTTATAGCTAGATACCTCATGTGTATGCTCCTCTATGAGATTACGAGATCTATCTAGAAGGTTCTGTTGAATCTCAAGCAGAATATTAGAGACTTCAGATGCAAGATTCTCCTTGTTAATCTCTGTTTTCTCACCTGTATCTCTTCTTACTACGGTTACTACACTCTTCTCTATGTCATTCTGACCAATCTCTATTCTAATAGGTACACCCTTTTTCTCCCACTCATTATACTTGTATCCCGGTGTTACAAAATCTCTATCATCTAACTCTACATCATCTATTAAAGTATTAAGTTTGGTTAGAACATCTGTTGCATATCTATTAACTTCCTCCTTATTCTCTTCAGAATATATAGGAACAATCACCACCTTTATAGGAGCAATTATAGGAGGTAAAACTAGCCCTAAATTATCGCTATGAGACATAATTACAGCTCCCACCATTCTTGTACTTACACCCCAACTAGTTTGCCAAGGATATTCTAATTCTCCTTTTTTGTTTACATATTTTATATCAAAAACCTTAGCAAAATTCTGTCCTAAATCGTGTGAAGTACCGAATTGAAGTGCCTTGCCATCTTGCATCAGTGCCTCTACCCCATAGGTATCAACAGCTCCTGCAAATTTCTCAGAATCTGACTTTCTACCACTGTATGTATCTAATGCTAAAATTTCTTTAGCGAACCTAACATACATATTTAATGCATCAATAACTTGCTTTTCAGCCTCCTTATGACTACTGTGTACTGTATGTCCTTCTTGCCATAGAAACTCTGTTGTTCTTAGAAAAGGTCTTGTTCTTTTCTCCCATCTAACTACATTTGCCCACTGATTAATCTTTAATGGCAAATCTCTCCACGATTTTATCCACCTTGAGAAAGTATCATACATTACTGTCTCAGATGTTGGCCTAATTATTAACTCTTCTTCTAACTTTGCTTCTGGATCAACCACTATACTCTTTCCATCATCTGACTCTTTTAATCTGTAATGAGTTACAACAGCACTCTCTTTTGCAAAACCCTTAATATGATCTGCTTCTTTTGAAAAAAAAGATATAGGTATGAAGAGAGGGAAATAGGCATTACTAGCACCTAATTCTTTTATCCTTTTATCTAATTCTCTCTGAATATTTTCCCATATAGCATAGCCGTAAGGCTTTATCACCATACAACCACGAACAGTTGATGCCTCAGCCAGCTGTGCTCTCTCAACAATATCTAAGTACCACTGCGAGTAATTTTTCTCTTTTGGAGTTATTCCTCTCTTTGACATGCAGATATTCTACAATACTTTTGAATTAATATACAATTGTAGGACCAAATCCCCAGTATGAAGAAGCCTTAGCTAGAGCTGTATCAGGATTCTTTCTTATCCAAACCTTCAAATCTTCCCTCTTTAAAGCAATATCTCTTGCCTGTACCATTGCTTCTACACCCGCTTCAATACCCCAAGGATGACCCAACAACCCACCACCACTCTGGATAATAATATCCTCACCTAATTGTCTAATTGACTCACCAACAGTACCAGGGTGTAACCCTCCTGATGCAGTATGCCAAACCCCTCTTGTGTTGTACCATTTCTGCCCAAGAGTCATAGTAGAAGGAGGCGTAATATCTGCTTGCAAAGCTTGCTGTACTAGTACAGGTTCTCCATAGTTCTCCATCTTCGTTAGTGGAGCACCACCGTGGAGAGAGTCTACACCTAACAAACGCATTATCTTAGCAATAACAACCATTGACATTGAGAAATTAAAGATTTTACCTTTATCATACACCCCTGGTCCAGATTCTCTATCTAAAAGCCCATGCATAGCTCTATGTGCATGTATAGCTAAGCCAGGATTATGATTCCTAACTGTTTGTACTGCACTAAAGCCTGTTGTAACAACATCCATCATCATCCACCTACCTCCTACACTCTTAATCATATCTGCCCTATCCAACATAATATCCATATCAGAGTGTGTTGTATTACAGAAGTACATTTTTCTTTTCTTACTCTTTCTCTCAACCTCTCTTCTTACCTCATGAATCAACTTACATCTATCTTCAAATGTATTGAAGTAAAGATTAGTTAAATTCTCATCATCCTTTATACCTTGGAATTCACCATTAGCAGAAGTAAACAGTGTTCTTGCTAACTTAGCCTGTTCCTTAGCCGTTCTTCCTAACTTCGGTTTAGGTACACTACAAAGCAGAGGACCTCTCTCTATCTGCATAAACTCTCTAACTCCATCTATACCGAATTGAGGACCAGGGAAGCTTTTAACAAGACTTTCTGGAAATCTTACATCTATTAATCTAAAAGCTTTGAGCATCTTCATACCCTCTATATTTCCTACAATCCCTGCTAAAAGACCTGCCATATTACCTTCTTCAAAAAGTTCTTTTTTATAGGCAATCTTAAAAGTATTTGTACTAGGTTCTAAATCATATGCAACAGCTTTTAATTTCTCTGCTAATTTAGCTCCAGAATCTCGTCCTGCAAAAACCTCAGTCCATGTTCCCGTTGAACTCTCTGCTGCACAACTAGCCACTGCATCCTCGAATCTATCATGAGAGATACCATCCGCCAGTTCAATATCAATGTAAGAGATAACATAATCTTTATCAGGGTTTTTAGGTTTCCAACGAGGAGAAGCTATATAGCTAGATCTCTTACTCTTAAAGATATTCTTCATTAATAAAATTGTATGCTAAGATGCAACAATTTACAAGGGAATCACACTAAGACTCTGTAAATATATCTGAGATAAAAAGGAGAGACAAAATCAGAGAATCCTCTTTTTTTAATATATATGGGTAGCCAAATATTAGACTCACTCTATTCTTTAGTACGGAGAAAGAGGAAGTAACAGTTTAATATATTAATGAGAGACAGATAGTAGCAGAAACAAAGGATAAATCAAGAGATTAAATACTTAAGATTCAACAATTGTATACATTGTCCATCTTTTACTTTTAGAAAGAATCTAAATATTTCACACCCTAGTTATAGAGATGGAAAGAGGTAAAACTAAAGATTCTCAAAAGCGTGTAACATCACTAATTTTAATTAAAGCAAGATATTATAATATAGAGTAATTACCCTTTTGAATACTCTCTTCCTTTAGCATACCTATATAATGGAAGATATTTTATAATATTATGATACCTAACTAAATATTAATATGCCAAAGAAAAGAGGATGGAGATATTTTTTCTTAAATAAAACTACAAATCGGGGTGATCTGACTTGAACAGACGACCTCTACGTCCCGAACGTAGCGCTCTAGCCACCTGAGCTACACCCCGAACTCTACATTCTATCAACAACTCCTATGCCTAAAGCATTTAAACCATGTTTTACAATCTGAGCAGTAGCATTCACTACAGATAAGAGAAAATCTCTATCTTTAGAATCTAATACACGTACATTCTGATAAAAAGTATTAAAAGTTTGACCAAGTTCAAACAGATAAGCACAGAGACTACTGGGTGAGTAGTTTAAAGAAGCTGTTACCAGATACTCCTTGTACCTGCTAATGACTCTTACAAGCTCTTTAGTATAAGCATTTACCTCTATATGCCCTTGGTGAGAATATTTGAAATCTACTTCTTTCAAAATGGAGTTACATCTAGCATATACATAGAGAAGATAAGGACCCGTATCACCATCAAAGGTAATAGAGTCTTCAAAATCAAAAATTACATCTCTGCCTATACCTACTCTAATAAATGCATACTTTATTGCTCCCACAGCTATACTCTCACTTAAGCCTGCTAGCTGATCTCTCTGCCATTTACCGCTAGAGTGCATTAGCTGTTCTACCTTCTCTGCTGTTTCATTCAACAACCACTCTCCCTCAATAATCTGACCCTTCCTACTTGACATCTTACGTGCTCCTGGAAGCTTAACCATACCGTGAGAGATATGTTCAGACTTTTTAGCAAGCTCCTTATCTAACTGCGAAAGTGCATCAAAAACAACCTTGAAATAGCTACTCTGCTCATCTGCAGTAATAGTAATTGATTTGTCAAATTCTGTATCCTCATATTTTCTAAACGGCAATGCTAACTCCTTTGCTTCATATGTTGGTAATCCCTCATTATTCACAAATACCCTTGTATGCAATCCTTTACTCTCATCTCCTTCATAAACTATTGCTCCTTTACTTCTTGTAAAGAGATTCTCTCCCTTACCATCAATATTATCCATTACAATCTCTAATCCTCTCTCTCCCATCTTACTCTCAAAGTAATACTTATCAAATTTTGTTCCTGTTCTCCTGTATATCTTCTCAAAATACTCTAAACTCCACTCTCTACCTTTAAAATAGATCTCTTTAACTAATACAGTATCAAATTTGTATTCTCTTTTTTCAATACAAGGAATAAACATACAGAATACAAAGTGATTAATATCCTTTATCTGAGATATTATCTTTTCATCCTTCAGATCATCATACATCTTAAAACCTAACATATATGCATCTCCTAAATATCTCATCCTCTCTTCTAAAGAGAGATTATTTAGGCTCTCAAAGGATCTGCTCTCATTCTTGAGCATCTCCATTAATCCCCATATTGTTTTAGCAACATGTAACCCTACATCACCCTGATAATTAGCCCTCACAACAGAGGCTCCTAAAGCTTCAACAAGGCATGCTAATGATTCTCCTACCATATTTGTATAGAGATGCCCTATATGAAACACTTTAAAAGGATTAGGATCTGTATATTCAATAATATATTTTTTACCTTTTAGAATATCTAAGTTAAAATAATTCTCATCATTATTAATCCTATCCAGTACTGTAAAAAGATATTTATCTGAAAAGAAGAAATTAATAAACCCAGGCTTAACTACCTCTATCTTTGCAATATTATCATCTTTAGGAAAGCTACTCACTATTTCACTGGCTATCTCCATAGGATTAGACTTCAAGTCCTTAGAGAGTTGCATTGCAATATTTGATGTTAAATCACCGTGCTGTGAATCTGTGGGTATCTCTACTTGGACTCTCTCTCTCTGAATACCTCTCTGCAAAAGAATACCTTTTAAAGTCTCTTCAATCTGTTGTTTAATTTCAATCATATACCTAAAGTATATATTAATCTGCACTCGGAGGGAGTCGAACCCCCAACCCTCGGTTCCGAAGACCGATGCTCTATCCAATTGAGCTACGAGTGCTTTCTATATGGTCTTTCAATGTAATAATACCACTCTTTAACAAAATTTACACTAGAGAAAAGAAACTATGGAATGTACTTGGACAGATTCGAACTGTCAACCTTTGGTTCCGCAAACCAATGCTCTATCCGATTGAGCTACAAGTACAAAGTATGCCCTATTTTATCATATTTCTCCTATTTTACCTGTATATCTCCCTGCTCAGATGTTAACAAATATTTTACACCATACCTAGAAAAGTTTTTTAATGTTTCACTACTTGGATGACCGAATGAATTCTTTATACCAACTGAACATACAGCAAAAGAAGGAGATGTGTATTCTAAGAACGTTTCACTACTTGAAGTTTTAGAACAGTGATGCCCTGCTTTAAGAACATCATAATTGCTCGAAATTAAATCCTGAGCAACCAAGACTGATTCCACCTCCCTCTCTATGTCTCCCATAAGTAGAAACTTCTTATTTAAGTACTCAAATTCTAGGACTAATGAATCATTATTCACATTCCCATTATAAGGTTTAACACACTCCTTGATACTACGCTCTAGTATGGGCCACAATACATCAACCTCTATATTTTTTAGCCGTATAGTATCTCCTCTGCCGATCTGTATTAAGTTATCAAAATTCTGTAACAAGTACTCATAGTCATTATTAGAATAACACACAGGATAGTACAGAATCTTCCCTACCTCATACCTCTCCAGTATCTCTAAAATACCTCCTAAGTGATCTTGATGAGGATGTGTAAGAACAATATACTCTATCCTTCTATCAAAAAACGGCATATATCTCTGCAATTTGTAAATTACATCACCATTGGGTCCTGTATCAACTAAAATCTGTTCAGTACCACTCTGAATCAGTATTGCATCTCCTTGTCCTACATCTAGAAATACTACACTATCCTCATATTTTGTACTCAGTAGATAGAGTAATACTAACAGAAGCCAAACCCCAACTCTCCATACTCTACTTTTCATACTGTTTTACTCTGTTTAAATAGTAATTATTAGATGATACAGGATATCTGTATAGAGAGAGAAAGAAAAGGAAAAGATAAATAATTAAGAAAAGAGAAGGAGAACCCATATCACATTCAAACATCTTTACTCTAGAGAGAAACTGTACAAAACTCTTAAATATATTTAACTGTAGAAACGGTATTAGATAGAGGAATTTAGCATCAAAAAACATATTCAACAGAGTACTTCCTAATCCCCAAAATATTGTACTATTTACTATTGGTACTGCGATACTGTTTGAAAGTAGAGATACAATACTAAACTTTTTGAAATATATTAATGATAATGGAAGTGAAAACAATAAGCAGGTTAGAGTTGGAAGAATACTGCTCAAAAAAGGATTCCTCTTTATCTTTTGAAAACATCTTGTAAAAAATATTAGTCCTGTTGTACACACAAAAGAGAAAAGAAACCCTACATCGTGTATTAAGAAGGGATTTAGCATCAGTAATACGGTAATACACAACAGTAAACAGATCCCTTTGTTACTCTCCCTACCTAGGAAGTTAGCAAGTAGATAGAGGCTTAACATTACAGTAGCTCTTAGCAGAGATGCTGTAAGACCTGAGAAGATACAGAACAGCCATATACCGAATATCTTAAGAAGCACTACCCTCTTACCAGAGAACCTCTCTGTAACCCTCTCTATGGCCTCTACAACAAGTGCAATATTGTATCCTGATGCAGATACTATGTGTGACACCCCTGATATGCTTAATACCTGTTTAAAGTCTTCTCTAAATACTCTCTTACTTCCAAACATGATCCCTATTAACAGAGAAGCCTCTGGCTCTGGTAATGCCTTAATCACAAGACTTTCTAGCCTATATCTAAAAAGTAGTGCCCTATTACCACTATCAGTACACTGATAGCTCTTTACCTCTAAGATTGAATATATTCCTTTTCTAAAAAGATATTTTTTGTAATCAAAATCATCAAATGTAGAGGGTTCCACTACATTTACATTCATTCTACACTCCTGGCCCACATGTAAAACAGGATACTCTTGAAATCGCAGGAGAGATTTTCCTAACCCTGATCTGTTAGAATCAAAGAGATAGGTATTCTTCTTCTCTTGAGACAGTACAACGCCTGTTATCCACATGTTTTTAGAAGTGAAACCTTGGACTTTCTGTAAATTTCTTAAAATCTTTCTGTAATTTAAATACTGCAAAGGTAGAGACAGAAAGAGTGATAACAGAAGAATCTTCACAAACGTACCAAAAAAGTTAACACGCAAAAACACCTTGTATGAAACTATGAAGAAAATTACTAGGAGAACAGGAGGCAGTAAAAAATGGATAATGCTACTCTTGGTTATCTCTTTCTCAAAAAAAATTACATCTTCAAGTAACTTTGCACTACAGATTGATACACTCAAAATTGTAAAACAGTAAAGAAGTACTCTGTAATCAATGAAAAACAGTAGTAAAGCACTATATTTCTCCTTTAATACCTTTAAAGACATATCTTGTCCTTAAACTTGTTAAACGTTGCCTCCCCTATACCCTTAACATTAAGTAAATCCTCTAATACTTCATAAGGCCTACCCTCAATTATTTTCTCTGCAGTAGAGGGACCTATACCACTCAGAGTTTGTAACTCCTCACTTGTTGCATTGTTGATACTAATACACTCTGCTGGGGTACCAGTCGTATCTTCAGGAGCCTTCTCTGCAGGAGGTGTACTAATCTCAATAATCTCTTTGGGAAGATTAAAAGTAAGTAATTTACAATCATAATCACTCTCAAATGGTATGTATATTTTTGTATTCCCAATTAGTTTGGTAGCCAAATTAATCTTCATAGAGATATATTTAAAACCCGCATCAGAAGTAAATCCTTTTGCTTTCTTAATAGCATCCATTACACTATTATCTCTCTGGAAGCAGTAAACACCAGGATTTTTTACAGCACCACTAACATCTATTAAAACAGGACACGGATTATATTCCTCTTCTTGCTCAACTGTCATTGAACACTCTGTTTCCATCTTTTCTACTACATCTTCAATAACAGTAACATCTTCTTGTTGATTAAGAATGCTAAACAGATCTATATCCTCTCTATGAATTAGATAGAGATGAGATAGAAAACCTAAAACAAAAAAAAGAGAAAGATATGCGATATTTTTAAAAGATACACTCTTTTCCATCTATATATTGTAAATGGAAAAGATTAATTCTATCTTAAGTGAAGAAACCCATAGTACTACTTTTCATGAATCTGAATACTCTTCACTACTACATCATTAACAGGCCTGTAGTTTCTATCTACCTCTGCCTTCTCTATAGATTCTAGTACTACGAAACCACCTGTTACTCTCCCAACAAGTGAATATTCTCCATCAATTCTCTCTCTATCAAAACCAGGTAGTACTACAAAAAATTGCGATGCATTAGCCATACCTACATCGTAATCAGAGAAAGACTCTAAATTCTCTAACTTAACTATATACCCAGGATAACCACTACCATCTCCTTTCCTATCTCCTGTCTGCACAAGAAAGTTCTTTATAACCCTATGAAAAGTTAATCCCTCATAGTATCTCTCTCCTATTAAAAACAACAAACTATTTACATTCTCAGGAGCTCTATCCTCATACAGATCTATATATATATCACCGTAGGTAGTACTTATCACTATCTTGTAATCCTTACCCTCTTCTATTACATTACCTGGCTTTTTGTAGCTCTTCTCTTCCTGGAAAAGGATACTTGAAGGAGTAATCAAACCTGTATTTAAGAAAACAAAGATAAGAGAAGAGATAACAAGAAGACCTGCAGCTAAGAGTAAAAATTTCTTGTTCTCATTTAAACTCTCTTTAAGTTTCCCCATACCCTATTCTATCAAATTATTTAGTCCACCAATACGACTGCTTTATACCACTATTATCAAACCATTTACCGTGTCTCATTAACTGGTCCATAGATGGTCCTCCAGAGGATATATCAATATTTACAGAGGCAAGACCTGCTGATAAACCGTGCTTTAATGTAACAAAAATATATCTGTACCTTACATACCTGTAATCCATATCTGAGAAAGAGGGAGCATCCCAGAGGGCAAGAAAAGAGAGATTCTTAAATAGTAATATGTCTGAATAGAGTATATCTAGCGAATATATATCCTTAACACCGTATAGATAATACTCTGAAGGAATATATTCATGTTCATATTTCAAAACCTTTGCACTCTGACTAAAACCATTCTGAGGAAACTTACCACTCCAGCTATCCACTTGAACAAAACCTCTATCCTGATCAATAGAGAGAACCTCTCCTTCAAGAATAAATCCATCCTCAACAAGTACTACAGTATCTCCTACGTTCAAACTAGTTATGTAATTAGAGTACCCAAATGGCATCTGATTAACAAAAAATTGCAGGTCATCTAAAGAATTGATGCTGGAATTACTCTGCAACTCTGCTTGAAAAGAGCTCTTTAGAATATATTCTCTACTAGGCAACTGGTGATACTCTAAGATATCCTCTACACTCTTCTTACCCTCTGAAACTCTTACACTATGCACCTCTCCCCCAAAATTAGTACTCTCTTCACACCCAGAGGCTACTGTATACCCACTCGGTGCAAGTAGGAAGACCTGAGAGAAGGTATCTCTATTACCGTTGGTATAGAGGTCTGTATGATCCTCAGAGAGAGAGAGGGAGAAGAAATTCCTCTCTCCAACAATATATCTATCCTTAGTAACAAAACTCTTACTCTTATCAGATACTACTATCTCTCCACTCTCAAGTAGACCTACTTCAAACTCTTCTAAATTCAGTAGACATGCATTCTCACTCTTTAAAGGAGTAAAAAGTAAATCAATGTAATCAAGATTCCCTTCAATCTCTAAAGAGCCCTCTCTTTCTTCTAGGAGAATTGTATCTGTATCACCTAACCCTTTAACAAATCTATCTTTACCAAAAGTCAGAGTCTGGTCACTATCTGTTAAATACCCTATATGTAACAT
>MTBK01202341.1_pt1 | contig 23574 bp, 25 predicted proteins | sample 1535981 | NCBI WGS metagenome assembly MTBK01 (sample SAMN06109225, study PRJNA356200) | anaerobic digester metagenome | isolation source: biogas reactors fed with pig manure or primary and secondary sludge | place: Spain | collected 2016-06-30
GCACCAGGTCGATCAGGCCCGCTGAGAACGAGAAACCCAGGTGGATATCGAGTGCGTAGGCGATGGCCAGTGACAGACCGGTCAGGACCGCGTGAATGACGTACAGCGGGAAGGCGACGAACATGAAGGCGAACTCCAGCGGTTCGGTCACCCCGGTGAGGAACGCCGTCAATCCGGCGGCCGACAGGATGCCGAACGCCACCTTCCGCTGACGCGCGTTCGCCACGTGGATCATCGCCAGCGCGGCGGCCGGCAGGCCGAACATCAGGATCGGGTAGAAGCCGGCGGTGAGATGCCCGCCGGTCGGGTCCCCGGCGGCGAACCGGGTCAGCTCGCCGGTGACAACACTGCCGTCGGGGGTGGTGTAGTCGCCGTAGAGGAACCACACAAAGGAGTTCAGGATGTGGTGCAGCCCAATGGGAATCAGCATCCGGTTGGCGAACCCGTAGACGAAGGCGCCCAGCGCGCCCGCGCCGCCGATGAACCGGCCCAGACCGGTGAGACCGGCGTCGAAGATCGGGTAGAAATAGCTCATCGCGAACGCCACCACCAGCGTGACCAGCGACACTGCGATCGGCACGAACCGGCGGCCGCCGAAGAATCCGAGGTAGGGCGGCAATTTGATGGTGTGGTACCGGTCGAACAGGGTGGCGGTGATCAGACCGACCACGATGCCGCCGAAGACGCTGTAGTTGATCTGGGCCTGTTCGCCGGCCTTGTCCAGTTGGTCGGTCAGGACGAACGGCGACATGGTCTTGAACACGGCTTGCATCACCAGGTAGCCGACCACGGCGGCCAGGGCGGTGGATCCGTCGGCTTTGCGGGCGAACCCGATCGCGACGCCGACGGCGAACAGCAGTGCCAGGTTGGTGAACAGCGCACCGCCGGCGGCGCTCATGGCCTGGAAGAACGGCCCGATCACCGGGGCTTTGATACGGCCCAGCAGGTCGTCCTGACCCAACCGCAGCAGGATGCCGGCCGCCGGCAGCACCGCGATGGGCAGCATCAGGCTCTTGCCGAGCCGCTGCAGTTGCGCGAAGCCCGGAATGTTCAGTCCCGACTTCGGTTGTCCGCCTGCGCTTTTCGTCACTTCGGTCATCTCCGGCCGACCTTCCTGATCGCACGTCCGCGCCGAGCTTAGCCACAATCACCCCAGCTCACCCGCCAATTCGCCCGCTCGGCGGGGCGGGAGTCACTATCCTGAGTCGACCCGAGGCCGAGTCGAACTGCGAGCCTGAACCACCGCCGAAGGAGCCGCCGTGAGCAGCACCCACGTCCTCGCCCCCATCGAGGGCACGGCCGTCGCCCTGGCCGATGTCCCCGACCCGGTGTTCGCCGGCGGGATGGTCGGGTACGGCGCGGCGATCGACCCGCCGCACCGGGTGGTCGATGCGGTGGCGCCGGTCGGCGGCACGATCCTCAAACTCCTCCCGCACGCCTACGTGATCATGACCCCGGACAATGTCGGAATCCTGGTGCACCTCGGTCTGGACACCGTGCAGTTACAGGGGTCCGGATTCACCGCACATGTCGCCCAGGGCGACACCGTCACGGCCGGACAGCGGGTGATCACCTACGACGTCCCGGCCATCGTGGCGGCGGGGTTCAGTCCGGTGGTGCCGGTGGTGGTGATGGACGAACGCGAACCGGGCAATGTCGCGGTGGCGGACGAAGTCACCGGTGCCGGTCCGATCGGCTGCGGCGCAACACTGTTCACCGCGACCAAGTAGGACACCGGGGATGGAGGTCGTCATCCTGCGCGACGGCGGGGAGATCGGGGACGTCGCCGCCGGCGCTATCGAGGAGCTGTTGACTCGCAAGCCCGACGCCGTGCTGGGGCTGGCCACCGGCTCATCTCCGCTACCCATTTACGACTCCCTGGTGGAGCGCTGCGCGGCCGGCCGGATCTCGTTCTCCGCCGCGCGCGGGTTCACCCTCGACGAGTACGTCGGTCTACCGCCGGACCACCCGGAGCGCTACCGCAACGTCATCGACACCGTCTTCGCGTCCCGGGTGGACTTCGGCCCGGGCGCGGTGCAGGGCCCCGATGGGCTCGCCGCCGACATTCCGGCCGCCTGCGCCGCCTACGAGCAGGCGATCCGGGACGCCGGCGGGATCGACCTACAGATCCTCGGTATCGGCACCGACGGTCATATCGGCTTCAACGAGCCGGGTTCGTCGTTGGCCTCGCGCACCCGGATCAAGACGCTGACCCGGCAGACCCGACTGGACAACGCCCGCTTCTTCGGCGACGACATCGACGCGGTCCCCACGCACTGTCTGACCCAGGGCCTCGGCACCATCATGGGATCCCGGCACGTGGTACTGGTGGCCACCGGGCGTAGCAAGGCCCAGGCGGTCCATCAACTGGTCGAGGGTCCGGTGTCGGCGTTGTGGCCGGCGACCATCCTGCAACACCACCCGCACGCGACGGTGCTGATCGACGACGCCGCCGCCCGCAGGCTGCAACTGGCCGATTACTACCGGGAGACCTACGCGTCGAAGCCGGCCTGGCAGGGCATCTAGCGTGATCGTTCGTGCCGGAACGGTTCTGACCGGCCGCGAACTGTTACGCCCGGGCTGGGTCGAGATCTCCGGGAGCACCATCGTCGCCGTCGGCGCGGGCGAGCCACCCCGGCCCGCCGACAGGGATCTGGGTGAGCCCGCGGAGATGGACCTGGGCGAGACGGCGACGATCGTGCCGGGTTTCGTCGACACCCATGTCCACGGCGGGGGTGGAGCGAGTTTCTCCGGCGGACCCGGCGAGGTCGCAGCGGCCGTGCACCTGCATCGTCGTCACGGCACCACCACCCTGGTGGTGTCCCTGGTCACCGAATCCCCGCCGGACCTGCTGCGCCAGGTCGGCGAACTCGCCGGTCAGGTCCGGGCCGGTGTGATCGACGGGATCCATCTCGAAGGCCCATGGCTGGCGGAGAACCGTTGCGGCGCACACGATCCGGCGCTGCTCCGCGATCCCGATCCGGCCGAACTGGACCGGGTCCTGGCCGCCGCCGGGGGCACGATACGAATGATCACTCTCGCCCCGGAGCGAGACGGCGCACTGGCGGCGATCCGGCGGGTGGTCGAGGCCGGCGCGGTCGCGGCCGTCGGGCACACCGACGCCACCTACGACCGGACCCGCGCCGCGGTGGCGGCCGGGGCGACGGTGGCGACCCACCTGTTCAACGCGATGCGCCCGGTCCACCACCGCGAACCCGGTCCGGTGATCGCCCTGCTGGAGGATCCCCGGGTCACCGTGGAGATCATCGCCGACGGCGTTCACATCGACCCCGCGCTGTACCGGCACGTCTGCCGCAGTGCCGGTCCGGACCGGGTCGACCTGGTCACCGACGCGATGGCGGCGGCCGGCGTGACCGACGGCCCGTACCGGATCGGGCCGTTGGCGGTGCAGGTGACCGACGGGGTGGCGCACCTGGCCGGCACCGATACCATCGCCGGCAGCACCGCCACCATGGATCGCCTGTTCCGGTTCGCGGTGCAGCACTGCGGGTTGGCCCGCGACGACGCCCTGCGCGCGGCCGTCCTCCAGTCCTCGATCAATCCGGCCCGCGCGCTGGGACTGCCGGATCCGATGCTGGCGCCCGGAAACCGGGCCGACCTGGTGATTCTCGACGAAGCTCTGACCGTCACCGCGGTCATCCACCGGGGCGAGCCTGTCCCAGGGATCTCTGTCTCAGGGATCTCTGTCTCAGGGGCCTAACGATTGCGTTGTGGGTCGGCATCTTTGCTGGCGGCGCGGCCTCGGGCTGTGTTCTGGTGGAGACCTGATGACTAACTCCATCTTTCATAATTCAGGCTCCACTCTTCACAAATCAGGGTTGCGCAAGTCAGGGTTCGTTGTCGGCCTGTCCGCCGCTGCCGGGATCGTCGCGATCGGTGTGCCGCTGGCCTTTGCCGCCCCCACCGCGGCACCTCCCTCGGACGGGCAGGGCTATGTCGACTCCACCGCCCGGTGCGCCAAGCCGGACACCGCGGTCATCTTCGGCGCCACCGACACCTCCCGGGTGGCGATCTGTCAGACATCCGCGGGCGACTACCAGTACCGCGGGGTACGGGTCACCGACGGCGCGAAGTTGGTCGTCGCGGCCACCAAGACCGCCGGCAACACCTTCGTCGCCAAGAACGATGGGGCGACCTACACGGTGACTCCGCAGGCGCTCAGTGTCACCGTCGGCGGGGACACGTTCCGCACCGAGACCTGGACCGACTACCACGGACCGCAGTCCCCGGGGACGTCGGGCACCGCTAAGTCGAGCACGTCCACGTCAAGTACGTCCACCTCGAGTACGTCCACGCCAGCTGCGACGACCTCAGGCACGGCTACCCCGACCACCTCGGGCACCTCCGCCCCGAAGACATCGGCTGCGCCGTCGTCATCGGCCACCCCGCTGCCCCCGCCACTGCCGGCCGAGGTCGGCTCGGGCGCGTCGGAATCCGAGTAACGCCCAACGCCTAACGCCTAACGCCTAACGGCGGTCTGTCACACGGTGCGGGGGCCCATGATGTCGTTCACCGCTCCAGAGATCCCCTGTCCCCAGACGGCGAGGCTGATCATCACGGCCAGCGTCACCAGGCCCACGTCAGCGGCGACGGGGCGCAGCAGGGCATTCACCACACCATTGATCACGTCGCCGGAAAGAGCCTGCTCAATTCCGTCAACCAAGAGCGCCAGGTTGTAGGCCGGCAAGGGCAGCAGGATGGCGTTGATGATGTCCGCCGTCGGCAACAGCGGCGCGTACAGAGATGCCGCAGCGCCGGAGACCCGGTCCAGCACCTCGGTGACCAGCGCCGCGATCGCGGGAAGGACCTCGTGCGGAGCGGGCAGGACGACGGTCGGTAACTCGAAGGACGGCAACCGGATCTCGCTGAGTTCCCGGGCCACCGAGCCGTCCGGCCCGAGAGCGTGGATGAAGTCCTGGATGCCCTTCTCGATACCGGCGACGAAGAGTGTCAGCACCTCCATCGGATCGACGTCCGGGAACAACCCGAACGGGGTCTCAACGTTGGCGAACGGCTGCGTACCGGTGAGGAACCCGTGCGCCGGATCGCCGTAGCCGAGATCGACGATCACCTTCAGCGCGGGCTGGACCAGCGCAGCGAGCGGCTCACCGATGATGGGGATAGCCCGCAGCGGCGCCAGCAGTGGCAGGTTTTCGGTCCGGATGAAGTAGTAGCTCTGGGTCAGCGGTGACGTGGTGGGCAGTTCGATCGCGGTTCCGCCGCGGGAGATCGGCGTCACCGCCCCGATCGGGAGGTATTCAGGATCTGTGTACCTGGTGTGGACCAGGAAGATGCCCATGACGGCGTTCAGGTCGGAGAGGAAGTTCAGCGGGTACCGCGGAAAGTCGGCGAACCCGTCGTACTCCTGGGTGTAGTTGAACGTGGGGTAGGCATTCTCTGGGGTCGCGCCGTAGAAGTCCAGACCGAGACTGGGCAGCGTCAGTCCGGGGAAACGGGACAGCAGACCGCCGTCCGGGTTCAGCTCATTACCGACGAAGATGAACTGGGTGGTGTCGGCAAGATCCTCGGGAACCGTGTAGCCCTTGTATCCCCGCTGCATCAGTGCGCCGATGATGGCGCTCTGCGAGTAGCCGAAAACCGATGTCACAGTCCCGGCTTCGAGCTCATCCATAGTCAGATCCAGGATGTCGATGCCCTGGTCGACCGAGGTGTTGAGTTCCAGGCTCTTCACCCCGGTGATCGGGTACAGCCCCTCTGGGGTGAAGACCGTCTGGGCGACGGTGTCGGCGGGGCTGTTGGGCAGGACGTAGTACTCCATGACGGTGTCGATGTAGTCCTGCTTGGGGATCGGCACGCCGCTGGGACCCATGATCAGCGCGGTCGGCTGGGCGGCGGTCCTGAAAATAATCTGAGAGAGGAGTAGCCCGGGACGGTGCGAAGCTGTGGACCTTTCAGTGGTTTGTCGCCGGGGGACGGTCCGGCCGTATTGTCATTCCATGAGCCAGGTTTCAGCGCGACTCGACCAGCACTCGCCGACAGTCCTTGGGATCTTCCGCATCGTCATCGGGTTTCTGTTCGCCCTACACGGAACGGCCAAGCTGTTCGGGTGGCCGGCCACCAAGAGCGGGGCGGTGCCGTTCGGCACCTGGCCCTATTGGTGAGCCGGTGTCATCGAACTGATCGTCGGGGTGCTCGTGATGGTCGGTCTGTTCACCCGGATCGCCGCGTTCATCGGCTCGGGAACGATGGCCTTCGCCTACTTCACCGCGCATCAACCCGATGGTCTGCTGCCCATCCAGAACGGCGGCGAACTCGCGGCGGTGTACTGCTTCGCGTTCCTGCTGCTGGTGTTCGCCGGCAGCGGGGCACTCGCCGTCCGGCGCGAGTGATCCCGCGCCGCTGCTACGCCGCCGCTATTCCGCTGCTATTCCCATGCCATCACGTCCGGATCGATGGGATGGTTCCGACCGGCGCGGACGACGCCAGGCCGCCGAAGTAGCTGCCCGACCACATCCAGAGCCCGGCCTGCAACCGTAGGGACGCGGCGGCGGTGTCGGTGTCCCCGTCGGCCGCGGCGAGCATCGCCGACAGCACGGCGGCCTTGCTGACCATCAGGTAGGCCGAGCTGAGATCGACCAACGCCTGATAGGAGGCCGGGGAGAAGCCGCTCTGCCCGGCGATCGTCTGCCAGACCGAACGGCCGGTCCCGGTCGCGTTCTCCAGCAGGGCGCTCCACGCCGTCATCTCCCACCATCCGAGAGTCGTCGGGGTGTCCAGGTTGGTCAGCACCGCGTCATAGCGGGTGTCCAACTCAAGCGGGAATGCGGTCGACGAACATCCCAGGAAACCGGTACAGGTCAGAGTGTCCTGCATGGACGGCGTACCCGCCGGCGGGTTCTCCAGCAGGTACTCCAGGTAACCGCGGTTGTAGCCGTACAGCGCAAGCAGGACCGGCACCGTCGCGTGCGCGGCGGTCGTGGTGATCCACCCGTTGCCGCTTGCCGCGGCACCGGTCAGCCCGGCGGCCAGCGCGTCGAACATCCCGATCGCGAGTGCCGATGCACTCAGGTCGGCAGGTGCAACCAGGTCGGCAGCCGGGACCGGCTCGGGTGGGGGTGCCGGAACGGGATCGGTCGGGCGCAGGTTGTCACGCAGCCAGACCCCGCCGAAGTACCCCGACACCGTGAGGTTGCCCAGGTCGTCCCTGATCTGCCCGGCGGTGACGTCGGGGGCCGCCAGTCGTTCCAGGCTGCCCACGGCGAGGTCGCCGAAAAAGAAGCGGGGTGCGTCGGCCGGGTCGCCGCCGGCGTCGACGTAGCCCTGCGCGGCATCGGTGACGGCGTCCGCCGAGACGGTGAACGACCGGCCACTGGTGGCCGGCAGTTGCGGCAGATTCACCGTCACCGGCCGACTCACGGCGGACGATGCGCGCTTCGGGACCACCGCGCGGTTCCGGGACGCCCCCGGACCCCGCTGCGCCGACGCGGCACTCGCACGGTCGGCACTCGCACGGCCGGCACTCGCACGGTCTGCACTCGCACGGTCTGCAGTGGAATCGCCGGCATCCGCAGTGGCCACCCCGGCGGCGCAGAACAGCGTCAGCCCCACTCCCCCACCGAGCATGACCGCCGGCACCCACCTCATCGCGGTAGATCCCATTGTCCGAAGTCCGGCGGCCCGGCCACCGCGACCGCGGCGGCGGCGGAGCCCAGCACTGCGCGTCCCGAGATCACGCCGATGAGCCTATCGGCTGATCAGCGTGGTTCCGAACCGCAGCTCACGCGGTGCCGGCGGTCGTCGCTCAGCCCGCGACCGGCAACAGTCCGGGGCTTCCCACCCCGATGGTGATCCGCGGGTCGGCCGCCGGATCGAGCCAGGTCAGGATCGAGCGCATCTCGTCCCGGCCGATCGCGACGCAGCCCCAGGTGGGGTTGCCGTCGGTCACGTGCAGGAAGATTCCGGACACCTTGCCGGGGATGCGCTGCGGATTGACCGCGATGTTGACGGCGTAGTCGTACACCGGCCCGGAGTCGTAGAGGTTCTCGGTGATACCCGACGGGCTGTTCGGCGAGCGGACGTGGGTGTTGTAGGTCGGCGACGACGCGTCCTCGTCCCACCAGTCCTGGTCGGTCGCCTGGAAGTAGGGCAGTTTGGTGCCGGGGTTGGGCTGGCGACCGAAAGCCTGGTCGAAGGCGAAGGTGCCCTCCGGGGTGCGGTAGACGCCGTCGGCGGGCGCCCCGACACCCAGTTCGCCGACTTTGGCGGTGGTCGGGCCGAGCACGGCCTTCCACTGCTGGCCGACCTTCTGGTAGGCGGTCAGGGTGCCGGTGGTGGCGTCGGCGGCCGGCACGCCGACCACGATCCACTGGGTGGTCTTCGCGGACGCCGGCAGTGCGGCCGACGGGGCGGCCAGTGGTAGCGCCGCGAGGAGGAGGACCGCGGCAAGCAGACCGGCGATCCGGAACCGCGTGGGTACCAGTGTCACAGGGCCTGATCGTAGGGGCCCGGAGTAACGGAAGCGGCTCGGCGCGGTGCCGGTCCCGACTCGACCGCTGATCTGGGGTCGGACGCTAGGGTCGGACGATGCGCAGGTCGCCCATTCCCTCCGCGGCAGCGCCCGCGCCGAGGTCCACGCCCGCCGAGACCCGGCGGGCGATCTGGAACACCATCCGGGGCTCCTCGGGGAACCTCGTCGAGTGGTACGACGTGTACGTCTACACCGTCTTCGCCACGTACTTCGAGGCGCAGTTCTTCGACCAGTCCGACAAGAACTCCACGATCTACGTCTACGCGATCTTCGCGGTGACGTTCGTGACCCGGCCGATCGGATCGTGGTTCTTCGGCCGTTTCGCCGACCGGCGGGGCCGTCGCGCCGCCCTGACCGTCAGCGTCTCGCTGATGGCGGCGTGCTCACTGGTGATCGCTCTGGTGCCGGGACGCTCCAGCATCGGTGTGGCGGCGCCGGTCATCCTGATCCTCAGCCGACTGGTCCAGGGGTTCGCCACCGGCGGCGAGTACGGCACGTCGGCGACCTACATGTCGGAGGCGGCGACCCGCGAGCGCCGGGGCTTCTTCTCATCGTTCCAGTACGTGACCCTGGTCGGTGGCCACGTCCTCGCGCAGTTCACCCTGCTGATCATCCTCACCGTGCTGCCCACCGAGCAGGTCTACGAATTCGGCTGGCGGATCGCCTTCGCCATCGGGGCACTGGCGGCGGTGGTGGTGTTCTGGTTACGCCGGACGATGGACGAGTCGCTGAGCCCCGAGCAACTGGAGGCGGTCCGGTCCGGGCGAGACGGCGGCGCCGGTTCGGTGCGCGAGTTGTTGACCCACTACTGGCGCCCGCTGTTGCTGTGTTTCATGATCACCCTCGGCGGGACGGTGGCGTTCTACACCTACAGCGTCAACGCCCCGGCGATCGTGAAGGCCGCCTACGGTTCCCAGGCGTTGGCAGCCACCTGGATCAATCTGGCCGGGCTGATATTCCTGATGCTCCTTCAACCCATCGGCGGACTGATCAGCGATCGGGTCGGGCGCCGCCCACTGCTGCTGTGGTTCGGCATCGGCGGGCTGTTCTACACCTACGTACTGATCACCTACCTGCCGCAAACCCGCTCTCCCTGGGCGTCTTTCCTCCTGGTCGCGATCGGCTACGTGATCCTGACCGGATACACCTCGATCAACGCCCTGGTGAAATCGGAACTGTTCCCGGCCCATATCCGGGCTCTGGGGGTCGGAGTCGGCTACGCACTGGCCAACTCGATGTTCGGCGGCACCGCCCCACTGGTGTACCAGGCCCTCAAGGCGCGCGATCAGGTCCCGTTGTTCATCGCGTACGTGACGGTGTGCATCGCGGTGTCGCTGGCCGTCTACGTGTTCTTCCTGAAGAACAAGGCCGAAACACACCTCGACCGCGAGCAGGGCGCCGCCTTCGGCTGAGCCGCGATTGAGCCCCGATTGAGCCGCGGTCAGGACAGCACGCGCATCGCCGTGAGGACGCCACCGTAGGCCAGCGCCGGTAGCGCCATTCCGGCAACGAACCCGGCGCCGAATCGACGGCCACCCGCGACGAAGGCCAGCACACACTTGACCAGGAGATTGGAGCCCAGCGCAGCGGTGGCGGCCAGCACAGCGATGTCGGCGGTGATAGCGCCCTTGGCGGCCAGGCCCGCGCCGGCGAGCGCTCCGGCGTGCGCGTCGGCCAGTCCCGCGGCGCCGGCGGCCGCGACCGCTCCGTCGGCGCCGAACTGTGCGGCGCCCCAGCGGGCGACTATCAGGGCCGCTGTCAAGAGCGCCGCGAGCATCAGGGCCGGGCGGATCGCGAACGGGCGGCTCACCGGCCGAGGCGGTTCGGCGGTCGCGCCGTGGAGACCGCCACGGGCGACGAAGGCGGCGACTCCCGTCAGCGTGATCGCCCCGGCCACCACCGGTGGCCACAGCAGGCGCAGCACCTCGGCGTCGACGACACCGATCACGATGAGCAATTGCACGAACGTGCCGATACTGGCGACCAGGGCGCTGGCCAACGGGGCCCGCACACCCACGTCGGTTCGGCTGAGCCGGCCCATCGACGCGGTGGTCGCACTGGCCGACACGAAGCCGCCGGCCAGTCCGGTGACGAGCAGGCCGCGCGCCGGCCCCAGCGCCCGCACACCGATGTACCCCAGCCAGCCGATACCGGTGATCAGCACGACCAGCAGCCACAACTTCGCCGGATTCAGCACACCGTAGGGCCCGAGATCGCGATCGGGAAGCAACGGCAGGACCACGAATGCCACCACGAAGAATTTGATGGCGTCTTCGAGTTCCACGTCGCTGACGACCTCGCGGGCGAAGCGGTGGATCCGGGCTTTGGACACCAGGAGAACCGTGGTGACGACGGCCAGGCCGACCGCCAATGCGGAGCGGGTATAGGCCAGCGCGCCCAGCAAGTAGGCGATCAGAACAGCAATCTCGGTAGTGGTTCCCGGGTCCGCACTGCTGGTGCGGAAGTAGGCCACCGCCACCAGCACGCCCACCCCGGCCAGCCCGGCAACCAGCGCCACCGGCCCGAACCCGGCCGCGATCGCGCCCAGCAGCGCCACCAGCGCGAACGACCGGGAGCCCGCGGCCTGTGTCCCTTCATGACTACGTTCCCGTTCGAAACCCAGCAGCAGGCCGATCGCCAGCGCCACCAGGAACGGCTCCATCTGCTGCCAGGTCATGGCCGGAGCCGCAGTACGGTCATGCCGCCGATTCGTCGGCGTCGATGAAGGCGATCAGCACCCGGGCCACCTCCCGGGAGTACAGCAGCGACAGGTGCCCCAGCCCGTCGATGGCGACGTCATCACCGCCCCGCGCGGACAGTTCACAGGTAGACGGCGGGTGCACGATGTTGTCGTGCGTCGAGTAGACGCTCAACGTCGGCGCCACCACGGCACGCTCGCTGCGTTCGGTCGCGAAGGCTCCCCCGGCACGCAGTTCCTTGGCCACCCGGCCGGGGATCGGGCCGCGCCACACCACGCCGGCATGCGGAGTGCCGATCGTGATGCAGTGCGCCACCCTGGCCGTACCGGTGCTCGAGTGCGCGTACTCCAGCGACACCAGACCGCCCAGCGAGTGGGCGATCAGCGTGACCTTCTGGGCGCCGGTTTCGGCGCACACCCGCTCCACGAACCGCTCCAGCCGCGGGACGTTGCGATCTATCGAGTCGAACCAGGGGTAGTTGAAACCGTAGAGCGGACCCTTCCCGGCCTTGCGGAACTGCCTCGCCAGCCACCAGAAGTCGGCGCGGTTCTGGAAATAACCGTGGATGAAGATCACCGGGAAGCCCGACGGCGGGTTCACGCCGCTGCCCATCCGGCGCCCCTTCACGAAGTACAGCGGGATCAGCGGCTGCGTGATCAGCACGTAGTACAACTCGCGCAGCATCGCGCGGACCTTGCTCTGCCCCGGGCGCGGGGTGACGTGCGAGGCCATCAGGAAGAACGAACCGAACAGATACACCAGCGCCGCCCCCAGCAGGACGGCGACGATCACGATCCCGAACAGTTCCGCGGTCCGCACTGACACCGCCGAATCGTAGCGCCGCGGGGCCGGTTCAGGACTCCTTGACCTGCGAGTACCAAATCCGGTCGGCGACCGAGACGATGTCATCGGAGATACTGGAGACCCGCCGATACAGCTCGCGGCTGGCGACGATGAAGCGGACGTCGGCGACCTGGATCAGGTCGCCGGTGGCCTGCCGGTAGATCCGTTCCAGGTTGCGCTGCGATTTCACCGCCGCGTCGGCGTGCGCGGTGGCCGACGCCACGAACTTCAGTCCGCGCGCGTCCAGGGCCGCGAACGCCTCCTGCAGGTGCTCGACGCCCTCGGCGAGCAGTGCGGCCATCTGCGCGACCGCTTGATCGGGCGGGAAGGACATGGCTTCGGACTCCCGCACCGTGTCCTTGGCGCCGTTGATCACCCGATCCAGGTCGCGGGACAACTGGAACAGGTCCTCGGGTTCCAACGGGGTGGTGAAAGACTCGCTGACCGCGTCGACGAGCGTCCGGCGTACGTCGTCGCATTCATGCTCGGCCCGCCGGACATCGTCGGCCCGGGCGGTGTCCCCGCCGGCCCAGGCGGCGAACGCCCGCATGCCCTTGGCGGTCCGTTCGGCCTGGGTCTGCAACTGGCCGATCACGTCGGGAGTTTCCGGCAGGAACCACCGGGTGCCCTTGCGCAGCGAGAGTTTCGCGCCCCTCCGAGGTTTTTCCGTCACAGCATGGACCTCCAGATCAGCAGGAAGACGACCGCCATCAGGGCGGCCGCGGGGATCGTGGTCAGCCAGGCGACACCCATCTCGCGGACGATCTCCCAGCGCACATGCCGCCAGCGACGGCGCCCCGCCCCGACCCCGACAACCGAGGAAGCCACCACCTGGGTGGTGCTGACCGGGGCTCCGATGAGGGAGGCGCCGAGAATGACGGCGGTGGACGAGGTCTGGCTGGAGAAGGAGTCCACCGGGGTGAGGCTGAAGATGCGTTGCCCGATGGTCTTGACGATGCGCCACCCGCCCAGTGCGGTTCCCAGCGTGAGGGCGAGACCGGTCGCGATCTTCGCCCACAGTGGGACGGTGAGGTCTTCGGTCTGCCCGGACGCCAGCAGCAGAACGGCGATCACACCCATCGACTTCTGTGCGTCGTTGCCGCCGTGGCTGAAGGACAACCCGGCCGCTGCGACCCATCCGCCGCCCCGGACGGGCCCGACCCACCGCGTCGTCCAACGCTGCGACGCCTTGCCCAGCAGGCGCACCAGCAAGAAGGCGAACAGAAAACCCAGCGGCGGGGAGATCAGCAGCGCGATGAGCACCCCGATGACACCGGTCGGGTGCCAGCCCTCGACACCTCCCCAGTTGACCGATTCCAGCCCGCCGTATCCGGACAGCATCCCGTCGGCGATGGCGGCCCCGGCAAGGCCACCGACCAGGGCATGCCCCGAGGACGACGGCAACCCCAGCCACCAGGTCAGCAGGTTCCAGACGGTGGCCCCGGCCAGTCCGGCACCGACGACGGCGACCATCTGGGTTTGCGGGACGGTGACGATCTTGCCGATGGTGTCTGCCACCGCGGTTCCCAGCAGCACGGCGCCGGCCATGTTGAACACCGCCGACAGCACGACTGCCTGTCCGGCAGTGGCCCCGCGGGTGGCCACCAGAGTCGCGATCGCGTTGGAGGCATCGTGAAAGCCGTTGGTCAGTGCGAAGGCGAGCGCGAAGCCGATGGCGATCAACAGCCCGATTTCCATCACACCTCCCGAGTCCCCGTGGACGCCGGGTGAACATAACAAAAACAAAAGGTGAACTCGCGCCCGGACGGCGTGGACCGGCAGCAGGTCGGTCAGGGGCTCGCGAATCCCGCCGCTTCGAGGATCCGCTGACCCGCCTCGCCGACGACATATTCGACGAAGCGGCGCGCCGCGCCGGAGTCGCGCGCCTGCTTGAGGACCGCGATCGAATAGGTGTTCACCACTCCGGGGGCCTCCGGCACCGGCACCTCGGTGACGGCGTCCCCGGCGGCCCGGGCGTCGGTGACATAGACGATGCCGGCGTCCGCCTGCCCGCTGGTGACCTTCGTCAGTACCGCGCCGGCGGCGGACTCCTCGCTGACCGGCGCCAGCCGCACCCCGGTGGCGTCCTGGAGTTTCGCGGTGGCGGCCCCACACGGCACCTGCGGGGCGCACGCGACGACGGCCAGACCGGGCCGGGCGAGATCGGCGATCCCGGCAATCTTCGCCGGGTTGCCCGGAGCCACGACGATGGTGAGGGTATTGGCGGCGAAGAAAACCGGTTCGCCGTCGATCAGTCCGGCCCGCGCGGCCTTGTCCATGGTGGCGGTGTCGGCGGCAGCGAAGACGTCGGCTCCGGCCCCACCGGTGAGCTGGGCCAACAGGTCAGCCGAGCCCGCGAAGGTGAACTCCACGGTTGAAAACGCCACGGCTGAATCGGTCTCCGGTGAATCGCTCTCCGGTGAATCGGTGTTCGGTGAATCGGTGTCCGACTTCGCGGCACGGAACGCGGTGCCGATCTCGGTGAACGCGAACGTGAGCGAGGACGCCGCGAACACGACGAGACCCGGTGCCGGCGGCGAGCCGCATCCGCCGACCGAAGCGGCACCCACCAGAACCGCAGCGGCGGCGCGCAGCAGCATGCGGCGAGACGCCCTCACAGCTGGTACAACCGCACGGCGTTCGCCCTGCCGACGAGCGTCGCCACCCGCTTCGCGTCGTCGATCCCCCACTGCCCGCGTGCGACGAATTCCCCCAGCACCGCCGCGATTCCGTTGCGCCATAGGCTCGCGCCGAGGTAGTGGAGTTCAGGTGGTCCGAAGGCGTCGGAGGAGTAAAGGACCTTCCGGAACGGCGCCAGTTCCAGGGTCCGGGCGAGGAACGCCGCCGCCCGCGCCCCCAGATGGTTGATGCTCAACCCGGTGTCGAGGTAGACGTGATTGAACGCCTGTGCCAGATAACCGGCCTCGCGCTCAAAGGGGTAGCAGTGCAGCAGCACAATCGGGCAGTCCCCGGACGAGCGCAGAAAGTCGAGGAGCAGAAGCGGATTGGTGCGATGCAGATCGCAATCCCGGTCCCCCAGTCCGGTATGGAACTGCAGCGGTTTGCCCAGCCGCAACGCCTGGTGGATCCCGAACCGCAGCAGAACCCGGTCGGTGAGTCGTGTCCCGCCGGCATCACGCCATCGCGCGGCGGACGTCTGCACCTCGGCCTGGTCCGGTTCGCTGAGGTCACCATCGAAACCCCCGCGGTAGGCGAGCACAGTCTTCGTCGCCACCGCGAATTCAGCACGGGCGTGCAGGATCTCGATGAACTGCTGCGCATAGTCGCCGTCGGCGGCCGCCGCCTGCTCAGCTACCTGTTCGAGGCGAACGATCTCCCGGATTCGTCCTGCCGCAACCTGTTCCATCCCAGCGCGGCCGGCGGTGTCCCCGTCCAGACCCGTGTCGAGCAGCCAGTGACTCACCCCGGCGGCCGGCAGGAACAGCCGAGCCAGTTCAGCCGGAACGAGCCGACCGCGGGCATCCCAGTACTCCCCGGGGGAGGCGTGCTGGCTGAGTCCCAGCAGTGGGGAGCAGTGCGCCCGCACCGCGACCCCGATCTGGGTGTCGAAGCCGCAGTCGAAGTCAGCCAGCGGATCGGTGTTTGCCTCGTTGAGACCGTTCTCGAAGCGCCGCCGGTCCACCGCGCGGGTCCAGAAACCGTGCACATGGTTGTCGACGAGTTCTATTCCGGCAACGTGATCGAACAGGTGCCGTTCAGACACTCCACGCCATCCTGAACCGGTCGCACAACTGCTCGGGATCCAGCGCCGAGTAGTGCTCGTATTCGTAGCGTCGAACCGCCACCAGCGCATCGACGGCGGGATCGCCGAGAATCGCCCGCATCCGAGCCGAGTTCGCCAATCCGGCCACGATCTCCGCCTGGTCGGTGGAGAGCAGTCCGACCCCCGCGGCGGTGCGCTCGGACACCGTCAGCGCGGCGGGGTCGATGGTCACCTCCGGAGGAAGAGCCTTCGCCTCCTCGATACCGTCGAGGGCGAGGCCGAGGATCGCCGCGGTGGCGAAGTACGGATTGGCCGACGGATCGACGATCTTGACCTCGACGTTGGCACCCCGCGGGTTGCCGTGGGTGGCCGGCAGGAACCGGACGGCCGCTTCCCTGTTCTCGGTTCCCCAGCAGGTGTGCGCTCCGGCCCAGTTACCGGGGAGCATCCGCAACCCCGAGACGATCGAACCGCCCAGCACCGCTTGCGCCTGCGACAGTCCCGTCACGATGCCGGCGACGGCGGCTTCCCCGTCCGGGGTCATCCCGCGCGCGCCGGTGCCGCCGGAGAAGATCGGAACCCCGCCGCGCAGCAGCGAAAAGTGCTGGTGCGCACCGCATCCCACACTTCCGGCAAAGGGGGCCGGGGAAAGGCTGACACGGAGTCCGGATCTGCGGGCGATCCGGGCAACGATGATCCGCATCAGTACCAGTTGGTCGGCCGCGGCAACCGGGCTGAGCGGAGCCAGCGAGATCTCGAACTGGTTGACGCCGTATTCGGGGTGGAGTTGGTCGATCCCGACCCCCGCCGCCGCGGCGGCGGCGATGACGTCACGCACGAAGTTCTCGTGCTCCAGCATCCCCGCCAGCCCGTACTGCGCCCACAGCGCGCCCGGAAGTCTTCCGCCGTCCGGGGCCACCAGGAGGAACTCGATCTCGTGGCCCACCAGTGCGCGCAGGCCGGCGGCGGCGAGTCGAGCCTCGACGCGGGCCAGCACGCCACGGGCGCACTCCGGTACCGGTGCGCCATCCTGGTCGTAGAACGACCCGGGCGCCCAGTCCAGCCCGTCATCCAGCGGTCGCGCGGCAGTGGGGTCGATGCGCACCCGATGGTCGCCGACCACGCTGATCGCGTCGGTGAACGCGATACCGGACTGGTCGATCGCGAACCCGTGCCAGGTCGGACTCGCGCCCAGCCCGGGGTCGACGAAGGCCGGCGCCCCGCTGATCGGAACGGTCTTGGCGAGGGTCAGCCCGGCCGGGTTGACGACGGTGCCGAGCAGAGTGCCAGACCCGGCCGCATCGGTGGGGACGGCGGGCACGACTGTCAATGCCATGGTCGGCCCGCTACCGGACGTCGACGGTGATGGACGGCCAACCGGTGGCACCGTCGGGGATCGGGCTGCTGCGGTCTTCGGTCTGCACGGTCCCAGTGTTGTCGGTGGCACGCACCGTGATGGTGTGCGGCCCCGGCGTGGCCTGCCAGTCGAATGTCCACAGCCGCCAGGTGTCCTTGGAGTACGCCGCGCCCAGTTTCGCCGGTCTCCAGTCGGCGTCGTCGATGCGCACCTCGACGGCCGTGATCCCCCGGCCCTGCGCCCAGGCCACCCCGCCCAGGGTCACCGGTCCGGCGTCGAGCCGCTGACCGGCGCGGGGGACGTCGATCCGCGACCCGGTCTTGATCGGCGCGCGCGCCGACCACCCGAGCTTGGTCCAGTAGGCCTCGGCGCGGTCGAACCGGGTCAGCTCAAGGTCGACGACCCATTTGGTGGCCGAGACGAACCCGTACAGCCCGGGCACCACCAACCGCGCGGGATAGCCGTGCTCGGCCGGCAACGGGACGCCGTTCATCCCGATCGCCAGCAGCGCGTCGCGCTCGTCGGTGAGAGCCTCGACCGGGGTGCCGATGGTGAATCCGTCCACCGAGGTGGACAGCACCATGTCGGCGTCGGCCGCGATGTCGGCCTCACGCAGCAGGTCCCGCATCCGGTAGCCGGTCCACACGGCGTTGGAGATGAGATCACCGCCGATCGGGTTGGACACACAGGTCAGCGTCACCGCCTTCTGCACCGGTTCGAACCGCTGCAGGTCAGCGAATGAATAGGTGAGCTCGCGGCCGACCATGCCGTGGATGCGCAGCGTCCAGTCGCCGCGGGACAGTTGCGGCACCCGCAGCGCGGTGTCGATCCGGTAGAAATCGGCGTTGCCGGTGATGAAACGCGGCAGCCCGGGCAGCGGCGGTTGCACGTCGGGCGGGATCTGCGGCACCGGTTGGGCAACCGGCGGCAGAACCGCGGTCTCGACCTCACCGGCAACCGATTGCAGGCGGCGGGAGGCCAGCACGCCGCCCACCCCCGCCGCCGAGCCGAGACCGAGGAAGGCCAGGGTTTGCAGCGAGCGGCGCCGCCCGGCATCAGGGGCCGGCGTGCCGCGGTCCTCGACGGGAGCGGTCAGACGTCGCAGGACGGCGATCCCACACCCGGTGCCGAGCACCGTCGGCACCACATCAAGCGGCACCGCGGCGGGCCGAATCAGAACTGCAGCGCACCCCGCTGCCCCCAAAACCAGGAGTGCCAAGGAGCCCAGCGGGAGCCGAGACCGTTCGCGGGTCGCCGCCAGTGCCGCAACGATGATGATGGCCAGCACGACCATCGTCGACAGGAACAGTTTGTCGGCTGTTCCGAAGGTCTGGATCGCCCATTCCTTCACCGGGCCGGGAGTGCGGTCGATCACCGCCGCGCCGACGGCCGCTCTGGCGTCACTGGCCGGGGACACCAGAGCCGAGATCAACTGGGTGACGCCGAGCGCTACCACTGCCCCCGCCACCCCGGCCGAGGCCGCCCCACCCGCGGTCCGCGCTCCGGGCGAGGAATCGGCCATAACCGCCAAACTACCTGCGCCGGTGTCGGTCAGCCCAGTGCTGTGCGACCCTTCCGTTGGTGTTCGCCCGTTGGTGTTCGCCGTTGCCGGGTCGGTCTGCCTGATGGTGCAACCCGCTGGCCGAGGTGAAGTTCGCCGCGGTTCACGGCGGTTCGGGCCGGATCGCCGGTGTACTGCTGCCATCCGCCGGAGTGCCGGTCGTCGCCGCGGTGCTGTGGTTCAGCGTCGAGGGCTCCACCAGCGCATGGGCCGCGCCCATGCTCGGGTTGTACTGGTGCGTGGCGGGTTTGGCGATCGCACTTGCCGCCTCGGGTAGGGCTGAGCGGGTCGGCGCGACACTGGCCGCGGAAGTGGCCCAGATCGCCCGCACACCCTAGCGGCGGTACGCGCGATCGCCGGTGTCGATGGCGTGTCCGCCGAAGGTGAGTCGGTCGACGATGGCTGCGCAGAGACGCGGATCGGTGAATGTCTTCCGCAACGAGGAGAACGGCGCGTCGGCGGCGCTGGCGACCGCGCACCGTTGCTCCCGTTCGGTGAGGACCGCGAGGAGCAGTTCGGCCCTGCGCCGGTCAAGGTGGAGACGGCTCAGATCGTCGATGAGCAGGAGATCGACGTCGCCGTAATGGCTCATCACGCCGGCCAGGCGGTCGTCGTCGGAGGCCTCGGAGGCCTCGGAGGCCTCGGCGAGGTCGGCTACCAACCTTCCGGCCTCCGCGTAGCGGACCCGGTAGCCCGCCTCGGCGGCGCGGGTTCCCAGGCCGATCAACAGGTGACTCTTCCCCGTCCCGGAGCCGCCGTACAAGCACAGAGGGGAGCCGGCCTTGACCCAGTCCCAGCCGGTGAGCCGGCCGACCAGAGTGGCGTCGACGGCGGGGTTGGCCTCAAAAGAGAAGTCGTCCAACCGTTTTCGGAACGGAAACCCCGCGGCGCGGACTCGTTGTTCCGCGCGGCGCCGGTCACGTCCGTCCCATTCGGTGATGACCAACTCGGCCAGGAACCCTAGGTAGTCCTGCTGTTCGCGTCGTGCCGAAGTGGCGATGTCGGCGAAACGGTCACGGGTGGCGGGCAGTCGCAGTTCGCGGCGGGACTGTTCGGTGGCGGTGGCGGTGGCGGTGGCTGACGGGGCGGTGCGACCGGAGTGTCCCGTCACCGACTCTCCCCACCCGGTACGACGACGTTGTTACCGGGGTCGTACGTCCGTTCGCCCCGATTGAGTGAGCTGGTCATGGCGCCCTTCAGATAGGTCATTTCTGTCGACGATCCGACAGTTGCCTATTTTTGTCAACCAACTTTAACAACTATTTAGTTTTGTCGACGACGGTAGTGTGGTGCCGTGGTGTCGCACGAATAGGCATCTGACGACTGAAGGGGCACTATCCGTGCAGCGGTACTGGTTCGACATCGGGCTTATTTGTGTGCTGTTGCTTCTCAACGGCCTGTTCGCCGGGAGCGAGATCGCCCTGATCTCGGTGCGCGAAGGCCAGTTGCGTTCACTGGAACGCATCGACGGTCGCCGCGAGCGGGCGCTGGTGCGACTCGCCCGCGACCCCAATCGCTTCCTCGGCACGATCCAACTCGGGATCACGTTGGCGGGTTACCTGGCCTCGGCCACCGCGGCGATCACCCTGGCTGAACCCCTGGTGCCGTCGCTGGGATTCCTCGGCGGCGCGGCCGAGGTGGTCGCAGTCACCTCGGTGACGCTGATATTGGCCGCGGTGAACATCGTGGTCGGGGAACTGGCGCCCAAGCGACTGGCCATGCAGTACGCCCAACGCTGGGCGTTGCTTGTCGCCGTACCGCTGGACCGGCTGGCCACCCTGTCCAAACCGATGGTCTGGTTGCTGGGCCGCGCCACCGATGTGCTGGTCCGACTGCTCGGCGGGAACCCGAACGCCGCCGCCGAGCAACTGTCCTCCGATGAATTGCGGGAACTCGTCGCCGTGCAACGCGGGCTGACCACCGAACAGCGCGACATGATCTCCGGCGCGCTCGACATCCACGACCGGGTGCTGCGGGAAATCCTCGTACCACGCCGCACGGTCGTGAAACTGTCCCGCGACCTCCCGATCACCGAAGCGCAGGCGATGCTGGTCAGCGCCGGGCACTCGAGGGCCCCGGTGGTGCACTCCCGCAACCTCGACGAGGTGGTCGGCGTGGTGCACCTGCGCGATCTGCTGAGCGGCCATCCATCACTCACGGAGGCGATGCGACCCGCGCTGCAGTTGCCCGATAGCCTGCCGGTCTCCGATGCGCTGCGGCGTTTCAAGGCCGAACGGGAGCATTTCGCCGTGGTGGTCGACGAGCGCGGCGGCGTCGCCGGGATCGTCACGCTCGAAGACGTCCTCGAAGAGATCGTCGGCGAGATCTACGACGAAACCGACCGCGACGTCCTCGGTGCGCAGGTGCTGCCGGACGGCAGCCTGGTGCTGCCGGGCAGCTTTCCGATTCACGACCTGCCCGACGTGCACGTCGAGTTGACCGACGCACCGCCCGGGGACTACGCGACCGTGGCCGGCCTGGTCCTGGTGGCGCTGGGTCGCATCCCCCACACGCCGGGCGACCGGGTGGACCTTGCGGACTGGACCATCGAGGTCAGCGCAGTCGAGCGGAACACCATCACCGAGGTTCGGCTCGTTCGGCGCGCAGCGTCCGGCGCTGCTTAGCGATGCTGAAGGCCGCGATCGTCTCCAGCAACTGAATGAGGTCGTCCTGGCATCGACAGATCCGGGCGCCGTCGGGAACCCACCAGATTCGGCCGCCGTCGCCCCGGACCGTCAGACGGTTCACCGGCCTGAGGAAGACCCCGATCCGGGTCGGGTGACACCCGTCATGCTCCCGAATGATCCGGGCCTGCAGGGGCCTGCCGTCGCTGCGGCGCACCGAGAGCGCCGACGGGGTTCGCACGACAACGATTGAGGCCGTCTGCAAAACCTCAGATGCCCCGACCTGGATCACGTCGTCCAGCAGTGGGACGCGGAGTCGGATAGCGCCCGTTCTGATGTCGCCGACCGCCTCCGCGATCCGCTCGGGAATGCACAGGGTTCCCGCTCCGCCGGCCGACTCGTACCCAGGGATCAGCACGACCACCTCCATTATTGAAAATCATTTCCAATAACTTCGGTGCCGACTGTACCTGCGTGAATCAGTGCCCGCGCGAATCAGTGCCCGTGGAAGTTGTCCATCGAGTTGTACACCCCGACCTTGCGCAGATAGAAGTCACGCAACCGGACCGGCAGCACGCCGGTAAGCACCTTGTTCATCCTCGACGTCCACGGCATGACCACGAAGGGCTGCCCTTCCAGCATCGCCGCCCACGTCGCGTCGACGACATCCTGCTGTTCAAGCATCGGGGTGAACAGGATGCCCTTGGCCCCGTCGAACATGCCGGTGTTGATGTACGTCGGGCAGACGGTGGTGACCTTGACCTGCTTGTGGCCGGCCTGTTCGAGTTCCAGTCGCACGGAGTCGGAGAACCCGATCGCCGCCCATTTCGAGGCCGCGTAGGCGGCCATCCGCGGGATGGCGTTCAACCCGGCGGACGAGGCGATGTTGATCAGCCGGCAGGGTTTGCCGGATGCGATCATCCCCGCCAGGAACTCCCGCGCCACCAGCATCGGGCCGATCGCGTTGACCTCCATGGTGAGCGTGAAGTCCCGCGGGTCGTTGTCCCAGAAATAGCCGTTCCCGCGAACGATTCCGGCGTTGTTGAACAACACATGGATCGTCCCGACATCGGCCCTCACCCGTTCGGCGGCCTCGGCGACCCGGTCCCGGGAGGTGACGTCGACGATGTCGTAGTGGACGGTGCCCCCGGCCGCCTCCAACTCCACCGCGGTCTCCTTGAGCGCAGTTTCGTTGGCGTCCCACAGCACCACCGTCGCGGCGCCCTCCTTGACGGCGTTGACGGCGAACAACTTCCCGAGGCCCATGGCGGCCCCGGTGATGAGGACGTTGGTCCCCCGGACGGATTGCATGATGTGATCTCCCTCTGGGCGCGCTCTCGACATCGTCGTGCCAGCTATTGCAGCCCACACCGTTGTACCCCACCCGGGTCCCGCCGGGCGGGCGGTAGGGTGACCAGATGTTGCGCACGATTCTCACGGCGGGCGCCGCGGTGCTGGGTTGCGGTCTGCTGGGGGCTGTCCCGGCCGGTGCCGATCCCGCGCCTGCGCCTCCCCCGATTCCCAACGTCTTCGCCAACACACCGGTGAACCCGGCCGACTACACCGTCAACGGCGGTAAGTGGTTCGCGTTCGCCGGCCCGGCGGGGGTGGTCTGCATTCTGGACAGCCTCAAGGGCAATTACGGTTGCGCCGGTCCGTTGCCGGGCGCACCCGGGGGCGCGAACCTGGTGAGCGCAGGGCCGGTCGGGGCGCCGGTCTTCGCCACCACCGAATCCCCCGCCTACGCCGATGCCGGGGCCGTCCGGCCACTGCCGCCGAACACCCGGTTGACGTACCGGCAGGTCGGCTGCGGTGTCGATGACGCCGGTGTGGTGGCCTGTCTGAACAGCCGCGAACAGGTGGGCTTCGTCGTCGGACCCAACGGCACCTATATCGGCAACAACAATCCGCCGCCGCCGCCCGAATCGGTACCGGGTGCCCCGGTCCCGCCACCGGGCTGAGACGACCGTGACCTTCACCCACATCGTGACCTTCAAATGGCGTGCCGACTCCGGTGCTGATGCGGCGATCGCCGAAGCTCTGCAGGCCCTGGCTGCGACCATGAGCGGGGTCCACAGCTACCTGTGCGGACCGGACGCGGGAATGACAGCCGGAGCCTACGATTTCGCCGTGGTCGGCCGCTTCGACGACCGGGATGCGTTCATCGCCTACCGCGATCACCCGGAGCACCAGCGGATTCTCAACGAGATGATCCTGCCGAACCTCGAATCCCGCACCGTGGTGCAACTCGAGGACA
>MTBK01213390.1_pt1 | contig 23541 bp, 27 predicted proteins | sample 1535981 | NCBI WGS metagenome assembly MTBK01 (sample SAMN06109225, study PRJNA356200) | anaerobic digester metagenome | isolation source: biogas reactors fed with pig manure or primary and secondary sludge | place: Spain | collected 2016-06-30
AGCCGTAAAACCCAACATTGACGCAATGATTCAGGCAGTCAAGGATTACAACCTCACCTTGTAATATCAACAACATAAATGAATGAAAATGAGAAATACGAAAAGACTGTTTGTGATAACACTCCTAATTGCGATTGCTATGGCGCTTAGTGTTTCATGCGGCAGTAAAGCCGTTCAGACGGGTGACTCAGTTCCGCTCACCGTAGGTAATCCTTATCTGCCTTTGTGGGAATATATTCCCGACGGCGAACCTTACGTATTTGAGGATCCTGATAATCCCGGCAAACTGCGCGTCTATGTTTACGGTTCGCATGACAGTCGCAAAACCGACTATTGCGGTCGCGAACAGGTGGTCTGGTCGGCACCGATCGAGAATCTCAACCACTGGCGTTATGACGGCGAGATACTGAAGGTTGACAAGAATGCTCTCGGGCAGCCTTTAAACCCGCAGGGATTGGGCGATGTGCTTTTTGCACCTGACGTAACATTGAAGATTGAGCCCGACGGCAGCAAGACCTATTACCTCTATCCGAATGACCAGGCATACGGACGTAACACCTTGATAGCAAAGAGCTCAAGACCTGACGGTCCCTTTGAGGTCTGTAACTGGAGTAAGGATAATCCCAACAGGACCGAGGGCGTGCTTGAGTTTGACCCGGCCGTTTTTGTCGATGACGACGGGCGCGTATATGGTTACTGGGGATTCGAACGTTCATTTGCCGCCGAGCTTGACCCCGCTACTATGGCTACCGTCAAACCCGGTACGGAGATTGTAAGCGATATGGTCTCGGGGCGATATCAGCCCGGCGACTTCAAGTTCTTCGAAGCTGCCTCTATCCGCAAGATAAAGAACAAATATGTCTTTGTTTACAGCCGTTTTACCCATGAGGGCGAATTCGGACTGCCTACGTCAAACTATACGCTGGCATATGCTTACAGCGACAATCCTCTGGGACCATATACCTATGGAGGAACAATCATAGATGCCCGCGGTCGTGATATTGATGAGAACGGGCGCGTGATAGCATCGGCTACCATTGACGGAAACACCCACGGCGGCATTTGCGAAATTAACGGACAGTGGTATGTCTTTTATCATCGTCAGACAGGGTTGAACGAATTTGCCCGTCAGGCAATGGTCTCTCCCATAGAGGTTGCCGTTGACGAGAGTCCCGGAGGCAGGGTCTTCATTTCCGAGGCTGAATATACCTCGGAAGGGTTTTCATTGGACGGTCTGGACCCGCTGGAGCCCCATTCGGCCGGCATTGCCTGCTGGTACACCGGACCAAGGATTACCGAGCGCGAATGGCCCAACTACACATTTTACGGCTCATATGTAGCACCGGAATATGGTACTGACGACAAATTTGAGGCTCCCTACGCTCTGCGTAACAACACCAATCCGGTGGTGAACAACACCGACGGCTCAATCGTAGGTTACAAGTATTTTAATTTCACCGCCACACAGAACCGAAAGAATGTAAAACTGCTCCTGAATCTTATTCCCGGGGGTATTGACGGAAAAATCACCATAATGCTTGACAGACCCTGGGAATCTCAGGGCGGCAAGATACTTGGCCAGATAAACCTTACATCCGATATGGCTCAGGTCCCGACTCAGCTTACAGTCGCGCTTCCTGCTCTGAAGGAGTTTACGGGCAAACATGCACTGTTTTTCAAATTCTCATCGGACACAAAGGAGAAATCGCTCTGTACGCTTCTGGACTTCGTTTTCAGGAAGTAGTTATATATTTAAAGGTGAAAATTATTAAGTGTAAGCGGACAAATCTGTTTACACTTAATTTTTTTCATTATTTTTGACCTTTACTCTAACGAAAACCAATAAGATATGAATCTACAGGAACTTACCGATGCCATTGTTGCCGGTAATTTGAATGGCGCTACAGCCCTGACGCAGCAGGCTCTCGACGCGGGTGTGCAACCTCAGACGATAATTAACGATTACCTTATCAAGGGGATGGAGATAATCGGCGCCCGTTTCAGCGAGGGCAAAGCTTTTGTGCCCAATCTGCTTATGTCGGCGCGTGCCATGAAGGGCTGTCTGGATATTCTCAAACCGCTGATGAAGGGCGATACGAGTATATCATACGGCAAAGTGGTGATAGGCACGGTTAAAGGCGATTTGCATGATATCGGAAAAAATCTTGTAGCTTCGATGTTTGAAGGTTCGGGTTTTGAGGTGATAAATCTCGGCATAAATGTTGACGCCGCTACTTTTGTAAAGGCGGTTGTTGAGAATGATGCCGATATGCTCACCTTGTCGGCTCTGCTTACAACTACAATGGATTATATGAAGGAGGTCATAAAGGCCGTTGAGGATGCCGGCATACGCGATAAGGTAAGGATTATGGTTGGCGGCGCTCCTCTGAATGCGGTCTTTGCCGAACAGATTGGAGCCGATGCCTATGCGGTCGATGCCAATGAAGCGGTAATTGTCGCCAAAAAACTGTTGGGTAAAGCTTAGCCGGAGCAGTTTTGGAGTCTCTTTGGAATTATTTTGGAGTTCTTTGGAATTGTTGAGAGGATGGTGTTTGAGCCGAAGGCGGGACTCGAACCCGCGACCTACGCATTACGAATGCGTTGCTCTGCCAACTGAGCTATTTCGGCAACAGATGTTGGGAATCAGGCTGCAAAGGTAGCTATTTTGTTCGAAAGCCGAGACCCTAAACGGGTTCTTTTTCAAAACAAGGGTTAATTGGGTCATGATTTGGTTTAATTCGCTTTTTTAAGTTACTTTGCACGTCATTTATCTCTATTGAATGACCGGTTTTATTAACATAACTGAACAGATATGAAGTACGCTTTGGTTACAGGCGGTTCAAGAGGCATCGGACGGGCTGTATGTCTTAGATTGGCGGCTTTGGGCTATCCCGTAATCATCAACTATAAATCGAATTCCGGTGCCGCAGCCGAAACCAAACAGGCTGTCGAGGAGGCCGGCGGTCATGCCGAACTGCTGCAGTTTGATTTGAGTTCTCAGGAGCAGATAGAGCAGGCCATTGAGAGCTGGCAGGATGCCCACAAGGAGGACCACATTGCCGTTCTGGTAAATAACGCCGGAATCCGCCGTGACAATCTGATGGTGTTTATGCAGAACGATGACTGGAACTCTGTCATAGATACCAGTCTGAACGGTTTTTTTTATATAACAAGGCGTCTGCTTAAGTATATGATGACCAATCGTTGGGGCAGGATAGTGAACATGACCTCTTTGTCGGGTATCAAGGGCCTGCCCGGACAGACCAACTATTCGGCGGCCAAGGCAGCGCTCATAGGGGCTACCAAGGCTCTGGCGCAGGAGGTAGCCGCAAGGAATATAACCGTCAATGCCGTTGCCCCAGGATTCATAGCTACCGATATGACCAAAGACCTGCCCGAAGATGAACTTCGTAAAATGATACCTGCAGGCCGTTTCGGACAGCCTGATGAGGTGGCTGCAATCGTTGGGTTCCTGGTCTCCGATGAGGCCTCATATATAACCGGCGAGGTCATTTCGGTTAACGGCGGACTTTACACATGAGTTTTACAATCAATTAATTATATCTAATTATGAAAAGAACATTTTTATTGACTTTATTTTTAGTCTCCTTCTTTGCTACATCTTATGGGCAGTTAACAGTGAAAATTAACAAAGGATCGGTGAAAGCCTACAGTGTACGTGTGCCAAGCGGCTATCAGGGGCATCTGGAGTATTCCAACCTCTTTTACCTAAAGGGCGGAACATCAATGAGCATTGCCACCACACACGGATTCTATTATTCGCCCAATATGTTTATCGGTCTGGGTTTGGGTCTTCACATTGCTCCCGATAATGTTTTTGTGCCCGTATTCGCATCGGCCAAGTATATTTTCAATTACACTACCAGAGTTTCGCCGGCAATTCAGATGCGCATGGGTTCTTTCACTAACGAGGATGGGGTAAAACCCTATTGTGATCTGTCTATGGGACTCAGATTTGCTTCGGAACGCGATTTTGCATTCTCAATACAGCTTTGCGGTTCATATTTTGCACCGTTTAACAGTACTCGGGGCAGTTATTGGGACGAGACCAATAACCGTTATGTAACGACAACAGAAAAGGTGGAATTGTCAAATGTAGGATTGAGATTAGGTATTGAGTGGTAACAATCTGAATTGAATATGAGCAGGGTAGTAATTACAGGAATGGGTATTTGGAGTTGCATCGGTCTGAATCTGGATGAGGTGCGCAACTCTCTTTTTGCGGGCAAATCCGGTATCGGAGTTGAGCCGATCCGTAAAGAGTACGGTTACAGGTCAGCCCTTACGGGGATAGTTCCCAAACCGACTCTTAAGGGAGTTCTGGACCGTCGTACCCGTGCCGGTATGAGTGAGGAGGCCGAATTTGCATATATGGCATCGGCCGAGGCATTCAAAAACGCCGGTGTTGATGACGACTACCTGCTAAAGAATGAGGTGGGGGTTATTTTCGGCAATGATTCGAGTGCGCTGCCGGTCATTGAGACTGCCCGTATCATGAACAAGTACCGGGATTCCGCCATGTGTGGTTCGGGACTTATCTTTCAGTCTATGAACTCCACTGTCAACATGAATATAAGCACCATATTCCAACTGCGCGGTATAAACTTTACCGTCAGTGCGGCCTGCGCCAGCGGTTCGCACGCCATAGGGCTGGGATATATGATGATTCGGCAAGGCTTGCAGGATATGGTGCTGTGCGGCGGTGCGCAGGAGGTAAACTATATGTCAATGGCATCGTTCGATGCTCTCTCTGCCTTATCGATCAGGATGGATGAGCCTCACAGGGCTTCGCGTCCGTTTGACCGTGACCGTGACGGCCTTGTGCCGAGCGGCGGCGCGGCTGCCCTTGTGCTTGAGGATTATGACCATGCCGTCAAGCGCGGCGCTCCGATTCTGGCCGAGATACTGGGTTACGGATTCTCCTCGAACGGTACGGGCGGCATTTCGCAGCCCAGTGCCGATGCCTCGGGTCTGGCCATGATACGTGCGTTTGAAGGTTCGGGCATCTCTCCCGATGAGATAGATTATATCAACGCACATGCCACATCAACCCCGCAGGGCGATATGTGCGAGGCCATAGCTTTGGCACGTCTGTTTGAAGGACGCAGAGCCATGATAAGTTCCACCAAGTCCATGACCGGACACGAGTGCTGGATGGCGGGCGCAAGCGAGGTTGTCTATTCCACGCTTATGATGAACAACGGATTTGTGGCCCCCAACATCAATTTTGATAATCCTGACGAATATTCCGCCAAACTGAATATAGTCGCCGAAACCAGGCAGACGGAAATCAGGACCGTGCTTTCCAACTCATTCGGATTCGGCGGTACAAACAGCGCCCTTTTATTGAGGAAAATATAAACCTTTAACTAAGGAGAAAAAGACTCTTTTTAGAATTAATATAAGACCCTTTTTGTTAAGGGAAATATAAACACCTTAACAGGGAGAGTATAAAACTCTTTTAACAAGGAATTAAGACATGAATCTTTCACTGGCTTTAAAGGAAGCTTATACAAAGGAGCAGTTCAGCGCACCTGACGCTCAGCGTCTAGCTGAATTTATAGCCTGGGGCCCGGTGGTGTTCCAGGTGTCGCGTCTGATGATAAAATTTGGGATACTGGACCTTCTGCGCGACAATCCTGAAGGTCTTACGCAGCAGCAGATTGCCGACTCCACCAAACTCTCGCTCTATGCGGTCAAGGTTTTGACCGAAGCATCGCTCTCCATAGGTACTGTTCTGGTTGACCCCGAAACGGAACGTTTCAGTCTTTCCAAGACCGGCTGGTTCCTGCTTACCAATCCCATTACCCGCGTAAACATTGATTTCAACCACGATGTGAACTATATAGGCCTGTTCCGGCTGGAGGAGTCGCTGCTCGAAGGCCGTCCTGCCGGCCTGGAGCATTTCGGCAGTTGGGCTACCGTATATGAGGGTCTGTCACAGCTTCCTGAACAAGTGCAGAAAAGCTGGTTCGGATTTGACCATTTCTATTCTGACTACTCGTTCGCCGAGGCTCTTAAGATAGTATTTGACGGACGCGGGGTTGAGACGCTTGTCGATGTAGGCGGCAATACGGGCCGATGGGCGCTGCGTTGCGTGGAGTACGACGATAAGGTGAAGGTTACCATCATGGACCTTCCGCAACAACTGGAGATGATGCGCAGCCAGACTGCCGGCAAGAAGGGGGCAGACCGCATTGAGGGTTACGGTATCAACCTGCTGGATCCCGATGCGCAATTTCCTGCAGGCCGTCATTTTGACGCAATCTGGATGAGCCAATTTCTGGACTGTTTTTCCGAGGATGAGATTGTAAGCATACTCTCCCGTGCCGCCAAGGCTATGGACAGAGAGACAAATCTTTATATTATGGAGACTTTCTGGGACCGTCAGCGGTTTGAAACGGCCGCCCTCTGCCTGACCATGACCAGTCTCTATTTCACGGCCATTGCCAACGGAAACAGTAAAATGTACCATTCGGAGGCTATGGAGCGGCTGGTTGAAAAGGCGGGTATGAAGGTGGACCGAATCCATGACGGACTGGGTCAGGGACACAGCATTATGGTCTGCTCGCTAAAATAAGAATTAAACAAGAAATTAAATAATATGGAAAGAAGCGAAATTGAAGCCAAGGTCCGCAAATTTATGATTGAAGACCTTGAGATAGATGAAGAGAAGATCAATCCCGATGCCCTTTTGATGAAGGATCTCGGAATAGACAGCCTTGACTTCATTGACATAGTTGTCATTGTGGAGAAGACCTTTGGAGTGAAGATAAAGGGTGAGGAGATGGCCGGCGTGGACACTTTCAGTAAATTCTGTGACTATATAGAGACGAAACTTGGCCGTTGAGATTGAAAAACCTGTAGAATGGAAGGGTAGGACCGACGGTCTGCCCTGGATGATCCGTTCGCTTGTGGCGCTGATGAAGGTTGTTGACCGCAGAGCCATCTATTTTTTGATGGCCTTCATTGTTCCCTTCTATATGCTTTTTAACCGTCAGGGTTACAGGGCTATCTACGGTTTTTTCCGTGACAGGTTCAAATTCGGACCCTTGAAGTCTTTCTGTATGGTTTATGCTAACCATTTCCGGTTCGGACAGGTCATTGTGGACCGTTATGCCGCTTTTGCAGGCAAGAAGTTCAGGTTTGAGATAGACGGCGAAGAGCTTTTCACGGAGATGATGAATGGCGGGAGCGGATTCGTACAGCTCAGTTCGCACATCGGAAATTACGAGTTGGTGGGTTATAGTCTGACATCGGACAAGAAGAAGATCAACGGACTTTTTTACGGAGGCGAATCGGATGTGATGATGGATTTCCGGCGCAGGATGCTCGACCGGCAGAATGTGGAACTGATTGAGGTGGACAGTGCCATGTCGCATGTTTTCAGGATGAATGCGGCTCTTGACCGCGGCGAGATAATAAGCATGACGGGCGACCGTATGCTTGGTTCGGAAAAGTTTTTGGTCTGTCCGTTTTTCGGTCAGGATGCCAGATTCCCGATGGGACCATTCACTCTGGCAGTACGTAAGAATGTTCCCCTGCTTGCCGTATTCTCCATGCGCGGCCGTCGCGGCGTCTATTCGGTCTATGTCAGAAAGATAGAGAGCGACATGTCGCTCTCTTCGAAGGCCCGGATTCACGATGTGGCTTGCCGGTTTGCCCTGTTGCTTGAGGAGACGGTACGCCGTTATCCTGCACAGTGGTTCAACTATTATGATTTCTGGAAGAGTGCCGATGAATGAATTTGAAAAGATAGACGTTAGGGAACTGTTGCCGCAGAGACCGCCCTTTGTGATGGTGGATCGTCTGGAGTATTCCGACCATAAGGTTACAAAGACGGCTTTTAAGGTCAGAGAGGATAATATATTCAATGACGGCGGATATCTGTCAACGGCCGGGATATGTGAGAATATTGCTCAGACATGCGCTGCACGCCTGGGATACATCAGTATATCGTCGGGAAAGCCCGTGCGCGTGGGATTTATCGGGGCGATAAGCAATATGCAGATCAGGCGCCGGCCTGCAACAGGCGATACACTTGTTACCCGGATAACCGTGCTTCAGGAGGTGTTTAACATAACTCTGGTGCATGCCGTTGTCAGCGTGGAAAATGAAACGATAGCCGAAACGGATCTAAAGATAGCTCTTGGTGACGAGGAGGCTCAAAAACAGTAGAATTGTGAAGGAACTTAAAGAGACTATACCTTTCAGCGTCAGGTTCAGCGAGGTGGACTCCATGAACATAGTGTGGCACGGTTCATATTCGCTCTATTTCGAGGATGCCCGCGAGGCATTCGGGAAGCGGTACGGACTGGGCTATTTCGATATATTCGGTAACGGTTATTACGCTCCGCTTGTGGAGCTGTCGTTCAATTACAAGAGGCCTATAAAATACGGCATGAGACCGGAAATAACAATCGTTTACCGACATACCGATTCGGCTAAGATTGTCTTTGATTATGAGATAATAGATACGGTTTCGGGCGATATTCTGGCTACCGGCCATTCGGTACAGGTTTTTATGGATATGCAGTATCAGCTTGTCTGGGCTAATCCTGAATTTTACGAGGAGTGGAAGCGAAAATGGACAGAGTGATACGTTGCATAGCCGACAGTGTGGTTTCGCCGCTCGGTCTGACATCGGCGGAGAATTACCGTAATGTCAAGGCCGGATGCAGCAAACTGTCGCGGTATGAGACGATGGGTAACGTGAGTACCCCCTTCATGCTGTCACGCATAGACCGTGCAGTAATTGATGCTCTCTGCCGTGAGCTCGGAATACCCTGCAAGGATTACACATTCTTTGAGAAGATGCTGCTTGTCAGCAGCCTGCAAGCCGTAAGAGAGTCGGGAATAGAGGCTTCATCAAACAGGGTGCTGTTTGTTATATCCACCACTAAGGGCAACGTGTCGCTTCTCGATGCCGGTAATGACGATTTCCCTGAAGAGAGGGTGCTGCTTGGCAAATCGGCCGCACTTGTGGCAGAATTTTTCGGCAACCCAAACACTCCCATAACGGTCTGCAATGCCTGTATTTCGGGCCTGTGTGCCCAGATTGAGGCTATGCGCGCCATTCGCAGCGGCCGTTACGACTGCGCCGTGGTGGTGGGGGCCGATGAGCAGTCGCCTTTCATAATATCGGGATTCCTATCGTTAAAGGCTCTGACCGACACTCCCTGCCGTCCTTTTGACAAAGAGCGTAAAGGGCTTAATCTGGGCGAATGTGCCGCTACTGTCGTATTGCAGGCATCGGACAGTGCCCCGGCCGCCGGATGGACGCTCGAATGCGGAGCCGTAAGGAACGATGCCAACCATATATCGGGACCTTCCAGAACGGGCGAGGGGAGCTGTCTGGCTCTTGAATATACGCTGAAACAGTGCCGCAAAGAGGAGCTGGCATTCATCAATGTGCATGGAACCGCTACTTCGTTTAATGACGAGATGGAGGCCATAGCCATATACCGTGCCGGCCTGATTGACGTGCCGGTCACAGGACTTAAAGGATATTACGGACATACTATGGGCGCTGCCGGAATATTGGAGAGCATAATCTCAATGTATGCGGTTAGAGACAATACGGTGCTTGCCACACGCGGTTATTCGGTTCCGGGCGTAACATATCCTGTAAACGTGAGTTCGGAAAACCGCCTGACTAACGGAAATAGTTTTATCAAGCTGCTTTCGGGCTTCGCCGGATGCAATGCCGCTCTTTTATACAGATACCGTAAATCGTGACATCTATGGAAAAGAGCAGGCTTGACTATACGATTATAACCGACACGTTTGCTTCGGTGAACGGCCGTCTGCTGGAGCATGAGTCGAAAGGGGGTGCCATGCTGACCGAACTCTACCGCGCCCATGTGGGCGATTGGCCTAAGTTCTTCAAGATGGATACCCTGAGCAAAGTGGGATTCCTGGCATCGGAACTGCTCCTAAAAGAGTGCAGTGGGGTGAAATCCGCACCCGAAACCGCCTCCGCTTCCAACCGCGGCAACGTTCACGGCAGCGTCTCCGACAGGGTTTCCGATGGCGCTAAAAGAGCCTCCGATGCCCGTTGCGAAGAGTATATTCAGAGCCGTGCGGTAGTACTCTTCGGAATCACGGGTTCTCTGTGTGCCGACCGTAACTATCAGGAAACCATACAGTTCGCTGACAACTATTATCCCAGTCCGGCGCTCTTTGTATATACTCTGCCCAACATTGTGACAGGCGAGATAGCCATACGAAACCGCTATCGCGGAGAGACTTCGTTTTATGTTTTGGACGGGTATGATGCTCAGAGTATGGCATTTCATATACGGTGTGCGTTTCAGGACAGCGTGACCGACAGCGTACTTGCCGGATGGGTGGACAGCAGCGGCAATGAAGACTTCCGCTCCTTCTTTATTCTTGTGGATAGGGGAGCAGCCGCAGCGCCCGGAATGTTGGAAAATGAGATAATGAAAATAATGGATAAACTTAAATAAAGAACAGACTAATGGAAGAGATGATTCTTAAACTGAAACAGGAGATTATTGAAGTTTTGAACCTTGAGGATATAACCCCTGAGGATATTGACAACGACGCTCCTCTGTTTGGCGAGGGTCTGGGACTGGATTCTATCGATGCGCTTGAGCTTATAGTCCTTATGGAGAAAAACTACGGCATCAAGCTGCAAGACCCTGCCAAAGGCAAGGAGATCTTCAAGTCCATCAACGTGATGGCTGAATATATTCAGAAGAACCGTACCCGATAATGGCTCAAAACAGATCAGTATCAATTACAGGCTTTGGCATTGTGAGTGCCATAGGTGTAGGTAAACAGGAGACTCTTGACTCGCTGCTTTCAAACCGTACGGGCATAGGCCGGCTGAAATATCTGAAAACCGTACATACCGAATTTCCGGTGGGCGAGGTAAAGCTGTCCGATGAAGAGATGGAGCGTATCCTGGGCATAGCGCCCGGTACCCCTGCCACGCGTACGGCACTTATGGGCATGCTTGCCTTGCACGAGGCTCTCTCCGACGCCTGCCTTGGGCGCGGCGACCTGCTTCAGGCAGCGTTTCTCAATGGCACCACAGTGGGAGGCATGGATAAGAGCGAGCAGTATTATACTGATTTTATTGAGAATGACACACGCAACGAATATATAAAGAGTCACGATTGCGGCTCCTGTTCTGAGATGACAGCCGACAGGTTTGGCCGTTTCAGATATATCACAACCATTTCGACCGCCTGCTCATCGGCAGCCAACGCCATAGCGCTTGGAGGCGATATGATTCGTGCCGGACGGGCCGATATCGTTGTAGCCGGAGGGAGCGAATGCATAACGAAATTCCATCTGAACGGATTCAATTCGCTTATGATCCTAGACCGTGAGCTGTGCCGTCCGTTCGATGCAACGCGTGCCGGCCTGAATCTTGGCGAGGGTGCTGCATATCTGGTACTGGAATCGGATGAATCGGTCCGTAAACGGGGTGTGAAGCCGATTGCGCTGCTCTCGGGTTACGGTAATGCCTGCGATGCTTATCATCAGACTGCATCATCGCCTGACGGCGAAGGGGCATATCTGGCCATGAGCAGGGCTTTGGCCGATGCAGGACTTGCGCCGGCCGATATTGACTATGTAAATGCCCACGGCACCGGTACCCCGAACAATGACGTCAGCGAGAGTCAGGCCATGATACGGCTATTCGGTGAGAACATGCCGCCCGTGTCGTCGGTAAAGTCAATTACGGGACACACGACAAGCGCATCGGGTTCGGTCGAGGCGGCTATCTGCATACTTGCGCTTCGTAACGGCTTTGTCCCCGTCAACTACGGATGGACGAACCCTATGGACGACGGTATTGTGCCCAATATGGAGCTGAAACCTTCATGCAGGTTGCGCAATATACTTTGTAACGCATTCGGGTTCGGCGGTAATGATTCATCGCTTATACTAACGGCAACAGATTAAAGTTATGCTTCAAGAGAGTAGGGTAAACGTTCTTTCAGTCAAGCAGATATCAATTCAAAAACCGCTTACTGAAGAGTGGATGACAAACCCTGAGATCCATACGGAAAGTTTTGTCCGCGCCATTGACCCGGATTTTCGGCAGTTCATATCGGCAGGCGATGCGCGGCGTTTGGGCAAACTGCTTAAGAGGGCGCTTGCCACATCGTTGTCGGCGCTTCATGAGGGCGGAATAACCAATCCCGATGCCATTATAACCGGCACCGGATTTGGAAGTGTGGAGAGCACCGAACTGTTTCTGGAAGCCATGATCCGTGATGGCGAACAGATGCTTAAACCCACTTGGTTTATGCAGTCAACGCACAACACTGCCTCGTCGCTGATAGCTATCCATACTCAGAGCTACGGCTATAACTCCACCTATACGCAGAAAGGCCTCTCCTTTGAATGTGCCCTGTATGACGCATGGCTTCAGTTCGGTTTGGACAGGATTAGCTCGGCTCTTGTCGGCGGCCATGACGAAATGACTCCCGAATTTGCAGGTTTTATGCGCAAGGCCGGTCACCTGCTTGAAGGGGAGATATGCAGTGAGGCTGCCGTCTCGGCGCTGCTCTCCACTCGCGAACAGGAGGGAACAAAAGCCCTTTGCACAGTCGCCGGAGTAGAAATTTTGGACAGTCCGGACGCTGAGACACTGGACCATGCTGTCCGTTCCATGATTGCCGGCAATATTCCCGATGCAGTTATGACGGGAATGAGCGGCAATGCAACAAACGACGGTTATTATCATTTCCTTAAGAAGAGTCTGCCGGAGGTTCCTTTGCTTAGGTATAAGCATCTGTTCGGCGTGAATTTCTCTTCATCGGCCATAGCTTTTTATGCTGCCGCAAACTGTCTTGGAAAAGGCTTTATACCGTCTGTGCTGACCTTGACCGGAGAATCCGTGTCGTGCAGCAAAGGAATACTTTTGATCAACGCCGTTGAAGGACGGCACTATTCAGTCATTTTACTTAAACCTCTATGTGGAAAACTTTGATACCTCTGTCCCTGTTACAGAGTTTTATGCTGGCCTCGGGGCAAATGATGCTCAAACTGGCCTTAAAGAAGATGGGTCATTATACCGGCGTATTCCAGTTCTTGGCAAATGAGCTGGGCAACTTCTGGTGGTACGGATGCGGCATGTTCCTGACATCGGCCGCCCTCTTGTGGATGCATATTCTCAAAAACTACCCGTTCAGCATAGCCTATCCGCTCAGTTGTCTGAGTTTTGTCTTCGGAATGTTGGGCGCATGGATTTTCCTGGGAGAGACTATTCCCGCCATACGCTGGGTAGGAATAGCGTTAATTCTGCTGGGCGCCGTATTCATTGCAAAATAAATTAAAATTTGTTTGTTTGAATCAAAACTGTCATTACTTTTGTCCTATTCATTCCCAATGAAATAAAGTATCTTGTAATTAAAAAAGTTTGCAATAATCATCTGAAAATAAATTATGAAAACCAAGAGTAACAAGTTCAGGCTTCTGTGCCTGACGCTCCTGCTGCTGATAGGGGCAAGCGGCTTACATGCCCAAGTCGATTATCTCTGTTTTACCGCCGATGAAGCGGGTTATGTAAGATTAAGTGTGACCGGCAGTATCACCGCCAATATTCAGAATTCAGACCTGCACGGACGGTGTCAACTGGACTGCCTACACCTTTGGTACGGATATTAATCTTGCGGCAGGCGATAGCGTCTATTTCAAAGGCAATTACCAAGGAATTGATAATGCTAATTATGCCGGATTTGTAATGTCAGGAAAGATAAGGGCCTCGGGTAATATAATGACACTTACCGATGGTAATAACCCGACACTTTCGCTTGCCGGCAAGGACTACTGTTTCTACAGGCTATTTTACAACTGTCAAGCCTTGATCAGTGCTCCGGTGCTTCCCGCCGCTACATTGGCACCTTCCTGCTACCGGTCCATGTTCGAAGGCTGTACGGGCATCACGCTTTACGAAGACGGAACCGGCCCGACCTGGGGCATCCCTGCCGGCGCACAGGCCGTATCGGACTGGAACACCGATATGCTCGCCGGTACCGGCGGCACCTTCACCGGCAACCCGGTCATCGGTACCGACTACTACTACACTCCGTTGCCCGCGTCCGTCGATGTGACTATCAACGGAATTGAGCTTTATGAATCCGGCTCAAGCGGCGAGGGGTGGACGTATGTCTTGCCAACGCTTACGCTTACGAACGCGGGGCCGTTCACGATTTCGGGCACCAACATGATGGGTCAGGTGTGCGTGGTTGTGGCGGCGGGGGTGACGAGCGAGGTCACGCTCTCGAACCTGACGCTCAAGGCGACAGACGATGGCCAGTGTCCCTTCGCGCTGGAATCAGGAGCCAATGTCTCGCTTTTCCTTGCGGGAACGAACACGTTCGCATCGGGCAGAAACCGCGCGGGCCTTGAAGTCGCGGACGGACGCTCTCCATCACCAACGCACCCGGCGATGACGCGGGCATCGGCGGCGGCAACAACGACGGCAACAACGACGGCATCGCCGGAACGGGCGGCACAGTGAACATTTCCGGCGGCCACGTCATCGCCACCGGCGGCAAGTGTGCCGCGGGCATCGGCGGCGGCACCGGACAGCGACTCGCCGGCAGCGCGGGCGCGGCATTATCCGTCTCCGGCGGCACGGTCTTGGCAATCGGCGGCGCGGGCGGCGCACCGGGTGTCGGCGGCGGCCTTGGCAACGTGGAGGAAGGCGATACCGGCAACGCGCCGGACATCTCCGGCTCGAACCACTTTACCGGCGGCTCCATCCGCATAGACAGCGACTTTGCGATGGCCGCGCCCAGCAACGGCACGGCGCGCGTCTGGTGCGTAACAGTACCGGAACTTACGCCCAATGCATCTGTCGTAGTTACATCACTCGGTACCTACGGCGTAAACGACCTCTTTGCTGACAACGATGGCAAACTCTACCTTTGGCTGCCCAACGATAACTATGACTTCACGGCGGGCGGGACGGAATACGAGGCCACCGTCTCCGACGCGGACACAACGGCGACAGCCAAGGCCCCTCCGGTTTTGGATGCCTATCTCACCTTTTCCAGCGCGGACACCTTCAAGATCACGCCGAGCGCGGTGTCGTGGTACGGAGAGCTTTTCTACTCTACCGATGCAACAAACTGGAATGCGTTTACCGGGGATGGCGCGACTGCAGCGAACAACGGTGCCGGCGAGTTCCGTCTCTACTTCCGCGGGAAAAATAACACCCTCATCACCGGCGGCAATCTCTCTTATTGGATAATTGACGCCGATACAGCATCGGTTGCCTGCTCCGGTAACATCGAGACCCTGCTTGACTACACGATAGTGGAAGCCGGCAACCATCCGACAATGGCCGCCAACTGCTTTGCGAACCTCTTCAAGAACTGTACGGCACTTAGCAGTGCACCGGAACTGGCGGCGACAAATCTGTCTAACAACTGCTATGTTCGTATGTTCATGGGCTGTACGGGACTGACTGCCGCACCGGCATTGCCTGCCACAACAGTTACCGGCTGCTGCTATCAGGAAATGTTCGAAGGCTGCACCTCTCTGACGCAAGCGCCCGTGCTGCCGGCGATGACGCTGATCTCTTCCTGCTACAAGGAGATGTTTTACGGCTGTACGGCACTGACGACGGCGCCTGAACTGCCTGCAACCACACTGGCCCCTACCTGTTACCAGGAAATGTTCAGCGGCTGCACGAGCCTGACAAACGCGCCGGCACTGCCGGCGATGACGCTGGGCGTCGGCTGTTACATCGGCATGTTCTCGGGCTGTACGGGGCTGACTGCACCACCGGCACTGCCGGCTTTGACACTGGCTACATACTGCTACAAGGAGATGTTTTACGGCTGTACGGATCTTACTCAGGCTCCAGCTCTTCCGGCCACGAATTTGATCTTCGGATGTTATTTCGGCATGTTCCATGGCTGCACAGAGTTGACTGCCGCACCTGAACTTCGTGCTGCTGCCTTGGTTCAAGAGTGCTATAAGGAGATGTTTTATGGCTGTACTAAGCTGAATAACATTAGAGTGAACTTTAACTCGTGGGCCGATGATGTCGATGCGACTCTGGATTGGGTATATGGTGTATCATCTACCGGTACGTTTGTATGTCCTGCAGAGCTGGATACCTCTGTTGAAGACGAATCGCATGTGCCGGTAGGCTGGAGTACCGGTCTGCCCACGGGAATCAGTTCTGTAACGGATAGCCCCTTCTTAAATGGTGTTATTTACAATATCTCCGGACAGAGAGTAGGTGAGCAAGAGAGAGGCATTATCATTGAGAACGGAAGGAAGTATTTTAACAGATAGCTTTTACAGGCAGTAATGCCCCGACATGTCCCCGGCAATATCGTGACGCCGCCCGCGGTACTGAACATACCCGACAGCACAACGATACGGTCGGGGACGTTCGCTGTTTCGGCCGTTCGATTTAAAGGAGCATTATTCTAATTGTCATCAAAATAAATTAAAATTTGTTTGCCAAAACAAAAAACTGTCATTACTTTTGTTTTATTATACCGAAATTGTAAACATCTTAAAACTAAACAGATGAAAACCATCACTCCGTACTTATTGTGGTTTGCATTGACTACTGCCATATTAACCATCGTTTTCCGATATTTTTTGAGCTATGGGATAGAAATCGACTCAGGAGCCATAATTACTGTTTCGGCTTCACTTTACGGATTTCTTATGTTCGGTTCGGGATGGTATTTCGGTCATAAGGAGAGCGACTATTTGCCCATATACGATATCGGAATCTGGTTGGCATCGCCATCCCACTCCAAATAACGCTTGTCAAAATAATTTACCTTCTGAATAAAGGGAACTTTAAAATTCAGACCGGGGGTGGTAACAGCCTCCCCCACGGACCGGCCAAACTGGGTAATAACCACCTGCTGGGTTTCATTTACGATGTACACACTGCTGAACAAAACAATCAGCAGCACGGCCAGTACGGGTATCAATAATATCGCTTTCTTCATCTTTTACATTTTTTGGGTGGTGACTACTGCTTGTTGGCCGGACTCAAAGGCATTTGCAACAGAGGCAACACATTATTGCCCTCCTGATCGGTGATGATTTTGTTGCCCAGTTCGGGCAATACCCGCTGCATCGTTTCCATGTACAAACGACGGCGGGTTACCTCCGGCGCCTTCACGTACTCCTGGTACAAAAGCTCGAAACGCGTCGCCTCACCCTGGGCGTTGTTCACGCGCGCGGTGGCATAACCTTCCGCCTTTTGGATGGTCTCACGTGCCTGTCCACGTGCATGGGGAATCACCCGATTGTATTCGCTCTTGGCCTGATTGATCAGCGTTTCCTTCTCTTGTTGCGCCTCGTTCACGGCGTTAAAAGCACTCTTTACCGGATCGGGGGGATTCACATCCTGCAGCACCACCTGCTCTATGCAAATACCCAACTCGTACTCGTCGCTCAGATTTTGAATCAAATCCTTCACAGCCAGGGCCACTTCGGTACGTCCCACCGTCAGCACTTCATTTACCGTACGATCGCCCACCACCTGACGCATCGAAGACTCCGACAAATCGCGCAGGGTGATCTCGGGATGCCTTACTTTAAAAAGATACTGGTAAGCATTGCTGATGCGGTACTGCACCACCCATTCCACATCGGCCAGATTCAAATCCCCTGTAAGCATCAGCGACTCATCAGCCGTTCCCCGCTTGGTGTAGTCCGAGCGCACGTTGGACTCCACTGTTCTAAATCCAAACTCCTGCTTTTGCTGGCGCTCTACAGGGACCTTGACAACCCCCTCAATCAACGGAATTTTAAAATTGAGTCCGGAATTAACCTCCCGGGTGTATTTGCCAAAGCGGGTAATGATGCCCACTTCTTCGGCCCCAATCTGAAAAAAGCCGGTCCACACCAGCACCAGAACCAGGGCGCCCACGACAATCTGCCGGACATTTTTAAATAAGGCCTCCACCTGCGGTGGCACCTGAAATTGTTGATTACTCATAAATTTGTTTTAAGCATTAAAATAAAAAAGCAAGAGGCCTAGGCCAATTGCTTCAAAAACTTACGTACCGCTTCAACGGTCTCCAATTTGTAGGCGGCACTGGTATGCTTAATGCCCACCTTTATGGTAACGGCAGTCTCAGGCAATTCACGGAACAAGAACTCATCGGTCCAGTCGTCCCCCATCGCCATTATAAAGTCGGCATCCATATTCATCAGAAAGTTGTTGGCCGCAGCACCCTTATTGATGCCTCCGGTCTTCACTTCCACCACCTTGTTGCCCTCCATAATCTCCAGATTATGGAGGGCAACAAAACCGGTCAGTTCATCGCGCAATTCCTTGGCACGCAACTCCCCCAGCTCAGCGTCAGCACCTCTAAAATGCCACACCAGCGAATAATTCTTCTCCTCCAAAAACGAACCCGGCGTACGGTCCACATAACTGTCGAGCACCGGCCTAATCATCGGCATCCAGGAATTGGAAGCATTGGCCAGCATCTCCCAGTCGCCGCCCAAACGCTTCAACCAAACCCCGTGCTCACATATCAGGTTCACCTGTTTGCCCTCGAACCAGCGCCCCAGCGTTTCCTTATCACGCCCACTGATGATGGTCACCACATTCTGCTCAATGCTGGTCAACTTCTCAATAAGTTGCTCCAGTTCGGCATCGGGTTGCACCTCCTGCGGATCGTCCTTAAAGCCCTTAAGGGTACCGTCGTAATCCAAAAAGATGGCCCGTTTCTTTGCTTTCTTATAACGCGCCACCAACTCAAGCGCAATCTTATCGGTGATTTTCTTAGCCAAAAAGTCCTGTTGCAAGCGATTCACCCTTTGCAAGGCTCCTACAAAGTCCTTGGCCCATTTGAACACATCGTAGCGCTTCAGGCGCTTTTGCATCGAGAGCATGCGTTTGCCCTGCTCCTCCCGCGACATTTCCAGGGCCTGTAAAATGGCCCTTTCGGTCTCGTCCTCATCGTTGGGATTGATGACCACTGCCTCGGCCATTTCCTTCACCACACCCGCCATTTCACTCAGCACCATCACGCCGGTCTGGTTGATGCGCGAAGCCACATACTCCTTGGCTACCAGGTTCATTCCATCGCGGACCGGAGTAATCAGGGCCACATCGGACATACTGTACATCTCCACCAGGTTCTGGAAGGGCATAGAGCGGTAGAAATACCACACCGGCGTATAATTGATGTTGCCATACAAACCATTGATGCTGCCCACGAGCTCCTCCACCTCGCTCTTCAGACGCTGATAGTGAATCACATTATTGCGTGAAGGCACCGCCAGCATAATCAAACTCACCTTGCCATGGTACTCGGGGTGCCGCTCCAGAAATTTATCAAAGGCCCGCAAGCGATTCGGAATGCCCTTGGAATAATCCAGGCGGTCGATCGACAAAATCAACTTGCGCTCCGGATCCATCAAAAAATACTTTTCCAACTCACGATGCACCTCCGAACGGTCCTTCAAAGGCGTTTGGTGAATACGACTGGCCGCCTCGGCAAACTTATCGTAATCAATGCCCATCGGAAAGGCATCCGCCAGAATAATCCGGTCGTCGATATGAATCTGATTGAAATTGATCTCATAACCAAAAAGACGGCGCACACTGCTCAAAAAGTGTCGCTCGTAATCGTAGGTATGGAAGCCTATCAGATCGGCACCCAACAAGCCCTTCAGCAGCTCCTTACGCCAGGGCAGAATGCGAAAGACCTCATAAGACGGAAAAGGGATGTGCAAAAAGTAGCCGATGGTGATGTCGGGCCGTTCCCGCTTAATCATCTCGGGCACCAGCATCAGCTGATAATCGTGCACCCAAACATAATCGCCCTCGCCCAGCACCTCCAGGGTTTTATCGGCAAATTTCCGGTTCACGGCGCCACGTAGGCCTCCCAAAACTCGGAATGAAAATCTACGTACTGGGGAAAGTAATGAAATAGCGGCCAAATGGTGTTGTTGCAAAACCCCTCGTAAAACTCCTCCACTTCATGCGCCGTTAGGTGCACCGACTCACAGCCCTCCTTGGCCAGCAAAGCCTCCACCTGCTTCAGCTCTATGGGCGATTTGGTGTCCGAAGCAATGCCCGGCCAACCAATCCACTTTCCGTTAAAATCCTTATAAACCGAATTCATCCCCGTAGCCAATCCCCCCACACTGGGTTCCAGTCCGGGTTTGTCTTCTTCATAAGTAATACTAAAAGGCAGTCGGTTGGATACAATATGCAGTTTCTTCATATCATAAAACAGTAGAATTTTTTGGGTTGGCAAAATATAAAGAACGAGTCTAAACAAATATAGGCAAAAGAAAGGACTTTTCCCAGCAGGCCGAGCGAAATCGGAAGGCCTCGGGCTTTCTTTTTTGAATCCTTTTTAGCTTCTTTACGTTACTTTAAAAGCAACATCAAAAATTACCTATGAAGAAACAATGTGAACGCAGTCTGAACTACGGCATCATCGGCAATTGTCGCAGCGGTGCCCTGGTGTCTGACAAAGGGGCCATCGAGTGGCTGTGCCTGCCAAAATTTGATTCCGGCTCGGTATTTGGGAAGCTGCTCGACGAGGAGAAGGGAGGAAGTTTTGAAATACTTCCGGAAACTGAAACAAAAATTACGCAGAAATACGACTGGAACACCAACATACTGATTACCCGCTTTGCCTGCGCCGACGGGACCTTTGAAGTGCACGACTTTATGCCGCGCTACAAACTCGACAACGGCAATTACTACACCCCCCCGATGTCATCCGCTATTTTAAGCACATCGACGGGACACCCACTTTTCGAATTGTTTACGACCCCAGATTGGAATACGCCAGGCACTCTACGCAAATAGACATCAACAAGAGTTTTGTAAAGGCCCAAACCGCCATAAAAAACCTTGACAAAAAAGACCTTTTCGAGTAATAGCCGTAGTTTTTAATTAATAACTCATAATCTTCAACAATTAAGCCGTAATCTTCGAGTACAAAGTTGTAATCTCCAAATTAAGCCGTAATCTTCGAGTACTAAGTTCTAGTCTTTGAGCATAAAGCTGTAATCGGATTACAGCAAATCCCACATTTAAAATAAACCTATATGAAACCCAACAATCTTAGGCTACTATGCCTGACGCTCCTGCTGATGACGGGAGTTAGCGGCCTGCATGCTGCTGTCGATTACCTATGCTTTACAGCCGAGTCGGCGAGTTCTATTAAGTTAAGTATGACCGGAAGTATTACCGCCGAGGTTAAGACCAGCACGGATGGCGTTACCTGGACAGACTATACGTTTGATACGGATATTAATCTTGGGGCAGGCGAGAAAGTCTATTTCAAGGGCAATTACCGGGGAACTGCAACCAATAATTTTGCCAAATTTGTCATGTCGGGTCAGATAAGTGCTTCGGGTAATATCATGACTCTTACCGACGGCGACAATCCGACTCTTTCGCTGGAGGGCAAGAAGTATTGTTTCTACTCCCTGTTCTCCGGCTGTGAGAGCCTGACGAGTGCTCCGACACTGCCTGCTGAGACATTGGCTGCAAACTGCTACGCCTCGATGTTCTACTATTGCACGGAGTTGTCCGAGGCGCCTGCTCTTCCTGCCACAGCTCTGGCAAAAGGCTGTTACATGGAAATGTTCAAAGGCTGCACAGGACTGACTGCTGCACCCGCTCTACCGGCCGAAACGATGGCTGATATCTGCTACGCAAATATGTTCGAAGGTTGCACCAAGCTGACTGTCGCACCCAACTTGCCTGCTACTACCTTAGCTATGGGATGCTATAACTTTATGTTCTCTAATTGTACGGGCTTGGAAGCGGCACCTGATCTGTTGCCTGCTGCCACGTTGGAAGAACAATGTTATGAGGGCATGTTCGCCGGTTGTACAAACTTAACTACAGCTCCGGCACTTTCGGCCACTCAAATGGCCAGACACTGTTGCGACAGGATGTTTGAAGGCTGTACAGCACTGACAGCCGCACCCGAACTGCCGGCAACCAATTTGGCCGAGGGATGCTATTGCTGGATGTTCTGGAATTGCACGGGCCTGGAAACAGCGCCTGCTCTTCCTGCTACCACGCTTGCAGAGTACTGCTATGAAGGTATGTTTGAGGGTTGTACGGGGTTGAAGAGAGCGCCTGCTCTTCCTGCTACCACCTTGACGAAGAGCTGCTATTACAAGATGTTCCGCGACTGTACCGGTTTGGAAACGGCGCCTGAATTGCCTGCCGCCACCCTTGCAGAGACATGCTACAAGGAGATGTTCTGTGGTTGCACCAATCTGAATGCCATCGAAGTGAACTTCTCTTCATGGACGGATGCCGATAATACCACCCTGGACTGGGTAAAGGATGTATCGGCAACCGGCACGTTTGTCTGTCCCGAGGCCTTGAATGTCTCTGAGAGGAATTCATCAAGTGTACCGGCAGGCTGGACCGTCAATTCTTCTACCGGCATCAACAGTCCTGTAATGGACAGCCGTTCTGCCAATGGTGCTACCTACAACATCTTAGGACAGAAGGTAGACGAGAACTATAAGGGCATTGTTATTCAAAATGGGAAAAAACACATCAACAGGTAAATGTTATTGTTAAACTGTCCCGGTGCCCCTGACCGGATTGCACTGCAACGCCGATATTGGATAAATCCGATATGATAACGAAACGGCGGGGGTACCGGACAACTAAAAACAGATAACATTAAAAACAGATGATTATGAAAACAAAAACTATTTTTATTATGGCAATCCTGCTTTTCACCTGGATGGGAAGAGCAGCGGCACAAACCTATGATGGATATGAAATCTACGAAGGTAAATTTGACGAAGTAAATGGTATACTTTACCTTCCCGATGATGATTGGAAAGAGGCGGAAGGTAGTGTACTCAGCACATATACCGGTAGTACCATTAGCTTTAAAAACAATGTAACCTTTAAACTTCGGAAGTTTGAAGGTTACGACGAAGATAATAATCCCATATACGACTACAAAACAAAGACTCTCCCCTTGACGAAGATAACGGGCACTTACTATAAAAACCCGAACGTTAAAGGTGTATATATACCCGATAATGTGAAGGAAATAGGTCCGGGTTCATTCGACAAGTTCACCGGACTGATAACTGTGACCGGTTGTAGTGGGGTGGAAAAGATTGAGGCAAGTGCATTCCAAAGCTGTACGGCACTGAAAAATGCCTCCTTTATTAAAGTAAAGGAAATCGGATACAGGGCGTTTAAGGGTTGTACAGCATTAGAAACCATAGGACTGGGTGCAGTCAACGAGCAAGAGATTGGCGAAGAGGCATTCGACGGATGTACTGCTTTATCCGGCAGCATACCCGTTAACGGTACTGTGGGTAGGTGCGCATTCCGAAATTGTGAAAAATGATTATCCGCAATAGTTCCTATTGTAAATTCTTGACTTGAAATCAGGAGCATACGTTACAGCGGCTATCAACAGCCTTTCAAACTGGTTTTCCCCGAAGTAGCGCCTGTTGAATTTATAACAGAACTGGTTGAGGTAATATTGCAAATATTCCGGTTTTATCTTGTAATACACC
>MTBK01191734.1_pt1 | contig 23506 bp, 13 predicted proteins | sample 1535981 | NCBI WGS metagenome assembly MTBK01 (sample SAMN06109225, study PRJNA356200) | anaerobic digester metagenome | isolation source: biogas reactors fed with pig manure or primary and secondary sludge | place: Spain | collected 2016-06-30
TCCGCTGTTGTTATGCAGAGAAAAGGCCCTTTGTCTGATTCCAGATAGAGCCGGCCCCGGCCCTTTCCCTCCACGGTAAAATGGCCCTTTCTGATCTCCCCCAGACTGAGGCCGTTGTTCCTTGTTCTTATTTTCGGGATCTCATTTTCCAGGCTGATCCCGGTGATCTCCTCCCAGGAAACAGCGGTGCCGTAGAGGCCGCTGATGACGACCCCCTCCAGGTCCGTTTCGATTGCGGGGCTGAGCTGTCCGTAGAGGAGCATCCCGAAGGTGCCGCCCACGATCAGCCCTGAAAAAACCAGCGCCAGAATCACGATGCGCCGCTCTTTGTTGACTTGTGTCGTCTCTTTTTTGTTGTGATCGTACTGCTGTGCCTTGATCACCAGATAGAAGATAGCTGCGGTATAGAGCAGGATCACGGCGAGGAAAAGGTTGGGAAAGCGCATGCTGAGCAACGTGCCGGCGAGCACAAAAACGCCGAGGGCAAGGAAAAGATTTCCCATGAAACCGGCCAGACCCTCTATGTCGACGTTTTTCTTTTTCTCCTCGGGCATGGTGTTGTAGCCGGCGATAAGCCAGTGCTGCCGGCCGTACTTGACCAGCACCCCCTAGGTGAGAGAAACAACCGCGATGATCAGGCCGGCTATGAGCATATCCGATCTCTCCTTTTGAAAAACTCTATCTATTTTACCACGGGACAAAGGGGACGTACCTTCTTGTCCCACCTTTTTGGTAGAAGCTCTAAGTTATTTTACCACTGGGGTTTTGTTGGGGTGTTTTTCTTCTCGCTACATCGGGAGGACCATTCCCGTGGCACACCTGCAAAAAATGAGCCATGAGATCCGTCCCTGTGGCTCACAGTGGGACAAAGGGGACGTACCTTCTTGTCCCACCTTTCAGGAGAACCATTCCCGTGGCGTGCCTGCAGAAAATGAGCCATGAGATCCGTCCCTGTGGCTCATCCGATGCAAGTTGTTGAGTGTGCCGGGTTAGCGGTAGGTTTCTCTTTTTTTCGGCGGTTTTTTGGAGAGGAGTGCCTTGAGGAAACGGCAGAGACCCCGGGCGATTTTTCCGTTGAAGGCGTCCAGCAGCCCCCGGACGGCTTCATCGGTGATGGCGCCTGCGCTCATGGAGTAGAGATTGCGCACCGGCATGGAGAGGGCGACCATGCGGACCATCTTTTTTTCGAATTCCCGGGCGCCCTTGGGCAAAATTGCCGGAGCCAACCGGGAAACGGCCCGGCGGAAGAGCCTGCCGCAAGGGCTCACCCCGAGATCGTCGATGGTGCTGTTGAGATGAAGTGTTCCTTTTTCTGGGGGAAATTGGGGTGCCATCTTCCGGCCCATGAGCGCCTCAAATTGCTCCAGAGGGATCTCCGCGGTTTCGGGCAGGGCATAGTAAACCGGTGCTTTCTCCCTGTAATCGGGACCGCCCGTGGGGGCTGCTTTGATCCGCACGACAGCCCGCAGGGGCATTTCCCGGGAGGAGGGGCCGACGGCAATTTCAAATTCGCCGCTCTCCACCCTCCACTCTCCCGCCGGGACGCTGTAAAAGGCAAAGGCCTCCCGCGTCAACTGGAAGGTTACAGTTTTCGATTCACCTTTTTCCAAGAAAACCTTTTCAAAGGCCTGCAGCTCTTTTTCGGGGACAAAGTGAGTGGCTTCCAGATCGTGGAGATAGAGCTGGGCCACCTCGGCGCCGCTGTGATGACCGGTGTTTGTGAGTTTGAAGCTGACGGTGAGGGTGTCATTTTCACCCATATTTTCAGCGCTCAGCTTCAGGTTGGAGTAAGCAAAGGTGGTATAGGAAAGTCCGAAGCCGAAGGGGAAGAGTACTTCTTTGGCGGCGCTGTCGTAGTAACGGTAGCCGACAAAGATGCTCTCCCGATAGTGAACGCTGGTGGGTCCCATCCCAAAATATTTTGCAGCGAGACAGTCTTCCAGGCGCCGGGGAAAGGTCTCGGCGAGCTTTCCCGAGGGATTCACCCGGCCGAAGATAAGGTCGCCCGCCGCTTCGCCGGCGGCTTCCCCTCCCAGGTAGAGGTTGAGCACTGCCCCAGCCCGGTCCAGCCAGGGCATTTCCACTGGGGCACCGCAGCTGAGTACGATGACAACGTTATCCGACACCCCGGTGAGGGCGGTGATTAGCTCGTTGTGTCCCCGGGGCATCTCCAGGTGAGTGCGGTCGAAACCCTCGGATTCATCTTCATCGGTAAGCCCGGCGAAGACAACGATCTGCTCTTTGCTGCGGGCTGTCTCCACGGCGGCGGCGATCTCCCCGGGGGAGAAACCGTCGCCTTCCAGGGCGTAGCCCGGTGCATAGCTGTAGGCGATGCCAGTTGTCTCGAGGTGTTCGCAGAAGCTGACCAGCTTTTGCGGATTGACCCGGCTGCTGCCGCTGCCCTGGTAACGCGGCTCCTTTGCCAGTCGGCCGATGACGGCAAGGCCTGCTTCCGGGTTCAGCGGGAGCAGCTGCTCTCTGTTTTTTAGCAGGACGGCGCCTTCGGCGGCAGCCCTGCGGGCCAGGGCATGGTGTTTTTCATAGTCAGCTCTGCCGGTGCCGGCTTTGTTTTTTGCAACGTTATATTTAAAGACAAAGCGGAGCACCCCGGCTACCGCTTCATCAAGGTATTTTACGTCGAGTTCCCCCGATTGAACGGCCTTGACGATCTGCTGGTCATGGATGCCGCCGGAGGTGGGCATTTCCAGGTCGAGTCCGGCCCGAAGCCCCTTGACCCGGTCATTTACGGCGCCCCAGTCGGAGATAACGATCCCCTCAAAACCCCACTCTTCCCGCAAAATATCCCGAAGCAGCTTTTCGTTTTCCCCGGCATAGATCCCGTTGACCGGGTTGTAGCTGCACATGATCGTGGCGGGACGAGCCTTTTTTACGGCGATTTCAAATGCCCTCAAATAGATCTCCCGCAGGGCTCGCTCATCGATCTCGGAGCTGATCGTCAGGCGGCGGTGCTCTTGGGAGTTGACTGCATAATGCTTAAGCGAGGTGCCGATCCCCTTTTCCTGTACGCCCTGGATGAAAGCGGCGGCCAGATCTCCGGTCAGGCGGGGGTCTTCGCTGAAGTACTCAAAGTTGCGACCGCACAGGGGCGTTCTCTTGATATTGATCCCCGGTCCGAGAAGCAGCTGAACGCCCTGCTCGAGGCACTCTTCGGCGATCGCTCTCCCTATCTCTGCAAGGAGGCGCCGGTTCCAGGTGGCGCCCAGCGTTACCGCCGGGGGGAAGCAGGTGGCCGGGTGGCCTTCCCGGAACAGACCTGTCCCTTCTTTCTCTTTGCGCAAGCCGTGCGGCCCGTCGGCCATTGTTATCGCCGGGAGGGAGAGCCTGCTTATGGGGGTGCTCTCCCAGCTGCTCACCCCCGAGCAGAGTGCCGCTTTTTCTTCCAGGGTCAGCTTTGCGAGAAGCTGCTCTATCTCCATCAGCTCAACTCCCCTTGTTAGGTGCTATTTGTCTATTCAAAAAAATGATAGCAAGGTTGCGGTGTCCTTGTCAATGCTGTGAAAAAAAATGGTTTTTCCTCAAATCGTAAAAGACCCCTTCAACACCCCGCGCTGTCATCTGAGCATAGCGAAGGATCTGATTTGCGAATTCCTTTGCTATTTTTAAGGCGAATCCCGGTGGGACAAGAAGGTACGTCCCCTTTGTCCCGCAAGGCGAATCCCGGTGGGACAGGAAGGTACGTCCCCTTTGTCCCGGCGTCCCTTTTGTCCCGGTGGATTGTCGGCGTTGTGGGGAAAAGAAAGGAACTCACCTGACACCGCAAAAAGATCCTCCAACAAGGAACGCGGGGCCGCTGCGGCGAAGGATTTTAGCGGCGGTCAATCCGGTTCAAGGCGGTTTCACACCGGGAATTCATCTTTTGGGGGCGTGTCAGATGCTTGCGCAAGCGCAGGAGCTGCTTCAGAAACACTTCGGTTTTTCCTCTTTCAAGGGAGATCAGGCCCGCATTATCGGCAAACTTTTGGAGGGTAGCGATACACTGGCCATCGCCCCCACGGGGGCCGGGAAGTCGCTTTGCTATCAGCTGCCCTCGCTGATCTTCGGCGGGGCCACTCTCGTCATCTCGCCGCTCATTGCCCTGATGAAAGATCAGGTTGACGGGATGAGCACCTCCGGTATCCCGGCGACCTTCATCAACAGCTCCCTCTCCGCTGCAGAGGTTGCCCGCAGAGTTGAGCAGGCCGGCAGGGGCCGCTACAAGCTGGTCTATGTTGCCCCGGAGCGCCTGGAGACGGCAGAATTTATGGAGACGGCCCTTTCCATGGAGCTCTCCTTTGTGGCGGTGGACGAGGCCCACTGCATCTCGCAATGGGGCCACGATTTCAGGCCGAGCTACCGGAAGATCGCCGCCTTTATCCGCAGTCTGCCCCGGCGGCCGGTTCTCGGCGCTTTTACCGCCACGGCCACCCCGGAGATCCGCCGGGATATTGTCAAGTTTCTCGGTTTGCAGGAACCCCGGATCTTTGTCAGCGGTTTTGATCGCGAGAATCTTCATTTTGCGGTGGTCCGGGGGGTGGACAAAAACAGATTCCTGCTCGATTATCTCCGGGAGAAGCGGGGGCAGCCCGGGATCATCTATGCCGCCACCCGCCGCGAGGTGGACGCAATTTTTGATCTTCTGCAGAGCAGGGGCTGCTCCTGCGCCAAATATCATGCGGGGATGAACGCCACAGAGCGGCAAAACAGCCAGGAAGCGTTTATCCACGACCGCGCTACGGTGATGGTGGCGACCAACGCCTTCGGCATGGGGATCGACAAATCCAATGTCCGCTATGTGCTGCACCACAATATGCCCAAAAACATAGAGGCGTACTATCAGGAGGCGGGCCGGGCCGGGCGCGACGGCGAACCCGGAGAGTGTCTCCTGCTCTTTGGCGCCCGCGATGTTCTCGTGCAAAAATTTATGATCGGCGAGACCGTCTATGCCCCCCAGAGAAAGGCTCACGAATACCGGAAGCTGCAGCTCATCACCGACTATTGCCACACCTCCGGCTGCTTGCGCAGGTTTATCCGGGAGTACTTCGGGGAGGAGGAGCTCCCGCTGCAGTGCGGCAATTGCGGCAACTGCAGCGCCGACAGCGAGCTTGTCGAGATCACCCTCGAGGCGCAGATGATCCTCTCCTGCGTCGTGCGGGTTAAGGAGCGCTACGGCGCCGTGATGATCGCCGAGATCTTGAAAGGATCGCGGAACAAGCGGCTGCTTCAGCTGCGCTTTGACGAGCTGTCTACATACGGGCTGATGAAGGAGTATCCCCTGGCGCAGATCAAAGAGCTGATCAACCTGCTGGCAGCCGAAGGTTATCTGGCGCTCACGGAAGGTCAGTATCCGGTGCTCAGGCTGGGCCCGAAGGCGGCGGCGCCGCTAAAAGAGGGGGAAAAGGTGTGGCAGCGGCGGCGCAGAAGAAAAACGGCTCCCGCTCCCGACATTCTCTTCGAAAAGATGCGCCTGCTGCGCAAAGAGATCGCGGCGCGGGAAGGGGTTCCGCCCTATATTGTTTTTTCCGACAGCACCCTGCGCCAGCTGACCGAGCAGCTTCCCCGGGACCGGGAGTCCATGCTTCGGGTAAAAGGGATCGGCCAGATCAAAATGGAGAAATTCGGCGAGCTCTTTCTTCAGCTTATCGGGGAGCACCTGCTGGAGCAGCAGCCCCTACCCTGACCTTTTCCTTCCCGGCAGCAGGGAGTCACCGGGTTTTCTCGCTTATCCCTCCGTTTCGCTGAACAGGGCCAGCAGCTCGGCGGCTTTCTTGCGGTTGTTGCCCTTGGCGCTGATGAAGCGCTGGACTTGAAAAGCGCTCAGCTGCGCTTTCCGGTAGAGCCGCCGGACAAAAGCGGTGTCGTGGTTGGAGAGCAGCACGGGGATTCCCCGGCCGGCCAGCGCCACCGCCAGCCCGGCCAGCTTCTTCTGCTCCTCCATGCTGAAGCCGCCGCGGCTGTACTCCGTAAAGTCCGCTGTTGCGGAGAGGGGCACGTACGGCGGGTCGCCGTAGACCACGTCCCCCGGGGACAGCTCCGCCATGAGCTCGCGGAAGTCCCGGCAGACGAAGAGGGCGTTTCGCGCTTTCCGGGCGAAAAAGAGCATCTCTTTTTCCGGGAAATAGGGTTTTTTGTACCGGCCGAAGGGGGTGTTGAATTTGCCGGAGGCGTTGTAGCGGCAAAGACCGTTGTAGCCGTGGCGGTTCAGGTAGAGGAAGAGAGCCGCCTTTTGCTCACCCGAACAGGGGCCGTTGAACCGGGAGCGAAAGCGGTAGTAGACCTCCCCCCGGTTTGTCTCCGGGGTGAAATACTCGCGGCAGTAGTCGACAAAGTGAGCGCCTTCCTTCTGGAGGACCCGGTAAAGATTGATCAGGTCGGCATTGCTGTCGCTGAGCAGGTACGCCGGGTAGTCCACATTGAGGAAGACGGCGCCCGATCCGACGAAGGGCTCCACCAGCCTGCGCCCCGGCGGCAGCTGAGCTTTGATCCGGTCGATGAGGCGGTATTTGCCCCCGGCCCACTTTAAAAAAGGTTTCAATGTGACCCCCCCTACAGTGTTTAAACCTTCCACCCGGGGGGGGTGTACTCCTTCCGCAGCACGGGCGAGCGGCGGGTTTTATTCCCGGAAGTTGCGACAGTTCCACCTGAATTTGCCGGAGCGGCGCCGGGGTGAGCAAGGGGAAAAAACCAGGGCAAGTCTGTTCTCGACTTGCCCTGCACTTTCGCTGAAATTAACAGGTGCCCTACGGTTTAGGCTTTCTCCCAGAGGGTGGCATTGGCGTTGCCGAAGCCGCCGCAGAGGGAGGCCAGGCCGTACCTTGCTTCAGGCAGTTCGTGTTTCATAATATTGTTCAAGGTGATGACGATGCGGGCCCCCGATTCGCCGAGGGGGTGGCCCAGAGCCAGCGCTCCGCCCCAGAGGTTGGTTTTCTTGAACGGCGCATTCTCTTCCAGGCCCAGCTCCCGCAGGCAGGCCAGAGCTTGGCTGGCAAAAGCCTCATTTAGCTCAACCACGTCGATATCGTCTGCCGTAAGCTCGTATCTTTCAAACAGCTTGCGCACGGCGTTGAGCGGCCCGATTCCCATGACCGTGGGATCGCAGCCGGCCATGACTCCGCCCCGGTAAACCAGATGATAGTCCAGACCCAGTTCGTCGGCTTTGTTGCGCTCCATCAGCAGCAGAGCACAGGCGCCCTGAGTTAAAGGAGAGGAGAAAGCGGCAGTAATGACGCCGTTTTCCTTGAAGGGGGTGGGCATCGCCGCCATCCCTTCCCGGGAGATGTTGTCCCGGATCCACTGGTCCCGGTCAACCATAAATTTTTCTCCGTCTTCGGTATGTCCTTCGACGGGGACGATCTCATGATCAAACTTGCCCGCATCGCGGGCCGCCGCTGCGCGCTTGTGGCTGTGGTAGGCCATCTCGATCATATCTTCAGCGTTGACGTTCCACTTTTCCGCCACTTTTTCCGCTGTCGGTCCCATCGGCAGCTCCATCGGGTTGTACCTTTCGTAGAGCCGCATCGGGGGTTCCAGCCCTTGACCCATCTTTACATTGAGCATATCCTCAACCCCGCCGGCGACAAAGATATCGCCTTCGCCGCACCTGATCGCCCGGGCGGCGTGCTCAATGGCGGACATCCCCGAGGGACACTGCTGGTTGATCGTATTGGTGGGAATACTTTCAGGGTAACCGCCGGCCAGCCAGGCCAGTCTGCCGATATCGTTCTGCATACCGATCTGGTTGGCGCAGCCGATGAGAACAGCCTCCACCTCTTCCGGTTTGACCGCTTTGTTCCGTTCAAAAAGCGCATCGAAAACCGCGGTCAACAGTTCATCGGGGGTGCGCTTTCTGAACCAGCCCTTCTCGGCATGGGCTCTGCCGTTCGGGGTTCTGACCCCGTCGACAATAACACATTCTTTGAGCATACTTTTAACCTCCTTATTTTTCGCCTGGATAATACAGCTGTGCTTTCCACTGATGTTCGCTGGACAGGATAACGGCCCTCCGCAGAGTAGAGTTAAACCGGTCACTTGTCCATGGTTGTAATAGTTCTCTACTTATTTGGATAATTCCTTCTTGTTTGTTTATTAATTTTTTTCTAAACCGGATCGGCCCGGCGGACTTTTTTAGCCCCTCGAACCCGGGGAAACAGCTATTCTGCATGTTTGTGCCGGTCAGGCTCAAAAATATCTCCAATATTGAAGGATTTGCGAATTGTGTGTAGAACGCAATAGTATGCAGGAAGGATGGCGAAAGGATGATGGAGTCTCAATCTTTCCATCATTCCCCCGAGGATTGGCCGGCCTGCCGCCGCGGGCGCGGACAACGGAATAGGGTACCTGAAGATTATTCAAACTTATATTGATGCTGAGACGGAATTGCAGTATAATGGATGGAGTAGCAAGAATATACTGAAAAGTTAAAAATCAATTTCCAAACTACGCTGCCATGTCCGGATGACAACATGGTTGATCGGCAGACAGAGTGATACCGGGATAGCTGAACAGGGGGAAACAGCTTGGGTGAGATCAGCGCCGGCTCGATCATGCTTTTCGGTTATTTGAGCATGGCTTTGCTTGCAGGGGTTTTTATTCGCAGCCAGTTTAAAATATTCCAGAAGTATCTCATTCCAGGATCCATTATCGCCGGTTTCATTTTGCTTGTAATCGGCCCGGGATTTTTGAGTCTGGTGAAAGCACCGCTCGGCGATGACGCTGACTTTTTGGTCTTTAATCTGCTTACAGTAATTTTCATCATCATCGGCCTGAGGGGGAGGTCGGCTGAGAAAGGCAGCCGCAGCGAAGTCCTGCAATCAACTGCGCTACTGACCATACTTCGATCTTTTCAGCTAATTGTCGGAATATTATTCACCCTCGTTGTCGTATTGTTAATTAACCCGGGTCTCTTTCGCGGGTTCGGTTCAATGCTGATGCTGGGACAGGGATTTGAGCCGGCCATAGCGAGCTATTTCGGCGGCTCTATGGAATATGAACTCGGTTTCACCGGAGGGCAGAGCATCGCTTTTGCCTTCAGCGCAATCGGTTTCCTGAGCGCTTATCTTTTCGGCCTGGCCTATATCGTCCTGGCCAAAAAATGGGGGTTTATCGTTCCCGTTACCGGTGAAGGGAGCGTTTCAGTGCAGACGGGCGTCATCGGGTCAGGAGAGGAGAAAAAAAGTGCCGGTCTGTTGACGATGCACGGTCAAACGGTGGAAACCTTTTCGGTTCACCTGGCTGTGATCGGGTTTGCCGTTCTGGTGCTGTACGGTTTCCTGAAAGTGATTGCCCTGATGATGGTCCATAACTTCAGCCCCGGGGTGGTCATCGTTACGGAGACGCTGTTTGGTTTTAACTATCTCTTCGCCCTGTTGGCCGGGATGGCGGTAAGGGGGCTGCTGCGCTTGCTCAAGATCGACGCTCTCATCGACCGCGGCATTTTGGACCGCCTTCTGGGTGTTGCCGTCGACTTTATGGTTGTTGCGGCGATCGCCTCCATCCCGCTGGTAATCACCCTGGCGAACCTGTGGGAGACGCTGCTTCTCTCCCTGGGCGGAGCGGGGCTGACGCTGCTTGCGGTCAATCTGTTGATGGGGAGGGTGTGCCGGGAGAAAAACATCGGGAGACAGGCGGCCATGTTCGGTTTTTTAACAGGCAATATCTCCTCTTCCATTGCTCTGTTCAGGGTTCTGGATCCCCACCTGGAGGATCCGTTCATCGGTGACCTGGCCTATGCCGGGGGGCTGAGTTTTATCGCCGCGCTGCCTCTGTTTTTCTTCATGAATATACCGGTTTTCGGCGGATTGATTCAGCTGGCCGCCGCTGCCGGGCTGACGTTGCTCTATGGAGGAGCCCTCTTCTGTGCCTGGTATTTCCTGATCTATCGGAGGGGGCGGGCTGGAAGGTAGCTGCGGCGGGTTGGTGACAAGTATGGGCGATCTGATTTGGGAACACGGGCAAGAACCGTTCGGCGAACAACCGGGACGCCCGCTCCGGATATTTTCCGGAACGGCAGCGGCATGGCCGTGAAACAGGTTGTTCAGGCGGGGACTATTTCTTGAGGCTTTAAAGGGGGTAGCTGGATGAGACTGAAAAGAGGAAAGTACATCCTGGCAACAGTACTGGCACTGGCGCTTTTGCTGAATCCTGTTGCCGGTATGGCTGGAGCGGTTGTAGCAATGCCTGCCGGCGAAGGAACCCCGGGCGCGGCGGCTTCCGGAAGCCCTTTCCGGCAATCAGCTTCGCTGCTCGGATCGATGTTTTACCGCAACAGTCAGACTCTTGCCGGGCCGGAGGAAGAAGAGGAGAGCTTGTTGGGACCCCTGTTGGGTACTGTTGGGGAATTCCTGGAGCTGTTTCTGGAGGACGAAAGGCTCAAGGAGGTCCTCGGGGAAGTTCTCGATGAGATCCTGAAAGATGAGCGGATCGCAGCTTACGATCTGGAGGCCCTCGTTGTGGGGACGCTGCGAGACGATCGGCTGGCCGAGATTTTGGGCAGTGTCATCGCCGATCATCTCCGGGAAGAGGATTTTTTAAATTTTGTGGAGCAGATGACCTTTGATCTGGCCGCTCTGTTGCAGGATCCGTCCATCGAATCGTATCTGCAAAAGGTGGTCGTCTCCCTGCTGGAGGACGACCGGATCAACGAGTTTGTTTTCGATATTGTCTATTTCATCCTGGCGAACGTGGAACAATTTATCGACAATCTGGGAGAGGGCGAGCTGCTCGATGCCATCATCGGATTTGCCGAAGAGCTTATCGCCATGTTTGAAGAGCCCATCGTTAAGTTTGCCGAAGGGCTGAAAGAGGATCACCGGGTTACCGGCTATCTCGACGGAGTGCAGGCCTCCCTGGGGTTGGATGAGTGGGCTGATTTGGGGGGCTGGTTTGTCGATCGGCTGGGCGACAGCCTGGAGCAAGACGCTCAATTCGAAGAGGCGCTGGCCGAGCTGAAGCTGCTTCTCCTGGGCCCTGAAGAGGTGACTGCAGGAGAGTATCCCGGGATCATTTCCCGTATCGCCGAACAACTTACCGCTTACATTCTCGATCAGGATAAGCTGATCGATCTGGTCAAGCCCTTGCTGGAGGAGTTAACCGATTTGGGTGAGATCGAAATCTCGACCAGGGACTATCAGGGGGCCTACACAGAGCTCTTTGCGGTCCTGTTTAAGATGATCGACGAGCTCGAGGACGGTTTGCTGGGTGATGACGGCGCCGTGACGGCGATCGGAGCGGAGTTTGCTTCCATTATGGATCATTACAGCGAATACGCTCCTTTTCCTGAAGCCAGTGACCCCTCCGGATGTATGGAAGACATCCAAGGAGAGGTTACCAATCAAGACGAAGTTGAAGATCATGTCGCCGACTTTTTGAACTACTGGGCCGAGGTGGCCGCCTGGGCTGCCGGCAAGAAGATCGAAAGAGGCGATCTGGATCCCCTTATCGAGAAGTTCTTCACCGGAGAAGAAGCTCATTATCTTGACGACATTCTGGAGGCGGTTTCAGCCTCCCTTGATGAGCTGATGGAAGAGCTGCTGGGGACAGAAGAGGACCCCGGCAGACTGGAGGGTGTTTTGAAAGGGCACCTCACCGGTTTCAAAGAAGACTTGATGGATTATCTGGAGGACCTTCTGGGAGAAGAAAACGGCCTTCTGGACGGGATTGCTCCCGAGATGGAGCAGATCATCACAGATAAACTGGAACAGATGATCGAATCCGGGGTGCTCTCCGATCTGCTGGAAGGAAAAGGCGAGACATTTTTGGAGGTGCTGCTGAATCTGATCACCGCCCTGTTGGACGATCTGCCCGATCTGGGGCTCGGCGACGGGGTGGACGGAGCGGGGCTGCAGGCGATACTGGATGATATCGCTCTGGAGCTGCCCTTTGCCGCGCTGACCGATCTGATCGATGTTGACGAGGTCAAGAAGCTCATCGGCGAGCTGGGAGCTCTCATCGACAGCCTTCCTCTGGACAGGGTTGTCCCCCTGATCAGAGATAATGCCGATGAATTGGGCTATGCCATCGCCGAGACCCTGCTGAACGGTCTCGCCGACGGGGTGGCGGATCCGGAACCGAAGGACCCCCGGGTGGCGGCGGTGATGGAGCTGTTAATCACGGAAGATCGTCTGCGCGAGCTTTACCTGGACCTCGGGGGAGTCGATCCCGACAAAATTACCGATGAGAGCGGCGTGCTCACGGTGATTTTGGCGGTATTGCTGGAAGTGGTCGGGGATGAAGAGCGCATTGAACACTTCCGCGAAAAGCTGGCCGGGGATTCGGAGCCGGCCATGGCGAACCTGCTCGAATACGGCAATAAATTTAGCGACTGGCTGCTGGGAAGCCTGCGCTCCTTTGCGGAGCCTTTCATCAAAAGAGGGCTCACCTCATTCTTGATCTTCACCCCCCGCGGGTACGGCGATGAGCTTGCCGGCGATCCGGCGGAGTGGATTACCTATGAGCGTTTCTCCGGCGATGCGGCCGAGGGAAGGCGGCTCGCCGGTGAGATCCTCACCCGGAGCATGGCTTCCCGGTTTGTTGATGAAAGCATGTCCAGTTTTCTGGTGGAGCACAGGGCGGTGGAAGATTTTGCGACGCCCCAGCGCCTGGGAGTGCTCCAGCATTTCATCGCCGAGATCGTCGGTGCAGAGCAGCTTAAAGCGGTCAATGCGGAGATCAGCGCCGAGCAGATCTTCGGGGCAGTGGGAAGCGCCCTTCCCCGGCTACAGGCGGAGACGCTGCCCGCTCTGGTCAAACCCGATTCGCTCACTCGCGATCTGAATGCGATCCTCTCAGAACTGCTGCCCGCCTCTCCCATTCACCTCTCCTTGGAGACGTTCTCTCTTAGCGCGGGTGAGCTGCTCGAGGGTGTCACCGAATTTATTGACGAGAAACTGCCGGTGCTGAGAAAAGAGGTCGACCAGATGGCCGGGCCTATCGGCAACCTTCCCGCCGGTCTGTTAGACGATGCCGCCATCAGGAAAGCCAAAGATGAGATCCTGGCCGGAGTGCCGGAGCCGGCGCTAAAGCTGGTGGCGGAGATTCTCGACGATCAGCGTCTGGAGGAACTTCTCTCCGGAATTATCGGGACCGTCATCGAGGAAGTGATGGCCGATGACGGGATCATGGATCAGGCTTTCGAGCTGGCCGGGGCCATCTTTAAAGATCCGGAGCTAAACAAAATCGTTGAGGATGCCATCGTCATGCTGTTAACGGGCCACGACCTGCCCGCCCTGCTGGGAGAGCTGGTCGGTGAGCTGCTCGAGGATGAAGCGCTGCTTGGCTTTGTGGAAAATCTGCTCGATGTCTCCCGCATGATCGCCGTGGGCGGTTACACCTGTCCGCCGGGGACCACCTATTATAAACCGGGTAACTTCCTCGGTTCGGTCAACGGTCTTTACCCGGCGCACGGATTTGAGGGGGAGGCAGATCTTCCCGCTGCATTTTCCTTTGAGACAAAGATAGTTCATATCGAGCTGCTCGGAATTGGCTTGCTCACAGTTCAGGCTGATGATTACTTCTTCGAGATGGGCTGCAACAACGGCCTTTACATGTTCACCCAGGAGCTGCTCAACTGGATGGATCCCGATAAACCCTTCAACGCGGCTTATCCGACCCCGGGTGAGTATCTCCGGAACTACCTGCCCGATACCTATCTGGAGAAGAGCCGCGTGCGAACGAATCTGGCCGGGCCGGTGGCTCAGCTCATCAGCGGCACCGTTGCCGGCACGATCGAGGCTCTCGCCGGAGAGCGGGGCTGGATCGAACAGTTCATCCTGGAAGGGGAGGGGCTCCCGCTGGAGCCGCTGCCGCTGCTGGCGCAGTTTCTGCGGGAAGAAGCGAGCCTGCCCGGGATCATCGGCAGCTGCTTGAAAGCCTTTGAAGAGCCGTACGACCATATGGTGAATGTGCTGAAGGACAATGCCGAGATCGAGGGGCTGCTCAAGGAAGGGTTTGCCATCCTGCCCCTGGAGGAGGGGGCCGATTACCTGAGGGATAACCAGGCGCTGAGGGGGCTTCTTGACGAAGCCGGCATCGATATCGAGCTGGCACCGCTGCAGCCGCTCCTGAAGATCGATCGGGAGCTGCCTCAGACAATTCTGCGCCGGGCGCAGACATTCCCGGCAACCCGGGTGACCAATTTCCTGACAGCCAAAGAGCGCCTTTACCGGACCACCTACATGATTGAGGATGTCAAAGCCAGATTTATCGGAGAGCTGCTGACCGATCCGGATCTGATCCGGCTGGAGAGCGATCTGGCGAAAGAGAAGGTCGGGGAGGCCAACTATTCCCTGGCGGAAGGTGTTTTCAACATCGCCGAAAAGTTTGTCAACAGCGGCGAACTGATCGATCACCTTGGCACCCTCACATTCGATTTTATCGGGGAGCAGTTCAAGAAGGCGAAGAAGTTTTTCCGTTTTTTCTTCGGCCCGCCCGGTGACGGCACCGAGGAAGCGTTATCCCCCGCAACGCCGGGGGGAACCGGACTCGGCCTCTGTAGCGAAGTTCTTTGGATGAAGGAGGTTGCATAATGCGGAAAAATAAGAGCGGGCTCTTTTCCGGTAGGATAAAAACCCTGTTCAAACGGTACTCTCATCTGGGCAAGATCGGGCTGCTCTCATTGCTGGCGCTGCTGCTCGCCCTCGGGCCGATCTGGCCCGGTGCTGCCGGAGCGGAGCTGACGGGCCAACCGGTCCGGCCGGCCGGGCTTCGCGCCACGGTCGGGGCCATCTTTGCTTCGGCGGGAGACTATGCGCGCGGTGAGCAATCCGGCGGCCGGCTCCTTCCGGAAAAAGATCTTTCAGCGATCCTGGCATCGCTGGAGGAGTTCAGCCAGTCGGTATTGCGAGACCCCCGCCTTGCTGAAATTATCGACTCCATCATCGAGGAGATCATCACCGCGGAGGGGCTCCCCGGCGGGATTCAGGACAACAAGGTGTTTGTTGCCGAGATCATCCGGGATCCCCGGCTGGTTTCGGTGGTGGGGGAGATCATCGCCGATTTCCTGCAGGATGAACGGTTGGCCGCGGATATCGAAGCGATCGCCGGGACCATCGCCGATCTGATCACCTATCATGACCTGCACTATACCGTCAGGGATGTCATCGCTGCTGTTATGGAAAACAAGTCCCTGGAGTGGATGATCAACGATCTTCTCCTGACGGCAACGGATACACTCTACGGCACCGGGAGCGATTTTGCCGCTTCCCTGCTCGAGGATGAGCGTATTCCCGGGCTGATCAAGGAGTTTACCCCCGTGGCGACGGGGGCGATCTCGGAAATGGCCCGCTTTGTTGATGACAACTACGGCGAAATGCTGGTTCTGGCTGAAGATATGGTCCTTTTGTTTGTGGACTACGGCGTGGACCTTCCGGTAAATTTGCTGCAGGATCAGCGCCTGAGCGAATGTCTCAGCGGGATCGTGGAGCGGATCCTCAAGCCGGAGCTGTATGAGTACGCCGTCTCGACGGGGTTTGAACTGTCGGGCCATCTGCTCGAGACAGGTCTGGTTTCCGCTGCCGGGCAGATCAAAGCCAGAGAGAGCGCCATCAAAGCTCTGGCCGGCGGGCTCGTTCAGGAATTTTTCAAAGCAGACGGAGCCAAGGCGCAAATCTATTTTCAGGAATCCTTGACCGAAGTGATCGACCGGGGACGCGAAAGGGCGGCGGCCGCCACCCCGGCGGATCGAAAAGTGCTCGAGTTAATCGATGCGGAGATCCAGAAGAAAATTGCCGATGCCGTTGCTGTGGTGCCGCCGCAGATGGCCAAGCTGGCTGCGTTTACCTGGCTTCTTGGAGACACAGTTGATCCACCCTATGCCGACACCCCCGTGGATCCGGAACCCCGGACCTATCGTGCCTGGGTGGAGGATGTTGTGGGCGTGGTGGTAGATCTGTTTCAGGGCAACGCCGGGGATCTGGCCAGGGCCATGAATAAGGATCTGGAAAAGATCGTCGGGGAGTACTTGGCTGAAAATGAAGCGGCTATCTCGGTGGAGCTGCGGAAGGTCATCGCCGGACTGCCTCTTGGAGAGGTCGGGGAAGAGATCGGGTCCCAGAAAGCCGAGCTGAAGAGGCTGGCCCGGACCCTTATCGAAAGAATCTTCGCCTGCCTGCCCCTGGATGAACTGCTCGATACGGTCCTCGATGAAAAGAGCGTCGGCGAGCTCATCGGGGTTGTCGAGGAGCTGTCGGCAGATCTCTTTGACGAGCTGCCCTTCGCCGATGCCTCCGGCTTGATCCGGGAAGATCGCCGCATCCTCGAAGAGCTGCTCAAAGCGCTTCCCGATGTTACCCTGAGCGAAATGGCCGCCATGGTCAGGGACGACACCCGGATCATCGCTGCGGTGGGCGATGCGACGGCGGGGATGCCTGTCGGAACGATCATCGACTTCATCCAGGATGAGCAGAGAGCCGGGCTGATCGGGCACAGCATCGCGCAGATGCTTCTCGGCCTGGTGGCGGATTTTGTGGAGGATGAGCGGCTGACAGATTTCTCCTACGACGTTGTTCTTGGAGCTCTCGACTCTCTCGAGGGCACCCCAGCCGCCCTGTTTTTCGATTCGCTGGCCCTGTTTGTGGAGAACGAGGACTTTGTCGGCTATCTGGTCGACTCGCTTTACGAGTTGACTTACGGGGTGAATACCGAGCTGCAGCATCTGTACAAGAAGGTGGTGCCCCGGTTTTTCACTCACGCTCTCTGGAAATTTTTTTAACGCCTGTTGAATAAGGAGGTCCGGAAATGAAAAAAGCGGTCCTGATACTCAGTATCATCTTGATGATTATCGTGTTTGTTCAGTCATGGCTGGTCGGGATAGGGGGAAGCATGTTTGATGATCAGATGCTGGCCTGGGGCGGTCTTGTCGGACGCATCGTGGCGCTTCTGTTTGCTGTGGGGGCGGCCTTTGTCCTGCCCAGACCGCTTATCGCGGTGTTTATCTACCTGGCCGGCGGCCTGCTGGGGATCATCTTCGGGATCTATACGGGCTACTATGATATGATCCTCTGGGGCGGTCTCGCCCTGGCCTTGGGCGGCGGCAGTTACTATGCCTGGAGCACCGACGAGCCGAAGGCTGTTCCCGCTGCTACAGAGCAGGTCAAGGAAGCGAGCCGTTTTTAGACTGCCGGAGGAAATTTAAGCCGATGAGAAGATGCTGGGTTCAGACCAACCCGCCGCTCATGGTATGCCATAACTAGCAGATCAAGACTAAGCAGCCTGTTGCGCTGCTGTGGGGGAGCTGCCCATGGGGACGGCTCCCCCGCAGATCAGGAGCCGGGGAAGGTCTCGGAAGAACGGCCCGAAGCGCACCTGTTTTCAAAGGAGAAGGTCCGATGCGCCCCACCCTGTTCACAATCGGCACCATGCCCTTTCACGGGTATCCGACAATGCTGGTTCTGGCCCTGGCTGTCGGGGTGACGGCGGCGGCTCTTCAGGCGAGGCGGGAGGGGTTCACCCCCCGGCTGGTTTTGGAATGTTGCTTCGTCGTTGCGCTCACCGGGCTTGTCGGAGCCCGGTTGCTCTATATTTTCCTGAACTGGGGTTTTTACAGCGTTCATCCAGAAAGAATATATCTGCTGCGCTTAACCGGACTGTCCTTCTACGGTGCCTTTGCCGGCGGAGCGCTCGCCGCTTATGTCTGGAGCTCCCTGCGGAAACAGAACTTTTTGAAGATGGCCGATCTGCTTTCCCCCTACCTGATCCTGGGCTATGCCATTACCCGTATCGGCTGCCTGCTGAGCGGCTGCTGCTACGGCAAGGTCAGCGGGGTGTGCTGGGCGGTGGTGATCCCCCGCGTGGACAACCTCTACCGGCATCCGGTACAGCTGTATGCCTCTTATGGCGCTCTCCTGATCTTTGTATTTCTCAAAGCGATGCATTCAAGAAAGCCTTTTGACGGATTTAATCTCGCCGCCCTGGGCTCCCTGTACGGTTTGCTTCGCTTTACCACTGAGTTTTTTCGGGAAGCGGACAGCCACCCGCTCTGGCTGGGCCTCTCTGCGGCGCAGCTGTTCAGCCTGGCTCTCGGCCTGCTCTCGACAGCGCTGCTGTTGTATTACCGGAGGAGGGCTCTGCAACAGAAGATCGGGCCCCGCCGGGTGAGAAAAGCAAAAAAATACTGAGCAGCCGCCTGGCGGTGCCTGCAAGGCAGGGCCAGGCGGGGGGCTCCCCTATGTGCACGTGATCCCATGGAATCAGCCGTCCCGGGCCGGTTTCAGCCGTTCGATCGATTAACTTCGTTAAAGGGGAAGAAGCCGGATGTCAAGGATAAAAAAGATCACCCTGTTGCTGGTACTAGCCGCTGTACCGCTGCTTCTGAGCGGATGCCTGGAGTTCAAAATGCACCTGACGATCAACCCGAACCGGAGCGCCGATCTGGAGATTACCCTCAGTGCACCGGAGCTGCTGCTGATGATGAAACCGGAGAACAAATCGGAGCTGGAGCAATTTTTTGAAGAGAAGAAGGAGGAGCTCGCCGCGGAGGGCTTCACCATAAGCGAGCTGGAGAGAGATGATACCGCCGGGTTCAAGGCGGTCAAAAGACTGCGCTCCGTGGAGCACCTTGCCGATCTGAATCTGGCCCGCGAAATGGGTCTTGACGGTCAGCAGATCTTCAGCGTGAAAAAAGGTCTGCTGACGACAACTTATTATCTGGATGCCGCTCTTGACTTGAAGGATTTGATCGGGGAGCAGAACGAAACCCTGGCTCTTCTTTCCAAGATGCGCTTTATCCTCACCCTGCCCGTTAGGCCGCTGGAGCACAATGCCACCGCGATATCCGAGGACGAGAGGACGCTGGAATGGGCGCTTTCCCCCGCGGAGAGCAACAATCTCCAGCTGACCGCCAGGGCGCCAAATCTTGTGGCCGTGATCATCGGAATTGTCATCGCGGTGATGGTGCCGGGCTCGATCATCATCCTGGTGGTTTACCGGCCAATTCTGAAGGGGGAGCCGAGAGCCCGCCGGGCGCCGCCCAAAAAGAGCTCTTAGCCCCGCCGCCCTCTTCGCCGGCTGTTCCCGGGACCGGCTTCAATCGAGCCATCTCTGGACCTGCTTTTCCGGATAGAAGGAGAAGGCGATGAAGCCGGCCAGGCTCACCACCGAGACCACCAGGATGCTCAGCTGAACGCCGAAGGGGTTGGCTATATCCTTGCCGAAAGCGGAAAGCAGGTAGGTGAAGGTAACCCCCGCCAGGGCGATGGTCGCCTTTAAGGGGATGGCCCGGGCGCCGAAAAACATCGCTTCGCGGCTCTCTCCGGTGCGGGCCTGTTCGGCCCGGGCCAGATCGCCCACTGTGGGGTTGATCAGGATGGAGAGGATCGCCAGGGGCAGTCCGCAGAGGCCGATGGCGGCGAGAGATATATAATGGGCGGCGGGAGTCATCTTGAAACTCAACGGGTAGATTACGGCGGTGGCGGCGGCCAGGATCAGCAGCCCGCTCATGATCACCCTTTTTTTGCCGAACTTTTTGGCGGCCAGATTCACGAAGGGGAAGCTGAGCAGCGCCACCCCGATGGTGAGGCCCGCCAGCACGGTCATATATTCCTGGGGCCGGCGAAAGATGACCACGGCATAGTAGATCAACCCCAAAGTCACGATATTCAGGGCAAACTGCAGAAACACCTCGCCCAATAGAAAGATGCGGAAAGGGCGGATGGCGAAGGTTTTGGCAAAGGATCTGAACGCACCCAACCCGGACGGTTTGGCGGGGAGGCAGTGCTTTTTTTCGTCGAAAAAGAGGGTGACCAGGTAGAGCAGCACCGCGGCAAAGACGGCGAAGCCGCCTACGGCGATCTGGTAGGCCTGGCGTAAACCCATGCCTTTGCCTTCCAGGTGAGCGGTGATCTGGGGAAAGAGCACAGTGATACAGACCATCCCGAGCAAGCCGAACAGAGCCATATAGGTGGAGATATTGATGCGCAGTTTCGTGGAGTGCCCCAGCTCCGACATGAGCGCCAGAAAGGGATTGACATAAGCGGTAAAGGCGATATAGAAAAGCCCCATCATCAGCGCCAGCCAGAGCCCGTTGGCGAGCGCCTCCCGGGCCGGCTGCGGCGGTGTGAAGATGAGAAATGTGGTCAGCGCCAGCGGCAGTCCGCTGTACAGCAGGAAGATCTTGCGCCGGCCCACAGGGGAACGGTTGTTGTCGCTCCAGGTGGCGATGATCGGGTCGGCGAGACCGTCGAGGATCCGTCCCAGCAGCAGCGCCGCCCCGGCGATGGTGATGACGCCAAAGTAGCTCTTTTCAGAGATCAGGTTCGGCAGCCCCAGTTCTTTTGGGGGCAGGAAAAAGAAGACGGCATAAAGGATGATCAGCCTCTCCAGCAGGGTAAAGGCGAGGCTGCCCAGCGAGTAGCCGATCTGATTCAGTAAGGGCAAAACCGCGACACCGCTGTTTCTCACAGCGCTGCACCGGTTCGGCCCGGGCGGGCAGCTGACCGCGCTGTTTTGGGAGCCGCCGCTGCTGCTGGAAGTCCGCTCAACGCTTCGGTCAAAATATTCACCCTCGTTCCACATTTATCATTATCATAGCCCTGCGGCATTATTTAAGCAATAGTCCCCCCCAAGCACACTATTCCCCCGGCCGGGAAGCCCCCCGCCGCGGAGTGAGGGTTGAATCCATTTCAGAAAATAGATATAATTTCCACAGAGGCACAGGTCCCCCCTGCCCCACGAGCAACACCCACTTTTAAAGGAGGTCCTTCCATGAGAAGATCTGTTCTGGCGGTGTTCTCGCTGCTGCTCTGGTTCAGCTTCATGCTGAGCGGATGCGCCACCGAGGAGACCGGGGCCCTGGACTGGTTGAAATGGAACTTCAACCGGGAAAGCGGCCTTCCGCTGTACGAGGGTGCCGTGGTCACCGGAGTGAACCGGGAGGTGGAGATCTATTTTGACGATTATGCCATCGCTCATCTTCTGGCCGATAATGAGCCCGATCTGATCTTCGCCCAGGGTTACGTTCATGCCATGGAGCGTATTTTCCAGATGGATCTGACCAGGCGGGCTATCGCCGGCCGCCTGGCAGAGATCGTCGGCCCGGACTATGCCGAGGACGATCTCTTTTCCCGGACTGTCGGTTTTCGCAGAGCGGCGCAGCGCAGTCTGGAGGCGCTGCCGCCGGAGTGTCTGCTGCTGCTGGAGAGCTATGCCGACGGGGTGAACAGCTATATCGAGCAAAACCGGGACAGTCTGCCCCCGGAATTTATCCTCCTCGATTATCTGCCGGAGCCGTGGGAGCCGCTGGACAGCCTCTCCATCGCCAAAATGATGGCCTGGGCCCTGGGCTCAAACATGGAGACCGAGCTGTTTCTCGCCGCCCTGGTGGATGAGGTCGGCCCGGAGCTGACGGCGGAGCTCTTTCCCGCCTATGCCGATTACGGCCCCGTTATCCTCGAGCGATCCGCACAGCTCATCGACAGCGCCGCAGCGGCGAAGCTGCTGCAGTGCTCTGCGCTGGCCGGCCTTGCTCCCCGGGGCCGGGGCATCGGCTCAAACAACTGGGTGGTTGCTCCCGAGCGCAGCGCTTCCGGAGGGGCGCTGCTGAGCAATGATATGCATCTGACCCTGGATCTTCCGCCCATCTGGTATGCAAACTATCTCTCCACCCCGGAATATAACGTTACCGGAGTGATCTTTCCCGGTGTTCCCGGCGTGATCGCCGGCTTTAACGACCATATCGCCTGGGGCGAGACCAATGTTAACCCCGATGTGATGGATCTGTACGAGATCAAATTCAACGGGGACGACGACACCCTCTACCTGTACAACGACGAATGGTGCCGGGCAAGGGTCTACAACGAAGTGATCAAGGTCCGGGGCGGCGAAGAGATCGCGCTGCGCATCAGGGAGACCGAACAGCACGGTCCCGTTATCTCCGATCTGGTGGATCTGGAAAGGCCGCTGGCGCTGCGCTGGACCGGGCTGGACGCCACCCTGGAGGCGGAGGGGATGCGCCAGATGATCCGGGCGACCAATTTTGAGGAATTCAGGGCCGCCCTGACAAACTTTATGGCCCCGGCCCAGAACTTTGTCTACGCCGATGGGGAGGGGAATATCGGCTACCTGGCCAACGGACTTTACCCCATCCGCAGCGCCAGTCACAGAGAAGCGGGCAACGGACTGCTGCCGGTGCCCGGCTGGACCGATGAGTATTGCTGGGAGGGTTTTGTCCCCTGGGAGGAGATCCCCTCTCTGTATAACCCGCCGGCGGGGCTCATCGTCACCGCCAACCACCGGGTGGTGGGCGATGATTACCCTTACCACCTGACCTACGAATGGATGCCGCCGGGGCGGGCCCTCTCCATCCTTCGCGAGCTGGAGGGACGCAGCGACCTGACCCTGGAAGATATGATCGCGGTGCAGGGCAGTTTTTACAACCAGCATGCGGCGACGATGGTGCCGGTGCTGCTAGCGGCTCTGGCGAAAGGCGAGCTGAACGCTTTCGAAAAAGAGGCTCTGGCCTGGCTGGAGCTTTATGGAAACGATCCCGTTGATGCTGCCGATTCCGTCGGGGCGGCGCTCTTTCATACCCTCTATCCCCTGATCATAAAGGAGATCTTCGGGCCCCATGTCTCCGATGAACTGCTCGACCGTTTCTACGAGTACAACGCCATCCTGGATCTCCTCGATAGGATTCTGCTGACCGGTGTAAGCGGCTGGACCGATGATCCGGATGAGGCCGTCTGTCAGGCTTTTCGAGAAACAGTCGAGGTCTTGCTGGCAAAGTTGGGTCGCAATATGGAAAAATGGCAGTGGGGCAAGCTCCATACCCTCACCTTCAAGCACTATCTCGGTGATGATGTGAGCAAAAAGCAATATAACCGCGGCCCCTTTGCCGTGGGCGGGAGCTACTCCACTCCGGGGATGGCCGCCTTTGTCCCCCGGCCGGAGCTGCCCTACGAGGTCTATGCCGGCGCCCCCTGGCGCTACGCCGTTGACATGTCCACTCACCGGGCCCGGGAGGTGCTCGCCATCGGCAATTCGGGCCACTTCCGGAGCCCGCACTATGATGACATGTTGGAGATGTGGCTGGGGATGGAAAGCAAACCGCGTCTCTTTGATCCCGCGGCGATCAAAGCCCTGGAGCGCAAGCTTGTCCTGCAGCCCGCCGGATAACACTGCCGGAGCGGGTGCCTAAGAAGGGCTCTCCGGTCTGATGGGTTGGCGGAGCGGTGCCGGTTTGGGGACGGCCGGCACCGCCCGCCTCTGCGAAAATCTGTTGGCCGGATCCACCGTTGAAGTTGGCTCCCGGGGCGAATCTTTCCCTTCAGACAGGGGGAAGAGCTTTCGAATTTCCAGCCGTGATCTCTTGCCAGACGCTCCGGGCCCCTCTTCGGGCAGCCTGCCCGCCCGCAAGAGAAGGGGAACCGGGTTGGTTTTGGGGCGGTGCTATGATATTCTTTTGCTGGAGATTCAAGCAGAGGCTCCAATGGAGGGAGCAATGATAAGCACAAATCATCGTCTGCTCATCGGCGATGCCAGAAATCTTGATCAGATCCGGGACGAAAGTGTCGATTTGGTG
>MTBK01108579.1_pt1 | contig 23448 bp, 26 predicted proteins | sample 1535981 | NCBI WGS metagenome assembly MTBK01 (sample SAMN06109225, study PRJNA356200) | anaerobic digester metagenome | isolation source: biogas reactors fed with pig manure or primary and secondary sludge | place: Spain | collected 2016-06-30
GAGGGTCAGGAGAAGCCCGGCATGGATGAGCGGCACGCGGCCGATACGATCGCTCGCCATCCCTGCCGGGAGCACCGTGACGAATACGCCAAAAAAGTATGCGGCGTAGACCGTCCCCTGCATCGCCGCTCCTCCGGCGAAGTCGGGGAGCACCGGGACGACGGCGTTAGAGAGCGCCATCACCACGAATACCCCGAGGAGGATGGGCAGGTTCCGCGGCATACCTAGATCATGCGGTATGTCTCGAGGTTCATAGGGGAGTGCGTCTCGATGCGGTAGCGTTTGTAGATGGAGCTTGCAAGATCGATGGTCTTGTTCTCATCACCGTGGATGGTGAATATCTTCTCCGGGCGCGGTTGAAGGTGTCCGACGTAGTTCATAAGCTGCTTCCGGTCGGAGTGGCCGGAGAACCCGTCTATGGTCGCTATCTCGAGGTTGATCACGATAGTCTCGCGCCACCCGAGCGGGATCTCGCGCCACCCTTTCTGAATGCGCCGCCCGAGCGTCCCATCCGCCTGGTAGCCGACGAAGACAAGGGCGTTTCGCTCATCCGGGCCGAGGGCCTTGAGGTACTCCATCACCGGCCCGCCGTTTAGCATGCCGCTCGTGGTTATGATGACGCAGGGCTCGCCCGATATGACCTTCTCGCGGAGCTCAGGGGAGTCTACCTGGACAAAGGCTTCGGCGAGGAAGGGGTTCATCCCCTCCCGGAATATCTGGTTTCGGAGTTCGTTGTTGAGGTACTCCGGGTAGGTCGTGTGGATCGCCGTCGCCTCCCGGATCATGCCGTCGAGGTAGATCTTCACATCCGGTATCTTCTTCTTCCGGATACCCTCCTCAAGGGCCAGCATGACCTCCTGTGACCGCCCCACGGCGAACGCCGGGATGATCACCTTCCCGCCGCGCGTGACAGTCGTCGAGACCGTCTCGTAGAGTTTCTCCTCCGCATCCCTCCTCTGCGGCTGGATATCGCTCGCCCCGCCGTATGTGCTCTCCATGAATAGCGCCTCAAGGCGCGGGAAAGACGATACCGCCGGGGAGAAGAGCCGGGTCTTCTGGTAGTTGAAGTCGCCGGTGAAGGCTATGTTATAGAGCCCCTCCCCGACGTGGAAATGCGCGATCGCCGACCCGAGGATATGCCCCGCATTGTGGAACGTGAGTTTGATGTCGGGAGCGATATCGGTCACGCTGCCGTAGCTGAGGGTTATTGAGTGCTTGATGTATGTCTTCACCTCGTTTGAGGTGTAGGGGATCTTATCGGTCTCCTTCCTCACGACATCCAGGTAGTCGAGCTGGAGCATCGCCGAGAGATCCCTCGTCGGCGGGGTCGAGTAGACCGGCCCCTCATAGCCATACTTGAATAGGAGGGGGACGAGGGCGCAGTGGTCGAGGTGTGCGTGGGTGAGCACCACCGCATCCAGGGAGTCGAGCGGGTATATCTCGGGCACGTAGAGGTAGGGCGTCCCGTTCGATATGTTGCCCGGCTTCTCACCGCAGTCTAACAGAATCTTGCTCTCTGGCGTCGATATAAGGAACGCCGCCCGCCCGACCTCCCGGCAGCACCCGAGCGTCGTGACGCGCAGCCACTGGTCTTTGCTCGTGACCTCCCTGTGGATCCGGTGGCCAATCTTTCGCAGGAATGCCTTTCGCTCATCCTTCACCGACCGCAGGAACGTCCGGATCTGCTTCACCGTCGAGCTCTCGATGGGCGGTGTCCGGACCACCTTAGGCGTCCAGCCGATCTGTTTTGTGATCTCCCGGAGCGTTACGCCGTTCTTGCCGATGACAACACCGGGTTTCTCCGCCTCGATCAGAACCTCACCCGTCTCCGGGTCGAAGAAGAGGTCGGAGATCCCTGCGCCCTCCGGCACCACGTTCCTGATCTCCCGGGCTGCCCGCTCCGGATCTTCAAGGATATTCGGGCGCACGACTATACGCTTGCGCAGGTCACGCGCCAGTATTTTTATAAGGTCTGCCTGATCGGCAAACTGTTTCGGGTCATCGGTGTAGATGACCAGCTCAGGCCCTTCGAACTCGACATCCGAGATCTTGATCCCGCGGGGAACAATCTTGTTGATCTGCTCTTTTAGTTCCTGAAGTTTATTCTCAATCACCATTAAAATCGTCCTAAAAAATATCAGGTTGTCTGACGGGCCGCAGATGGCGCCTGCAGCCCGCTCACTATTGATTCTTCGTATTTATCTTTCATTATCACGACCACCATGATGTTCTCTCCGGATCCAGCGTCACGGCGCATCGCCGACCGGACCGCCCTGATGGCGAGATCCTTTGCCTCCTCCTCGGTCATGTCAGGGCGGTACTGATCCTCAAGCACGCCGTAGGCGAAGGGAGAGCCCGAACCGGTGGCTACGATCTCCTCTTCCCTGGTTGCCCCCCCGAGAGCATCGACGGAGTAGACGCTCGGTCCATCCCCATCACACCCGCCCATTAGGAGCTGGACGTAGTAGGGATAGTAGCGGTTCTGGTTTAAGTAGTTCGAGAGAAGGGTCGATGCCGCGCCGACGGACATCGTCCTCCCGCGCCGCATCTCGTAGAGACTGCACTCGACCTGCATAATCCGGACCAGCTGCTGCGCGTCACCGACGCCGCCGGCAGTGGTCATGGCAATCCGTGGAGCAATCTTATAGATCTTCTTGGCACGCTTGCTCGCGATGAGGTTGCCCATCGTCGCCCGCATCTCGGTGGCAAGGGCGATGCCGTCTTTGAAGATCAGTCCGACTGTTGTTGTGCCTGTCATAATCTGTTTTGAAGTATCGAGCATTGAAACACCTCTAAAACCTTTAAAACGCCTAAACTCGCTCAAAAGCGCTTAAGCGTATACAACGATATCATAAAACATAAATTTTGTTGTCGCGCTGAAAGGTAGCACGATACTATGGATAACTGTATAGTATATGAACGTTGCCTCTTAATTCTTTCGCAAGCCCTGCCTCTCCGGTAGCAGGACTTTGATCAACTCACGATCAAAGAGCATGGCGACGAGCCGCTTGTTCCCGTTGATGACCGGGAGCTGGTCTACCCGGGCACGCTTCATCTTCAATGCACACTCACTGATCTCGGCGTTGAGGGGAACGGCGAGGACGTTTCTGATCATGGCGTTCTTGACCGGGATCGGGAGGAGCTGGATCCTTGAGATCCCGTAACTGATGGTATGCATGTCCCGGATGCTCTCCCATGTCCACTCGTCGTCGTCGGTGCCGTTTGAGAAGTCGCTGACCTCGATGCCGTCCTCGATGCGGGTATGCCTGATCAAGTCCCGCTCCGATATGATGCCGGTGAGTGTCCCATCCTCCATAAGGATGGGGATGGCATCATAGCCTGAGATCTCGAGGATCCTCCCGACGAGTGAGAGAGGGGTGTCTTCCCAGAGGGCGTAGGTCTTGCTGACGTAGTTCTCCTTGATGGGTTCGTTCAGGCGCATCAGGGCTATGGCGGCGACGAGGTCGGCCACGCTGATTATACCGGTCAGGGCGCCGCCCTCCACCACGGGGAGTCTCCTGACGTTATGCCGTAGCATCAACTGGGCTGCTTCAGATATGGGTGCGTCCGGCCTTATGACAACGGGGTCGGGTGTCATCAGGAGCCCGAGCTGGGTCTCGTCCGCTTTCCGGAGGAGATCCTTGCGGGTGATGATGCCGACGAGTTTGTCGTCCTTGACGGCCGGCACGCCGCTTATACCCGTACGTTTCAGGATGCGCAGGACGTCGTCTCTGTTTCCCGGTATCTCGACACAGACCACATCGGCCACCATGTAATCACGGACGAGCATCCGTTGAGGATCTATGATCTCACCACCGTCGTTGTGATCGGACTGTTTCGCACGACATAGTCGGTCACACTGCCGAGGAAGAGGCGGTCGACGCCGCTCTTCCCATGGGATCCAAGGATGATGAGGTCGACCCCAAGGTCTTCGGCGAGAGAGACGATCTGAGAGCCCGCATGCCCCTGCCGGAGATGCGTGGCAACAGAGACGCCTGCTGCATCCACTTTATTTCGGGCTGATTCGAGGATCTCGTCACCTTCCTTCTGCAGAACACTGTAGATGATCTCGAGTGTGTTGTCCATGGGAAGGGATGAAAAAAGCCCGGATTCAACTACGTAAATGACATGAATTTCGGAGTTCCATGCATCAGCCTCTTTGATGGCTGCTTCCAGGGCACGATCGGCCGGTTCGGAACCGTCTATGGCAACAAGTATCTTACGGAACATACACACCACGCAGAACAGATACTTCTTATTTATATTCTATTGCACATTTAAAATATTTTGTTTAATGGAGGAGGAATCCAGCCGTTTTATGATGGTCGCCCGGATATCCCTGCTGAAAGAAAGATTGCGCCTCTCTGGATCGATCACGAGGATAGAGGCTTTCTGCCCTTCTTCAATGAATCCGCTCCTCCCGGCCAGGCCTGCACCAGCGATCGCGGCACGCAGGATCTCGGCGGGCGGCGCGCGGTGGACGGTCGCGGTAAAAGCCATCTCCTGGAGCATATCGGGCTGAACGAACATCACGTTATCGGTTCCTAGGAAGAAGCGCCCTCCGAGTTCGAGGATGCGCGTGATCGGCGGATGGGCCGGCGATCTCGTAACCCCGAGCAGCCAGTTCGATCTAGGGCAGACGGCGATGGGGATACCCATATCGGCGATCCGCCGGAGGTCTGCATCGGCTGCGTGGGTGCAGTGGATGAGGAGGTCGGGCTCAAACGCAAGAGCGCCGTCGATGTCATCCCGGTTCTTCTCTCCGGCGTGGAAGGCGACGAGCCTGCCTGCCGCCCGCGCCCTCCTGACGATCTCTTCGGCGTTCGCCACGTCATGGATGCTGCTTATGCCGGCCCCGTCGCTCACCTCTTCCCCGCCCTCCCGGCCGAGTATGATCGGCTGGCAGGGAAGCCCGGCCGCCGCCTCGCGGAGCGCCGCCACACCGGCGGCTCCCCCTTCCCTGAAGTCGGCGAACCCGGCCGTCCCGGTCGCGATCATGGTCATTATGCTTGAGCGCATACCGCGGATGAGTTCAGCCTCCGGGGTTGCCGCAAGGATCCTGTGTTTCAGACCGCCCGGGGGTTTTACGAGCTCCGCGAGGCTGCCTTGAACGGGGAGATCCATCGCGACGGTATCGGCGAGGTGCGTGTGGGCGTTGAAGAAGGCGGGTATGATCCAGCGATCCGGTCTCTTTGAGCAGGGTTCTATCGATCTTACGATGCCGTCAGTTATGGTGATACAGACATCTTCCTCTGTTAGTTCATCGCCGAGGAGCGCCCGGCCGGTGAGAACGTACTCTGCGGCTTGCATCTACATCCAGTTTATATATGGGGAGGGAGAATATTCTTGCATGGCGAAAAAATCTGGCGGAAGGCTGGTATCCTCTGCCGGCCTGGTCAATTACTATGACAGCGAGGATCACCGGGCCATAAATATCGGCCCGGTAGCCGTGATCATCGCAACCATAGTGATCGGAGTGGCCGTCTTTATATTGAATGCCGTCTTCTAATCTTTTTTGTTCTTCAGGGCCGCCCTGATGATATCCTCCTTCTGTGTGAAGTAGATCGCATCATGCCCGTTCCAGGCCTTGCAGTTGCGAAATACCACGGCGGGGACGCCCTGGTGGCTCTCGCCCATGACAAAGTTTGCGAAGGCTGCGATCTCATCGACCACCGCCTCTTCGGTTATCTCAAGGATGTGGCCGAAGAGGTCGGTGTCGCCCCGGTAGTCGTTGATCGCGGTCATCCCCGCCCATCCGATGGCGATGCCGGTCTGGCCGCGCCGGAATGACCGCCCGCAGGTATCGGTGATGATAACCCTGACATCCTTCTTCGTGAGATCACGGATCGCGTCCCGGATCTCTGCGGCGGCCCCCATCGGATCGGGTGGGAGGATGATGATCCGGCCGTCTTCGATGTTGCTGTGGTCGACACCCGCGCGCACGCCGATGTGACCGGAGGGCACCTCTGCGAGGATGAAGGGGTATTCAAGCAGGATGTCGCGTGACGAGTCCAGGACCGCCTGCACAAACCGGGGGTCTTCTTTCGTCTTTGCGGCAATCCGCACGGCATCAGCGCCCGGGGTGATGGCGGCAAGGTCGCGGGTGAAACCCTTTGCCTTTGAGTAGATGGATGAGGCGAGGGTGAGGATGTCTCCATCCTCAAACGTGACCCGATCGCAGATCAGGGCCGGAAGATCGTCATCTTTCTGGATCAGGGGGAGGCCCTGAACACCGATTACCTGGATCTCCATGGAGCTCACAGGTAATTGGTCGTATCCGGTTGCAGAAAAATGCTCGGGTCTCTCGCCGGGCGATGCCGGCAGTTTCCAATGATAATGCTCCTGCCCTGGCCTGGGGCGCGCGATCGCCGGCACCTCCTCCCTGATGGTGAAGATATCGCGCACATGCGTGTGAGCGATCTCCAGCCGGTCGGCCGCCCCGTCGAGCGGGACGCCCTTCTCCTCGGCGAGAAAGTAGTCGATGTTTAAGAGGAACGCGTTCTGCGCGAACGACTCGGGGATGGCGTCGGTGAGCTCCACCCGGCAGCTGTCGCGGTCACCGTAGAACGCGAACTCGCAGCCGGTGATGAACCCTGCCGGGATATCACCGCGGTCCGATGCATGGTATGACGCCGGCTAAGGGCACGCCCCGGAGCCAACTCTCCGAGCCGGCCTTCACGGGATATCACCACGACAGCACCCGCTCCGGGGCGGGGGCTCCCACGGTCCGGTGCATGGTATGACGCCGGCTAAAGGCACACCCCAGGACCAACTCTCCGAGCCGGCATTCCCGGGATATCAACACGACTGCACCCGCTCCGGGGCGGGGACTCCCACGGTCCGATGCATGGTATGACGCCGGCGAAGGGCATACCCCGGAACCAACTCTCCGAGCCGGCATTCCCGGGATGTCATCACGACTGCCCCCGCTCCGGGGCGGGGACTCTATGGAATGTCCGATAACGTTCTCCTCTGCGGGGAGGGGAGAGCACCTCCCCGGCCCCCACCCCCGGGCGACATCCACCACGGTCCGGTGCATGGTATGACGCCGGCTAAGGGCACACCCCGGAACCAACTCTCCGAGCCGGCATTCCCGGGATATCACCACGACTGCCCCCGCTCCGGGGCGGGGACTCCATGGAATGTCCGATAACGTTCTCCTCTGCGGGGAGGGGAGGGCACCTCCCCGGCCCCCACCCCCGGGCGACATCCACCACGGTCCGGTGCATGGGATGACGCCGGCTAAGGGCACACCCCGGGACTAACTCTCCGAGCCGGCATTCCCGGGATATCACCACGACTGCCCCCGCTCCGGTGCCGGGGCTGATACGGAAATAAGAGCATAATTGGGGCTGCTTCTCCGGGCCGGCCTTCTGGGACCATCGCCTGCACTGCCCCTGATCCTCGCGGGGCGGAGGGGGTTATATGGGGCCGCTGTTACATGGAGAAACTAAGAGATCCTGCCTCCTGCAGGCCGGGTGCAAAGCCTGATGGAAAAGGGAGACGGGGTTTTGCCCGCACAGCGTGAGGCCGGCGCCCTTACTCACCCGGTCTCTGGTATCCTCCCACGCATATTCAAAAAAGATGATCCGGGGTCATAGCGGCGTCTCTCCTGCAGGGTCGTCAATGCCGGACGCCGCGCCGCCTGAGCTCCTCTGGTTTCGTCCCCGGGCGCTCCGGGCCATCTGCCCTGTCGCAATCCTCCGCTATCGTGCTATGGTCCATGCACCCGGTATCCTGCTGCGAGGTGAATATGAACCGGTCGACCCAGAAGAAGATGAGGCCGCCGATGAGGTTTGCTATGATGGTGGCGGTGAGCGCCCCGAGGCCCGCTAGCAGGTAGAGGACGCCGGCGAGTATCGGCGTAGAGAGCTGCCACCGGATGAGGTATAGGCCATAACGCTTGATATTCGCATCCATATATAAAATTCGCATGTACTTATCATAAAACCCGGCATGGTACCCGGCACCCCCGGGTGCTGGAGGGAGAGGGGCTGCCCGGGGATGGTCAGCCAAGCACCAGGATCCGGCGGGTCAGGCTCCTATGCACCCGCTGCCTGTGAGCCTGCAGGACGGTGAAGTGGCGGGCGGCTATACCGGCTATATCGCGGTGCGTGACGATGACCGCGCGCCTCCCGGGACGGAGGATCCGGCGGATCTCGGCGAGCGAACCGTCGTAGAGATCGTCCATGCTCTCTGCGCGTATCCGGACAGACTGGCCGTAGGGAAGATCGGTCACGACCGCATCGAGGGAGTGATCGGAGAGCGGGATCGCCGTGGCGTCGGCGATCATAACGTCTGAGCCCGGGAGGTTCTGCCGGCAGCCGGCGGCCATCACGGGGTCAAAGTCGCTCCCGAGGATCCGGGCACCGATCTCGCGTGCCTCAAGGAGGATCCCGCCTGTGCCGCAGAAGGGATCGTAGATCCGCTCCCCGGGCCGGACCAGGGAGAGGTTTGTGAGCGCCCGGGCCATCCGGGGCATCATCACGCCGGGGTGGAAGAACGGCCGGCGCATGGGGTTTTTGAACTCAAAACCCCCCCGGTCGATCCGGAAGAGGACGCGGCCGAAGTAGCAGCGGTCCTCCGACGCGACTGCACGGTACTCCTCGACCGGTCTTTTGAGCGATACCGGGCCGGATATAAGGCTCCCGATCAGGCGCTCCAGGTCGAGCTGCGAGGCCTCCATCCGGCTCCCCTGTATCTTCTTCACCCTCCCGGCGAACGGCTTTGTGGTTGAGATGGCGAGGTCGGCGAGGAGTGCCGAGAACGCCTCCATAGTGGGTTCGCACTCCCCGAGGTACTCCATAACCGCATGCGTCAGGGCAAGGCGCCCGGCGGTCCCGGGGTCAGGGCACTCAGCGACCGCTACCCGGGCGCGGGTCTCAAGAACCCTGCCCACACACTCAAGCTCCGCGACCGGAAGATCCGGGTGCTCGCCGGAGAGCTCGAAGAGCAGCTTCATCCTCATGATGTTTGGGCGGTGCGGCGATAAATATCCTGATCTGCTGGTGTGAGCCTTCATGCGGGCAAGAGTAATCAGGTTCTGGATCTCACCTCTTCCCGATGATCGCAGAGAAGGTGTTCTTCCTTGTACTGGATGGGATATCAGACCGCCCCCATGAAGCGCTGAACGGGCTGACCCCGCTTGCGGCCGCATGGACCCCGGTCCTCGACCGGATAGCGGCGGAGGGCGTATGCGGGATCATGGACACAATCGCCCCCGGCATACGGCCGGGGTCCGACACCTCTCACCTCGCCCTGCTCGGCTACCCGCCGCACGACTACTACACCGGCCGGGGCCCACTCGAGGCCGAGGGGACCGGCATCCACATGGTCGCCGGTATGATCGGGTTTCGGTGCAACTTCGCCACAGTCGACGAGGATGGCCTCGTCACCGACCGCCGGGCCGGCAGGATATCAGGGACCGAACCGCTCTCTGACGCGATCCGCGAGGGCGTGGATCTCTCGGCGCTCGGCGTCAATTTCAGGTTTGAGTCCGGCGCCGGCCACCGGGCGGCCCTCGCCCTCATCGGGGAGGGTCTCGGGGATGGGGTCTCATCTAACGACCCGAAGGGGGAGGGGGCAAGACCGCTCGCCGTCCAGGCCTGCACCGAGGATCCGGCCGATAGAAAGACGGCCCTCGCCTGCAACGAGTTCATCAGCCAGTCAGCGGAGATCCTCGCCGGCCATCCCTTGAATGCCCGGAGGATGGGAGAGGGGCTGGCCCCCGCAAACCTCCTCCTGATCAGGGGTGCCGGGAAGATGGGCGTGTTCCCTGCGTTCCAGGAGCGTTACGGGCTCTCCGGTAGCGTCATATCAGCGGCCACACTCATATCCGGCATAGGGAAGGCCGTGGGGCTTGAGCATATACCGGTGCCGGGGACGACCGGGTCAGTCGACTCGGATCTGGCCGCCAAGGTGAATGCAGCGTTCGGGGAGCTTGAGCGGAAGGACTTCGTCCTGATGAACATAAAGGGCGCAGACGAGGCCGGCCACGATGGGAAAGCTATAGAGAAGCGGGACTTCATCGAGGTGATCGACGCGGCCCTCGAACCGCTGCTCACCCTCACCGATACCCTGCTCGTCATATGCGCAGATCACAGCACCCCATGCTCGATACGGGACCACAGTGCCGACCCGGTGCCGGTCGTGATCAGGGGTCCGGGGGTCAGGGTAGACCGGACGGTTCGGTTCGATGAGATCTCGTGTGCGGAGGGAGGACTCAACCGCATCCGGGGCTCTGATCTCATGCCGATCGTCCTGGATCTAATTAATAAGAGTCATAAGTATGGCGCATGAAGATTATACCGGCAAATGGAATCGACAGGCGATCACGACTGGATCAGGGGCTGCACCCTCCCTGACAATACCGAGCTCCAGGAGAGGATGCTCAAGACCGACCAGGATATCGTCATCGGGGACCGGTGCAGGATCGATTACGGCCTCTGGGGCAGGAAGGTCGTGGTCTGTGAATTCAGCAGGATAAACGGCAGTATAACCGCGAACGGCGACGTCAGGATAGATAACTGGTGCGAGATATCCGGCGATGTCATCGCAGATGAGGACGCCTATCTCGGCGAGGGTGTGAAGATCCAGGGCAAGCTGATCGTCAGAGGCGACCTCGATATCGGGGATAACGTCCAGATCGAGCGTGGGTTCGAGGCGAAAGGCTGGATCTCCATCAGAAACCCGATGCCTGTCATCGTCTACATAGTTATGTACCTGGTGGCCATCCTCGGGATCGAGAAAGAGGAGGAACTGGACTCCATCCTCGAGAAACTCTTCGGTGATGAGGAGACACCGGCCGGGACACCGCTTATGATCCCGGCCGGCGCCGTCCTCGACATGCAGACCTTCTCGGTGCCGGGGAAGATGGTCATCGGGTCGGGGTGCCGGCTGCACGGGAATATCCGCGCCGGGTCGATAGCGGTCAGGGAGGAGACGACAATCTTCGGGAGCCTCCATGCGCAGAAGGATGCAAGCATCGCCCCCGGGGTGGTCATCCACGGCGATCTCCAGAGTGCCGGCGATGCTGTGATCGAGCGGGGTGTGCATATCCTCGGGAGCGTCTCCTGCCAGGGCCTCACCCTGCACGAGGATGCCCGCGTGGACGGTGTCATCAGGGCGCCCGGGGGCCTGAAGATCGAGAGGCAATGAGAATGATGGTTGCAGATATACTTGATGTTGACGAATGCCGGCTGGTTGAGCCGTCGTTTGCGGAACTGACGATAGACTCCTACACAGCGCTCCTGCTACATACGCTGGCGGACGAGTCCCGTATCCAGATCGACGATGTTGAGGAGCCGGTCAGGCTTGCGGATGAGGCCAGGATGCTGATCGATGAGGATGAGGATCCGATCGCGCTTGCGCTACACGACGATCACGGGTGGCACGCCGTCTCATTCCTCTTCCGGGATCCGACGCTCGCTGCGATCGAGTGCTTCGAGGCCATCGGCGGCGATATCTACCAGGAGAGGCGGGCGTCATGGCTCGCGGCGGTACGGGAGTACTACAGCCTCGATATCTGCGAAAACGCCATCCCCGCCCTCGAAGATCTGTCCCCCGGCCGGGAAGGGATGATCCGCGATCTCATCGGCGAGGTCTGGGGCGACCGGCCGGGAGCCCTCTGCCTCGACTGCTGCTGCGGGTCCGGTGCCGGCACAGCGGCCCTCAGGGCTCACGGTATGGGGACGCTCGCCTACGACAACGATCCGGCGCTCCTTGCTCTCGGGCTTCACCGGGGCCGTCTCGTGCCCGCTGAGACCATGTGCATCGATGCGCGGGAGGCATCCCGCTACATAGACCCGGCGCCCCTCGGGGCCCTCTTCATGGCCGGGGAGATCTACTCCTACAACGCAGGCCTCTGGGAACCGATCGTCACAGAGCTCCTCGCACTCACCGATGAGGCCCTGATCACGGTCGGGACCGAGGCGGAGGCGGCCCTCGTGGAGGGGTGGTGCATCGGTGAGGGGTGGGACGCCCGGGTCTTTGAGAACCAGCGCGACCCGATCTACGACCGATGGTGCTGCGCTGCACGGCGGGCTAATATATAAATCAAAATATTCAACGTATTTTATCGGGTTCCTTCCCGGTCGGTGCATCCATGAATACTTCGAAGCGCATCTATAACGTCTTATTTATATCCGTCTTTGCCACCATGCTCGGTCTTGGTGTCGTCAGCCCGCTCCTCCCGATCTACGCTAAGAACCTGGGTGCGACCGGCATATGGCTTGGCATCATCTTCTCAGCCTTCGCTCTCTCCCGGTCGGTCTTCATGCCGATCATCGGCCGGATATCCGACCGGCGGGGGAGGAAATGGATCATACTGACCGGCATGTTCGCCTACGCGGTCCTCTCGCTCGCCTATCTAATCGCCGGAAGCGTCTACTCGCTCACCGCCGTCCGCCTCACACACGGAATCGCATCGGCCATGGTCGTCCCGGTAGCCATGGCCTACATCGCGGACCTCTCCGAGAAGGGGAAGGAGGGGAGCCATATGGGGAACTTCTCCATATCGATGTTCCTCGGGATGGGGATGGGGCCGCTCCTCGGCGGGTTCCTCAATGACGCCTTCGGTATGCCGTCGGTCTTCTACGTCATGGCCGGTCTCTCAGCGTTTGCAACGATCCTTGTCGCGATCTCGCTTCCTGAGGCAAAGCCTGGTTCATTCAAAAACCCCGTCAGGGAGCCCGCCTCGATGCGGGAGATCTTCAGGCTGCCGGTCATGCAGGCGGTCATGATCTTTGCCTTCATCAGCGCCCTCGGGCGCGGTGGCATGATGGTCTTCATCCCGGTCTTTGCCCCGATGATCGCGATAAGCCCCGCCGGGGTGGGCGTCGTCCTCTCCGCGAACACCTTCCTGATGGCGCTCCTCCAGGTGCCGGTAGGGAGGATCACAGATACCGGGAACAAGGTGGCCCTGATCGTGATCGGTTCGGCCACAATAGCGGTAGCGCTCGCCGTAATACCTTTATCCGGCTCGTTCTGGCCCTTGATCGCGACAACATCCATCATCGGCGTCGGGGGTGCCATCCAGCAACCGTCGATCATGGCCCTGACTGTCGATGCGGGCCGGAGCATAGGTATGGGAACCTCGATGGGCGCTTACAACACCGTCTTTGGCATCGGCATGATCATCGCACCGCTGGTCGGGGGGGTGTTCATGGATTACATCAGCGTCGAGGCCGTATTCTACGTGGGCGGCGCGGTAAGCCTGCTCGGTACCGGCATATTTGCCCTTATGATGCAGAGGAGCGCCCGCAAGGGAGATCTAAAAAATTAGGAGTGGTTCCGACGAGAGATTACTCTGTCGTCTTCCCGTCGAAATGCTCTTCCTGGGCCATAGCCTCTTCGCGGGTCTTATGCAGAACCCCATCCCGGTGCTCGGGCGGCGAGTAGATCGTGTAGAGTTTGAGATCTGCTGTCTTTGATGTGTTCAGGACGTTGTGGCTTGCGCCACCCGGCACGATCACGGCGCTGCCGTCCTCGACTGCGTGTTTAACACCGTTGATCACGACGACCCCTTCCCCTTCCTCGAACCGGAAGAACTGGTCGATGTCATCATGCACCTCCTCGCCGATCTCCTCGCCGGGCTTCAGGCACATAAGCACAAGCTGGCTGAACTGCCCTGTATATAGAACCCTGCGGAAATCGGAGTTCTCTACCGTGTCATCCTCGATGTTAGTTGAGAAGCCTTTCTTCATGTCACAACCTCTTTACAGTCGTTATTAGTTATGGAATGGTTATTATTCTACCGCTGTAAACCGTTCAACCCCCGCCAGGAGCTCTTTCTAATTTGACGGCGATACCCCATCAGCATTGTGGTTCGCCGGCAGGCGCATGCGGTAGGGAAAAACCGTTCAGTCTGGCCAGCCGGGCGATCCTCAAAGCCGGAGTTGAGAGCTCTATCCGGCCGGGGGCAACCCGCACGCGCAAGGCTGCTATATGCGGACAGTTAGATGAAGCACCCTGCCATAATCGCGGATTAGGAAAAAATAGTTTAGCGGCCGGCCCTATACGGTCGCGATCTGCTCGAGTTTGGACTTGGTTATCTCGACCCGGCGGATCGGGTATATCGTCTTGACGACCTTGAATATATCCCGCGCCATATCGCCTGAGACGATATCCTTGACCAGGGTCTCGAGATCGCTCTCCGCTGCCCGGGCGGTCAGGGCCTGCGATATCGCCTGCCGCACAGCATGGACCTGGCTCTGTTCGGCCCTCGACAGGGTAAGACAGACGACTGTCACCCGGAGGAGTTTGCCGTCCTTGCTGATGACCGGGTGGATGGTATCGATGCGGGATGCCCGCCGCTTGACCATCGACCGCAGGTAGTCCCGGGTCACCTCGTGGCCGATAAACTCGGTGTGGGCGGCGTCACCGGCCACGTTGTTGATCTTGAACTTCATCTTTATGTGGGACTTGGAGTAGTCCTGCACAACTTCGCCGAGCGTCGCGGTCATGACCCGGCCGACCATGTTCTCAGGGTCGGCCGAGATGGTGTCACCGATCTCGACTTTGCCGAAGGCATCCGGTACGTAAACCCGGTACCACCTCTTGGCCTTCCAGCCTTCCACCCTTCTTCCAACCTGTTTCTTCTTTGCCATTGTATCACTTCTCATATCTGTTTTATAACCCAATTGAGACTGAATGCGCGTTCAGACCTCCGACTGCCGGGAGGCAGAGGTGCATACATCCTCTGCTATCGCCAGGTTCATGAGGTAGTCATCCATCGATGCGATGATCGACCGGAGCCTGGTTCCCTCGATCTCCGCCCGCACCCCCCCCTCGATCGGGTGGGTTCTGATCAGGGTGAGGTTGTCGGGCTCAAGAGCCGCCGCCACGCATTCCGGGTGGCGGTGCCGGGTCTCGATTATGCCCTCGACCCTGATCATGTGGGTACCTCCTCCAGGAGTTCCTGCCTGAACCGGTCCATCCGATCGGCCCCGAACCTGGCGCCGGCCCTCCGGCGGTGTCCGCCGCCCTGGCCCCCGCAGGCCTCCGCGACCGTCCGCATCAACACCTCGAGGTCGATATCGATCCCCGGCGGACAGCGTGCCGAGACCGAGCAGCGATCCCCTCTCCGCCCGATGACGAATACGGGGCCGTCCTGGACCAGGTCGTTTGCGAGCGCGTCCGCTACGTCGCCTGCCACCGATACGTCGTCCACCTCGAAGAGGGCGATCCCATCGTCGAGGCGGCGCGCCCCGTGGATGCCGGCGATGACCGCCTTCCGGTAGCCGGCGGCGATCTCCCAGGCCTCCTGCAGCGCATAGGTCGAGCGGAGGCAGAGCGATGCGCCTGTATCCCCGGATCCGGCCTTGCCGCAGGCGTCGACGACGGCGGCGAGGCCCAATGCCTCGTCGATGACCTCCCGGCCGAGACTGTATGTGGCCCCCCAGATCCCGTAGATCGCGGAGAGCGATGCTTTCGGGGCGGCCTCAAGAACGATCCGGGAGAGGAGGGCCTCGTAGTCGACGTCGTCTTCGTCGGTGACCTCTGCGACCAGGGCCCGGGCAGCGTCTGGAATGCCCGAGAGCCCTGGGAGGTAGGGGTTGATGGCGAGCGCAACCTGCTCGGCGAGCCCCCTTCCAGGGAGGCGGAGGCCGCGGCGGGGTGCGATGAACCCGTTTGCGATGCCTTCGCTGACTATATCCCGGTTCGGTCCTTCGAGTACCTGGCGGTCGCCTATGATGCCGAGGAGCGCAAGCCCCGCGAGATCCCTGTTGTCCCCCATGCGCTGCGCGACTATGTATGCCGCGCCGGCAGCCGAGAGGTTCTGGTCACCGTCTATACCCGCAAGGCGCGGGTTGACGTGGTAGTCGCCCTCGAAATGGGGCACGTGATGGTCCACCACCATCACGTCGCCAGGGAGGTCTGATAGCGCTGACCCGAGATCGCAGAGGAGCACGCTGCTGTCGCGAGGGATATCGGCCGTTGTGATGGTCGAGCGAACCCTCAGCCGGAACCCCCTGCCCCCTCGGAACATGGCGTGGCAGAGGATGGATGCGGCGGCTATGCCATCGGCATCGTGATGCGCGAACACCTCCACAAACTCCTGTTCGAGGAGATGGCCGGCGAGGCTGGCAGCAGCGGCGTCAAGCGACATGGGTCAATCAACGGGAGAGCAGGATCTCCGCGGTCTCCGGCTTATAGGTCCAGCCTTCCGGCATCCGTCCGGACCTGACGTAGTACCTGCCCAGCCTGCGCACCTTTGACTCGGTGATCTGGAGCTGCCGGGCGTTATGCACATCCTTCCTGTTCTCCGCAAGATGCCTCCTCAGTCCGAGCGCCTTCTGCATCAGGTTGCGCAGGTCTTCAGGGATATCGGACTCAAGGCCCTTCTCGCGGAGGATCTCGTTCACGCGCTTGCCGGTGGCGAGCTTGACATCGGGGACACCATGTTTGTCCCGGAGCACAAGGCCAATCTGGCTGCTTGACATGCCATCTTTGCGGAGCTCAACTATGATCTTCTCTATCTCCGCTGCGTCCGTGTTTGACCATTCAGGTGCCTCCTTCCGGTAGGGTCGGACGGAACTGCTGGTTCCACGGCGCCGGGCGTACATTCTTGCCATTCATACACCTCCGATTATGCACTATGCTAAGTCCAGAAAAGAGTCCGTAAACTGACTAATCTCTGTAATCCCGAGCCCTTGCGGGCAGTGCGTGGGAGCACGTCGGACTTACCATAGCCAGCACAGTATGTGCCAGGACATGTTCTCCGGGAAGAATCTTAAGGGTATCGGAGGTGTGCCGCCCCGGAGATCCGGTTCTGGCGGGTGATCCATCCCGGCCTCCTCAAGATCCCCGGCTTTCCGAACGAAAGCGCGGTCCATCCCGACGATCCCGCATGAAATTTCTAATTGATTGAAAGGAGGAACTATTATACTCCAAAAACCCGGTTCGAGAGGATGGAGCTGGAAATGAATTGAGAGGATTTATCATCGCCTGGAGTGATCTCTATTGCGTGAGGGGAGGATCATTGGAACCCCATTTCCGCGATGCGTTGACAAAAGAGCAATTCCTTGATGTTAGCATCATAATTTCCGCTCTGGTCGCCCTAGGCGCCGCCATGTACTGCCTCTCAATCGGGATCTTCATCCTCGTCCCGCACCTCTTCTATATCCCGATTATCCTTGTGGCCTACCAGTATCCGGAGCGGGCCGTTGTGTTTACCGGTGCGCTCTCCGCCGCCTATTTTGCAGAGGTACTCTTCTTCTCCCGGAGTCTCGAAGCAGAGTTTGTTGGCGCCCTGATCCGCGTCATAGTGTTTCTCCTCGTAGCCATCGTCATATCGAACCTCTCGCGTCGTCTGCAGGCACGGGAGAGCCGGTACCGTGGGATCTTTGAGACGTCGGGTGCGGGCATCTTCCTCTTCTCGGCCAGGACCGGGGAGATCGCGGAGATGAACCCCGGATGTTCTGTGATGCTCGGGTACCAAAAAGATGAGGCCCTGGCCCTGGAGGTATCCGCGATCTGGCCCGGGTACTCGGGGCTCGCCGGAGCCCTTGAGGAGGGCAGGATCGAAGGCCTGGACTGCAACCTCACCGCCCGGGACGGGGCGATCTACCCGGTCCTCCTCTCGGCAAGCCTCCTCCCGGATCAGGAGACGGTCTGTGCGGTGGTCACCGATATGAAGGAGCAGAAGAGGATGGAGAACCTTCTCCGCCGTTCGGAGGAGACACTACGGGTCATCCTCAACGCAACCGATGTCGGGATCCTCCTGACCGATCCGGGCAGGGAGGTTGTGGAGGCTAATGCGGCCGCGGTCCGGTTTTTCGGTGCGGCCGGTCGGGAGGATCTGATCGGGCAAAACCCGGACGGTCTGGTTGCGAGGAGGGATCTCGGGGTCATTCGAACCTACCGGGAGCAGATCCTGTGTGGGGAGGCGCTTGCGCCGATCGAGTGCATGTTCCGCAGGCTCGATGGTACCGAGAGGCTCGTGGAGGCCACTCTAACCTGCATCTCGCAGGGCGGAGGTGCCCCGGGGCGGATGGTTATCTCGTTCCGGGATATAACCGAACGGCGCCGGGCGGAGGAGGCGATGCGGGAGGAGAACCGGCACCTCGCTATCATCAACGAGGTCATGGAAGCGGCCACCGCATCCCGCCGGCTGGACGAGATCCTCCCGGTCTCGCTGGAGAGGGTCACGTCGCTGCTGGATTTCGAGATGGGTGCGGCATACCTGGTCCATCCCGGGGAAGACACCGTGCATCTGCGCGCCTCTGTGGGCGATAAGGTTCTCCCGACCTGTAAACGCCGGGATGATCCGCTCTGCCGGCACGTTTTCGTCGATGGAGAGGCCCGGTTCGTCGACTGGTTCGGGGAGGAGTATCCCGGGCATACGGATCTTGGCATCCGGTCGTTTGCGGCGGTTCCAATCCCGGGCGACAACGGGACGGTAGGCTGTATAGCGGTCGCGAGCAGGATCCGGGAGATGACCCCGGAGACCGAGCGCCAGATCCTTACGGCTATCTGCGAGAAGCTCGGGAGTGTGGTCGTGAAGGGGATGCTCCACGAGGATCTGGAGGCGGCGCTCACCTCCGCGAACCGCTACCTTGAGAAGGCGAATGCCGCAGCCGCTGAGGTCAACCTCTACGTGGATATACTCACGCACGATATCAACAACGCAAACACCATTGCGATGGGCTACCTGCAGATGTACCTTGAGTTCGCTGACAAATCGGAAGGGATGCTCATCGAAAAATCGCTTGCAGCCGTCTATCAGAGCAGCGAGGTCATACGAAACGTCCTGACGCTCCGCAAAATCAGGACCGGGCCTGTCGAACTTCGGCCGATGCAGCTTGAGCCGGTGATCCAGGGGATGCGCAACTACTACGCCGATACAAGCATCACCCGGGAGGGACCGGATGTGGCGGTGCTGGCCGACGACCTCATCGGCGTGGTCTTCGCAAACCTCATCGGCAACTCCACCAAGTTCGGGGGGTCGGATGTTGAGGTCACGATCAGCATCAGGGAGGAGGAAGATGGTATGGTATCGGTGACGGTTGCCGATACCGGCCCCGGGATCCCCGACGACCTCAAACCGCGCTTATTCGAGCGCAGCCAGCGCGGGTCGACGACTAAGAGCGGGAAGGGGCTTGGCCTCTACATCGTCAGGATGCTTGTTGAGCGCTACGGGGGGAGCGTCCGGGCCGGGGATCGCGTCCCTGGCCGGCCGGAGAAGGGGGCAGCCATAACGGTGACCCTGCCGCGCTGCTCCCCCGTGAGCGGGTGAGCCGAATATTTATCACCTCCCGGGTCGATATCTGCTGGTACCGGTGCGATAGTAGTCTAGCGGTAGGACAGGGGCTTCCCAAGCCTCTAGCCCGGGTTCGATTCCCGGCTATCGCATACCTATCCGATCCTCTTTTACCGGGCCATTTCTCGCTCAGAGAGCCACGCGGGGGAGTATCAGGTGCGATCGAATAGCCGGTCCGGGGCAAGAAAGCCCCTTCGCGAACCTGATCGTACCGCCGAGCTCCCGGGCAGGAGACACCCTTTTTCATCCCGCCGGCGTGGCAAATCCGCACCTCATCCAGGCAAATGCTGCGAGCGCACCTACCTGCATCGCCACCAGGAACCCGACGGCGAGCGGGATGGCGTCCCGTGCCGGCGCCCTGCCAGGATCCGGCGAGCATCCCGTAGCCTGATCGCCCAGTGGTGCCGCGTGGTGTCGGCCAGGTACCCGGAGACCAGGCGGAGGGCGTAGCCGAGGAACCCGCCGAATCCTGCGACCGCCCCGAAGGCGAGAGCACCGGCGCCGGGCATGTGGAGGCAGGGCCCTGAGACGCTCCGCGCCCCCTCGTATATGATATCGCCAGAGAGGCTCACGATACCAAAGAGGATGATCACGGTGTAGGCCGCCCGGTGTCTCCCACCCATAGGGTGTTATCTCTCGCTCATCGCCCATAATCTCTGCCGGCTCGGAGATTCCTCCGTGACATGGGCGACGCGCTATAACCGCGAGGGGATGGTCCAGACCTGCTGCACACCAAAAACCTATAACCCTTGCAAGACCCAGATTTATCTACACGCCCTGATATGACCCGGAATATCCTGTTAACGAAACGATCGGAGAGCGCCCGGATCGCCGGCGAGGAGGGAGCATGACCGGTGATATGTATGCCCTGAGCATCATCACCGAGAACAGGGCCGGCGTCCTGCGCGACGTGGCCACGGTGATGGCGGACTACCAGGCAAACATACTGGTTATCCAGCAGTCGATCCTCACCACCGGCCCGAACGCCGGAAAGGCCTGTCTCTACTTCGAGTTCGAGGAGTGTAGCGACCACGGTCGGCTCATCGCCGACCTGGCCGGGGTTCCGTCTGTCCTCGAAGTCACCACCTACCCGCCGTTCTCCCGGATATTCGGCTCACGGGTCATCATCATCGGCGGGGGTGCGCAGGTGGCGCAGGTTGCGATGGGCGCTGTGAACGAGGCGGACCGCCACAACATCCGCGGTGAGCGTATATCGGTGGATACGATCCCCCTCGTCGGCGAGCAGAACCTCGCGCTCGCCGTGGACGCGGTGGCCCGTCTCCCACGGGCATCCATCCTGGTTCTCGCCGGGTCGCTCATGGGTGGCGAGATATCGCGGGCCGCAGACCGGGTCCGGCAGGCAGGTATCCCGGTGATCGCCCTCAAGATGGCAGGGAGCGTCCCCGAACACGCCGACCTGGTCGTGACCGACCCCATCCAGGCCGGCGTATTTGCCGTTATGCACGTGAGCGGCAAGGCGGTCTTTGATATCGGTCGCGTGCGTGGTCGTGAGTTCTGATGGATCAGATCGATACAGCAGTCAGGGTGCTCTCGCGGGACGGTCTCATCGTCTACCCCACCGAGACGGTCTACGGCCTCGGGGCGGACGCCCTCTCGGAGGATGCGGTGCTGAAGGTCTATGAGGCCAAGAACCGCCCGCTATCAAGACCGATCTCTATAGCGGTCTCCGATATGGATATGCTCTGCGCCGTTGCGGTGGTTGATGATGCCGCCCGGGTCTTCATCGAGCGGTTCCTGCCCGGACCGGTGACGGTGATCCTCCCGGCGAAGTCATGCCTGCCGGAGATCATCACCGGCGGCACGGGTCTTGTCGGCATCAGGTGGCCGGCACACGAGGTTTCGCTTGCGATCATCGCGCGACTCGACTCCCCTATAACCGCCACCAGCGCGAACGTATCAGGCGAGATCCCGCCGACCAGGCCCGGGGATGTCTATATCCCGAATGATTACATGGTCGACGGCGGAGAACTTCCGGGGACGCCGAGCACGGTGGTTGACCTGACCACCCGGCGGATCCTTCGGAAGGGTGCGGAATGGGAAGTGGTGGAAGCATTCCTCAAGACTCTGCGATAAAGCCGGTGCGGCTCCGCGACTTCATCGAGGACCGGGACGGCTGCATATACGCGGTCTCGAACTACGACAACATCGATCGGATCGGGTGCATACTCCGGTACGTTCCCGATCAGAACGGCGAACGAACGGATCCCTCGGGCCGGCGGTATCGGAAGTACGAGTTTGCCGAGTCCTTCGCCTGGATCCGGGAGCATAAGCCCGAATACCTGGATAGCGTCCACAGGGTGCCCTGCGGTGACGTGATCCGGGTCTACAAGCCGGAAGAGGAGATAGGGTACGTGTTGGCGAGGAACACCCGGGTGAAGAGGCTCCTCTCTCACTTCACGCTCCCGGCGGGCTCGTTTGGATGCACTGGCTCGCTCCTCTGCGGCCTTGAGAACGAGGCCTCCGATATCGATATTGTGGTCTACGGCGACGCCTGGTTCTCGGCCCAGCGCCAGCTCCGCCATCTTGTGGCGGCGGGTGTTATCCCGGTGATGAGCGAGAGGATGTGGCGGAAGGTCTACGAAAAGCGTGTGCCGGAGATATCGTTTGATGCATTCGTCCTGCACGAGCAGCGGAAGTGGAACCGGGGGGAGTTTGAGGAGACCTACTTTGACCTCCTCTACACCCGTGCTTACGGGAACCTTGATGCGATCCCGCCCGGCAAGGGGACGGTTCTCGGCCGGGCGACGATCGAGGCGAGGGTCACCGACGCCTCCCTCTCCTTCGATAACCCCGCGGTCTATACCGTGGACCACAGCGATATATCCCGGGTGCTCTCCTTCACTCATACCTACTCGGGGCAGGCGCTCGCGGGGGAGGTCATAGAGGCGCGGGGGGTTGTGGAGCAACACGGTGATGAGCGGTGGCTGATCGTCGGGACGACCCGCGAGGCGAAGGGGGAGTATATAGTCTCGCGGACACTGCTAGAGGGTTCAGAATAGATCGGAGAGGCGTCTCGGCCCGGACATGCACCGCTCGAGGTGAGGGCAGCCTTCGCAGGGTGCCCGGAGGGGGCGCTTCGGGATCTCGCCCGCGACGATCCTCTTTGCTGCGCGTATCGCCCTGACCATCGCCCGCCGGTCCCGGGGCTGGGGCTCGACGAACCGGGAGATGCCGCTCGCGATGTACTCGACGTAGCCGCCGGTGACGGGCCATCCGAGGGTCTCTCGCAGGCAGGCTACGTAGCAGGCGATCCGGAGGCGGTCGGTGCCGTAGGCGCCGGCCTTCGGCGCGGTGCTCGACCGGGTGATGGCGAACGTGCCGTCCTCAAAGATCTTGTCCACCCGGCCCCTGATCCCGAGGATGTCTGACTGGACCGTGAGGTCTGACTGGACGGGTCTCTGCCAGGCGCCCTCCCGGCAGGCGCTGATGCACTCATCGAAGAGTTCCCGGGCCTCAGGGGGGGTGTCGGGGAGGATGCAGAGAATCTCGTCCCATATGCTCTCCGGGTCGAGCATCCCACCGAGGTGCGTGGAGACCTGTTTGCAGACGGTGTAGCGGGGCGACTCGGGGTGTTCCCAGGACCGCTCGAAGTAGTAGCGCCGGGGGCATATGTGGCAGGCGACGATGCCGGATACCGGTATGTACTGCTCCATGGGATTGATTCCGCTTTAGAAGAGTTGCGCTCTCCCCCTATAAAGCGGGATACACCCTGCGGCCCGGGATCTGTGGAGCGGGTTCATGCCCTGTGCGGTTGGCGGCCCTGCGCCCGCCGGTGGGGGTGCGCGGTGGCCGGCAAAGACCAACCATTATGCCGGAGCGGATCGAAGAGTGAGTGTATGGCAACCCGAGAGATATCGATCAATATCCCCGGCGACCTCGACCCGGTCTACTCAAACCGCATCCAGATCGCCTACAAGGAGGACGAGTTCACGTTCCTCTTCCTGCACGAGATCCCCGGCACGAACCAGGCGCGGGCAAAGGCGATCGTATCGATCAGCCCCCGGCACGCAAAGAACCTGGTCGAGGTGCTCGCGAAGAGCGTGGCCGATTATGAGCAGAAGTTCGGCCAGATCAGCGCGCCGGCGACCGCCCAGCCCCAGGAGAGCAATGTCACCATCAGGGGCTACTCCTGAGGGGCCGGGTGATACATTTTTAATTCCGGACGT